>ERZ772967.199-NODE-199-length-52019-cov-25.959587_pt1 | contig 52019 bp, 40 predicted proteins | sample MGYA00511677_ERZ772967 | MGnify/ENA primary metagenome ERZ772967 (study PRJEB29015, sample SAMEA2737931) | human oral metagenome | biome: human oral; feature: human-associated habitat; material: dental | place: China | collected 2146 ...
GCGCTATGAGGACCGGGGCGGATACTCTGACCGACGCGAAGACAGGTTCGGGGACCGGAAGGATTCGCGTGGGCCGTCTCGTCGGTGGGAGGACCGCGACAATGACCGTCGGCCCAACCGGTACAACGACCGCGACGGGTATCGCGGGTCCAAGCGTTACGAGGACCGCGGCGGTCGGTACGGGGACCGCGACGAGCGCCGCGGCGGGTATTCGGACCGACGCGAGGACCGTTACGGCGATCGGGGGGATCGCCGGTACGGCGACCGTGAGGGGTATCGCGGGTCCAAGCGCTATGAGGACCGGGGCGGATACTCTGACCGACGCGAAGACAGGTTCGGGGACGTTCCTCGCGGGCGACGTGATCCGATCGTTCCGGATTCGGTGTCCGAAAAGGATCTCGATGCCGAGTCGCGCCGTCGGCTCGCCACCCTTTCGAAAGAGAACTCGGAACGTGTTGCGCGCCATCTTGTTTACGCCGGATCGATGCTCGACGTCGACCCTGAGTTGTCTTACGAGCATGCCCAGGCGGCTTATCGCCGCGCTTCGCGCGTGGACGTAGTGCGTGAAGCTCTCGGGCTTGCGGCCTACATGACAGGAAGGTATTCCGAAGCCTTGCGCGAACTGCGCACCTACCGCCGAATGACGGACGATTACAGTCATGTGGCTATCGAAGCGGATTCCGAGCGTGGCCTCGGACGCTCTGAAAAGGCTCTTGCATTCATTTCGGAAATCCCCTTGGCAAGGCTCGACGCCGAATCGAAGATTGAGCTTGCCCTGGTGGCGTCCGGCGCCAAGGCTGACACAGGCGATTCCGAAGGCGGACTGGCCGTGATCGAGAAACTCGCGGTCGAAAACTTCGAAGAAAGTTTGCGGGCCCGCGTCGAGCTCATCCGGGCCGACCGCCTTGAGGAGCTCGGGCGTGAGGAAGAGGCCAACGAGCTGCGCGCTACGTGGGAGCCCGTTCTTTCCGACGAAGGGGAAGTCGACCTTTACGAGGACGAATCCGACGACGCTGACGACGCCGACGCCGGTTATAGCGAGTCGGATAGAGCCGACTCTGACGACGAGCCCGCCGATGCCCGTTATGGCGCCGAAAACGATGAATCTCGGTACGATGCGGAATCCGACGACGTCCAGTACGACGCCGAGGTCCACGATGACCAGTATGAGGCTGAGCCGGACGACGCTCCGTTTGATCGCGAGCACGGCGAAGCCGGAAACGGCAGCGAATCTGACGAGTCTGAGGAGCCCAAAGATTCTGAGGCCGGGAGAGATTCTGAGGCCGGGAGAGATCTCGAAGCTGGGGAGGTTCTCGAGGATGGGAACGGCTTCGGCGCCCGAGAGGATTGCGAGGCCGAGAAGGACCCCGAGGCAGCGGAGATTCCCGGAGCCGAAGGGCGCTTCGCATCCGGAGGAAGCCCGGAAGACAAGGGGCGCCTCGAAACGGTTGAGAGCCGGGAAGACGTTGAAAACGGGGAGAGCGTTGAGAGCCGGGAAGGCAAGGCTCGCCCCGAAAAGGAGATCGATTCCGAGGGCGGCGATGCGCGGTGAGCACGTCGGATCAAACCCTCGCGGAGCGGTACGACGCCGGGCTCTTTGACCTTGACGGCGTCTGCTATCTCGGAAACGAGGCCATCGAGCACGCCCCCGAAGAAGTCGCTCGCGCGGTCGCGAGCGGATTGCGCCACGTCTACGTGACGAACAACGCCTCGCGCACAACCGGCGACGTCGCCCGGCACCTGGCATCCCTCGGCTTTCCAGCCGTGGCGGCGGACGTGGTGACCTCCGCGCAGGTGGGAGCGGACATAGCCGCCAAACGATGCGGAGAAGGCGCGAAAATCCTAGTCATCGGCGGGGCAGGGCTTATCGGCGCCGTTGAGGAACGCGGGCTGAAAATCGTGCACTCTGCGGACGACGGGCCCGACGCCGTCCTTCAGGGATTTTTCCAAGACGTGACGTGGCACGACCTTTCCGAGGCGGCCCTGGCCATCCGGGCGGGCGCGCTCTACATCGCCACCAACCTCGACCTCGTCATTCCGCGCGAGCGCGGGCTGATGGTCGGCAACGGCGCCCTCGTCGGCGCGGTTTCCCTTTCGACCGGCGTCAAACCGATCTCGGGCGGCAAACCCGAGCCGGAAATCTTCCTCGCCGCCGCCCGAGGGCTCGACTCTCGCAAGCCCCTCGCGATCGGCGACAACCTCGACACGGACATCAAGGGCGCCGTCAGCGCAGGCATCGACTGCCTCCACGTTCTCACGGGCCTTGCCAGCGCCCGCCACATCTGCCTGGCGCCGCCCGAGGTCCGGCCGACCTTCCTTTGCGACGACATGCGAGGGCTCAACGAGCCGTATCCGGAGGTGCTCGTCGAAACCGGAGGCGGGCGCAGCCGCCAAACCGGAGGCGGGCGCGTCGACGGCGGGGAGGACGTCGGCTCCGGAGACGCCGCCAAGGCGGGAACAGTCACAGTCGGATTGGCCCAGGCCCGCTGGACCGAGAGCGGGGTCCGCCTCTTCGGCGAAAAGGAGATCGACGTGGCCGCGGGCGCAACCCTGAACCTCGACGAATATCGGGCCCTCGTGCACGCCGCTTGGAAAGCCGCGGACGCCGGGGCCGACCTCGACGCGGCGGTCGGCGAAATCACGGTGGTCCGTTGACTTCGCCCTCTCCGCGGCCGCCTGTTCCGCAAGCGCCTTTCGACCCGGAGGAAGCCTTGCGCAAGCTTGAAAGCGCGGAAGAAAGAGACCCGGATGGCAATGACGTCGACAAGACGATCGATTCTCTCGAGGATGTGCTCGAAGGCTTGAAGCGCACCCTTTCCTCGGCTCAGGCGTGAAGGAGGGAACATGGGGCGGCTGATCAGGGTCGACGCCGAGTTGGTGCGCCGCAACCTCGCTCCTTCCCGGCAGCATGCTCGGGAAATGATCGCAGCGGGGAGGGTGCTCCTCGGCGGCGAGGCCGTGCGAAAAGCCGCCCGACAAATGGACCCCGCCCAGCCGCTGCTCGTCGTCGAAAGCGAACGGGAGGATTACGTTTCGCGGGGAGCCTGGAAGCTGATCGGCGCCCTCGATCTGCTCGGCGAGGACGGCCCGGCGGTAGAAGGCGTCAGGTGCCTGGACGCCGGCGCCTCCACGGGCGGCTTCACGGACGTTCTCTTGCGGCGGGGGGCGGCGCACGTCGTCGCCGTCGACGTCGGCTACGGGCAGATCGCTTGGCGACTGCGGGAGGACCCGAGAGTCACCGTCGTCGAAAGGACGAATGTGCGCACCCTGGATCCCTCGCTGGTCGCCCCCGCGCCGGGCCTCGTCGTCGGCGACCTGTCGTTCATATCGCTCACGCTCGTCATTCCGGCGCTCGTGAGGGCGGCCGACCCCCGCGCCGACTTCCTCCTTTTAGTCAAACCCCAATTTGAAGTGGGCAAGGAGCGGCTCGGAAGCGGAGGGGTTGTGCGCGACACGTCCCTGCACGCCTGGGCTATGCGCAAGGTCGCCGACTGCGCCGCGGCCGGCGGCCTTTCCGTCGTCGGCGCCGCGCCTTCGCCGCTGCCCGGGCCCGCTGGAAATGTAGAGTATTTCCTGTACATGCGGGCGGGCGACGCCGATTCTTCGTGCGCGAACGTGGACGCAGCGATCGAGCAAGCCGTGGCCCAAGGGCCTGCGGGAAAGAATGCGAGGAGTTGAATGGCGCGACGCATCGCCGTTGTCACGCATCGAAGGCGCGGCGCGGCCGCAGAGTCGTCGGCGAAAATCGTGCGTCTGCTCGAGGAGGCGGGGCTCGAGGCGGAGACGAATCCGACGAGGCGGAGCGTGGCCGACTGCGAGCTCATCCTCGTTCTCGGAGGAGACGGAACGATCCTCCACGCCGCAGAGCTCGGCCGGCCGGCAGGGGTGCCGATCCTCGGAATCAACTACGGACACGTCGGCTTTCTCTCGGAGGCCGACCCCGTCGATGCGCCGCAGGTGGTTCGCCAGATCGCGGAGCGTTCGTGGGGCGTCGATTCGCGAATGACGATCGACATCACGATCGTCTGCCCGGACGGAAAGGTGAAAAGAGACTGGGCGCTCAACGAAGTCGCCATCGAGAAAGACGCCGATTTCCGCATGCTCGAAGTGTCCATCGGCGTCGACGGCCGCGAAATCTCGGCATTCAAGGTCGACACCGTCCTCTTCTCGACCGCGACGGGATCGACGGCCTACAACTTTTCCGGCGGGGGGCCGATCGTGTGGCCCGACGTCGAAGGCATGGTCCTCACGCCCGTGGCGGCGCATGCCTTGTTCACCCGGCCACTCGTTGTGGGGCCGAACTCGCAGCTGGAACTGCGCGTCCTCGACGGGGCCGCGCGGGGATGGTGCGACGGACGGCGAGATCTGAACGCCGCTGCCGGCTCGACGATCACCGCCGTCAAGGGAAAGCATCCCGTCCTCCTCGCCCGGCTCAACGACACGCCTTTCTCGGGAAGGCTCGTGACGAAATTCAGGCTGCCGGTGCGCGGATGGCGCGACCCCGCGCAGGAAGGCGTCCATGGCTGAGCGGGAGGGCGCCTGTGGCTGATCAGGAGGGCTTCAGTGATTGAGACGCTGACTATAGAGAGCCTCGGCGTCATCGCCGAGGCTCGGCTCGACCTTTCGGCGGGGCTCACCGCCCTGACCGGCGAGACCGGCGCGGGAAAGACGATGGCCCTCACGTCGCTGCAGCTCATCCTGGGCGGAAAGCCGGATCCCGGCCAGGTCCGCGCCGGCGCCAAGTCGGCGCGGGTCGAGGGGACGTTCCTCGTCGCCGACGATTCCCCCGTTCTGGCGGCGATCGACGACGCCGGAGGGGCCTACGACGTCGACGGCGGGCAGGCGGAGATCGTCGTGGCCCGGCAGGTGCCTGCCTCCGGCCGGTCGAGTGCGTTCATCGGCGGACGCCGCGTGCCCACCGCCGTCTTGAGGTCGATAGCCCAGGGCCTCGTCACCGTCCACGGGCAGTCGGACCAGCTGCGCCTGGCCACGGCGGCCCAGCAGCGACAGGCCCTGGACGCATTCGGAGGCGAGGCGGTCGCAAAGGCGCTTAAGCGATGGGGCGAGGCGTACTCGGCCCACGCGAAGGCAGAAGAAAGGCTCCGCTCCTTCAACGAGAACGCCCGCGAAAACGCGCGCCGCCGCCTCGCATATCAGGCCTTGGCGGCGAAGGTCGAGGAGGTCTCCCCGCGCCCGGGCGAAGACGAGGCCCTCAAGGCGGAGGCCTTCAGGCTGGAGAACACGGAATCGCGCTTCGCGGGGCTGTCGGAGGCCGCGGCGCGCCTCTCGGGCTCGGACACGGTCGAGTCATCCGCCCTGGAGGGAATCGACGCAGCCGTGCGCGCCCTCGAGCAAGCAGGCGACGTCGTCGACCTTCTTGCCCGGCTTCGCTCGGCTCGCGACGAGCTCGGCGACATCGCGGCCACCCTCGCCTCGGCCGCGGCGGACACCGAGGCCGATCCGGCCAGGCTCGCCGAAATATATGCGCGGCGCCAGGAGCTTTCCGGGCTGCGGCGAGAGCTCGGCATGGAGAACGACGAGGCGATCGAGGCCGCCCAGGAGGCCCGCGCGGCTCTGGCCGACCTCGAGGACCCCGAGAGCACAAGGAAACGCCTCGAAAAGGAGCGCGAGCGCGCCCGCAAAAGCATGGAGGCCGCCGGGGCGGCCCTCCACAGGGCCCGCTCGCAGGCGGCCGGCCGGCTCGGCGCCCTCGTCGGCGACGAGCTGACCGAGCTGGCGCTGGCCAACGCCCGATTTGAAATCGCCGTGACCAAGGGGCAGCCCGCGGCCCACGGCGCAGACGTCGTCGAATTCCTCTTGGCCTCGCATCCCGGGGCGCCGCTCCGGCCCATCGGCGCGTCGGCCTCGGGCGGCGAGCTTTCGCGAGTCATGCTCGCCGTCGAGGTGTCCCTCGCGGAGCGGGCGGCGCAGTCGGACCACACGTTCCTCTTCGACGAGGTCGACGCCGGAGTGGGCGGCCGAGCCGCCCAAGCGGTTGGCAGACGTTTGGCCAAGCTCGCTGAAAAGCATCAAGTGATCGTTGTCACTCATTTGGCGCAGGTGGCCGCCCATGCGGCGACGCAGGCCGTCGTCGTCAAAGAAGAGGGCGAATCGGGGGCAAAAACCGACGTCGCGATCGTCGCCGGCGACGAGCGGCTCGGAGAATTGGCGCGGATGCTCTCGGGAAGCGACACCGAAGCGGCTCGAGCCCACGCGGCCGAACTCCTCGGCGGCGGTCCGGATGTGGCACGATAAAGCCGTGGCACTCCCATTCAGACGGAAGAAGGAAGCCCCGCTGGCCGACGACCATGCGGGCGAGGCGCGCGTGGATCGGCGCACGAAGAATCTGACGAAGCGTCTGCGGGCGGGCGAGGTCGCGATCATCGACCATACGGACATCGACAGGGTTTCCGCCGAGGCCCTCGTGGCGTGCAACCCGCTCGTCGTCGTCAACGCGGCGAAATCGACGTCGGGGCGATACCCCAACCTCGGGCCGGGAATCCTCAACGCGGCGGGGGTGCCGCTGGTCGACGACTGCGGGCCCGAGGTCATGGAGGTCGGCGAAGGCACGCGCGTGCGCGTGACGGAGAACGGCGAGGTGTACGCCGGCGAGGAGCTCGTCGCCGCCGGAACCGTTCAGACGGCCGAGACGATCGCCGCCAACCAGGAGGACGCGAGGGCCGGCATGGACGTCCAGCTCAAAGCCTTCGCCACGAACACGATGGAGTACGTCGAGCGCGAGCAGGACCTCATCTTCGACGGCGTCGGAGTGCCCGACGTCAAGACCTCCTTCAAAGGGCGCCACGTCCTCGTCGTCGTCCGAGGCTACAGATACAAGGAGGACCTCGCGGCCCTCCGCCCCTACATTCGCGAATACAGGCCCATCATGATCGGGGTGGACGGCGGCGCCGACGCGATACTCGAAGAGGGGTACAGGCTCGACATGGTCGTCGGCGACATGGACTCCGTCTCGGACAAGGCCCTCACCTGCGGAGCGGAGATCGTCGTCCACGCCTACCGGGACGGACGCGCCCCCGGGAGCAAGCGCGTGGACGAGCTCGGTGTGGACCACGTGGTCTTCCCGTGCACCGGAACGTCCGAAGACGTCGCTATGCTGCTGGCCGACGACAAGGGGGCAAAGCTCATCGTCGCGTTGGGCACCCACAACACCCTCATCGAATTCCTCGACAAGGGGCGTCCGGGGATGGCTTCGACCTTCCTCACGCGCCTCGCCGTGGGGGGAAAGCTCATCGACGCAAAGGGCGTCTCGCAGCTGTACCGCTCCCGCATATCCAATTGGCAGATTTTCGCGCTCCTGCTGGCCGGCTGCATCGCCATCGGCGCAGCCATGGCCTCGACCGCCACGGGGCGGGCGACCTTCGGGCTCGTCTCGGCCTGGTTCGGCGACATTCTTCGATGGTTCGGATCGTTCTTCTGAAAGGCTACTCATGGTTGATTTTCGATATCACTTAGTATCGCTCGTCTCGGTTTTCATGGCCCTTGCGATCGGCGTCATCTTGGGCGCGGGCCCGCTCCAGAATTCGATCGGGACGACGCTCTCGTCTCAGGTCGAGTCGCTGAGGAAATCCCGCGACGAGGCGAGAACGGAGGCCGACGCCGCCAACAACGCGCTTTCCGAGAACGAAAAGCAGCTCGATTCGGCGGGAACGCAGCTCGTCGGCGGAACCCTCAAAGACCGCAGGGTCGCGATCGTCGCCCTCCCGGGCGTCGAGGACTCCGAGCTCAAGGCCGCCGAGGACAAGGTCTCCAAGGCCGGCGCCACAATCGCCGGCACGGTCACGCTGGCAGACACCTACGCGGCGTCCTCGGCCAACCCCTACCGCAACACGCTGGCGCGTTCCCTCGCCCAGTACGTGGGCGAGAAAAGCGACGCCGACCCCCACGTCGTCGTCGCCTCGGGCGTGAGCCGACTGCTGTTCATGGGGGCGGCCGACCCCAATATGACCGTGATCAAAGACGCCCTCACAGCGAAAGGCAACCAGATGATCCAGATCCAGGGAGACGTGGAAGGCGGCGTTCAGGCGGTCGTCGTGGTGACGCCGAAGAAAATGGAGATCGACAAATCCGCCGCCACGCCCGCCGCCGAGACGAAGAGCGTTTCCAACGGCTACGTCAAGATGGTGAAGACCCTTTCCTCGAAGGGGCCGACTGTCACGGCGGGGGAGGGAACCTCCTCGACCAGTTTGCTCGCCAAGGTGCGCGAAGCCAAGGGCGCCGGATCGACGGTCGATTCGCTTGACACCGTGGCGGGGAGAATCAACGTGGCCGTCGCCGTGGCCTCCGAGATCAAGGGCTCGCACGTCCAGCTCGGCCAAGGCGACGGCGCCCAAGCGGCCATAGGAACGCGCGTCGACGCCCCGGCGACGCCGACCCAGACGCCTCAGCCGACCGCCGGACCCGCATCGGAAGAAGGGTAATTCGACATGCGCATTCGTGTTGCGGCCCTCGCCGGGGGCCTCGCCGCCGCGGGGGCGGGCGCGGCCGTCGCGGCGGCCAAACGCTTCCCCTCGGCCTTTTCTTCCTGGAACCGCGCGTCCTATGCGGGAACGCCGGTGAGTCTGACCGAAGGCTTGGCCGCCGCCGCGGGCCTCGCCCTCGCCTCGGCCGCGCTTCCCGCCGGAGTCCGGGCGGGCGCGGGAGTCGCCGTGGGCGCGGCCGCCGCCGCCGGCGCCGTCGACGACCATTTCGAGGATCGCTTCCCCGCCAAGGGCAAAGGGTTCAAAGGCCATATCGGCGCCCTGCGGGAAGGGAAGGCGACGTCGGGGGCCCTCAAGATCGGGCTCATCGGCGCCGGAGCCGGCCTCGGCGCCCTGGCGATTCCGCGGCGCGGCGGGCGCCTGCGGCGGGCCGCGGCCTGGGCCAACCAGTCCGCGCTCATCGCCGGAACGGCCAACATCGTCAACCTCCTCGACCTTCGGCCCGGACGCGCCCTCAAAGCGAGCGCAGCCGCGTCAATCGCCGCGGGCGCATCCGGGCCCGCCGCGGCGGGCCTTCGAGACGGAATCCTCGCGGTGTCGGCCGTCTGCATGCGCGGCGACCTCGAGGGAAAGACGATGCTCGGGGACCTCGGCGCCAACGCCGTCGGCGCCGCCCTCGGGTATTCGCTCGCTCTGGCCCCCAGAGCCGCGGCGCGGTGGTCCTGCCTGTCCGGCGTCGTGGCCCTCACTCTCGCAAGCGAGAAACGCTCCTTCTCCAAAGTGATAGAGGAGACGCCGATTTTGGCCTGGGCGGATCGGCTTGGACGCCGGTGAAACGCGCTAGCGCCATGACGCCCGCAAACCGCGCCCGCACGCCCATGACGTCGGAAGCGCCATGAAGAAGATCGGCGCCTCGGTTGCGGGGGCGGCCGGCTCGATAGCCGTTTTCACGCTGCTCTCGCGCCTGGTGGGATTCGTCAGAACCTGGGCGCAGAACGGGGCATTGGGGGACACCGCCTCCGGAGAGGCCTATTCGACGGCCAACACCGTCCCGAACGTCCTGTTCGAAATAGCCGCGGGAGGGGCGCTCGCCGGGGCGGTCATCCCGCTTGTCTCGGGTTTCCTGGCGAAGGGGATGAAAGACGAGCTCGAACGCACGGCCTCGGCGCTCGTCACGTGGATTCTGGCCGTCGGCCTGCCCATCGCGGGCGCCGTCGCGCTCGCGGCCGAGCCGATTGTGCGCGCCCTTCTGGGCTCGCACAAGCCGCCCGAGGAGCTTGCTCTGGCCGCAACGCTTTTGCGGGCCTTCGCCCTGCAGGTTCCCCTCTACGGCCTTTCCGTCGTGCTCACCGGCATTCTCCAGGCCCACAAGCGCTTCCTGCTTCCGGCACTCGCGCCGATGCTCTCCTCCGTCGCCGTGATAGCCGTCTTCGCGGTTTTCGCCCGGGCGGCAGACGGCAAACAGGATTCTCCGGGCGCCCTGACCGGGGCGGCGGTGGCCTGGCTGGGATGGGGGACCACCATGGGCGTGGTCGCCTTCGCGCTGCCGCAGATCGTCCCTGTGGCCAGGATCGTCAAGCTGAGGCCGGCCTTCCGCTTCCCCGACGGGGTCGCGAGGCGGGCCCGGGGCCTTATAGGCGCGGGCCTCGGCGGGCTGCTCGCCCAGCAGGTGCAGATCGTCACGATCATGGTGGTGTCCAACAGCTTCGGAGACACCGGCGCCTACTCCGTCTACACCTTCGCCAACGCCGTTTACATGGTGCCCTACGCCGTTTTGGCCGTGCCGATCGCCACCGCCGTCTTCCCGCGCCTTTCGGAGGCCGCCGCCCTTCCCGGCAGGCCCGGCCTGACGCCCCTGACGGCGCGCTCGACCCGCCTGGTCCTCGACGTCGGGATCGTCACCGTGGCCTTGCTCGCCGTCTTGGCCTCGCCCGCCGGCCTCGTCTTCGAGATACTGCGCCCCGCCAGGGGGATGGACGTCGCCATGCTTGCCATGGCCCCCGGCCTGGCCGGGTACGCGCTCATCTACCACGGCTCGCGCGTGCTCTATGCCGTGGAGGCTTCGCGCGCTGTCGTCCTCGTCAACTCCCTGGCATGGCTGAGCGTGTGCGCAGCCTTGGGGGCCAGCGTCGCGATCGGGATCGACGGGAGGCGGCAGACGCTCATCGCAGTCGGGGCGTCGGTCTCGGTCGGCATGACGATCGGCGCGATCGGCCAGATATCGGCGATACGCAGGGCCGTCGGGAAGCGGGCGACTGCAGGCATGGCGCGTTCGGCGCTCATCGTGGGGGCCGTCTCGGCGATCGGCGCGGCACTCGGCCACATGGCCGTCAGGCTCGTCCTCGGCGTGCTGGGGACCGGCGGCGTCGGCGCATTCGCCTCGGCCGCCGTCGGCGGAGCCGTCGTCCTCGCCGCGGGAGGGGGCGCCGTCTTCCTGTTCGACCGCGACGCCCTCCGCCTGGCCGGAGGGGGAGCGAAGGAACCTGGCGTCGAAGCGGGCGGGGCGGAGGCGTCCGGCGTCGAAAGACGCGCCTCCGACGGGGCCGGGCCCAATGACGACGGCGCGGGCCGGGCCCAATGACGACGGCGCGGGGCGGTCCGCGCAGAAAGAAGGAAGAAGGAGCTGCTATGAAGCAATTGCGCGACATCAGGGACGACGGGCACGTCAAGGTCGAGAAAAGGGACGTCCGCTATCGCGGGCACATCCTCAACCTTGTGACCGACGAGCTCGCCCTCGCCTCGACGGGTTCGAAGATGATGCGCGAGTACATCACGCACGACGACGCCGTCGCCGTCCTCCCCGTCCGGGAGGGGAGCGGCGGGCTGGAGGTCCTTCTCATCCGGCAGTATCGCCACCCGACGCGCTCGATCCTGTGGGAGATCCCCGCGGGGCTGATCGACAAGCCGGGGGAGGAGCCCGTGCAGGCCGCCGAGCGCGAATTGGCGGAGGAAACCGGGATGGCGGCCGCCGAATACGAGTTCCTTGCGCGTTTCTACACGTCCCCGGGATGCTCCGACGAGCTGCTGACCGTCTACTTGGCGCGAGGGCTGACGAGCGTGGAAACCGATTTCGTCCGGCAGGACGAAGAGGCGGAGATCGAGATGGAATGGCGGGCGTTGAGCGACGTCGTCTCCGCCGTCAGGGAAGGCGCCTTGGCCAGCCCGACCCTCGTCGTCGGAGTCCTGGCCGCCCAATCCCTTCTCAAAGGATAGGGCCGGCTTTAAAGGCCAGGGCTCGGCCTCGGCGGACAGAGGTTTCGCCCCTCGGCCGGCGCCGCGCAGGCTTTGGCGCCTGAGGGCGGCCTCCCGCGGACAACCCCCGCCTCGGTCGGCGCGGCGCACACTTCGGCATTCCGGGCTTTCGCCCGCAGGCGAAATGTGGCCGGGCTCCACAAACGCGCGTCACGGCGACGTGGAAAGATTGCGACTGAAGTCCTAAACTTATTAAGACAAGCCGCGTTTTGCGTATTGCACTGCCTAGGAGAGGGGGAAAGATGGCCGTCAAGCCCGACGCCGACGTCAGCACGCGCGACAACATCCTCAGACTCATCATCGAACGCGGGCCGATAACGTCCGCCGAACTGGCCTCGATACTGGTTCTCACCTCCGCCGCGGTGCGCAGGCACCTCACCCAATTGGAGGCGGACGGGCAGATCGTCGAGTACACGGGCGCCGCCTCCCGCCCCGCCAGGCGCGGGCGCCCGTCCCGCCGCTACGTCGCGACGTCGCTCGGGCAGGCGACGTTCGGCGACTCCTACGCGGACGTGGCCAACCAGGTTCTTTCGTTTTTAAGGGACTCCTTGGGCGACGAGGGCGTGAACGCCTTCGCTTCCCAAAGGATCGACGAGCTTGAGGCTCGCTACACCGGCATCGTCGACGAGGCCGGGCCCGATCCGGAGGCTCGGGCCGCCGCTCTCGCAAACGCACTCACGCGAGACGGATATGCGGCCAGCGTCCGGCGCGGCCCGGGGGATTTGACGCTTCAACTGTGTCAGGGCCACTGCCCGATACACGACGTCGCGTCGTCCTTCCCGGTCATGTGCGAGGCGGAGACCCAAGCGTTCCATCGTCTGCTCAACGTACACGTTCAAAGGCTCGCGACTCTGGCCGGCGGGGAACACGTGTGCACGCTGACGATACCCCTGGTTTCGCGGATCCGCGAGGCCGAAGTCAGGAAGGAAACACATGACACAAACCCGGCATGAAGCCGCGGTGGCCGAAGCGATTCAGGAGCAGCAGCAGACCATTGACGCGCTCGGCCAAAAATACAACTACGGTTGGCACGACTCCGACGAGGCGGGCCGCAATGCGCGGCGCGGTTTGGACGAGGACGTGGTGCGCTACATTTCCTCGGCGAAGAGCGAGCCCGAATGGATGCTCAAGAATCGCCTCAAGGCTCTGCGGCTCTTCGAACGTCGGCCGATGCCTGTGTGGGGGCCCGACCTGTCGTTCATCGACTTCGACGAGTACAAGTACTTCGTGCGCTCGACCGACAAGCCGGCCGCCTCGTGGGACGAACTGCCCGAGGACATCAAGAACACGTACGACCGTCTGGGAATTCCCGAGGCTGAGAAAGCCAGGCTCGTGGCGGGGGTTGCGGCCCAGTACGAATCCGAGGTCGTCTACAACCAGATTCGCGACGACCTGGAGTCGCAGGGCGTCGTCTTCCTCGACACGGACTCGGCGCTCAAGCAGTGCCCCGACCTGTTCCGGGAGCATTTCGGCACCGTGGTGCCGGCGGGGGACAACAAGTTCGCGTCGCTCAACACGGCGGTGTGGTCCGGCGGATCGTTCATCTACGTCCCCAAGGGCGTGCGCGTGGACATCCCGCTCCAGGCCTACTTCCGCATCAACACCGAGTCGATGGGGCAGTTCGAGCGCACGCTCATCATCGCCGACGAGGGCTCCTACGTCCACTATGTCGAAGGCTGCACGGCGCCCATCTACCAGTCGGACTCCCTCCATTCGGCCATCGTCGAGATCATCGTCAAAAAGGACGCCCACGTGCGCTACACGACGATCCAGAACTGGTCGAACAACGTCCTCAACCTCGTGACCCAGCGCGCGACCGTCGCCGCCGGCGCCACGATGGAATGGGTCGACGGGAACATCGGCTCGCGCGTCAACATGAAGTACCCGAGCTGCGTTCTCCTGGGCGAGCACGCCCACGGGGAGGCGCTTTCGGCGGCCTTCGCCGGCCCCGGCCAGCATCAGGACACGGGCGCGAAGATGATCCACCTCGCCCCGCACACGACGTCGTCGATCGTCTCGAAGTCGATCTCCCGCGGCGGCGGACGCTCCTCCTACCGCGGACTCGTCCAGATCGGCGACGAGGCGCAGGGGTCGAAGTCCTCCGTCGTGTGCGACGCGCTGCTCGTCGACGACATTTCGCGCACCGACACGTACCCTTATGTGGACGTTCGCACCGACGACGTCGAAATGGGGCATGAGGCGACGGTCTCCAAGGTCTCCGAAGACCAGCTTTTCTACCTGCAGCAGCGCGGGCTGTCGGAGGAAGAGGCGATGGCGATGGTCGTGCGCGGCTTCGTCGAGCCCATCGCCCGCGAGCTGCCCATGGAATACGCCCTCGAGCTCAACAGGCTGATCGAGCTCCAGATGGAAGGGAGCGTCGGCTGATGAGCGACACGCTGTCCACTGACCATTCGAAAGCCGTCCTCGAAAGCGAGGGCGTCGGCGAGGGAATGGGAACGGGGTCGTCGCGGGCGGACAGGCTCTGCTCATTCGACCCGGCCGATTTCGAGGTTCCCACCGGGGAAGAGGAAGAGTGGCGCTTCACGCCGATGAAGCGGCTCGCCCCCTTCTTTGAGACGCTCGACGCGGCTCAGGCCGAGGTTGTCGTCTCGGCGGGCTCGGTCGAATCCGCGCCCCGGGACGACGAGCGCGTCGGGCTCGTCGGAAAGCCGGAGGACCGCACAGGCGCGCTGGCCTGGCAGGCGGCCGAGCGCGTCCACGTCGTCACCGTCGCGGGCGAGGCCCCCGACACGATGATCGCCGTCGGCGCCCCCGAGGGGATGAGCGTCGCCCAGCTGCTCGTCCTGGCGGAGGAAGGGGCCAAGGGCACGGTGGTGATCGAGCACGCCGGCGTCGGCGACCTGGCCGAGACCGTCGAAATCGAGGCCAAGGACCGCAGCGAGCTCACGGTCGTCTCAGTTCAGGAGGCCGAGCGCAGCGCCAGGCACGTCTCCCATCAGCGGATTCGCGTGGGACGCGACGCCAAGGTGCGCCACATCGTCGTCACCCTGGGCGGGGACGCGGTGCGCATCGCCACGAGCTCCGAATTCGCGGGCGAGGGCGGCGACGTCGAACTTCTGGGCGCCTACATCACCGAGGGCGGCGAACACCACGAGCATCGGCTCTTCGTCGACCACAACCCGGCCAACTGCGTTTCGCGCGCCACGTACAAGGGCGCCCTGCAGGGCGAGGACGCGCATTCGGTGTGGATCGGCGACGTGCTCATCCGCCCGACCGCCACGAACACCGACACCTACGAGCTCAACCGCAATCTCGTGCTCACCAAGGGCGGCAAGGCCGATTCTGTGCCGAACCTCGAGATCGAGACGGGGGAGATCGCCGGGGCGGGCCACGCTTCGGCGACCGGCCGCTTCGACGAGGAGCAGCTGTTCTACCTGCGCGCGCGGGGAGTGCCCGAAGACGTCGCCAGGCGGCTCGTCGTGCGCGGCTTCTTCGCCGAGCTCGTCGAGTCGATAGGAGTCGAATCCGTCCAAGCCAAGCTCATGGCCGCCATCGAGCGCGAGCTCGACCTCGCCCAGGCTTCCAGGGACGCCGAATGAGCTACGCGCGCGCCTGCTCCGTGGGCGACGTCGCCGCCGCCGGAGCGCTCCAGGTGGAGATGAGATCGGCCGCAGGCGAGCAGGTGGCGGTGGCGGTGGTTCGCGATTCCGACGGAACGTGGCACGCCATCGGCGACACCTGCTCCCACGACGACTACTCCCTCGCCGAGGGCGACGTCGACGAAGGCGAGATCGAATGCTGGAAGCACGGCGCGCTGTTCGACATCAGGAGCGGAAAGGCGCTCACCTTGCCGGCGACCAAGCCGGTCCCCGTATACGCCATTGAAATAGAAGGCGACGACGTCTTGGTCGACGTCGACGCCGCCTCCTAGGAGACAAAAAGTGCCAACCCTTGAGATTCGCAACCTTCACGCCTCGGTCGAGACAACCGACGGAATGAAGCCCATCCTCCACGGCGTCGATCTGAACATCGGCGACGGCGAGATCCACGCGATCATGGGCCCGAACGGTTCGGGCAAATCCACCACCGCCTACGCGCTCGCGGGCCATCCCAAGTACCGCGTCACAGAGGGGCAGGTCTTCCTCGACGGAGAAGAGATCACCGACATGACGCCGGACGAGCGCGCCCAGGCGGGCCTCTTCCTCGCGATGCAATACCCCGTCGAGGTGCCGGGCGTGTCCGTGACGAACTTTCTTCGCACGGCCAAGACGGCGATCGACGGCGAAGCCCCCAAGCTGCGCCAGTGGACGAAGCGCGTGCGCGAGGCGACCGAGGCCCTCAAGGTCTCGCCCGACTTCGTCAAGCGCGACCTCAACGTCGGCTTCTCCGGCGGCGAAAAGAAGCGCACGGAGGTCCTCCAGATGGAGCTGCTCGAACCGAAGGTCGCGATCCTCGACGAGACCGACTCCGGTCTCGACGTCGACGCCCTGCGCGTCGTGTCCGAGGGCGTCAACCGGGTCCACGGGCGGACGGGCAACTCGATCCTGCTCATCACCCACTACTCGCGGATTCTTCGCTACATCAAGCCCGATTTCGTCCACGTCTTCGCGAAGGGCAAGATCGTTGTGACGGGCGGTCCCGAGCTGGCCGACGAGCTGGAAGAGCGCGGCTACGACGAGTACATCGGGGCCTGACGTGGCGAGCCCGGTTCCGCGGACGGATTTCCCGACCCTCGCGCGCCCGGCGCGCGGGGGGAACCGGCTCGTCTACCTCGATTCGGGGGCGACCTCCCTCAAACCGAGGGCCGTCCTCGACGCCGTCGAGGAGATGTCTGTGGCCAAAAACGGGGCGGTCAAACGCGGATCGCACCTTCTCGCGGAGGAGGCGAGCGCCGCGTTCGAGGACGCGCGCGAGAAGGTCGCCCGATTCGTCGGGGCCGACCCCGGCGAGCTTGTCTGGACCTCGGGGACGACCCAGTCGATCAACCTTCTCGCCTACGCCATGTCGAATGTTTCGGCCGGCCGCGGGCCCTCCGTGGGCGCGTCGCCGCTGCAAGGGCGGCTGAATGCGGGGCCGGGCGACAGCGTGGCGGTCACGCGGGCCGAGCACCACGCCAACCTCGTGCCCTGGCAGGAGCTGTGCAGACGGACGGGGGCCGAGCTCAGGTGGCTCGACTGCGATCCGGACGGGCGCATCGACTTGGAGACGCTCTCCGTGATCGACGGATCGACCAAGCTCGTGGCCTTCGCCCACGTTTCCAACGTCACCGGGGCGGTCGCGCCCGTCAAGGCCGTCGTCGCGGCGGCCCGCGAGGCGGGCGCCCTGACGGTGCTCGACGCCTGCCAGTCGGTTCCGCACATGCCCGTCGACCTCAAGGCCCTCGACGTCGATTTCGCCGCCTTCTCGGGGCACAAAATGCTGGGCCCCACAGGCGTCGGGGCGCTCTACGGCAGGCGCGAGCTCCTCGAAGCGATGCCGCCGTACCAGTTCGGCGGGTCGATGATCGAGGTGGTCGAGATGGACGGGGCGACCTACGCCCAGCCGCCCGAGCGTTTTGAGGCCGGGACCCAGCCGGTGGCCGAAGCGGTCGGCATGGGCGCCGCGGCCGAGTATCTCGCAGCCGCCGGGATGGACCGCGTGGCGGCGCACGAAAAGAAGCTGACGGAGCGCATGCTCGCCGGCATGGCGGACATCGCGGGAGTGCGGGTGCTCGGCCCGCGCGAGGCCGTCGACCGCACGGGGGCCGTCGCCTTTTCCGTCGACGGCGTGCATCCCCACGACGTCGGGCAGGTTCTCGACGCCGACGGTGTGGCGGTGCGCACGGGGCACCACTGCGCGCAGCCCATACACCGGCATTTCGGCGTTTTCGCCTCGTCCAGGGCCTCCCTGGGGCCGTACAACGACGAGGCCGACGTCGACGCCTTCCTGGAGGCCTTGAAGAAAGTCCGCCCATTCTTCGGCGTGGGGGAGAGATGAACGACTCTTGCGTGGAGGAGAGATGAACGACCTCGATCAGATGTACCAGCAGATCATCCTCGACGCCGCCCGCGAACGGCGCGGCGAGGGCGAGCTCGACCCTTTCGACGGCGAGTCTTTCCAGGTCAACCCGACCTGCGGGGACCAGGTGAACCTCAGGGTGCGGATGTCCGACGACGGCGGACGCATCGCCGAAGTGGCGTGGACGGGCGAGGGCTGCTCCATTTCCCGGGCGAGCATCGGCATCATGATCGACATGCTCGAAGGCGCCAGCGTCGAGGAGGCGAAGGATCTGTACGAGCAGTTCCGGGCCCTCATGGACTCGCGCGGAGCGGGCCTGACCGAGGACGTCGAAGAGACCCTGGGGGACGCCGCGGCCTTCGTCGGCGTGGCGAAGTTCCCCATGCGCATCAAGTGCGCGCTTTTGGGCTGGATGGCCCTGAGAGACGCGACGGACAAGGCTGTCGCTGCGAAAGGAGAGAGCCATGGCTGACGAGCTCGAGCTCGCGCCCGATTACGGGGCCGCCTGCGAGGAGACAGGCGCCCCCCGCCAGGAGGCCGTCGGCGCCCCGAAGGTCGAGGACGTCGAAGAGGCGCTCAAGGACGTGATCGACCCCGAGCTGGGGATCAACGTCGTCGATTTGGGTCTCGTCTACGGCATTGCGCTGGACGGGGCCGACGCGGTCATCGACATGACCTTGACGTCCCCCGCCTGCCCGCTGACGGACGTCATCGAGGAGCAGACGACGAGGGCTCTGGAGGGAATGGTCGGATCGACCCGGATCAACTGGGTGTGGCTGCCGCCGTGGGGGCCCGAACGCATCACCTCCGACGGCCGGGAGATGCTCCAGGCCCTCGGCTTCAACGTCTAACGCCGCTTCAACGTCAGCGCGGCTTCAGCTTCAACGCGCCGTCGCGCGCATCCGGCTCGGTGCGCTTGCTGATCCGAAGCGACGCTTGGCGCGGACGCCCATCAGATGCGAGGCTCGGCGCGCCTGCCCGTCGGATGCGCGACCGGCAGCATCAAGGTGCGGACGCCGACCATGTGTCGCAGCTCTCGAACTTTCCTCCTTCGTAGCCCCTCATGAGCCACTCGGTCCGCTTGGCCGAGGATCCGTGGGTGAAGGACTCCTGATTGGCCTTCATGCCCGCGCTTTCGTAGATGTGGTCGTCGCCGACGGCGGCTGCGGCGTCCACGGCGGTCTTCAACTCCGCGCGGGTGGGCGGGACGAGGAACTTCTTCCCCGACTCCGGGTCGACCGTCTTCGAGGCGTTGCGCAGCCACACGCCTGCAAGGCAGTCCGCCTGCAGCTCCGAGCGCACCAGGGATCCGCTCGGGCCGGTGTCCTTGTGGTTGACCTTGGCGAGGATTCCCGTCTGGTCCTGAATCGAATGGCCGAATTCGTGGGCCACGATGTAGGCCTGGGCCAGCCTCGAATTCGTCGCTCCGTACCGGGACTGGAGCTCCTTGAAGAAGCCGACGTCGAGGTAGACGGCTTTGTCCGCGGGGCAGTAGAAGGGGCCGGTCTGGGAGCTCGCGGTTCCGCACGCGGTGGAGGTCGAACCGGAGAAGAGCACGAAATCGGGCTTCTTGTATGCGGCGCCGGCGGCGGAGGGAAGCGCACCGTCCCAGTAGGCGTCCAGGGACTCGGCGGTGGCGACCATCCAGCACTCGGTGTTCTTGTTCGCGTCTTCGCCGGTTTTGCACGTTTCGATGAGCGAGGTCTGGTTTCCGGCGGGCTGACGCCCCGAGGTGACCAGGTTGTCCGGAACCTGCCCCGTCAGGAAAAAGTAGACGATGGCCCCGATGAGTCCGAGGCCGCCGACGCCGGTGGCCGCCATCGTTCCGCGCCCGCGAACCTTGACTCGCGAGGCATCCAGTTGAATGTCGTCGTTCATGGACATGCTGTGAGCATATCCGCTAGGGGCCGGAGGCGCGCAATGGCCGGGCGTGTTCTCGAGTAGGCTAGTGGGGTGATCGACGCCAAAAACCTCACCATGCGCATCGGAACCCGAGAACTCGTCGTCGACGCGGGATTCAGAGTGGGCAAAGGGATGCGCGTGGGCCTCGTCGGCCGCAACGGCGCCGGAAAGACGACGCTCATGCGGCTCATGGCGGGCGAGGGAGTGACGTCCGACGTCGTCGAAGCGACCGGAGCGCTCAATCGCAAAGGCACGGTCGGATACCTTCCGCAGGACACGCAGGAGGGCGACCTCGGCCAGGCGGCTCGCGATCGGATCCTCTCGGTTCGGGGAATCGCCGAGACGATAAGGCGCATCCGCAAGGCCGAGCGGGAAATGGCCGAATCGGAGGGCGCGCGGCAGGTCAAGGCGATGGAACGCTACGTGCGCCTCGACCAGGAATTCACGAACGCCGGGGGATGGGCCGCCAACGCCGAGGCCGCCCAGACGGCGGCTGCGCTGGGCCTGCCAGAAAGGGTCCTCGACCAGCCGCTGCACACACTTTCCGGCGGCCAGCGGCGAAGGGTCGAGCTTGCCAGGGTCCTCTTCTCACGGGCTGAGACTCTTCTGCTGGACGAGCCGACCAACCACCTCGACCACGATTCGATCCTGTGGCTTCGCGATTACCTCCGCTCTTTCGCGGGCGGGTTCGTGGCGGTCTCCCATTCGACGGAGCTGCTGGACCAGACGGTCAACGCCGTGTGGCATCTGGACGCCAATCGCGCCGCCCTCGATGTGTACAACATGCCGTGGGCCGAGTATCTCAAACAGCGCGAGGCGGATGAGAAACGCCGCCGCCGCGAGCGGCTGAACGCGGAGCGCAAGGCGGGCGCGCTCATGGGGCAGGCGGACAAAATGCGGGCCAAGGCGACGAAGGCGTCCGCCGCGCAGAACATGGAGCGCCGCGCGCAGCGTCTGCTCGCCGGGCTGGAGGCGGAGCGGAAGGCCGACAAGGTCGCCAATTTGAGGTTCCCGGATCCGGCGCCGTGCGGGCGCACGCCGCTGACCGCCGTCGGGCTGTCGAAATCGTACGGGTCCCTCGAAGTCTTCTCCGGCCTCGACCTCGCCGTCGACCGCGGCTCGCGCGTGGTCGTCCTCGGCCTCAACGGCGCCGGGAAGACGACCCTCCTGCGCCTGCTCGCCGGCGTCGAGGAGGCCGACACGGGCGGCGTCGTGCCCGGCCACGGGCTGAAGATCGGCTATTACGCACAGGAGCACGAGACGATCGACCCGAACGAGACGGTGGTCGGCAACCTGTGGCGGGCGGCCCCCGAGCTCGACGACACGAAGGCCCGCTCCGTGCTCGGCTCTTTCCTCTTTTCGGGGGCCGACGCCGACAAGCCAGCCGGAGTGCTCTCGGGAGGGGAGAAGACTCGGCTCGCCCTGGCCATGCTCGTCGTGTCGGCGGCCAACGTGCTTCTCCTTGACGAGCCGACGAACAACCTCGACCCGGCCTCGCGCGAGGAGATTCTCGCCGCGCTCGGCAAATACGAGGGCGCCGTCGTCCTCGTCACCCACGACGAGGGGGCGGTCGAAGCCCTTCGCCCCGAGCGCGTCCTTCTGCTGCCCGACGGCGACGAAGACCTCTGGTCCGACGACTATTTCGACCTCGTCGCTCTGGCGTGAGCGTCGGGTTTGCCGCGCGGGCCCCGTTGCGCCGCAGGCGTCGATTCGAACGCCTCCCTGTTCAATCGGCCCGATCGGAGATAGCCTTGCACCATGCCGACCCTCGTTCTCATGCGCCACGGCGAAGCCGGATTCGCCGCAAGGGACCGCGCCCGCCCGCTGACCCCGCGGGGCAGGGAGGAGGCCGCTTCTCAGGCGCGGGCGATCAGGCGAGTCGTCGGCGACATCGACGTGGCGATCGTCTCGGAGGCGACGCGCACGCGGCAGACCCTGGCCGCCCTTCGTTCGGCCGGGCTGGCCGTCGCCCGAGTCCGGGAGGAAGCCAGCCTCTACTCTCGCGGCGGGGAGGGCCTTCTCGAGGCTCTGCGCGGTATGGGCCGCAGCGAAATCGAGAGCGCCGCCCGGGGGGCGGACGGCGCATGGCAGGCCGACGTCACGCGGGAGTCGCTTGACGCCCGGGAGGCGTACGGCGCCGAAAGCGGCGCGGGGGCGGACGCGGTTCTCGTCGTCGGGCACGAGCCGACGATGTCGACGCTGGCGGGGCTGCTGGCCTCGCGGGAGAAGGATCCGCCCGAGACTCGGAATCGCGCGCGATTCCGGGCTTTGAGGGGGCCGGGCGCGGCGCGGGCGGACAGTTTCAGGCACGGCTTTTCCACCGCCATGGCCGTCGTCGGGCACGTCGAATCGTGGAGCTCTCTGGTGCCCGGCCGCATGCAGATCGTCGACGTGCTGCGCGCCTAGACCGCCCCCAGATCACACCTAGACCGCCTCTACATCGCGGCGAGCTTTTCGGCGAGGACGTCCATCGCGGCGTCGGCGTAGACGGTGAAAGGCCTTTCCGCCCCTTCCCGATACCAGTTCCATGCGGCCGCCAGCAGCCCGGAGACGACGGCGCCCGAGGCGACCAGGCCGTCCGCGTAACCCGCCCTCCCGTTGTCCACGAGGGCCCGGGCGAGCTTGTCTATGAGTTCGGCGACCAGGGTCGACGTCGCCGACCGCAGCGCGGGAACCTCGAAGTACAGCCGCACCCGCTCCATGGTCGCTTCGCGGTCGCGCACAAAATGCTCCTCGGCGATTGCCCGGACGGCCTCTCGCAGGGCGTCGAGGAGCCTCACGCCGTCGGCGAGGGCGCCGGCCACCGTGCTCGCGAGCAGGTCGTCGTGCTCGTCGTGCAGCACCAGGCCCTCCTTCGTCCCGAAATATCGATAGACGGTCGAAGGGGAGACGTCGGCGCGGTCGGCGATCTGCTCGATCGTCACATTGTCGTATCCGTCCGTCGAAAACAGCTCGAGGGCGGCCGACTGTATGCGGTGCATGGCCGCCGCCTTCTTCCGTTCGCGCAATCCCCGCTGTGCCATCGCGCCTCCTTGTCGATGCCACTTTACATCCTTGTCGCCTTCACGGCCTTGTCGCCGCCTCGCGCCCGTGGTAGCGTCTCCCTTATGAGAGAGTCACTTTCAAATGACAGCAACAATCAAATTCTTGTCGAAGGGGCGAATTTGACGAAAACTTTCGGCAGGGTCCGGGCGCTCGACGGGCTAGACCTGAGCGTGAAGGCGGGCTCCGTCCACGGCTTCCTCGGCCCCAACGGGGCGGGAAAGACGACGACGATCCGGGCGATTCTCGGCCAGATTCGGCTCGACGGCGGCCGTTTGCGCGTGTTTGGCCTCGACCCGGCGAAGGACGCGGTCGACGTCCGCCGGCGGCTCGCCTACGTCCCCGGGGACACCGTGCTGTGGCCCAATCTCACCGGAGGCGAGTGCATCGACGTCCTCGGGCGCATGCAGGGCAGCATCGACGCCGCCCGCAGAGCCGAGCTCATCGAGCGCTTCGAACTCAACCCCCGAATGAAAACGCGCACGTACTCGAAGGGCAACCGCCAAAAGGTCGCCCTCGTCGCGGCCCTCGCCACGCGGGCCGAGCTTCTGCTCCTCGACGAGCCGACGTCGGGCCTCGACCCCGTCATGGCCGAACGCTTCGTCGAAACGGTCCGCGAGGCGAAAGGCTCCGGGGCGACGGTGCTGCTGAGCAGCCACATCATGAGCGAGGTCGCGGCGCTGTGCGACACGGTCACCGTTCTTCGGCGCGGCCGGGCAGCGTATTCGGGAAGCCTCGAAGGCGTGCGCGCCAGGGCCGACGTCGCCGTCTCCGCCGTCAGCCGGACGGGGGAGCCGGTCGACCTGAGCGTGCCCTCCGCCGAGGCTGACTCCGCCGTCGCCGGCCTCCTGAAAGGGGGCGCGTCGATACGAAAGGTCGAAAGCTCCCTGGAGGCAGCCTTTCTCAGCTTCTACGGCGGCGAGAGATGAGCGGGCCGCGCCGGGCGCTCTGGGCGCTCACATGGAAGGCCCACGGCCGAAGGCTTCTTGCCTGGCCCCTGGCCTGGACTGCCTTGGTCCTCATCATGGCGTCGGCGACGAAGTCTCTCTACCCCGACGGCGCGAGCCGGCTGCGCTACGCCTCGACCATCGGCTCCTCGCGCATTCAAGAGCTGTTCAACGGGCGAGGCTACGATCTGACCTCGGCGGGCGGGATCGAGGCCTTCGAGGTCGGCATGTTCGGGCTCGTCCTCATCCCCGTCGGCGCAAGCCTGCTCGCCGTCCGGCTCATGCGAGCCGAAGAGGCCCTCGGCCGATGGGAGGTCGTCTCGGCCGGAGGCTACGGGAAAGCCGCGCCGACGGCGGCCGCCATGGCGGCGCAGGCGTGTTCGACCGTCCTCTTCGGCGCCGCGAGCTTCGCGGGCCTCGTCCTGCTCGGCTTTCCCGCCGGCGGCGCCGCGAAATACTGCCTTGTCCTCTGCCTGTTCGCGTTCGTCTTCGCGGCGGCAGCCGCCCTCTTGGCTCAGACGGTTGCGGACGCCAAAGCCGCGGGAACCGCGGTGCTGGCGTGGGTCCTGTTCTGCTACCTCGTGCGCGCGGCGATAGACGGACGGCGCCTGCCCGCGACCTGGCTCACCCCTATGGGCTGGCTGGCTGAAGCCCGGCCGTGGGGAGCGAGCCGTCTGTGGCCCTATGCCGCCTGCGCAACGGCGGCCGCCGCACTGGCTGCGGCCGCCCTCGCGCTCTGCCGCGTCCGCGACCTCGGAGGCGCCGCGGTCTCGCCGAGGCCCGGAAGGGCCTGCGCGGCGCCGTGGATTCGAGGCACGCGCTATGTCTGGCGCCTCACGCGCTCCGCCGCCGCCGGGTGGTGCGCGGCGGCGGTTTGCTGGGCGGCGCCGGTCGGAGCCATGGGAGACGAGATAGACGTCTGGGTCGAACAAAACCCGGGCGTCGCCGAGCTTTTCGGGGGGCACGCGCCGCGGGACTTCATGTCCGTTCTGGCCGTCGGGGTCATCGGGCTTCTCGGGCTCGCGGCCGGGCTCGCGACCGCGGCCGAATTGCGCGGCGAAGAGGCGAGCGGAAGGCTCGGGCTCGTGTGTTCCACGCGCTGCGGCTACGCGAGCGTCGTGCGCGCGTGGTTCGCCCAAGCGGTCCTCACGGCCGCGGCTGTGGCCGCATCCGGCGGTTTCGCCTACTGGATCTCCATCGGAGCGTCCACCGGCCAATGGGAGCCTTCCTCGTCTTTGGGGGCTGCGGCGCTCCTGCTCGTTCCCATCGTCGCCGTGCTCGCCGGGGCCTTCGCCGTTTTCTCCTGTGCGCCGAAAGCGTGGGCCGCCGTGTGGGCCCTCGCCTGCTGGATCGCCGTCGTCCAGCTCTTGGCCGACCCCCTCGACCTTCCCGAATGGGGCCGAAAGCTCTCGCCCCTCTACCTCGTCGGCAGAGTTCCCATGGAAAGCCCGTCGTGGGCTGCGACGGGCTGCGTCGGCGCCGCGGCCCTCGCCCTGACGCTCGCGAACGTTCGAGCGCGCCCCCGCGATTTGGCGGCGGGGTGAGGGCGCAGCCCACCCGGTTCGCGCCGTCCGGCAGCGGGATTAAAACGCCGTCCGCCAGCGGGCGGCGGCATAAATCTCGGGTCCGCTGCGGCTCCGAACCAGAAAACGAAGCGGCTTGCCATGCGGCGGAAGGCTCGCTCAGGCGGCGTCCCAGCCGAGGATCGCCGCAAGGATGTCGAGGCGCGGCCGGGTCACCGCGGCGTCGGCGGCTGCGAGCACCGCGGGCTTGGCGCACACGGCGACGGAAAGCCCGGCGATCTCCATCATCGACAGGTCGTTGGCGCCGTCGCCGGCCGCCACGGTTTCGGACAGGTCGATCCTCTCGCGCGGCGAGGGGCCGCCCCGAGACCGAAAGCCGGGCAGCGAGCCTCCCTCGGACCAGCGCCGAAGCGCCTCGGCCTTGCGCTCGCGGGTGACGATCTCGCCCTCCGTCCTGCCCGTGAGGGCGCCGCCGCTCGTTTCGAGCCGGTTGGCCAGCACATGGTCGACGCCGAGGCGGCGCGCCAGCCCCCCGATCACCTCGATGAATCCGCCGGAGACCAGGCCGACGGCGCATCCGCGGGCGTGCGCCGTCGCAACCAGCGTCTCGGCCCCCGGAACGGGCTCGATGCGGTCCGCGATCGACTCGACCCGATCGACAGGCAGGCCCGCCAGCGTGGCCACGCGCTCGGCGAGGGCCTCGGCGAAGTCGAGCTCGCCGTTCATCGCCGCCTCCGTTATGGCCGCCACCCGCGGGCCGGATCCGGCGGCGTCGGCGAGCATGTCGATGGCCTCGCCGCGGATGAAGGTCGAGTCCACGTCGGAGACGATGAGGCGCGGCCCGCGCTCGGCCATTTTTCCACGCGTGAGCGCGCAATCGACGCCCAAAGCCAAGGCCGGGCCGCGCAGTTCGCCCCTCAGCGGCCCCAACGCGGCTGCCTCGGATCCGGCGACGCCGAACAGCGACAGCGTCCGCAAGCCGGGAACCTCGGGCGAGCGCTCGGCGACCTTTTCGCAGACCGCCCCGAAAACATGCCTCGTGTGCGCCAGGAGCCCCGCGGGAAGGGGCTCGGGCGAAGCGAGGGAAAACCTGACCGGCTCTCCCTCGCGCACGGGCTCACGCAAGAACGGGCTCATACAAGAGTGGCCGCCCCGTCCTCTTCGGCGCCGCCGGAGCGCTCGGAAGCCTCGAACGCCTCGGACCCCGCGGGCGCATCGCCGGAGGCTCCGGCCGCGTCGGACGGGTCGGGGGCCTCGGCCGGCGTCGGCGCGTAAAGCGCGGCCTTGATGCGCGCGCCCTTGGGGACCACGGTGATGCCGCCCTCGGAGACGTGGAATCCGCGGGCCCGGTCGTGCTCGTGGTTGACGCCCACCTGCGCGCCCTCCTCGACCACGACGTACTTGTCGAGGATCGCGCGCACGACCGTCGCGTTGCGTCCCACGGTGACGCCGTCGAGCAGAACGGACTCGCGCACCGTCGACCACGAATTTACGCGCACGCCGGGGGAGAGGACGGACCCAATCACTTCGCCTCCGGAGACGATGACCCCCGGGGAGACGATCGAATCGAGCGCGTGGCCCAGCCTCTCGTGGTGCCCGTAGACGAACTTCGCGGGGGCGAGGTGCGAATGCCCCGTCAGAAGCGGCCACCTGTCGTTGTACAGGTTGAAGACCGGGTTGACGGAGATGAGGTCCATGTTCGCCTCGTAGTAGGCGTCGATCGTCCCGACGTCGCGCCAGTAGTCGCGGTCTCGGTCGGAGTGGCCGGGAACGTTGTTGAAGGTGAAGTCGTAGACGCCGCACGTGCCCTTCCCCACGAAGAAGGGCACGATGTTTCCGCCCATGTCGTGCTTCGAACTGGGGTCGACGGCGTCGTCGGAGAGCACCTTGTACAGGGCGTCGGTGTTGAAGACGTAGTTGCCCATGGAGGCCAGGAACTCGTTGGGCGAATCCGGCAGGCCGAGCCCCGAGGTGTCCTGGGGCTTTTCGACGAAGGCGGCCACGCGGCGCGGATCGGTCTTGTTCACGTCGATTACGCCGAATGCCGACGCCAGCTCGAGCGGCTGGCGGATACCCGCGATCGTCAGCTCCGCGCCGGTTTCGACGTGCTGGTCGACCATCTGCGAGAAGTCCATGCGGTAGATGTTGTCCGCCCCGGTGATGACGACGACCTCGGGCCGCTCGTCGTCGAGGATGTTGAGCGACTGATAGACGGCGTCGGCCGATCCGAGATACCAGTGGTCGCCGCGCCGCTGCTGCGCGGGCACGGGGGCGACGTAGTTCTCGAAAAGATTGGACATGCGCCAGTTGCGTGCGATGTGCCTGTCGAGGGAATGGGACTTGTATTGGGTCAAGACGATGATCTTCAGGTATCCCGAATTGACGATGTTGCTCAATGAAAAGTCGATGAGCCTGTAGATGCCGCCGAAGGGCACGGCGGGCTTGGCCCGATCCTGGGTGAGGGGCATAAGGCGCTTGCCTTCTCCGCCAGCCAGGACGATTGCGAGGACGCGGGGTTTGGCTCCCATAGGTTCCGCCTATCTCATATATTGGTTCAGCGCACGAGTTGTCCGCCGTTGGACGCACAGAGCGGGTACAGTGAAGGGGTCAGCGTTGACCACCGAAGGAAGGACCCCACATTGCGTGTCGCTCTATTGACTCGAGAATACCCGCCAAACGTCTACGGTGGCGCGGGTGTCCACGTTGAGGAATTGTCCAAAGTGCTAGCGGCCCATGCCGACGTCGACGTTCACGCCTTCGACGGGCCGCGCGAAGCGGGCGTTTCGCCCGCCGGAGTCACGGTGCACGGATACGACTATCCGGCCGAGCTCGCTTCTGCGAACGCCGCGATCAAAACTCTCGGCGTCGACCTGGAGATCGCCGATCGCGTGCGGGAAGCCGACATCCTCCACTCTCACACCTGGTACGCCAACATGGCCGGCCACATCGGAGGGATGCTGTACGGCATCCCCCACGTCATATCGGCCCACTCCCTGGAGCCGCTGCGCCCATGGAAGCGCGAGCAGCTGGGGGGCGGCTACGAAGTCTCCTCCTGGGTCGAGCGGACGGCCTACGAGGCCGCCGACGGAATCGTCGCCGTCTCCTTCGCCATGAAGGACGACATCCTTCGCTGCTACCCGAAGATCGACCCCGACCGGGTGCGCGTCATCCACAACGGGATCGACCTCTCGGGCTGGAACGCCCCGAAGGCCGATGAGGAAATCGCGGCGGCCAGGGAGTACTTCGCCTCCTACGGGCTCGACCCGGACAAGCCCACGATCATGTTCGTCGGAAGGATCACCCGGCAGAAGGGGGTTCCCGGCCTGCTGCGCGCGATCGCCAAGCTGCCGCCGGAGATCCAGGTGGTGCTGTGCGCCGGGGCGCCGGACACCCCGGAGATCGCCGCGGAAACCGAGGCTCTCGTCGAGGACCTCCAAAGCAGGCGCACGGGCATCGTGTGGATCTCGGACTTCCTCAGCCGCGGCAAGATCATCCGGCTCCTGTCGTGTTCCACGGCCTTCGTCACGCCGTCGATTTACGAGCCCCTCGGAATCGTCAACCTCGAGGCGATGGCCGTGGGGCTTCCCGTCGTCGGAACGAAGACGGGGGGCATCCCGGACTGCATCGAGGACGGGGTGACCGGAACCCTCGTCCCGATCGAGCAGCTCGACGACGGGACGGGAACGCCCGTGCATCCCGAGGCGTTCGAGGCCGATCTCGCCTCCGCTCTGGAGGCTGTGTGCGCCGACCCCGAGAAGGCGCGCGAGATGGGGGCGGCGGGCCGCAAGCGGGTGGAGGAGCACTTCTCATGGGAGTCGATCGCCCTCAAGACGATGGACTTCTACCGCGACGTCATAGCGGGACTTTAGGCCTCTCGCGGTAATCTTGTTCCATGGGCGATGTGCTTGATGTTCGGGAGGCGACCGTTCGGCGCGACGGACGCGCCATCCTCGACTCGGTCGATTGGAGCGTCGACGACGGCCAGAGGTGGGTCGTCCTCGGCCCCAACGGCGCGGGCAAGACGACTCTCATCCAGCTGGTCTCGGGGCGCATGCACCCCACCAGCGGATCGGTGACGATCGTCGGCGAACGCCTGGGCCGCGTCAACCTGGAGGATCTGCGCCCCCTCGTCGGCACGATGTCCGCCGCCATCGACGCGAGGATCCCGGAGGGCCAGAGGGCCGTCGACGTCGTTCGAACGGCCGCCTACGGCCACTTGGCGACGTGGCGGGAGGTCTACGACCCCCTCGACGACGAACGGGCGCGGGCCCTTCTGGCCGGCCTCGGCGTGGGATCCCTGGAGACGCGCCTCTTCTCGACCCTTTCTTCAGGGGAGAAGAAGCGCGTGGGGATCGCCCGCGCCCTCATGCCCAACCCCGAGGTGCTCATCCTCGACGAGCCGGCCTCCGGCCTCGATTTGGGCGGGCGGGAGAACCTCGTTGAGGCCCTTTCGCAACTGGCCTTCGAGCCGCGCTCGCCGGTGATCGTGCTCGTCACCCACCACGTCGAAGAGATTCCGCCCGGCTTCACCCACGCACTTTTGCTCAAGGACGGGGCCGTCTACGCTTCGGGCCCGATAGAAGAAACCGTCACATCGGCCAATCTCTCGGCGGTCTTCGGCCTCGGCCTCGCGGTGAGCCGCGAGGCCGGGCGGTTCTCGGCTCGGAAGGCCTGAGCGCCTTGCGCGCGATCGGCCCCGCGGCGCGTGCGAGGCCCGCCGTTTTCTCCCCCGCGGCGACTGTGGGGATTCCTACCCGAATGGAGTCTATAACCGGGGTGCTCCGCCCGCTAAACTAGAATGCATCTTTACTATAGCTAGGAGTGGTAACGTGAGCTGGGAAGTTTGGGGCATCATCGCCCTTTGCTGCGTCGCTTTGGAATTCATGACGGTCGATTTTTCCTTCCTCATGATCGCGGGAGGCGCGTTTGTCGCCGCCGGCGTCTCCGCCGGAACGGACAGCCTCGTGGCGCAGGTCGCCGCGTTCGCCGTCGTCTCCGTCCTCCTTCTGGCGATCGTGCGCCCGTGGGCGAAGAACCATTTCAACCCCAAGGGGACGAAGGTCGGCACGGTCCAAGATCAGATAGGCAAGCGGGCCCGCGCCCTCACGGTGATAGACGAGAATGCCGGACGGGTGAAGATCGGCGGGGACGTCTGGTCTTCGCGCTCGGCGGCAGGGGTCATTCCCGAAGGGAGCGACGTCGTCGTCACTGACATCGAGGGCGTCGTGGCCATCGTCGCGCAGTCGCCGCGTCCCGGCCAATAGGGCGGCATTCTGGCCGGCGGCGCGCGCTCTGGCCAATGGGAGTCCTCTCTCATGGGAAATCTCCGCTGCCGACGGCCGTCCGGCGTTCCGGCGACGTCGCTTTCCGCCACACCCTACATCAGCAACTGCAACTACATCAGTAACCGCAACAACTAGAAGGACCCATTATGAGCGATATGAACGTCGGCCTCGTACTTTTGGCCTTGGTTGCATTCATCGTGATCCTTTTCGTCTTTATGGCGATCAAGATGGTCAACCAGGGGTACACCTACGTCGTCGAGCGCCTGGGCAGGTATCACAAGACCCTTACGCCGGGCCTGCATTTCCTGTTCCCGTTCGTTGATTCCATTCGGGAGAGGATCGACATGCGCGAGCAGGTCGTTCCCTTCCCTCCGCAGCCGGTCATCACCTCGGACAACATCAACGTCTCCATCGACACCGTCATCTACTATCAGGTGACGAATCCGATCGCCGCGACCTATGAGATCGCCGACCCGATGGCCGCCATTGAGCAGCTCGCGGTCACAACGCTTCGAAACATCATCGGCACGATGGACATGGAGCAGGCGCTCACGGGGCGCGACCAGATCAACGGCCAGCTGCGCGGCCAGCTCGACGAGGCGACCGGCCGCTGGGGCATTCGCGTTTCGCGCGTCGAGCTGAAGGCCATCGATCCGCCGCGTTCCGTCCAGGGCGCGATGGAGCAGCAGATGAAGGCCGAGCGCGACCGCCGCGCCGCGATCCTTACGGCCGAGGGCGTCAAGCAGTCTGCCGTTCTGACGGCCGAGGGCGAGAAGCAGTCGGCGATCCTCAGGGCCGAGGGCCAGGCCCAGTCGACGATCCTGAGGGCCCAGGGCGAGGCGCGAGCCATCCTCCAGGTCTTCGACGCCATCCACCGCGGCAACGTCGATCCCAAGCTCCTCTCCTACGAGTACATCAAGACGCTTCCGCAGATCGCCAACTCCTCGTCGTCCAAGCTGTGGATCGTCCCCACGGAGATGACGGCCGCCCTCAACGCGGTCGCCAAGGGCTTCGGGGGCCAGGACGGCGACGGCAAGTCGGGAGTCGATTTCGAGGGCACCGGAAAGATCGCCGACGCCCTGGCGGCCACAGCGCTGCCCGACATCGACGACGCTTTGGCCGACGCCAAGGGCGCCGCCGACGTCGCCATCGACGAAGCCGAGACTTCGGGGCGCCAGTCGGGGCGCCATTTCGACCCGGACGCGGAGATAGGCCAGAGGCCCACGACGCCTGCGCCGCCGGAGTTCCGAAGCTTCGACCAAGGCGGCCCTAACGGGAACGGAACGCCTCCTGCGGGCCAGTGACACTTGAGATTCCCTGACGGGCCAGGCGCTTTGAGGCGCTGAACTCTGTGGGAGCGGGGCGCGAGCGGAGAACAGCCGTTCGCGCCCCGCTTCGCATGCGCGGGGCAGCCCTCTGGCGCCAACCACGCGCCGGCCGCCCAGCTTCGCATGGGTGGCGGGGTGCAAACGCCGTCTCCCTTCGAGCGGCGCGCCGCGCTGTGCTGCGAGATCGGAGCGCACAAGTTACAGAGCCTGCGTTTCAACGAAGTTGTTACGGAGCCGACGCCTTAATAAGAGTTTGACTATGTTTACGTTTGCGTCAATGCTTCCGGTGCCTCGTGGGAGACGACGATGTGCGTCGTTACGGTCGCGAATACGATCTGTCGTTTCCGTGCATGCACGGAATTCTTGATGGCACGTATGCGTCGATAGACGCTTTTTGATGCGTGCGATGGCGTTGTCTATGGCACTCTTGTTCTGTGTTAGTGCCAATTACCGACATCCACGACGATCGCCTGTCGGATTACGTCAGGCTGACCGACGTGGCTCTTCGAAAGAAGCTTGAGACGGAGAACGGCCTGTATATGGCCGAGTCGTCGAAAGTCATCCAACGGGCGATAGCCGCAGGCCACAGGCCGCGTTCGGTCCTGGCCGACGAACGGTGGCTCGCCGATCTCGCCCCTTCGTTGACGAAGGCCGGCGGGGACGGCGAGGGAGGCGACATTCCCGTGTACGTGTGCGACGAGGAGAAGCTTCAGGAGGTCACCGGGTTTCACCTCCACCGCGGGGCGATAGCCGCCATGAATCGCCCCGCCTTGGCCGACCCTCGGGCGATGCTCGAGGCCGTGGGATCGGGCCCCGCGCGGATCGTCGTACTCGAAAACCTGGTCGACCACACCAACGTGGGAGCGATCTTCCGCTCGGCCGCAGCGCTTGGCGTCGATGCAGTGTTCGTCACATCGGATTGTGCAGACCCCCTTTACAGGAGGTCGGTTCGGGTCTCGATGGGAACCGTCTTCCAGGTTCCCTGGACCAGAATCGACGGCTGGCCTCGAAGCGCGAAGATGCTTTCTGAATGTGGCTATACAACGGCTGCGCTGGTGTTGACGGACGACGCCGTCGCCCTCGATGCCTTCTCCCGCCTTGAGGTGTGCTCGGCGAAGGACTCCAAAATCGCGATCGTTCTCGGGGCCGAAGGGGACGGCCTTCGCGACTCGACGATCGCCGCAGTCGACCATTCAGTCGTCATTCCAATGGCTGGCGACGTCGACTCGCTTAATGTAGCAGCTGCGATGGCCGTTGCGTGCTGGGAGCTACGTACCGTGCATACACCGTAGTAAAGCATTGATTACACGGCAAAAGTGGGGATATGCCCGATTCTTCGCCGTTAGAGCGCCAACTTGCAAACATATTCGCTATGACGATCCGAGCTAGGCGGAAAGAGCTCGGACTGTCTCAGGAACAGGTGGCGCTGCGTGCCGACATTGATAGAAACCACTATCAACTAATGGAGAGCGCCAGGTCCGATAGGCGCTCGAACAAAGCCGTCAATCCGCGACTTTTCACGTTGTTCAGGCTTGCCAACGCCCTCGAGCTCCCCGTTGAGGACCTCCTCCTTGCCGCCTCCGAGACGTTCCAAGAGCAAGTCGAGGCGGGCGAGAGCCTTTAGCTCATGGCCGCCGCCCCGATGCGGGGGCGGCCGTTCGTGGCCTTATTCGAGTCGCGCGTAGGCTCCGTCGGCCTCTCCGATGTAGGGGCGGCGATCGGCGCGGTCTCGTTGCGCGTCAGCCGTATCGGCCTTGTTGCGAAGATCGGCCTTGTTGCGAAGCCAGGGCCTTGGCCTTCTTGCGGGGCCGCGGTCTCGTTGCGTAGCTGTGGTCTCGTTGCGTGGCGATCGCCGAATCGCCCCTGATGAAAGCGGGCGTCGGCTCGGCCTTGCTGCCGGGCGGAGCGGTTGAATCGGGTCGTGTCTGACGCGGCGGTTGAATCCGGTCGCCGTCGGCCAGGCCGGTCGCGCCGTCGAACCTTGATGCGCCGCGGCGCATGCTTGCCGGCTCGGCGCGCCGACAGCGATAGGCGTGTGCCGGAAACGCGCCTTTTGCTGTGACTGTGCACTTCACATTTAGCTGTGCGCTCCGCGTTATTTTATCGGTTGAATACGCCGATTTGATGTGTGACTATGGCATGCTTTGTCTGATCTTTGCTGAAGCCTGTTTGTCAATGAATGATGTTCCCCAAAGACGTCTGAACCGGTGGGAGTGTGTGGGGTTTTCTATGTCGATCCTCTTAGGAAAAGCCCGACGATCTCTCATGAAAAGTCCGACGATCCGACGTAGCCGCACTGACGCCAGGCTTCGTAGACGGCGATCGACGCGGAGTTGGCCAGGTTCAGTGAGCGTAGATGGGGCATCATGGGGATCCGCACGGCAGCCGTCACCGCCGGATGGGCGATGACGTCCGCGGGCAGCCCCGTCGGTTCGGGCCCGAAGAGGAAGGCGTCCGTTTCGCGGTAGGCGACGTCGGCGAAGCTGTTTGACGTGTGCCCGGTGAAGGCGAAGATGCGCGAATCCGGGAGCGCGCGAAGGAGCGCCTCGAAGTCGGCGTGGACTCGAAGGTCTGCGAGATCGTGGTAATCCAATCCCGCGCGCTTGAGGTGAGAGTCTTCGAAGGTGAAGCCCAGGGGCTCGACGAGGTGGAGCGCGGCGCCCGTGCATGCTGCCAGCCGAATCGCCGCCCCCGTGTTTCCTGGGATTCGCGGCTCGTAGAAGACGATGTGAAACACCAGCTCAGGGTACACGGGAAAAGGCGGGCGCGGCTGCGGCCGTCCCTTCTCAAAACGACGGCGGGGGTGCGGCCCGGCGGGGCGGGGCGTGATTCGTTTGGAATGTGTCGGACCCTCCGCCTATCCTGTTTGTCGAACGGATGTTCAGTAAGGGGTGTGGGGAAACATGAGAACTTCGGCGGCCTGCGCCCTTGGCGACAGGGCTTTGAGCGCGTCGGAGCGGCTTGCGGCCGCTCGGCGTGCGCTTGTTTTGGCGGAAAGCGCCGCGGGGGTGTCCTCGGTCACCGTTTTGCCGGGCCGGGACCCGCAGGGCGGGGCAGTGCGGGGCGCGGCGCCGTCGGGCGGAGCCTGGGCCGGGGCCGCGTCGGATGCGGCGCGCTGGAGGGAGGCTTCGGGCGACTGGGCGGTCCCCGAGTGTTTGGCCGAGATCCTCCCGCGCGGACTCGAGCGGGGAATGAGCGTCGGATTCTCCGGCAGCGTCCTCATCGGCCTCCTGATCGCGGGGATCGCCAGCGGTTCGGGGGCGTGGAGCGTCTTCCTCGGAATGCCGGATGTGGGATGGGAGGCGGCTGAATCGCTGGGAGTCGAGGCATCTCGAACGGTTTGCGTGCCGAAGGTGGGGGATGCGGCGCGCACACAGGCGCTGTCTGCCGCCGTCGACGGCTTCGACGTCGTGGTCGTCGGGTCTTCCATTCGCCTGGATGCGCGCGAGCGCCGCCTGCTTTCCAAGCGGGCGGCGGTGCGCGGGCGCCTTCTCCTCGGAGAGGGGTGGGACTGCCGCGATCGCGTCAGGGGCGAGGTCGTCGCGGTCGAAGGCGTCGACCGCGGCGCGGGGCATGTGCGGGCGGTCCTCGTCGAGGCGGTTTCGGGGCGGAGTCGCGTTCGGCTGCGGATCGGGGCGTGCGGATGGGCCCCGGCCCAGGCTGCCGCCGGCGAAAAGAAGGAAGGAGTCGGCCGCGCCCAAGGCGGGCTCTCGCTGGTGGAGGCGATCCCCTCATGATGCACGCGTCTGTAGCGGTTCCCGACTGGCCGGTCGCGGCGGCGGTGTCAGCGGGTCAGGTCGGCTCCGACGAACCCGCTGCGGTTCTGGGAGTCGGCGGCGTGGTGTCTGCGAATGCCTGGGCGCGAAGGCTCGGGGTTCGGACGGGCATGCGCAAGCGCGAGGCGCTGTCGATCTGCCCGGAGCTCGTCGCCGTTCAGCGAGACGTTCGCCGCGACGCCCTTCGATTCGAATCGGTTCTGCGCGCCGTGGACGCGCATGTGGCCCACGTCGTGGCCGTCGAGCCGGGAAGGGTGATTTTTCCGGCCTGGGGCGCGGTGCGTGCGGCAGGGTCGATGGAGGCTCTGGCCGAGGCTCTCATCGGGCAGATCGCCGACGTCGCCGGCTGCGAGGCGCACGTGGGCTGCGGCGAGGGAACCCTCGCCGCCCTTCTGGCCGCCCAATCGGACGTTTTCCTCGGCGTCGAAGGGTCGGCGCGGTTCCTGGAGCGAGCCAAGGTCGAAGGGACGCTCGTCGGCGTCGCGCCCTCGTGCAGAGCCGAGGCTCGATCTTGCCTGGAGCTGCTGGCGGCCCTCGGCGTGAGAACCGTCGGGGGCTTGGCGGATCTCGGGGCCGCCGCCATGGCGTCCCGTTTCGGGGCGATGGGTTCGCTCCTGTGGCAGTTGGCGCGGGGGAGAGACGTCCATCTGCCGACGCAGGCTCCGACGTCGCCGGGAATCGTGTGCACGCGGGTCTTCGAGCCGCCCCTCCAAAGCGTCGAAGAAGCCGTGTTCTCCGCCCGCGGCCTCGCCGAGGAGCTCGTGCAGGCCATGGGAGTGCGAACCGCCGCTTCCGGGAGGCTGCGCATCGACGCGGTTTTCGACGACGGCGAAGAGCTCTCGCGATCTTGGTCGGTCGGGGGCGGGGGCGCCCGCGACATCGTCGATCGAGTCCGGTGGCAGCTCGGAGGTTGGGCGGGCGGCGGGCCCCTTGCGCGGCTCGAACTCAGGCTCGACGCCGCGCCGGCCGAGGTTGGGCCCGAGCCCCTGTGGGGAGGAAGGCCGGCGGGAAACGAGTGTGCGGCGGCGGCCGTCGCCCGGATCCAGACGGTCCTCGGCGAGGAGTCGGTGAGGGTTCCCCGCAAGGTGGGAGGGCGCACGGCGGCGCGGCGCCACGCCGAAATCGCGTGGGGCGGGCACAGCTCGGACGACGGGCGCAGAGCGGCTCTTCCATGGCCGGGCGCCATACCCGAGCCGGGGCCCTCGCGCGTCCATGTCGCGCCCGTCGACGTTCGGCTCGACGGGCGATGCGGACACCGCTTGGCGGTCACGGGGGAGGCGGAGCTGACATGCGCGGGCGGCTGCGCCGAGCCCGAACCCGGCCTGCTGCGATCGGCGAAAGGCTCGGCGACGATCCGCGATTACGCCGGGCCGTGGCCCATTGACGAGCGGTGGTGGGACCCCTCCGGCCGCTCCAGACGCGCCTATCTCCAGATCGTCCTCGACGGGGCGGCCGCCCTCGTCTATTGCGAGGGCGGCACGTGGCACGAGGAGGGCCGGTATGAATAGGCGCCTCTCCGTCGTTCGGCCGGAGGCCGCGAGGCGTTCGCCTTCGAGGAGGCCGTTCGCCGAACCCGAGGGCTCGGTTCCGTACGCGGAGCTGCACGTCCACTCCGCCTACAGCTTCCTCGACGGGGCCAGCCTTCCCGCCGACCTCGTCGCTCGGGCCTGCGAATTGGAGCTTCAGGCTCTGGCCGTGACCGACCATGGCGGCTTTCCCGGCGTCGTCCAGCTTGCCTCCGCGGCCAGGGCGGCCGGGCTGCCCGCCGTCATCGGAACAGAATTGACCCTTCTGTCCGAAGACCGAAGCGCCCAGGCCGACCCTCCCGGCGAGCACATCGTCCTCCTGGCTCGCGACCCCGAAGGGTACAGACGCCTTTCCCGGACGGTGGGGGAGGCGATGCTGGCGAGCGGGGAAAAGAACCGCGCTCGCTACGAGCTCGAAGATCTGGCGGCTGCCTCCGGCGGAAACTGGGTGGTTCTCAGCGGCTGCCGAAAGGGAGGCGTCAGACGCGCCCTGGAGGGGCTGAAGGGGCAAGGGGCGGAGGGCCCCCGCGGAGGCTTCCGCCTGGAGGGCGCCGGAAGCTGCGGGCGAGCCGACGGCCGGATCGCCGACGGATTTGGAATCGCCGGAAGCTCTGGGATCGCAGGGGGCCGCAGGCACGGCGGCTTCAATCCCGGAGCCTCGGCTTCTTCTGGTCCTTCTCCCGCTCCGTGGGACGTGGACGCCGCCGTCGAGCGCGTGCGCCGCCTCGAATCTCTTTTCGGCAAGGGAAACGTGGCGGTCGAACTGACGAACTCCGGCGCCCCGCTTGACCGCGAGCGTTGCCGCGCCCTCGTCGAAACGGCCAAACGGGCCGGCGTCCCCTATCTCGCCACAGGCAATGTGCACTATGCGCGCCCACGCGACAGGGATGTAGCCGACGTCTTCGCCGCCACGAGGGCTCGAACCACCCTGGAAGAGATCGACCCCTTCCTCCCCGCCAACGGTTCGCACCTCCGGTCGGGGGCGCAGATGCTCTCCCTGCACCGAGACCACCCCGAAGCGGTGGCCGAAGCCGCCAGGATCGGGGCCGAATGCGCTTTCGATCTGGCGCTCGTCGCCCCCAATCTTCCCGATTTCCCCGTTCCCGAAGGCCATACCGAAGCGAGCTGGCTGCGTTGCGTCACCCGCGAGCGGGCGCTCGAGCGTTACGGGCCGCGCTCGTCGAACCCTCGGGCATGGGAGGTGATCGACCACGAACTCGACGTCATCGTCGGCCTCGGCTTTCCCGGGTACTTCCTCATCGTCTGTGAGATCGTCGACTTTTGCCGCAGCCGGGGCATCTGGTGCCAGGGCCGGGGATCGTCGGCGAACTCGGCGGTCTGTTTCGCCTTGGGCATCACCGCCGTCGACGCCGTCCGCCACAAGATGCTCTTTGAGCGTTTTCTTTCTCCGGGGCGTTCGGGTCCGCCGGACATCGACGTCGACATCGAATCCGACAGACGGGAAGAGGTCATCCAACACGTCTATGAACGCTACGGAAGGAAATGCGCCGCACAGGTCGCCAACACGATTTCCTATCGTCCGCGCTCGGCCATACGCGACGCCGCGAAAGCCCTCGGATACGAAGAAGGGCAGGTCGAGGCGTGGCTGCGCTCCGTCGAACACAAGGTCCCTGCGAAAGCCGACGCAGGCGGGTCCGCAGGCTACGAGCCCGCGGGCTACGAGGCGGACGTGCCCGCCGCGGTGGCCGATCTCGCTTCGCGCATGCACAGGCTTCCCCGCCATCTCGGCATCCACACGGGAGGGATGGTCCTGTGCGACCGCCCGGTGATCGACGTGTGCCCGGCGGGCTGGGCGCGGATGCCGGGACGCACCGTCCTCCAATGGGACAAGGACGATTGCGCCGAAGCCGGGCTCGTCAAATTCGACCTTCTCGGGCTCGGAATGCTCACGGCTTTGCGAAAGTCGTACACGCAGCTGACCGACGCCGGAATCGCGGGAAGCGACGGGAAGCCCCTTGGACTTCACAACCTTCCTCAGGAAGACCCTCGCGTCTACGCCCTGCTCCAAGCGGCCGACACCGTCGGCGTCTTCCAGGTCGAGTCGCGCGCCCAGATGGCCACTCTTCCGCGCCTGCGCCCCGAATGCTTCTACGACATCGTCATCGAGGTGGCCCTCATCCGCCCCGGCCCTATCCAGGGCGACGCCGTCAGCCCCTACCTCGCAAGGCGCCGAGGCCGAGAACCCGTCACGTACCCGCATCCCTTGACCAAGCCGGCCCTGGAAAAAACCCTCGGAGTCCCGCTCTTCCAGGAACAGCTTATGCAAATAGCGATCGACGTCGCCGGATTCACCCCGGCTCAGGCCGACCGGCTGCGCAAAGCGATGGGCGCGAAACGCTCGCACGAACGCATGTCCGAGCTCAAAAGCGAGCTGTATTCGGGGATGGCCGCCAAGGGCGTGCCCCCGGGCGTCCGCGAGGAAATCTATGACAAGCTCGACGCTTTCGCCGAGTTCGGCTTCCCCGAGTCCCACTCCTTCTCCTTCGCCTACCTCGTCTACGCCTCGGCATGGCTCAAAGTCCACTTTCCCGAGCATTTCTACGCCGGCATATTGGCGGCCCAGCCCATGGGCTTCTACTCTCCCCAGAGTCTCGTGGCCGACGCCAGGCGCCACGGCGTGCACGTGGCCTCCCCGTGCGTCGTGAGTTCGTCAGGCGAGGCGAGCGTGAGGAAACGCGACGCCGCAGAATGCGACGCCGCAAAGCACGGCGGTGCGAAAGGCGACGGCGAACGAGGCGAAACGGAATGCGACGAATCCAAGCGCAGCGACGGCGCCGCGGCTTCCGCGCGGCTCGTCGACCCCCATGGGGACCTGGAAGTGCGCCTCGGCCTCGATTCCGTTCGGAGACTCGGCGCCGCGGCGGCTTCCAGGATTCTGGAGGCCCGCCGGGACGCGCCTTTCGCGGATGCGGCGGACATGGCCAGGCGCGCCAGGCTGGGGCGGGGGCAGCTCGAGGCGCTCGCCGCCGCGGGGGCGCTGCGGGCGCTCGGAATGGGCAGGCGCGAGGGAATATGGGCGGCTCAGGCCCTCGCCGACAAGACTGTTCAAGGAAAAGGCTGGTATCAGCCTGCCCTTCCGGGAACCGAGAGCATCGGCCCCGCCCCGGCCCTCGGCGAGATGACCGAGCAGGAGGCCGCGATTGCGGACATTTCCAGCACCGGAGTCTCGGCGGGGTCCTATCCCACGCAGTTCCTTCGCGGCGAACTGGCCGGCCGAGGGATCCTGAAAATCTCCGACCTGGGGGAGGCGCCCGTCGGCAAACGGGTGCGCGTCGCGGGAGTCGTCACGCACCGTCAGCGTCCATGGACGGCCACGGGAGTCACATTCATCTCGTTGGAAGACGAAACGGGAATCCTGAACGTCGTGTGCTCGACGGGGCTGTGGGACCGATACCGCCATGTCGCAAGGCGCAGCCAGGGCCTCGTCGTCAGAGGGATGGTCGAACGCGGCGACGACGCCATGAACTTCGTCGCCGACGCTCTGGAGCCGCTCGCCCTTCCGGTCCAGGCCAAGTCGCGGGACTTCCGCTAGCCCGCAACTCCCCGAAAAGCGGAGCTTTGCCGTAGACGAACGGCGGCGCCTGGCCGTAGACGGGAAACGGGGGCCTGCCCATAGAATTGTCCACATGTCGCTTATCAAGATCCTGTTCAAGGCAGCCCGCAAGGCGGGGCCCGCCGCGCTGCTCGCCGTCGTCCGGTACGGCCCCGAACTGCGGAAGCTCGTCAAAGACAACCCACGCGTCGTCGAATCGATAACCAAACGTTTCCGTGCCGTCGCCGGCGCGAAGGAAGGCCCGTCCGACAAGAAGGGCCTGCATCGCCGCGTCGAAGTCCTCCGCGAGCAGGTCACATACGTCTACGCCTCGGCCAACACGTCCGACGTCGCGCGCCAAGCCGCGAAGTGGCGGGAAGAGCTCGAACGGATCGATCACGCGATTCCCATCGTCGAATCGATGAGCAGGCGCGAGCAGTCGGCCGAGCGCAAGAAGCTCGTCCGCAAACTCGACGGTATCTCCGCATCCGTGCTGGCTGCGACGGTCGAGGACGCCGTCGAGGACGCCCAGATCGTCGAAGAAAGCGACGAAGGGGCAGACGCCGGCGATTCCAAGGACGGAAAAAGCGGCGGCCCGTCCGGCGACGAGGGCTCAGCAAAAAACGGCGGCCCGGACGAAAAGGGCGGCGCGGGCAAAGAAGGCCCGGGCGCAAAGGGAGGCTCGGCCGAAAACGGCAAATAGAAGCAAATAGAACGCAATAATAATGCGGAAGGGTGCATCCCCCGGTGTGGGGATGCACCCTCTTGCTTGTGCGCGGAGGGGGACTTGAACCCCCACCCTCTATACGAGGACTAGCACCTCAAGCTAGCGCGTCTGCCTATTCCGCCACCCGCGCAGGTTGTTGAACGGAGCTTGTGGCTCCGAACAACGGATAAGAGATTACCATGCCTTTCTGCCCGAATCAAAGCGAAAAGAGTGGGTTTCATGTGCCCTCAATCACCGCGAATTCCTTCCTGGGTCAGCCGGCTGCTTAATGCGCACGTTGCCATGTAGTCTTTGACCCATGGAACTCGCAACCCTCCGCACGCCCAGGCTCGTGCTTTCCCCGGTCGAGGCGTCCGACGTCGACACGATTGCAGAACTCTGCCAGGATCCCGAGATTCAAAAATGGACGACCGTTCCCTCGCCCTATACGCGCGAGTCCGCCGAGTCCTTCGTTGAGAGCGTGGCCAAACCAGGCTGGCAGGGACATTCGCCCAATTGGGCGGTTCGTCTCGCCGAAGGAGGCCCTGCGGCAGAAGGCGCCCCAGCAGTCGAACGCCAACCCGGGGTCGAACGCCCTCCGTTGATCGGAATGGTCGGCATAATGTCCGATTCCGTGGTCGGGGAAGTGGGCTTTTGGATGTCGCCGCAAGAAAGGGGGCGCGGCTACGCGGCCGAGGCCCTCAAGGCTGTGTGCGACTTCGCCTTCGAGGCGATGGGGCTGCAGGCGCTGGCGTGGCGGTGCGAGATACACGACGGCGAGCCCAACTGGCCGTCTATGCGCGTCGCCTGGAAAGTCGGTTTCACCCTCGAAGGGGTGTCCCGGGGCATGCTGTCGAACAAGGGCAAGGCCTTCGACGTCGTGATCGGATCCCTCCTGCCGGGCGATTCCCGCGAACCCAAGGGGCCGTGGACTGGCCCCGCGAAACGGCGTCCCGGTTTCGGGGATCCGAATCGCCCCGAGGATCTCGTCCGCCAGTTTCACGATGTTTACTCGCTGCCTGTCGTCGAAGACGGCCCCGACGCCGGCCGCGAGCGCGTGCACATGCGCCTGGCCCTCGTGGCCGAGGAATTCGCCGAGCTCGTGGGGGCGGTGTACGGTCGGGCCGCCCGCGAACGGATTGACGCCGCTTTCGAAGAGGCGCGCAAGCTTGACGACGGCACGCGCGACACCGTCGAAACGGCCGACGCTTTGGGCGACATCGTCTACGTCGTTTACGGCATGGCGCTCGAGCTCGGGATCCCCTTGAGCAGCGTTCTGGCCGAGATTCAAAGCTCGAACCTGTCCAAGCTCGGCGAGGACGGCAAGCCGATTCTGCGCGAGGACGGCAAGGTGCTCAAGGGGCCCGACTACTGTCCGCCGGACATCCGCTCGGCTCTGGGCCTGGCCGAGCGAGACGAGTAGGACCGGGCGCCATGGCGGACTTGACCGCGGTCGCTGCGACCAATCTCGACAAAGCCCTCGCTTCCGAAGCCGGCAAGAGCGCCGACATCGTCGCCCGCGACGGCGTGCTCCGCCAGACCGTCATCGCCTTGCGCAAAGGCACTCGCCTCGGCGCTCACAACTCGCCTCCGGCCGCTTCGCTCCAGGTCCTCGTCGGCAAGGTGCGGGTCGAGACAGGCGAGAGCCAACAGGGCGAGTTCTCCGCCGGGGAGATATGGGTTCTCACCCATGAACGGCACTCTGTGCTCGCGCTGGAAGACGCCGTCTTTCTTCTGACCACCGTCACGTCGACGGGCGAGGGCTCCCACTCTTGAAAGTCGGAGCTCGGCCTCATTCTTGAAAACCAGGGCTTCCGCTCTTGAAAGCCAAGGCTCCGCCGCAGGACGCCGGAGAACCGGCGACGTCGACATGCCGGCCGTTCGACGTCGCTGTGCCCGCCGGACGCAAATCGTTCACGCCGCAAACGCCGTGGGAGCAATGCGGGAACGCCTGCGGGCATGAATCGGGGCCCGCCCCGACAATAAGGCGAGCCCCGATCGGCTGTCACGCCGATGGACGGTCCCGATTGAGGAATCCGCGCAGGTAAGGGAGGTGATGCCTGCACGGCCCTATTGGCCAATCGGTCCCGACCCTTGCCTCTTCGGACCCGTCACGTAAAAGCCCTCGGAGGCTGCCGCGTTCTTCTCCGCATTTGCATGCGTCGTATCTAATGGCGACAAGTCAATGTTAGCCTTTTCAACTACACAATGAAAGGGGCGTGCCCGAATATGGGGAGCAAGTCCCCGAATCGCCCCGCGCAAGGCTGAGGCCGCATGTCTTCTTGAGGGGCTGAGTTCCTTGCGATTGGAGGCAAAAGCGGGACGGGGCCTCAGTGTGAAGCCGCGGGGAAGAGGCGTTCTTCTCTCGGCGAATTCGGTTGAGCGAGGCCGGAGGGGAGCGCTGAGCGAGGCCGAGGCGGTGTGAAAGCGGCTGGCAGCAAGCACAATCGGCTGGCTGGAAGCGCTGCAAGCGGCTGACCGCAAGCGCGAGCGGCGCCGGAGCTCCGCAAGCGGCTAATTGCCCGGCCGTCGTTGCAGTCGTTTAGTTATAATACTCAACCGTAAAACGAGGCGCCTCAAAGAGTGCGGCAATCTCTTTGATTAACTTAACTTTATCGTCACTTGTTTTGTCGCGAAGTCTGTCGGTCAATCTTTCGAAAAGTGCTTGACGTTCGATGATAGTGTGGTTCATACTAGAAGGCAGGTGAACATGAATCGTTAGTTGACGGAGTGTAGCTAGTGCGTCGTTCGGGTGTCACTGGGCAAGGGAATGGACGAATCGATCTGCGTTTTCTGACGTTTCGCGGGTCGGTGCGGTTGTTTGTTGAAAGGAGGGGGCATGTCCATCCGTCGTCGGGCCTCGAGGGTCATTTGCGCGATGCCGTCCGTCGCCGGGGTCGTGCTCGCTCCGGACGTCGCGTCGGCTGCCGGAAACGGGCGCCGCGCGCCGACGTCGCCGGTCAAAGCGATCAAAGGCAAAGCGACCGACTCGCCGGTGAAAACGACTGTCGCTGGCGCCGAATGCGAGAGCCCGGGCCGTCTTCAAAGCTGGGGCGACCCCGTTTTCAACGACGGTTTCAACGACGCCTCCCGCCGGTGCTCCAGCGGCTGCCTCGACACGGTCGGAAAGTTCCGCACGCGGGCCGCGGAGTGGACGCCGGGCAGGACCGCCTTCTTCATCGACGGGCGGAAGTGTCACGAAGCGACTAAGAAAACCTGGGATTCAGCCACATGGAACAAGTTCTTCGCAGCGGACAGGTTCAACATTCGTCTCAACGTCCAGGCCGGCTCCTCCTATTGGGGTTGCCTGAACCGGGGAAGACGGCAGATTCCACCGAATTTGTCGTCGACTGCGTTCGGGCCTGGGCATGCCGGGGCTAGTATTCACGCTTAGCCCTTTTCACGCAGGATCTCGCCGCCCGCACCGGGATACGCGCCCCCGGTCGGGCGGCGAAGTCCGTCTAAGCGCGCAGAGTCGATAAAATCTGGCCATGGAGGACTTTGGATTACCCGATTTCACCGACGTCGACCCCGATCGGCTCGAAGCCGACATACGCGAGAAGCTCGAGGGCCGTCGTGCGCTTCTGGAGGCGATCGCTTCGTCTCAGGATCCGGCAACCGTCGAGAACACGCTTCTGCCCTTCGAACTGGAAGCCCAACGTTTGGAAGAGGCAGTCGATGTGCTGCACACATTCGCGGCCTCCGTCGGCGGCGACGAATGGCATGCCGCCGAGGCCAGGCTCAACCCCCTCATAGTCGAGCATGAAGACGACGTCTACCTGGACTCGCGGCTGTACGGCCGTTTCAAGGCTCTGGCGTCCGCCGAGCTCGACCCGGAAACGGCTTGGTGCGTGTCAGAGCATCTTAAGGCGTTTCGCGCCCACGGCTGCCACCTTGACGCCGCCGCCCAAGAGCGGCTGCGCGCAATCAACAAGGAGGCGGCGGATCTGACGACCGAGTTCGGGCGGCTGGCGCTCAAAGCCCAGCTCGCCGGATCGGTCCCGTTGGCGGAGGAGGAGGCCGAAGGCCTGAGCGAGTCCCAGAAGGCCGGTTTGGCGGCCGACGCCGAATCGAACCCGAAACTGGCAAAGGGCAAGCCCTACCTCGCCGTCCTCCGCCTTCCCACTCAGCAGCCCGTCCAATCTTCCCTCGCGCGCCCCGACGTCCGCGAACGGATTTTCGAGGCTTCGACGGCGCGGGGCGACGGGAGCGACCCCGCGACTGACACCCGCCGCATCGTCCTCGCGCTCGCGCGCCTTCGGGCCGAAAAGGCGCAGCTTCTCGGCTACTCCACCTACGCCCAGTATGTCGCCGCCCAGCAAACGGCCGGGTCTACGCAGGCCATTCACGGCCTCCTCGAGCCGATGATCGAACCCGCCCAACGCAACGCCGAAGCCGAGCACGAGGCGCTTGAGGCGTATGCCGGGGCGCCGGTCGCCCCGGCGGACTGGCTCTACTTCCGCGACGCCCTCGCCCGCGAGCGGTTCCAGCTGGACACCGAGGCGCTGGCGCCCTACCTGGAGCTGACGAACGTCGTCGAAAGAGGCGTCTTCTACGCCGCGAACAGGCTTTACGGGCTGACGTTCGCCGCGAGGCCGGACCTGCGCGGATACGCCGAGGGCGTCAAGGCGTGGGAGGTTCGCCGCGAGGACGGCGCCCTCGCAGGCCTCTTCCTGGGGGACTATTTCGCGCGGACCGGCAAGCGCGGCGGCGCCTGGATGCACACAATCCGGCAGGCTTCGCGACGCGGGGGAGGCTGCGTCGTCGTCTGCAACAATCTCAACGTCACGCGGCCGCCCGAGGGAGAGCCCGCGCTGCTGACGTGGGACGAGGTCGAGACGGCCTTCCACGAATTCGGGCACGCCCTGCACAGCCTGCTCTCCGACGTCGAATGGCCTTCCGCCGCGGGCGCCGGCGTTCCGCGCGACTTTGTCGAATATCCTTCGCAGGTCAACGAAATATGGGCCAGGCACCCGGAGGTGCTGTCGAACTACGCTCGGCATTTCACCACGGGCGAGCCTATGCCGCAGGATTTGGCGGCCTCGCTGTCCGCCGCCGAGGGTTTCGGCGCTGGGTTCCGAATGTCCGAAATGCTGCAGGCGGTGCTTTTGGACCAGGCCTGGCACGACCGCACGTCCGCCGACCTTCCCGAGAGCCCCGACGACGTCGAAGAGTTCGAAAAGGCGACCCTTGAGAGGCTTGGAATCGCAAGCCCCTGGATCCCTCCCCGGTATCGAAGCTGCTACTTCAACCATGTCTTCTCGAGCGACTATTCCGCGGGCTACTACTCCTACCTGTGGAGCGAGGCCCTCGACGCCGACACCGCAGACTGGTTCCGGACGGTCGCCGCGAAAGACGGCGACGGCGGCCTCAATCGCGAGGCCGGGGCGAGGATGGCGGCCGAAGTGCTCAGCCGGGGAAACTCACGCAATCCGCTCGAAGGCTTCGAAAGGCTCCTCGGGCGCCCGGTCGACACCCGGGCCTTGCTGCGGCGCAAACGCCTGCTCTGAAACACGCGCCGACGAAGGCTCCGGGCTAAGCCCGGGCCGTTCGTCAAGGGCACGGGGCTCGACCGCCGACCGGCCAAGAAGCCTGAGCTTGTCGTCCGCCACGAGGTCTGGGCTCGACGACTGCCGAGACCTGGGCTCCCAATCGCCAAAGGCGCCCAACCGCGAGCCGATGGGGCTGCGGTTGGGCGCCTTTTCGCCGCGGCGGCCGATCGCCTCGGCTGGCCCGCTACGGGTGCGTGGCGGGGGTGTGCTTGCCGGAGCCGGTCCAGTTGCCGGTGAGCACGTCGGTGTCGGGCTGGGCGAAGACATGGGTCGCGTCAGCGTTCCCTCCGCTCAACAAATTTCTCAAGTGATAGACGTTGGCTCGGCGAATCGCGAAGGTGTCTTTCCCGTCGCCGTTCCAGTCTCCGACAAGATAGGCGTCGCCCTTCCGTCCATATGTGAAGTCGACGTCCGCATCGCCTCCGGTCAGAGTGTTCTTGACGTAGATGCGGTTGCCTCGCACGACGGCGACGCTGTCCTTGCCGTCGCCGTCGAAATCGCCGGCCAGGAACGTATCGCCTTCGCGCCCATAGGTCAGGACGGCGTCGGCGTCGCCTCCGGCGAGGCTGTTCTTGATGTAGATGCGGTTGCCTCGCACGACGGCGACGCTGTCCTTGCCGTCGCCGTCGAAATCGCCGGTCAAGACGGCGTCGTCCGCGCGTCCGTAAGTGAAGGACTTGCCTTCAAATGTGAAGGTCGCGCCTTGTCGAGTGATGAAGCCGTCCTTGCCTTTCCCGGTGAAGTCGCCGGCGTAGGGGGCGCCTTTGCCGATGGGCGTGGCAGGCTGGGCCGAGTCGGCGGTCCAATCGGTGTAGGTGGTGACCGTCGATCCGCCGGGATCGGCTGTCGGGGACGGGCTCGGCTCAGGCGAGTCCGTGGGAGTTGGACTTGGCTGGTCAGTCGTCGGCGAGGCCGTGGGCGTCGGCGTCGGCGACTCGGTCGGCGAGTCCGTGGGAGTTGGACTTGGCTGGTCAGTCGTCGGCGAGGCTGTGGGTGTCGGCGTCGGCGACTCGGTCGGCGTCGGACTCGGCTTGGGCGACTCGGTCGGCGAGGCCGTGGGCGTCGGCTTGGGCGACTCGGTCGGCGAGGCCGTGGGCGTCGGGCTCGGCGAGTCGGTTGCCGTCGGCGTCGGCTTGGGCGACTCGGTCGGCGAGGCCGTGGGCGTCGGGCTCGCGTCGGCGAGCGAACGGACGACGAAGGGCGGGGTCTCGTAACGTTCAGAGGCGTCCTTCGAGTTTTGAGGGTGGCCGGTGCCCTTGGTCACGATTACGGACATGACGTAGCGGCCGTCGTCGACCTGTTGGAACTTGCCATTTTTTTTGACCCGTCCGTCCCAGGAGAACGTCTGGAAGCTCCTGTCCGCGCCGACGCCGTCGTTGTCGTACACCTGATGCACCGGAACCAACCGGCCCTGCTTTTTGCCGTCGGGGCCTACGGCGTTGACGTATATTTTCATGTTCTTGACGGGAGTTTCCACATGCAGACGGACTCTCGGGACGTCGTAGCCCTTCATGGAATACACGTGGTCTTTTTGGGTGACCGGTGCATAATCTACATTGTCGTCTGCGCAGTCAGAGGCCACAACGCGGCCGTTCGGGCACGAGGAGACCCTCACGAGCGAGGGCGGGACATTGAACGGCTCCTTGGGCTCGCGGCGCATGAAGTCGAGGGTCTTACTGTCGTAGATGTCGCCGTACGTCCATTTCGAACTGATTGCCTCTCTCGATTCGTAGTCTCCGTTGAGACCGGCGAAGGGAATCCGCTGAAGGCGCCCGGCGTCGTCCTTCAACGTGATGTAGCCGCCGTACATCGTCATGTGGGGGAGCTTCGTCTTCACCGCTGTTCCCGTTGCGTAGGAACTGTAGGCGCTGGGCGGGGTGACGGTTGCCTTCACCGTTCGCGTCGAATGGGCGGGAACCGTCACCTTGTCCGCAGAGAACGCAACCTTGGTGTTCAATTGCGGGGCGTATTGGAGACGGGTGTTCGGCCCGTACGTTCCTGCCGCATTCAGATCGGAGCCGAGGGTGTACGTCTTCTCCTTGTCGGAATTGTTTGTGATCGTCAGATCGGTCGGATCGTTCGAATCTGTGTCGCCCAGCGAAATCTTCGACGGGGTCACAGTGGAGACTCCCTTTCCCTTTCCGGGTGCGGCATAGGAATTCGCTTGGGAAACGGCGGCAGGAATGTCAATGAGACCCGCGCCCTGGTGTTGGACGGGCTCTTGAATCCGCGCCTGCGAGGGGAATCCGCTCCGTGTCGGGTAGGAAAGAAGAACGGGGCCGGCCGTGTTTTGGAGCACAGCCTTCACTGCGTCGGGGGAGGCCGACGGATTGGATTCGAGCACCAGCGCGGCTGCTCCCGCTGTGTGCGGAGCGGCCATCGAGGTTCCCGAGAGTTCGGCGTAGCCCTTTTTCGCGGTCTGTTTGTCCAGGGGATAGGCGGATGTGATCTCGCCGCCGGGGGCGAGGACGTCCGGTTTGAGCTTGAGGTCGGCCGTCATTCCCCACGCCGAGAAGGTGGAGACCATTGTGGCCGTGTCGGGGTCGACGATCGGCTCTTGCTTGTCCGTCCAGGTGATCACGGGGCTGTTCCCCGCGCCCTTCGCTATGAGCCCCTCGAGCTTTTCACCCTGCTCCTTGGTGATCGTGCCGACCGGGAGATCGGTCGTCGGGCGGATCGAGGCCTTGACGATGCCGTCTTCATTGTTGTAGATCAACAGGCCGACGGCGCCGTCGGCCTGTGCGGCGGCGGCCTTTTCGGCAAAACTGGAATTGCCTCTGGCAACCAGCGCCACCTTTCCTTCGAAAGGCTTCCCGGGAAGGTCGACCGCTCCGGTCTTCTGTCCGTCGGGGTATGCGGCGAGCTGAGCGCTTCCAGTCGTCGGAGGGGCGGCGGCGCCGTTGACGGGCATGTATGTGTAGGAGGCTCCGTCGGCCGTCGTGAAAGTCGATAGAAGCAAACCGTTGTTGTCCACCGACCCGACGGCGATGGCCTTGGAGGACACCGCCGGGGCGCTGCCCGAGAACGTGCCGTAGTTGCCTTCATTCCCCTGGGAGACGGTCACGACCACGCCGGAATTGACGAGGGCGTCTGCGGCGGCGGCGGTGGGATACTCCGGCCACGTCATGTAGGGCGCGCCAATCGACATGTTGACGACGTTCATGCCGTCCCTCGAGGCACGCTCCATCGCGGTGAGCATGACGCCCGTGTCGGTCGCGCCGTCGCACCCGAAAACCCTGTACGCGCCCAAGAGCGCGTTCGGCGCGACGCCACGGAAATTGGTTGTGGGGTCGTTGCCTGCCGCGATGCCCGCGACATGGGTTCCGTGGCCATGGCAGTCGTTGGGGACCGAGTCGGGGACGGGATTGGGGTCGTAGGCGTCGGAATTGATGTCTGAGTTATACCTGTCGCCGACAAAGTCGTATCCGGCGACGACCTTGGCCGTGGGGAAGGTCGCCGATCCGGGTGTGCCCGATCCGCCGAAGGCGGGATGGTCGATGTCGATGCCGGTGTCGATGATCCCGATCTTCATCCCTTTGCCCGTCAGGCCCAACTCCTTGTGGGCGTAAGGGACGCCGGTCATCGCGCCGGCCCTTCGCATTTGCGGGAGAACCTTGGATTTCTGGTTCTTCGGCATCGCGACGCTGAGAACGGGGAAGACGGCTTTGACGTTCGAGGCCTTGACGACCTCCTCAAGCCCCGCCTTATCGGTTTTGACAACCACGCCGTTCCACAGACGCGAGTGTTTCTCGGTCACTTGCACGCGTGACGAAACGTCCGAGCCGAAAGTCTTTTGCTGGGAAGAGATCGCCTGCGGCGACCCTCCCGATATCGTCGGCTTCGATGCCAGCTGTACGAACCATTTTCCGGTGAACCCCGGCGTGCTTTCCGCTTTCTTTTGGAGACTGTTCGGGTCCAAAGGCGTGGGAGGAGTTTTGGGAGGATCGGCGTGAATCGGAGAGGAGACGACGCCGATTGCGATCCCGATGGCACTGAAGAACGCAAGTGAGCGTCCCCGCCAATGAGAGTGTTTCATGGATATTTCCCTTCATTGCTAGGAGCCTGTTGGTGAGTCAGGCTACCCAGGGTCAATTATCGGTGCGATAGGGACCGGAATCAACGGTTAATTTCATGTAAGTTGCCGTGGCCTCGAATTTGAGGCCACGGCAACTCGTTATATATTGATCTGTCTTCTACTGTCTATTGCTTTGACTCAGGAGTGTTGTGAGTTGTATTTCCCTTCTTGCCGATGGGCGAAATGCCGACTTGACTTGCCGTTGTCCAGTGGAAGCCTGCGAGTGTCTCGCTGAGCGCCTCGGGCGGCCGGTTGGCCATTCGTCTCGAGAAATGTCCAGCACATGCGCCGGGCCATCGCTGGCTTTCCGCTGAATGCCATGCTTTCACCGGGCTTCCGTTGCTTTCACCGGGCTCCCGTTGCTTTCACCAGGCTCCCGTCAGATCATTTGCGGGTGTGCTGCGATGTTTTCGCCGATCCGGCTGGAGGGGTCGCTGTGGGACGCTGCGATCCCGACGGCGACGGTGCGGGCTGCCCCGTCGGTTTGGCGGACGACGTTGGTTTGGCCGTTGGGATTGCCGTCGGCGTGGCTGTCTGGCCGGGGGAGGCGGTTGGGCTCGGCGTGGCTCCGGGGTTGGACCGGACGACGAAGGGCCGGGATGTGAACACATCGGTGTTTTTGCCGTTTTGGGCGTGGCCGGTTCCCTTGGTCGCGGTCACCTCCAAAACATACCGCCCGTCGGGAACGGGAGCCTTGCCGTTGTCCGAGGCGACCGTCCCGTCCCAGCCGATGTCACTGATTCCAGGCTTGGACCCATATCCATTCAAGCTGAAGACGGTGTTGTCTTTGGCTATGGGCTTGCCTTTCGAGCCGTCGGCGTTCGCGTGATAGGCGGCCACCTCGAGTTTCGAGACGGGATTCTCGACGTGCATGATCACACGAGGCACGTCATACCCCTTCATCGAGTATACATGGTCGTTTTCCTCCACCGGAGCGTAGTCTGCTTGACTGTCTCCGCATTCGATTCCTACGACGCGACCGTTCGGGCAGGATGAAACGACGCCTAGGCTTGGCTTTATGTTCAAGGGATCCGTGGGTTCGTGTCCCGTGTTTTTGCGAGTGTCTTCGGGAAACGCGTCGCCGTAGGTCCATTTGGAGTAGAGGAATCCGAGTGATTCGTAGTCGGCGTTCAGGCCTGCGAAGGGGATGTGTTGG
>ERZ772967.201-NODE-201-length-51778-cov-4.508903_pt1 | contig 51778 bp, 39 predicted proteins | sample MGYA00511677_ERZ772967 | MGnify/ENA primary metagenome ERZ772967 (study PRJEB29015, sample SAMEA2737931) | human oral metagenome | biome: human oral; feature: human-associated habitat; material: dental | place: China | collected 2146 ...
CAAGTCAGAGAAAGAAAATCATTCTCTTCGAAAAAGGCTGAAATTTATGTTTTATTAATAATTTCACCAAGAAAAGAGAGAAATTTTCTTTCTCTGACTTGGCACCATCATTCTTAAATAAACATAAAAAGCGATCTGTTACCGCCACATTTATTCCTCTTTTGCATCATACTTATAAAACCGTATCTCAATGGATTATGTTAAATATTCTAATTCATTTGTTTGGAATACGGAAAAACCGTATGTTTGCTTTCAAAAAATGCGTTTTATATCGTAATAAAGACAGACAGACATTAAACTTTAGCGGTAAAATCAGGTCTAATCATCAAGTGACAACGGACATAAATATATAAACTAAACATAAGAGGAGAAACGAATATGAAAACAATGAAATTAACTTCCATCATGGTAATGCTTACGTTAGCATTCGGTGCAATGGCGCAGGAAGAGTTTTACGATGACGTGTATTTCTCTTCCGGGAAGACAAAGAAAAAGGAGAAAACGAGTCGTCAGAATACGTCATCCGCCTATGCATCTTCCGATTCAAGGACAACTGCAAGGCAGCGATCGATCACAGAGATGGATGTAGATGCATATAATCGCCGGTACAACGAAAGAGCGGACGAAGCTTATGATGACATGACAGACGATACGATTCAAGTGCAGGAACGCCGTTCGGACAATGAATATTCGGAACGTATTGTTCGTTATCATTCGCCCAGCAAAATCACCATTGCCGGAGCAGATAATGTGGAACTGAATCTGAGTGACGGCTATTATTCCTACGGATACGACACCGATTATTCCGACGGGGAATCCAATGTGAATATCCATGTGAACATCGGCAACGGATGGGATAGCTGGTATTCGTGGTATGATCCGTGGTCTTACTACTCGCCTTATTCGTGGCGATGGAGACGTCCTTATTGGGGCTGGAGCTTCGGCTGGGGTTGGGGCGGTTTTTATGCCGGCTGGTACGATCCGTGGTATGATCCGTGGTACGGAGGGTATTACGGTGGCTGCTGGAGCTGCTATCACTACCCTTACTATCCGTATTACACAGACAGCTATTACAGTTGGGGGGGGCCAAGCTATGGGCATGGCCGGATGACGGTAGGCAGCAATCGCTCAACCAGCTACCGTACTTCTTCTTCCTCACGTGACGGGATCGCCTCATCGCGTTCTTCGTCATACGGAGACAGGTACTCTTCCGACCGAAGTTCATCAATGCGTAGCAGCGACCGGTCGGGCCGGAATTCGAGCTCGCTGAGTCGTTCAAGTCGTTCCGGACGCTCGGAGGATGGGTATGCAGGCAGCAGCCGCTCGGGCAGTTACGGCAGTAGCCGTTCATCGGGCAGCAGCCGCTCGGGTTATGATCCGTATTCGGGCAGCTCAAACCGCAGCAGCAGTATGCGTACCACACGTACCACTCGCAGTTCCGATGCTTACTCGGGCGATCGAGGCTCGAGCATGCGCGGCAACACGGGGGGGAGTTATTCGGGCAGCAGTCGCTCCGGCAGCTTCGGGAGCAGTCGCTCGTCAGGTGGCAGCTATTCGGGCGGAAGCAGTCGTTCGAGCAGCTATAGCGGCGGTAGCAGTACACGTTCGAGCGGAAGTTATAACAGCGGTAGCAGTTTTGGCGGAAGCAGCAGTCGTTCGAGTGGCGGAAGCTATGGCGGTGGAAGCTATGGCGGTGGCGGCGGAAGCAGCAGTAACCGTTCGGGGTCGGGCGGCGGCCGGCGATAAAACACGCCATTTCAGAAAAATACATACGAGACAGATAGAATTTTAAGGGTGCATCTTGCACCCTTAATCCATATTCGAACAAAAAAAAAGGAAAACGATGAACAAAAAAGGATGGTATATAGGCATAATGGTTTTAAGCAGCGGATGGCTGTTTGCACAGGGTGAGATGGACGCCTATCGCTTTTCGCAGACGGAACTAAACGGCACGGCGCGATCGATGAGTATGGGCGGAGCCTTCGGCGCTTTGGGTGGAGACATGTCCGTCATGTCTCATAACCCCGCAGGACTCGGTGTATATCGCAGTTCGGAGGTGCAAGCCACCTTGAACCTGTCGATGGCCAATATGTCGTCAAACTGGACCGGGATCAATCGATCACAAAACCGCACGCGATTCAATTTCGACAATTTGTCGTATGTCGGATATTTTCCCACAGGATACGATACGGGAATAAAAGGGTGGAACTTCGGTGTTTCATACCACCGGGTGAAGAATTTTTACCGTACTTATCAGGCCGTCGGCAATCCGAAACATTCATTAGCGGACTATACGGCAGCGATGGCAACGAATGCACGCAAAGATGGCGGAATTCCGGAAAGAGACTTGAAGGCCAATGATCCTTATCAGAATTCGAAACTAAGCGCTCACTGGCTGTCTATTCTGGGATACCAATCCGGTTTCTTCGGCACCAAGTACAAGTGGAATGACGTATATCACAGCGGTTTCGGTGAATATGACGGAAGCGGCATCTGGAACCCTGCTTCACCGAAAGAAGCGATGATGAATATCCGGGAAAGCGGCTGGATCAGTGAGTATAATTTTTCGGCTTCGCTGAACATCTCCGATTACGTTTTTTTAGGAGCGACATTGGGACTTTCCGATATCAACTACCGATTATACTCGAAACATGATGAGGACTTCGGTGGGGGCGATTATTTGTTTATGGAAAACGCTTTGGAAACGAATGGAACAGGTTATTCGCTGAATACGGGAGTCATTGTTCGTCCGGCACAGGCTTTCCGCTTTGGTGTCGCATACAATTCGCCCAAATGGTATAAAATGACGGATTTTGCATATGCCCGGGGCGAGAGTTATATCAAGGCTTATACAGACAAGCCTAAAATGGAAGGAAAAACTCCTACCGGAACATTCCATTATTCGTATCGTTCGCCCGACCGGTGGATTTTCAGTATGGCAGGAATTATCGGCACATCGGCACTTATCAGCGTCGATTATGAATTGACCAATTACAAAGCGATGCGTTTGGGCAATGAAGATGCGACAGAATACTACGACGATATTACAATGCAGGTAAAACGGGATTTCAAGATAGGTCAGACACTTAAAGTCGGGGCGGAATACCGGGTTACTCCTCAGTTTGCAATACGAGGCGGTTATGTATGGCAACCGTCTCCCATGCAAGAAACATTAACGCTGGGGAAGCAGGAAGTATTTACTGCCGGTACGGTAACGCATTATACGATCGCCGGGCAGACCCATTATTATACGGCAGGATTAGGATATCGCTTCACACCGAATTTCTACATGGATTTGGCATGTATCTACCGGACACAACAAGAAGATCTGTATCCGTTCTCTAACGTTTTTATCAAAGATGCCAGATATCATATCAAGCCGGTGAATGCCGAGCCTGCCAAAGTAACAGCCAATACGACAAGATTGGCATTGACCCTCGGTTATAAGTTTTGAGGAACAAGGAATCGTCCGAAAAGATGATTTCATCCCCTTGATTCCCCGTTTTGTACAAAAAGATACGAAACGGGGAATATTTTAAGATAAAAATTTGGTCACTTCCGTATTTCTTCTTTCCTTTGTCCCCGTAAAAAAAAATAAAACGTATCATTCTAAAAAATTCGAATTGCCTATTGCATAGACATTACTCTGAAATCAATCTTTAGGACGTAATGAAAAATTTAAAATCGATGGCCGACGAAGAGTTGGTCGTGATGTATGCAAAAGGAAATAATATTGCATTTGATGTATTGTTGAACCGTTACAAAAGCAGCGTGCACTCGTATATCTACTATATCGTACGTGATCGCGATTTGACGGAAGACATTTTTCAGGAAACATTTGTGAAAGTGATCCTAACGATCAAACAGGGCCGTTATACGGAAAACGGTAAGTTTAAGGCCTGGATCACTCGCATCGCACACAACCTGATTATCGACCATTTCCGTCAGGAACGGAATGAAAATACGATCTCCAACGATGAGGTGGAGGTTGATCTGTTCAACGATATGCGTCTCTGCGAGAAGACGGTTGAAGATGCTATGGTGGAGACTCAGGTATTCTCCGATGTAAAAAAAATGGTGGAATATCTGCCGGACAATCAACGTGAAGTGCTGGAGATGCGCTACTATCAAAACATGAGTTTCAAAGAAATCGCAGATCGTACGGGAGTAAGCATCAATACGGCGTTGGGACGGATGCGCTATGCAATTCTGAACATGCGTCGGATGGCGGAAGAAAACCGGATCGAACTTTCGATCGCATAACTTTCTTGTGGCTTCCATACGTTTGCAGAAAACAAACGGGCGGGAAACAATATTTCATCTTAGGTTTCGTTCTTTTTACAGTACGATAAAAAGAAGAATGCCTATGAAAATGATTACACCGTATGTTGCAAACGAGAACCGGGATATGAAAGTAAAGGAGAGGAAGGGTGAAAATTCCGGGCCGCGTCAGAGCACTTTGGAGTGGATACGCCAGTTTGCAAGGGTTTATGCCTATGAGCCCCAATTAGGAACGGACAGCTTAGGTTCGTTTGTTATGAATTGAATCCCTTTATCACTCGTTTTAGAAAACACAGTCGGTTAAATGTTAACCGACTGTGTTTTTCTGTTACAATTCCTTCGTTTTTGCTATCTTTGCAAAAAATAACGAATCAGTCATGAGTCATAAGATTGCCCCCTCCTTATTATCTGCCGATTTTCTGAATTTGCAGCGCGATATCGAAATGATTAACCGGAGCGATGCCGACTGGCTTCACCTGGATGTGATGGACGGAGTATTCGTACCGAACATTTCGTTTGGTTTCTCTGTATTGGATGCCCTGAAAGGAGTATGTAAGAAGCCGATGGATGTGCACTTGATGATTATAGAGCCCCAGAAGTTTATCCGCGAAGTGGCAGCGGCAGGTGCATACATGATGAATGTACACTATGAGGCATGTACCCATCTGCACCGTACGATTCATGCAATCAAAGATGCCGGCATGAAAGCCGGTGTGACGCTGAATCCGCATACGCCGACAGGGCTGCTCGAAGATATTATCCAGGATGTGGATATGGTGTTGCTCATGTCGGTTAATCCCGGCTATGCCGCTCAGTCATTCATCCAACATTCGGTGCTCAAGGTAGCCAAGCTCAAACAGATGATTACAGCTCGAGGATTACCGACGCTCATCGAGGTCGATGGTGGGGTGAATAAGGAAACAGCCCGTCCGTTACTCGATGCCGGCGCCGATGTGCTGGTGGCAGGAAGTTCTATCTTCAAGTCTTCGAATCCGATTGAGACCATTCGCGAGTTAAAGGCTATCTAATCTGATCTTATGTCTCCTTTTTTATGATGGAAGAGATACAGAGGCGACCTTTTGTGAGGCCGCTTTTCTTCTGGATCACAGGAATATGGATAGAAATTTGTTTTCCGCTCGAACGTTGGTCGTTGGTGCTATTGTTTCCGATTCTTCTGTCTGTATTTCTTTCTTTTTTTGCCAAGCGAAGAAATTTCCCATATTTATATGATGCTCGCTGGATCGGAGGTGCACTGATTGCCTGTTGCTTCGTTTTTCTGGCCATTCAGGCGACCGCTTTGGCCGAGCATCGGTTATCAGAAACTCCGCCTACCTCCCGATTGCAAGAGAAAGCACAGAAAATACAACTTCGAGTAGTAGAGAAAATAAACCGGCTGCAACTGTCGGACAGCGAAAAAGCAGTACTGGCAACGATGACGGTCAACTACCGGCAGGCGATGACACGCGAAGTACGCAATCGCTTCTCGATCACAGGCGTTGCTCATTTGCTTTCGGTCAGCGGATTTCATGTGGCCATCGTATGTGGGTTCTTAGGGGTCTGTTTTTCCTTTTTCCCTGACCGATCATTCTTTCGATGGCTTCGGTATGTGCTGATGATGATCTTGATGTGGGCATTTGCTGCGATATCGGGATTTTCTCCTCCGGCGGTACGTGCCACCCTGATGTTAACGATCTTCGTGACCGGACAGGTGCTTCTTCGGTCACCGGACAAATATAACACGCTTGCGGCAGCCGCACTGCTGATGTTGGTTTATGATCCGTTCTATCTGTTCAATGCAGGTTTTCAGTTAAGCTTCACAGCCGTTTTCTTCATTCTGTATGTTCAACCTCCTTTATTCCGCCTGCTTCCAATCCGAAACCCATTGATCACCGTTCCTTGGGGAATATTGACTGTTACCGTTGCGGCTCAAATCGGGACCTTCCCGCTTTGTTGCCATTACTTTGGGCAGAGCTCGACCGTTTTCCTGTTTACTAACTTATTTTTGTCGCTCATCGCCACCTTGCTGATCCCTTTATGTCTGATCTGGATACTGCTCCCTGTCTCCGTTCCCGGAACAACCGTGCTGCAATCATGGATCGAACAGTTGACGCATGGCATGATGCGGATGGTGAATCGTTTCTGTCAGATACCGGGAGCTACGTTTACACTGCGTTTTGATGGGGTTGCGCTTCTCGGAGCCTATGGTATGCTATTTCTGATCATTGGCTTTCTCCGTTCGAAGAAAAACGGCTTCTTGTTCGCCGCACTATTCCTCCTCTTGCTTCTGTTGTGTCGGCAAATTATCAAGGGGTGACAATGCTCTATCTGACGATTGTTTTGTTTTATGATTCATATCGTCGTCTTATCCTCTCAAAAAAAGAAATCCCGGAAATGCACTGCACGTCCGAGACTTTTTCAGAAGAAAGTAATTGCTCTAATCGATGCAAGCCCTCTCTTTTCCTTAACCTAAATACGTTTTCAGTAGCCTGCTGCGCGTTCCTTGCCGTAACCTTCTAATTGCTTTTTCCTTGATCTGGCGGACACGTTCACGGGTCAATCCGAATTTATCGCCGATCTCTTCTAATGTTACCTCCTGGCATCCGATACCGAAAAACATCTTAATGATGTCACTTTCCCGTTCGGTCAGCGTAGCAAGCGCCCTGTCGATTTCTCTTGAGAGCGATTCGTTCATCAACGTTCCATCCGCATTCGGAGCATCATCGTTCACCAATACATCCAAAAGGCTGTTGTCTTCACCCTCAACAAACGGTGCATCCACGGAGATATGACGTCCGGACACTTTGAGCGTATCCGAAATTTTATCCACCGGGATATCCAGTTCCTGGGCAAGTTCTTCGGGAGAAGGCTTCCGTTCGTTCTCTTGCTCGAATCGGGAAAAGGCTTTGCCTATTTTATTCAGCGAACCTACCTGATTGAGCGGCAAACGTACGATACGTGACTGCTCGGCCAATGCTTGCAAGATCGATTGACGAATCCACCATACGGCGTACGAGATGAATTTGAATCCTCTCGTCTCGTCAAATTTTTCTGCAGCCTTGATCAGTCCCAGATTGCCTTCGTTGATCAAGTCGGGTAGGCTAAGTCCTTGATTCTGATATTGCTTTGCAACAGATACCACAAAACGCAGATTCGCCCGAGTCAACTTTTCCAACGCTCTCCGATCACCTTTCCTGATGGCTTGTGCCAACTCTACTTCCTCTTCGACGGTGATCAGATCTTCTCGACCAATCTCTTGAAGATACTTATCCAGCGAAGCGCTTTCGCGATTGGTAATGGATTTTGTAATTTTTAACTGTCTCATTCAATGAATAGTTGAAAAACATGGGGGTGCAAAGATACTGTTTTTTTGCGTATGATATGTCAGCCCCTATGTTTTTATCATTTTATAACGCTATAACAATCTCACCGACCGATGAGTTTATTCGGAGAGATTGATCGCGTAAAACTGTGTCCGGCCGTTCGGATAAAATCCTTTGATAAACAAGCCTTGCTCTTCGGATGAGCCTTTTTGTACGCGTTCTACGATCCGGTATAAATCTTCAGGGGTCGAAACCTTCTGATCGTTCACGACCATAATGATAAATCCTTTCCGAATACCGGCATCCTGTACCTTCCCTTTGCCGATACCGTTGACTTCAATGCCGTAGCTTACCCCGTATTCTTTCTTCTGTGCATCACTCAGTTCGCGGAAAGCAGCTCCCAGCATTTCGGCTGCATCGCCATTTTTCTTTACAACCTCTGTTCCACCTTGTGAATTCCGCAGTTCCACCGTAAAATTTTTGATTGATCCGTAACGGTTTACTTCGAGTTTGACTTTATCGCCCGGACGATATTTACTGATCTGCTCCTGCAGAGCATTATTGGAGCGGATACGCACACCGTTGACCGATGTAATCACATCGCCTACTTCGACACCGGCCTCCTTCGCCGAGCTGCGCTGAGCAAATTCTGCCACATAAGCACCTTCCAATTCTTTCACCTTTTTGTCATTTTGGCTTGCTGCCTGAGCGTTTTGTATGACAACACCAAGGATGGCACGCTGTACGGTGCCGTACTGCTTCAGGTCGGCGACGACTTTGCCAGCGATGCTGATGGGCACCGCAAAAGAATAACCCGCAAAATTACCGGTTTCCGAATAGATGGCCGTATTGATTCCGATCAATTCTCCTTTCGTATTCACTAATGCCCCCCCACTGTTTCCTGCATTGACAGCTGCATCGGTTTGAATAAACGACTCGATTTTATTCAGGTTCGTGCTGCCCGACATGATGGCGCGTCCCTTGGCACTGACAATACCGGCTGTCACGGTCGAGGTCAGGTTAAACGGGTTCCCCACGGCTAACACCCACTCGCCGACTTTGAGTTGTTCGGAATCGCCAAACGACAGGGTTTTTAAATCTTTCGCTTCAATCTTGATGAGTGCGATGTCCGTATTGGGGTCCGTACCGATAATCTTAGCCGGAAATTTCCGGTTGTCATTCAGCGTTACTTCGAGTTCGTCCGCATTTTCGATTACGTGATTGTTTGTCACGATATATCCATCGGTCGAGATAATGACTCCTGACCCCGAGCCCGAGCGAGGACGCGGCGTGCGTTCCTGAAAACCCCGTCCGTTCCCGAAAAAGAACTCAAAAGGATCGAAATATTCTCCGCGACCGGACGATCGCTCATTGACTGTTGACCGGATATGTACCACTGCATGAACAGCCATATCGGCAGCATACGTGAAATCCGTATTTTCTGCCGCATTGGCATGATAGCCTGTCAGTCGGAACGGTTGTTTGAATGTTCCTTCACCGTCATCGACCAAGGCTGCCCGTACTGTCGCATTGTGCTTCACCATATAAGTCACTGCGCCAATGGCTGTAACAAAGCTTACTACAGCCACAAAAACAATGACCAGTCCTTTTTTCCACATTGTTTTCATACTTCTTATATTTTAGTTGAACGTTTAAATTTAACACTTTCATACAACAAAAGAAACTCAAAAATGATGCAATTATTCCTTTTGAAGGTGATTTTTTAACACTTTTAACGGCTACATTCGGCACTTAACCGCGTTTAACGATAAAAAGAGGGATTTCGCTTCATTTTAACACTTCGCATCGGCCATTTTGACAGTCAGAAAAACAAAGAGACTACGCCCCTCCAACCAATGGCGCAGTCTCTTGAAATATAGGCTTTCCGGTGTTTTATTTTTTCTTCAGGATCAACGTGCGGAACGCATCGTTTTTCCAAAGCAGCACCAGTGAGCGGAACGCATGATATTCGTTCGGTTCGATAATCGATTTTTGGAGTTCAATCTCGCGACGAATGATCAGTCGGTTGTCTTCCCGATGCATCGTCAAACTGATTTTTCCGACCGGATTGCTGATTTCTTTCCGAAAGGGGCGTGTTTCAACGTCCCAGCCATCAACCGTCAGCGTATAGCTGCACGCCTCTTTGATTCGGCAAGGCAGTTCCATCGGTTGAGTACGCGTACTGTTGAGTCGTAGCCGCCATGTGTCAATTCCTTTATCGGTAGCCGGTAAAGTATATAATGCATAACCGTTGTTCGGCCGGAGTGCTTGTTGGCGACTAAAGTCGGCCTGGGCTGTCGCATCTTCGCTGTTTATCAAGGTACCGTTCACACTAGCCATCGTATCATTCAGTGCAATGTGCGCTTGATAGTCTAAGGTCATCTGTTTTTCATCCAGCTGAATCAGCCCCACGCCGTTTTCTCCCGTCTGCCAGAATTGGTCGAGTCGGGCACGTAGCGCCGGATCGGGTGCATCTTTGCGCAAAGGAGACAGATAATGATCACCGGATTTCACTCGAATATCCGAAATGGCACGGACGGCTATCGGCGTAGCGAAAGACGGGAAACTCATCATAATCTCGGCATCTAATCCCGCAGCCATCAGCATGGAGGCCAACAGAGTCGCCTTTTCTGCCGGTGTACCGTAGGCCGATTGCAAGACCTCGGCAGGCGGACGAATTTTGGCCGACAAGAGGATTGGAAGTTGAGAGGTGGCGATCTCATCGACCACGTAACGGAGAATCTCCGAGCGCTTCTCATCGGTCGCCTGCTTGCCTTCCAACAATTTAGAAACAAGCGATGTACATGCTTCAGGGTCAACTTTCATTGCCGAGAGCCATGCCACACCGTTTTCTCCTTCCGCATTCGAAGCGAAAAGCATGGGCGATGCCTTTCCGGCGGTATATGATTCCATCGGGAAAGCCGGAATATTTTGGAAGTGCCATGCATACGTTGTCATGCTATGATGCCGGCGAACAATCGGTTCACCCTTTAACGCATTCAGTCCGTAGGTAAGTTTCTCTTCCTCAGGCAGCGTGATTTCTATTTGATAGTCCTTCACAGGCGAATGCTCCTGCAGCTGTTCGGCTACATCGAGAAAGGGATAGAATCCGACATGGGTAGTGAGCGTATAATCAAGGCAGATTGTGGCGCCGATTTCCAGCCCCGTATGGGTAACGACCATTTCCCGCAGATGATTATATGCCGGAGCGTCAGCCGCGAAAGACGGCAGTACCTCATTGAAAGCATTGTCCGGTGTGCGGATCACTGTTCCGTCGGCCTGCTTCGTGTAAGACTCGTTCATTTTCAGGATCTGGAATTCCGGATTATAAACGATAAATGTTTCACCGTATAAATTATTGAACGCGAAATGCGTGTTCAGTTTCAATTCTTTCCGGTATCGGAAAGTCATGCTCCCGTCCCTGTTCCATGTATATTGTTTGACGATTTTGTCAAAAACCGCCTCCGGCTGTGCCGTGACTGCAAGAACAACGAATAAACTAATGATCAGTAGATTATATTTTTTCATCCTGTATCGTATTTACATTTATTTTCTTTCAAAGATCAACCATTCGTCGGCGAAGTCTTTATGCGCTTTGACCGCTGTACGAAAGCCGTTCCAGTCTGCCGCGTCATACACACGCTTACGCAACGTCAGTTGATGACTGATATTCACCTTGTTGTTTCGCTGACTCAGCGAACCGATGAAATCGGCGACAGCACTTGTTTTTCGCTGTTCCCTTGCTTCGCTCCGCATGGTATATCCTGCCGGCACGGTCATCGTCTCTTTCAGTTCGACCAGACGCGAGCAGGCGTCTTTGAACGCATAACGACGATCGTCCCGCTCCGTATTGATGCGCAGGTAAGTGCGTGCGCTCCGATACAATTGTCCGCAGACAGGGCGGAGCATCAGCACCCCGTCGCCCGTAAGCGCGTAATCGGGGATTTCGAATTTCATTGTGATGTGTATTGGTCCAGCGGTGTAGTCTTTCGGATTCGTACCGTAATCGGCGCTCAACATGCGAGCTTGCGGCGACACTTGCAGCAGCTCGTTCTCCATGGCTTGCCGCCAACCGGTCATAAAACCTCGCGTGAAAGGGCGGCGCACGCTACCGTCCGACTGTCCTTCGGCGGTAACCGTAAATTCGCCACGTAGCGTTCCATCGGCATCGACCGAAGTACGTGCTGAGAGCTTGAAATAATGATTTTCGGGAGGCGATACCGGCGTTTCCAGCAAGCCCGATCCTTCGGGAATACCCGGCAGGTAGTGCTGCTGTTGTTCAGCACTCGACCACAGTTCGCGCAAGAACGGTACCCATGTCGGATCGAGAGGGATATACTGTCCGCTCGATAACTTCACAACCGTCACGCAATGGTTGAAGTGATCGGCCGGAATCGCTTCGATGCGTGACCCTGCCATCGTCATGGCCGGATAAGCCTCGAAACCAGCCATTCGCAACATCGAGATCAACAGGGCCGCCTTGTCCTTACAGACACCGCAACGGTCGGTAAAGTTCATCTTCGTCGTATGCAACGTATAGCCTTCGCCTTTCCCCATCGAGATGCCCGAATAGCGCATATTGTCGGCCACCCAGTGGGTCAGCGCGGCGATCTTTTCCATTTCGTTTTTCTTGCCGCGTAACAGTTCGTCCACCTTCTTTTGGGCTGCAGGATCAGCGGCGAAACTGTTGTAGTCTTCATTTACCTTGCTGAACCAAAGCGATTTGTCTTTCCATTCGGGCGTAGAAGACATCATCAGCTTGGGCGCCACATCGAAGAGATCGACCATATTCGGTTCTTTCACGAAAGGACGTACGTCGGAAACGGCAAAGCTTAACACTTTACGATCGCCTGAGAGCCGAACAGACGACCGGCATTCGCCCTGATAAAACTCGTACTGTACTTCCTTCGTACGAGGCATGTCTACGGTGTAGATTTTCGAAACAGTCGGGACGGTTACCCAAAACGGCACGATATCGTAAAACTGCCCGCGCATGGGAGGAACAAAACGCTCCTCGTCATCGGCTGCCAGCAGGGCATAGGTAAAACCTTTCTTGCTGATCTCGTAATCAATGATATCCCCGGCATCGAGCGCGCCGATTTCCAGCATGATCTGCCGTGCTCCCCAATAGATGGCACGGGCCGGCGCCGCATAGTCACAAGCCTGAGCGACATCGATGGTGCGTTGCGAGCCATCGGCCTTGTACACTGTGGCACGGCTAAACTCGGCAAAGGCCGTCAGCGGATCGTAATCGTATTTGATCACCCGGTATTTCAGCGCTCCCGCTTTGTTTTTCACTTGCACCACCTGGCGAATCGTGAAGCTTCCCGATCCGTTATCGGCTACGACGACTCCGGTGCTGTCGAGCAATGCGACAGCCTCATGTTTTTTCCATTCGGCTTGTCCGGCTGCCCGTTCTTTGAAGGGAAGCCAGCTTTGCGCCATGACCGGCAAACAGCATCCGGCCATCAGCGCGACAATCATTTTTCTCATCATCCTCATATTATTTTTTGTACCGATCCTACAATTGCATCGTAACAGCCCTACACGACGAGTCAATGGAGACAAAAAAATAGGTAGGGGATGTGCCTCAAACACTCGTTTGTTTTTGACACATCCCCTATTCTGTTTATCGGAAAAGCAATATCGGAACGCAATGACCGAATTTCAATACTCCCATAACCGCAAGGCTGAAAACGGAACTCGTTTTTACTTACTTCACAAAGTCGGCAGCGGCAAGAAAGTCATAGCTTTTCTTAACATCTTCTTCGGGTGTGCCGTCATAACGTTCTATTTCGGCATACCAATCTTTAATGCCCCCTGCGGCATAAGCCTGCTCGAATACGGCTTTGTAGTCTACGACATTCTGTACGCCGATCGCTGTTTCGTCCTTAATATGGAGCAGTTGGATACGCTTTGGGTATTTCTTCATGTATTCTACCGGGTCGTATCCTCCTTTTTGTGCCCAATATACATCGAGCTCAAAGCACACATGGTCAGCGCTCGTATGCTCCATAAGCAGGTCGTACAGGGGCGTTCCATCGATCTTGCCTTTGAATTCAAAGTCATGGTTATGATAACCGAACCGGATGCTCGAAGCAGCCGTTTTAAGTCCGATCTCGCTGAAATAATCGGCGTAGCGTTTGATATTGTCGAGCGTAGCCCGTTCGCCTTTGAGCGGAGCCCACGGCATGATCATGTATTTGAATCCTGCTGTGTTGTGCGTGTCGATCGCTTTGCTCCACCAAGCCATATCGGCTTCGTAGTCGCCGCTCAGTTCGTGTCCGAGGTGTGCGCTTGTTGCTTTCATTCCCAAATCATCGACCATCTTCTTAAACTCAGCCGGTTCCAATCCGTAAATTTTTCCGTCGTTATACGCCGCTGTTTCCAGATTGTTATAGCCCATTTGTGCGACGGTTTCGAGTGTTTTGCGGATTCCGGCATCTTTGACCATGTCACGCAACGAGTAGAGCTGCAAACCGATATATTTGGATGATCCGGTCTGAAGACTGATACCGTTGTTACGGGAGTACAAGAAATTCGGCATCACCATGCCGCTTGCGAGCAATAATGAAGCTCGTTTGATAAAGTCACGTCTGTTTTGCATCACGAATTATAATTTAAAGTTTGACGAATATTTTTTGCAAAGATAGCAGATAATCCTGACATCACGCATAGCATTGTCCCCAAAAAGCGATGGGTTGTTTAATTTTGCAGGGAGAACGATTTGCGACCGATCAGGTGGCCGTCGGCAAAGATATCGACACGATAAGTTCCGGGAGAGAGGTATTCGGCTACATCCCAATACATCGTTACGGGTAACTCTTCGCCTTCGTATTCGATCGTTTTCATCATCGAGTAAGAAATATTCCTGTTTTCGAACGCAAATACGCCGGAGTTGGGTTTAGTCAGAATATCGTCGTCCGGGCGCATGATACGCACATAGATATTTTTCTCGCCCACCGGAGCAGTGATGTTTTTAGCCAAGTGGAATGTAAGCACGAGTTGTGCGATTTTGTCGATCTTCTTCGCGTCCTTACCTCGCGAGGTCACGGGGCGTACCTGTATGGCCGTGGCGTCCATGCGGCTGGCTAATGTGACGCGTTCCGTCAGTTTTTCTTTTTCGCGCGTCAGTTGTGCTGCTGCCGACGTGGCCTGCCGGTATTGCTGGGTCACTCGTTCGTTTTCGTTGCGCAAGCGTCCGTTTTCAGCATTCAGCGAATCGATTTGTATCACATAATTGCGCATGATCTTTCGGAGCGTTTCCAGTTCTTTTTTCAACTCCGTAATGCGTCGCGTATTCGTGGCTTTGACCGTACGAAGCTCCTCCATCAGCCGTTGCACCTTCATCTGTTCGGTGGTCAGCAGCGCTACGAGTGAGTCGTTGCCTACACTGAATTTATATCCTTCGTATTGAAGGGAGAGTTCGGCATATTCGTCGGAAAGTTCTTCTTTTTCGAGTGCAAACATTTCAGCCATGTCTGCCATCTGCTGCCGCTGGTGGTAAATGACATAACCCACGGCGACGAGTGCCAGCAGCACGATGACAATGGCCATGATCAAGAATGTTTTTTTCCTGATTTCTTTTTCTTCCGAGTTCATACGTAAAACAATCTATTCGGGGGACAAAGATAAGAAAGTTCGGCCATTAACCATTGGTCAATGACAATTTTTCTTACCTTTGCGCCCTGAAATCAGCTTTAGACGATTATGTACGAAAAAATTATCATTCTGGATTTCGGTTCGCAGACTACGCAACTTATCGGTCGTCGAGTCAGAGAACTTAACACGTATTGCGAAATCGTGTCTTATAATAAGTTTCCGTCCGATGCTTCGGGGGTCAAAGGGGTGATTCTTTCCGGAAGTCCCTATTCGGTGAATAGTCCCGAAGCGTTCAAGGCCGACCTGAGCGCTATTCGCGGTCAATACCCTTTGTTGGGAATCTGTTACGGAGCGCAACTGCTCTCGGCTACAAGCGGAGGGCAGGTCGAATCGGCCGGTTCGCGCGAATACGGTCGGGCGCATCTTTCGTCACTCGATACCAACGATCCATTGCTGACAGGCATCACTGCGGGAACACAAGTTTGGATGTCGCATGGCGACACGATCACTCACCTGCCGGAAACGTTTCGAGTGATTGCCGGTACGGACGATGTGGAAGTAGCTGCTTTTCACATTGAGGGCGAACAGACATGGGGCGTACAGTTCCATCCCGAGGTGTTTCATTCGACCGACGGCACGAAGCTGCTGGATAACTTCCTGAACATCTGCGGATGTAAAAAGAACTGGACACCGGCTTCATTCATCAAATTGACCGTCAATGAATTAAAAGAGAAACTCGGCAACGATAAAGTAATCCTGGCTCTTTCGGGCGGCGTAGACTCGTCCGTAACGGCCGTGCTGCTTCACAAAGCTATCGGCAAAAACCTGACGTGTATTTTCGTCGATCACGGCCTGCTTCGCAAAAATGAGTTCGAGACCGTATTGAAAGATTACGAACACCTGGGACTGAACGTGATCGGGATCGACGCCAAAGAAAAGTTCTACAGAGAACTGGCCGGTGTGAGCGATCCGGAAAAGAAGCGGAAGATTATCGGTAAGAATTTTATCGAGGTGTTCGATGAAGAAGCGCATAAACTCGAAGGCATTCGATGGCTCGGTCAGGGAACGATTTATCCCGACGTGATCGAATCGCTCTCCATCACCGGAACGGTCATCAAGAGCCATCACAATGTGGGCGGGCTTCCCGAAAAGATGCGACTGAAACTCGTTGAGCCGCTGCGCCTGCTCTTTAAAGACGAAGTGCGCAGTGTCGGCACCGAATTAGGCATGATGCCGCACCTGCTCAAACGCCATCCGTTCCCGGGTCCCGGCTTGGGCATACGCATCCTTGAAGACATCACTCCCGAAAAAGTGCACATCTTGCAAGAAGCCGACCACGTGTATATCTCCTTGCTGCGCGAATGGGGACTGTATGATAAGGTATGGCAGGCCGGTGCCATTCTGCTACCCATACGGTCGGTGGGCGTGATGGGCGACGAACGCACATACGAAAACACGATCGCTCTGCGCGCGGTGACTTCGACCGACGCTATGACGGCCGACTGGGCACAGCTACCTTACGAGTTTCTGGCGAAAGTGTCGAACGAAATCATCAACAAGGTGAAAGGTGTGAACCGAGTAGTCTATGACATCAGTTCCAAACCGCCCGCAACCATTGAGTGGGAATAAAAAAAGAAAAACATCCACATGAATCCTATTTGGTCAATAACGTCGAATCAGGCGATAGCCCGAGAAGTGCGAGACTATCTGATGATTGCTTTGGGAATGGTGCTTTACAGTATCGGATGGACGGTGTTTCTCCTCCCAAATGATATTATGACAGGCGGTGTGCCCGGTATTGCCTCCATTGTTTATTTCGCTACCGGACTGAAAGTACAGTATGTGTATTTCGGGGTAAACATTTTTTTATTGTTGCTTTCAATTAAAATCCTGGGATGGAAATTCAGTATCAAGACGGTTTACGGCGTTTTTATGCTGACGTCTGCTTTGACCGTCATACAGGAAGTGACTCAGGGCATGAGACTGTTACAGAATCAGCCTTTTATGGCCTGTGTATTGGGAGCTTCGTTCTGTGGATGCGGGTTAGGTATTGCTTTCTCGGCCAACGGCAGTGCGGGAGGAACGGATATCGTAGCCGCCATCATCAACAAATACAGAGATATTACGCTGGGGCGGGTGATGATGATCTGCGACACGATCATCATCACATCCAGTTACATGGTACTCAAAGACTGGGAAAAGGTGGTTTACGGCTTCGTGACGTTATATGTATGCAGCTTTATGCTTGATCAGATCGTCAACAGTGCTCGTCAGTCAGTGCAGTTTTTTATCATATCCAAACGATACGAAGAAATTGGCCGCGCGATCAATGCCATGCACCGTGGGGTGACGGTGATCGATACCGTCGGGATGTACACCGGACAGCCGCAAAAGATGATGTTCGTGCTGGCCAAAAAACGCCAATCGACGACTATATTCCGTATCATCAACGATATTGATCCTCGTGCTTTCATATCACAGAGTGCTGTGATCGGGGTTTATGGAGAAGGTTTTGACCATCTCAAGGTGAAGAAGAACAAACCCATTGATCTTCCGGCCGAAAAAGGGGCATCAACCCAAATTCTGCAATAGTAGAGATTTCTCGTAAATCGAAAATCTAATTCGCATTTATACATGACTACTTATATCGTAACACGATGATATGATGGTAGAGTGAGACCCTTGATCCATGTGCGCCTCTGTATCTGTAAAGGAAACGGCCAACGACAGTGTTGAATAAAATAAAAGAAAAACATATTTTAACTATATATTTATGTTTTTTAACTCATTAAATTTATCCAAGTCATTTAATGAGTCTATCTTTGCGGGTATTAACATAAATATCTTTAATTATGAGAAGTAAATTATCTGTTATTTTTTTGTTTTTGATAGGCTTTGTGATGCTGTCGCATGCGCAAAGTATCAAGGTAAACTTAGGTAATGCCGTCAAACATAAGGACGGTGCGGGGGTGTATTACACTTTCCCCAGCTTAAGTGTTGTTGCAAGTGACGGACTTCGAATCAAGTCTGTGCGACTTAATATTAGACAGGCTACTGCCACCTATGTACTTCCTGCCGGATGGCGGTTGAGACCACAAGGGTACTCTTCCAATGAGTATTTTATTGAAAATGAATCCGGCGTATCGGCCTCCGATGCGCAAACTTTTTTAAGAAGTATACAGTACAAGTTCAGCAATGAGTATAAAGGCGGTGAATTAGAGATTCAGGTATGTAACTATATCAATTCAGATCCGGATTTACAGCCGAGTAGCATATCTATTCAAACAAGAAAGGATGAGCCGAGGATATGTAGTAGATATGACAAGGCATATTTCGGCTTTGAAAGTACGAAAAGTGCTTCGGTGAATGATGGTGGGGTCAATAACGGGACATTGGCCGCGCCTGTGAAAGTGCTTCTTGGGGATATCATCGAATATAAAATCGAAGCGGTTAATGCGGCCCCACAGGAAGAGGGAGGAGGTCAAGCGATGTCTTCCGCCCGTATGGGATTACGGGCACAGGGTGAACCTCTTTCCACTCTGATCATTGAGGATAAGCTTCCCGAAGGACTTGAAGTGGTTCCCGGCTCTATTACCGAAGGCGGAGTTGAGAATAGCGGTATGATTAAATGGACGTTGGAAAATGTTCCCAGAGGAGTGAATAAAGTCGTAACATTTAAAGCGAAGCTGAAAACCCCGTTGATTCAGGCGTATTATCAGAACATCATGAAAAATACCGCCAAAGTAACCACTCAATGGGAAGATATGCTGGAGCCTCAAAGCGGTGAATTAAGTCTGAGGCGTGGAGAGTTGCAAGAATATATTTCACAAACCGATACAACCTATCATCAGCGCGCCGTTTGCACGGTTAAATTCACCGTCGATCCTGCAGCCGGAGGCGCATTGACCAACGGAAACGATCAAGTGATTGATTATGGTACGAAACCGGCCGCAGGCGTGACGGTAACCCCATCGGGTGCTTCGTATAAGTTTAAAGGCTGGAAACATGGCGGGTTTACTTCGCTGAAAGACGGTGAAGCGGCTGCTCCCGCAGCATCGGGGCCGGAGGGGGATGCCAACTGGTATACTACGGTAGATGTGAAAGGCGATGTGACCTTTACGGCCGAGATGGTGTTGCAAGGCTATGCAATTACCTACGATTATAATGATAAGGCATCTTCTCCCAAAGGTCAGACGATGCCTCTTGCCACCCCTCCGACTGTAGCTAATCCGACCGGCTATATTACGAGCGAGATTCCGTCCGGAGGTATCCCGCTTAACGCTCCCACCCGTATAGGCTATGTGTTTAATAAATGGCTGGTAACGAAGACTGCAGATGGGACTCAGGTAAGTGATAATAATATTATCCCTGAGGGTACGCAAGGCGATTTGAAAGCTACAGCTCAATGGACTCCCAAACGCTTCGGTATCGGTTATGAATTAGATGGCGGTAATCCTCCAGCAACTCCTAATCCGACGCACTATACCATCGAAACGTTGCCGGAGAAAGTTCAGCATGCACCGACGAAAGCCGGTTATACCTTTGTTGGCTGGACCAACGATCGTTTTGCACCGACGACCCAGATGACGGTAGATATTCCGCTGAAGGATGCTGCCGGACACTATACCCAGGATTCGCTGACGTTCTACGCTCATTGGCACCAAAAGATTGTGGTTGATACGGTAACCTGCGAAGGTCCGCTTAGACTCAAAGGCATGCCCGGTGCGAAGAGCTATAAATGGGAATATCTTGTGTCGGCTACGGAAAAGAAAGAAGTAGGGAATGCTCAGCACTTTGATGCTGAGAAATCGGGTACGTATGTTTTGACGACCGACTATGGTACGGTAAATGTCCAAGACACCTTCAAAGTACTGTTTGCATTCGAAGGAAAGCAGGAACTCAAAAACAATAAGCATATTCCGGCCAAGATCGGAAGGAAGCAGGAGTTTTATGTTAAAATGGATACGGTAGGCCGTAACGTAAGTTACAAATGGTCCTTGACGGAAGGCGATACGACTCATTCGATGAAGGGAGACTCTTTGTATGTTGTGTTCCGAACTTCAGGAAAGAAAGAAGTCGGCGTAGAAATAACGGTTACGCTTCCGAGCGGTCTGATATGTAAGAAAGTACTCTCTGCTTCGATTGTTATCAGCGAGAAGTATAATGGCTTCTTTGTCGACCAGCATGTACAGGGTGGCCGTGAAGACGGTTCGTCGTGGGCCAATGCTTACCGTCGCATAGAGCAGGCTCTTGACAAGGCGCGTGCCGGCGACTGCGTATGGGTAGCACGTGGTGTCTATACTCCGCCGACCGGTAAGTCATATGAAATGAAATACGACAGTGTAGAGGTGTACGGCGGTTTCGGCGCGTGGGAAAGCTATCTGCATGAACGGGTATTCGCCTCGAACCAGACGATTGTTCGACGCAGCGACAACGGTTCTTCGGTGATTGTGATTGAAGGAAGCAAAGGCATGCGCTGGGATGGCTTTACGATTGAACAAGGACAAGCGACACAAGGTGGCGGTATCCTGAACAAGAACGGTCAGGTAACGATAGCCAACTGTATCATCCGGAACAATCGCGCCGATCAGGGCGGTGGAATATATAACGGCAATGGTGGCGATGCAGTCATCTTCAATACGGAGATTAGCGGCAATACGGCTACCGATGGCGCCGGGATGTATAACCATTCCGCTCATCCGCGTTTGACCAATGTAACGATTAGCGGGAACCTCGCATCGAACCAGGGCGGTGGTCTCTACAACGACGGATCGAATCCGGATGTTCGTAATACGATTCTCTGGGGGAACCGTGCCGCCAAATTTCCGAATGTGTCGAATACGGGAAGTACGCCGATGTTCAGCTTCAGCTTGATCGAAAAAGACCGTGCCGGCTGGGATGTTGCGCTGGGCTCGGATCAAGGCGGTAATATAGACGGCAGCCCCGTATTCAGAAAGAGAGGCTTTGATGAGAGTGGTGCTATGCGTGAAGGCGACTACCGTTTAGGAGCCAATAGCGCTGCAGAAAATCAGGGGTTGAATCGTTATGTCTATGTAGAGAAGACCCGTGATGCACACCTTCCTACGTTAAATGAAAGCGAATATCACAGTGGCTTCCCGTATGATCTGTCAGGGATGAATCGCATCATCGAAGACCGTGTAGATATCGGCGCCTATGAATATGCACCTGATATAACCTTCCCGAAGGTTTCCCGCGAGATTGTGATTCCGACGGTCAAAGGGTTGACCTTCCAACCGACTCCGGGTATCCATTATGTGAATACGGGAGATGACTTTACGTTCAGCGTGAAAGAAGAAGAGTCCGGAAGCGCGCTGAAGGCCGGAGAAAAGAAACGTTTGATAGAACGTCTTAAAATTACGACGGGTGATCCGATTCGCGACAAAGACGGCATTGAGATGACGGAAAATGAAGACGGTTCGGTGACGGTTAAACTGATTAAAGTGACCGAAGGTATCACGTTGACCGTAGACCCGCATGCTAACTCATCGGCGGTCGTTACGGGCGAAAAAGTATGGTCGTACAAAGATCATGTGCTGTTGAGCGTGAAAGCCTCTACGGACGTTCGTATCTACGATCTCGAAGGCCGGTTGGTCGATGCCCGCAAGGTCAATGCCGGTGAGACATCCATTGCTCTTCCGCAAGGCATCTATCTTGTTCGTATCGCCGATCGAAGCTATAAGGTGATTCTTCGGTAATCCGGAGAGTTGATCCTCTTGGTGAGGCGTAAATTATTCAAAAACGGCTGCCCTTTTCAGTATCGAAAACGGCAGCCGTTTTTGCGTAAAAAATAAAAATAAGTTACCTAAGGGAACGGAGTTAGATTAATTCTTCATTTTATATTTTCCCATCTCAGGCAGATACCTTTTGATGGCGGCGATGCGTGTTGCATCGCTGGGGTGTGTGCTCAGCACTTCGGGAGTCCCCCCGTTTCCGGCTGTCGACATTTTTTGCCAGAACGTAACAGCCACCTCCGGATTATATCCGGCCATGGTCATAAACACCAAACCCATATAGTCGGCCTCGGATTCATGTTTGCGGGAGTAGGGAAGAATGACACCCAGCTGTGCACCCAGTCCGAAAACGGTTGCCCCCAACTGTCGCATGGCCATCGATCTTTCACTGAGTGCGGCATTGACAATAGAAGCCCCAAATTGGGTCATTAACCCTTGACTCATACGTTCATTGCTATGCTTGGCCACGGCGTGCGCCACTTCATGACCGACAACGACCGCCAACTCGTCGTCCGAAGCTATCAACCGGAGCAATCCTTCGTAGACCACGATTTTGCCTCCGGGCATGCAGAAAGCATTCACTTGATTGTCATTAATCAGATTAAACTCCCATCTGAAATGCTTCAGTTCATTTTCCAGACCGTTTTGCTTCAGATAAGTTTCGGTCGCTTCGGCAATTTTTTTGCCGACACGCACTACGGTAGCTGTCTTGTCTTTATCGGTCGATTTCTTTGCCGTCTTCATATATTGGTCATACTGAGTCAGACTGGCTGTCAGCAACTCCGAATCGGAGACTAGCAGCATCTGCCTTCTACCCGTCAACGGCACGGTACTGCATGAGGCTGCCAATAGCGCCACCATGCAAAGAATAAGCATCTTTTTCATGTTGTTTATATTCATATGTGAAGAATAGAGATTTTACGCCGTATACGTCGATGCGGATGTATCTCCTCCCTTACCGGTCCAGTTCGTATGGAAAAATTCGCCGCGCGGCCGGTCGGTACGTTCGTAGGTATGTGCGCCGAAATAGTCGCGTTGCGCTTGCAGCAGATTGGCCGGCAAACGTTCGGTACGATAGCCGTCGAAGTAGTTGAGTGCGGCGCTCATCGACGGTATGGGGATGCCGTTCATTGCAGCGGCGGCTACGACGCGTCGCCAGCTTGCCTGCGCCGCCAGTACCTTTTCTTTGAAGAACGGATCGAGCAGCAGGTTGGTGAGGTCGGGATTCCTGTCGAACGCTTCTTTGATTTTTCCGAGGAAAGCCGAGCGGATGATGCATCCGCCGCGCCACATCAGGGCGATGCCGCCATTGTTCAACTCCCATCCGTATGTTTGGGCAGCTTCGCGCATCAAGGCATAGCCTTGAGCATACGATACGATCTTGGAGGCATACAGGGCTTGCCGAAGATCTTCGATAAACGCTTTTTTATCTCCGGAGAAAGAGGGTGCGGGGCAACACAATTCGTGCGAGGCTGCCACACGCTCGTCTTTTTGTGCAGACAAACAACGGGCGAATACGGCCTCGGCAATCAGGGTCAGAGGCACCCCCTCGTCGAGAGCTACAACGGCCGTCCATTTGCCGGTGCCTTTCTGACCGGCGGTGTCGAGTATCCGGTCGATGACGAACTCGCCCTCCTCGTCGCGACAGGCAAGGATGTCGCGGGTAATCTCAATCAGGTAGCTGTCCAGCTCGCCCTTGTTCCATTCCTTGAAAACGTCGTGCATCTCGAGGTTCGACAGGCCAAGTAACTCTTTCATCATCTGATATGTTTCGCCAATAAGCTGCATGTCGCCATACTCGATGCCGTTGTGTACCATCTTGACGAAATGTCCGGCACCGTCTTCGCCTACCCAGTCGCAGCAAGGCATTCCGTCGGCCTGCGCACAGACGGATTGGAAGATCGGTTTGACAAGTTCCCAGGCGGCTTTCGACCCTCCGGGCATCATCGACGGGCCGTTCAACGCACCCTCTTCGCCCCCCGAGACTCCGGTGCCGATATATAGCAGTCCTTTGCTTTCGACGTATTTCGTGCGGCGAACGGTATCGGGGAAATGCGTGTTCCCCCCGTCGATAATCACATCGCCCGGTTCAAGGAAGGGGATCAGTTGTTCGATAAAGTCGTCGACCGCCTGCCCCGCTTTGACGAGGAGCATCACCTTGCGCGGACGTTTGAGCGATCGGCAAAGTTCTTCGATCGAATGTGCCGCAATGAAATTCTTGCCCTTGCCGCGTCCGTCAACGAATTTGTCGACCTTCGCCACTGTACGGTTGAAAACGGCTACCGTAAAGCCTTTACTCTCCATATTGAGTACGAGGTTTTCGCCCATCACGGCGAGACCTATCAGTCCGATATCTGCTAATCGATTCATGTCAGTTTAATCATTTGTTATTCTTATTACATTCCGGGTGAAAAGGTCTGATTGTTTTCTGTTCGAGACCGTTTTTCACGATGTCTCTCTTTACGAGGTATCTGCAAAAGTAGTGAAAAACAGTTGGAATATCAAAAGCGGTCGTGGATTATTTTTTCGACGTTCAGCCGGTCGGAAGCAAAATAGAGCAACAGTCCGCGCGCGGAGAGGAAAATCAAAAAAGCGATCCAGAGCGCCGTATTACCGAGCCACGGCGACAAGACATAAAAACTTGCCAGATAGAGGACGGTGGAGAGGAAAACGGTGTTGCGTAAAATCTTTGTCCGTGTGGCTCCAATCATGATGCCATCGATCATAAACGGTACGGCTCCGATGAGCGGCACGGCAATGACCCACACGATGTATTGTCCGGCACAGGCAATGATCTCGTCCGAAGGGGAGAAGATACCTAAGATATCTTTCCAGCCGACGAGGTATAAGCCGACAAACAGTACGGCGATGAGGAATGCCCAGCCCATCAGCCGGCGGATAAACCGGTGTAGGGTCTCAGTGTTGCGTTCGCCCACGAAACGGCCGGAAAGCGCTTCGGCCGAGTAGGCGAATCCGTCGGCCAGATAGGAGAAGAGGGTGAAGAGCTGCATCAGCAAGGCATTCGTCGTCAGTATCACGTCGCCGAAGCGTGCCGAAGCGGCCGTAAAAAACGTGTAGGCAATAACGATGCAGAATGTACGCAGAAAGATATCTTTGTTGATATGCAGGAAACGAACGAGGGGAGCCAGCCTGAGCGAATCACGGAGGTTGAAATAAGCGCTGTACGGACGATACTTCACAAGCCAGAACACCACCGCCATGATCAGCCCCGCATATTGTGCCACGACGGTACCCCAAGCTACCCCCGAAATGCCCATCCCCAGACCGAAAACGAATCCGACACTGAACACGATGTTGGCTACGTTCGAGAGGATGGCGATGTACATCGGCGTGCGTGCGTCCTGCATCCCGATGTACCAGCCTTGAATGGCGAAGAGAAGAACCGACGCGGGCACAGCCCGGATACGCGCGAAAATATATTCGGCAGCCAGCGCCTGCACTTTGTCGCTGCCCTGCATGAGCGCCAGCGAATACTTCCCTATCGGCTGTTGGAAGACGAGGATCAGCGCCGCAAGGACCAAGGCTAACCAAACGGCTCGCACGAGCATGTTGGCACATTCGGCGTGGCGTCCCGCGCCGCAGGCTTGCGCCGTGATGCCGCTCGTACCCATGCGCAGAAAGGCGCAGTTCCAGTAGATAAAGTTGAAAATGGTAGTCCCGATCGACAAGGCCGCGATATTCGCGTCGTCGCCCAACCGGCCGGCGATGGCCGTATCGGCCATACCGAGCAGCGGCACGGAAATGTTGGAAATAACATTCGGAACGGCCAGACGAAGAATATGACGGTCGGTATCGGTGTATTTCAGAGCCATCTTCCTCTCATCGTAGAGTAAACCCCAACCCGGCCAGTCCGTTTCGTGTTTCTTCGGCGACGCGGGTAAGGTGCAGGCTGAAGTGCTTACATTCGCGCCGTATCCAATAGTCTCCGCGCAGTTTCTCGAACATGGCGGGCGACTGTTTCAGCCGTTCGCTGTCCTGCACGATAGGATAGGTATGCGTCACGGCTTCGTAAAAAACCGCCTCGGCTGTTTTACCGGCGCCGTCGATAGCGAGCGTTGCAGACATGGGAGGAGGCGGAATATCGGCGGGATACCAGTCGCGCAGGGCATCGAGGCCGAAGAAGCGACAAAATTCATGCACGCAGGCGGCCGTTCCGTTCGCTTTTCCGTCCGACGAATACCCGGCAATGTGAGGAGTGCCGATGAAAGCGTCGCGCAGCAGATCAAGGTCGATGGCCGGTTCGTTTTCCCACGTATCAAGGATGAAGGCAGACAGTTTTCCTCGCGAAGCCCTTTTAAGCGCGCCGGAGTCGGCCACCGCTCCTCGCGACGAGTTGATAAATACCGCGCCGTCTTTCATCCGGCCGAAGAAATCGTCCGAAGCCAGATGGTATGTCGGGTACGCCCCTTCGCGCGTCAGCGGCGTATGACACGTAACGATATCGCTTTCATTCAACAAATGTTCCAACGGAACAAAAGCCGCATCTCCTTCGCGTTCGGCGCGCGGCGGGTCATTCAGGAGGACACGCATGCCGAGCGCTTCGGCGGCTGCCGCCACTCTGCGGCCGACGTTTCCCACGCCGATCACTCCGATCGTCGTGTCGGCCAGTCGCAATGCCCGTTCATGCGCCAGCATGACGCATGCCGCCGCAATATATTGCTGTACGGACGAAGCGTTACACCCCGGTGCATTGATCCATCGGATGCCTGCCGCATCGCAATAGTCCGTGTCGATATGATCGTACCCGATGGTTGCCGTGGCAATCAGCCGGACACGGCTGCCCTTCAGCAGTGCTTCGTTGCACAAGGTGCGCGTGCGGGTAAACAGGGCGTCGGCATCTTTCACATCGGAAGCCGTGATGGCTGCCCCGGGCAGATAAACGATGTCGGCATAAGGTTCCATCACCCCTTTGAGGAAAGGGATTTTATCGTCGGCAATAATTTTCAGTCGTTCCATTCGGCCGGCAAAGGTAGCATAAAAAACGTGCGTTTCTGCCATCACACAAAACTGTTTGGTTCTTGTGTAGCCGTTGCAAGCATCACACAAAACCACATAAACACTCCTCGTTGAGGAAGATAAGTGCCGACGGACGGATTACTCCCTTACTCGACCGCTACTTTGGCCACGACCTTGCGGATGTTCCCCTGTCCGATGCCCGGCGCGTGCCCGTCTTCGGGAAAATAGACGGCGAACTGTCCGGGATACAGTTTGGTGTAGGTAGTCGGGAAATCGTAATAGAGCGTGAGGTCTTTTTCGGCATCGTAGGGCTGGGAGATGATCATCAGCTCGTCGCCGGCTTTCCATCCGATGCTTTCCACCCCGATGATGGGGGTCTGGATATCGATGTATTTCTCATGCGTTTCCATTACGGCATCCTGCGGGTCTTTGCCGCGAAGCGTGGAGACGGAGAAAAACAGGCGCGGATCGTCCGTTTCGATTTTACCGTCTTCTATCTGCGAGAAATCCGTCTCTTTAAGATAATCGAAGGCTTTTTTGAACAAAGGGTGTAAAGACTCGACATGTTTCGAGTTCTGTAAAGAATCTACTATCATCATATATCTGTTTTCAGATGGCCGGACGAGAGCATGCGAGTGCTTTCGTCCGGCGTCGTTTTCCGTTATTAATAACTGCCGGAACGTTTTTTTGTTATACGAATAAATGCAAAATAGCCACAAATGATTTTAAAGCGGCTGTTGAAAAGGTGTTGCCGTTTTACAATGTGTCTGAAAAAACAAACTGCCTCAAGCATGCGCAGCCCGAGGCAGTTTATTTTACCTGAAGGTCAGATTCCGCTGAAGTCCACCCCGTCGAAGAGCAGCGAGGGGATACGCCAGCTTGACGAGAAACGCGGGTCGTTGCCTGTTTCGGCCAGACTTGACCAGAGCGTGAGCATGTTGCCCGTGATGTTCATCTCGTTGACCGGCTGCGTGAGCTGCCCCTTCTCGATCAGAAACCCTTCGATGCCATACGAGAAGTCGCCCGTTGTCGTGTTGCAGTTGCCACCGTTGAAACCGGTAACGAGCACGCCTTTGTCGACCGATGCGACGAGCCCGTTCATATCCTTTGTGCCGAGCGGCATGGTCAGGATCGAGGGAGAGCTGACGGTGGGCTGTGTACCCAGCTTATTGGCATAGTACGTATCGATGTAGTACGTTTGCAGGATTCCCTGATCGAAGACTTTCCGTTGCTGCGTGGCGATACCTTCGTTGTCGAAGTAACGTGCGCCGGAAGATCGCAGCAGGTGCGGCTCATCCGTGAGCGTCATCTTTTCGCCGAGCGTCTTTCGGTTAAGTTTGTCTAACAAGAACGAATTTTTCTGTTGGATGGATGATCCGTAGAGTGCATTGATGACCGGCGAAAGCAGTCGGGCGGAGCTTAAAAAATCCACGACCATCGGCATGCGTGCCGAAGCGATTTTGCGTTGTCCGAGTTTGCGGCGCACGCGTTCGAGCGCCTTCGTACCGATGCCTTCCTTTATCAGGGTGTCGTAGTAGAGCGATGAGTCGAACCAGTACGATTCCGGACGCGCATCGCCTTCGCCTCTGATGCTGACCGTACCGACGAGCGAGAAGAAGGAATTCGACGCTTCGCCCTCGAAGCCGTTGCTGGCTACCATATAGCGGAAGTTATCTCCGTCGTTATACGACGAGCCGGCGGAGATGATGCGTTCATCCTTTCCCATGATTTCGTCGCAGACCTTCATGGCCAGCCCTACCTTGTCGTCCGGATGTACGGATTCGAACGCTGCATCGTAGAGTTGCAGGTCTGCTCCGCCGCCCTTATAATACAGGGCTGGATCGGGCAAGGTGCGCGCTTTGTCTTCGGCCAGATAGCGTGTCGAATCGATGCCGTTACGAATGAATGATTCCAACTCTTTCCGGTCTAAACGGTTGGTTGAGAACGATCCGTAGCGGCCGTCTGTGAAAAGATGGATCGACATGCCGTTCTCCGATGCCTGTTGTAGCCGGTCGATTTTCATGTCACGAATATCGAACGAAGTATTGGAATTGTTGTAAAGCGCAACGCGGGCAGCCTGACAGCCGTTCTTCAATGCGTACTCCATCGCCCATCGCGCCAGTTCTTTCTGAGGGTTCGTAATCATATCAACTCTCTCCTCCTACCGTTAATTTACTTACCAATGCCGACGGCATCCCGACCGTCACAGGGCACGACTGCCCGTCCTTGCCACACGTCCACGTGCTGTCGTCCGTCTTGAAGTTAGACCCTACCATCGTGATATCGGCCAGCGCCTGGGGGCCGTTGCCGATGATGTTGATGTCTTTAATCGGCTGTGTCAGTTTTCCGTCTTCGATCAGGTAGCCGCTCTTGACGAAGAACGTGAAATCGCCGGCACCGATCTGTACCTGTCCGTTCGTGAAGTTCGACACGTACACGCCCTTCTTCACGGCTGCAATGATTTCTTTTTCGCTATGGCTGCCCGCCTCCATGTAAGTGGAGCGCATGCGTGGAAGCGGAACGTTACGGAACGATTCACGCCGCCCGTTGCCCGTCGGGGTTACCTGATAATGTTTCGCGCTGATGCGGTCGTGCAGGTAGCTTGTCAGTACGCCGTTGCGCACAATGTATGTTTTCTGTCCTTCCGTCCCCTCGTCGTCGATGTTGACGGCCCCGCGGTTAAACGGCAGTGTGCCGTCGTCTACAATATTGATGTTCTCGTTACAAACCTTTTGATTCAGTTTATCGGAGAAGATCGATGTTTTCTTACGGTTGAAATCGGCTTCGAACGTATGGCCGATAGCCTCGTGCAACAGAATGCCCGAACCTCCGGCTCCCATCACGACCGGCATCTCGCCCCCTTTGGGTTTGATGGCCTGAAACAGGATCGAGGTACGCTCGATGGCTTCTTTTGCAAGTGTCTCGACGATATTGTCCGTCAGAAACTCGGCGCCCATGCGGAACGACCGCGAGGTGTAATTGCTTTCGATCTTGTCGCCTTCCTGCATGATGCACAATGCCGAGAGACTGACCATCGGGCGATAGTCGTAATACATCTGTCCTTCCGAGTTGCAGAACAGGATGTGTGAAGTCGTATCACCCAGTCCGGCCGATACCTTCGTGACGCGCGAATCGAGCGCGAAGATGCGATCGTTGAGCTTTTGAATGTAGGGCATCTTATCCTTGACGATCATCTCATCCCACGACTTCTCCACCGCATAATAATTGTATTTGAGTGAGACGTCCGTCAAACCTGCGGGCGCTTTCGGGGTGGCGCTTTCGGCAATGCGCGCAGCCGTGCGGGCGGCTTTGAGCATCTCGTCAAGGGTGATCTGCTCTACGTAGGCATAACCGGTCTGATCGCCTGACAGTACGCGCACGCCCATCCCGAAGTCAATGTTCGAGGATGCACGGTTGACGACGCCGTCTTGGAGACCGATGTTATTGGAATACGAATGTTCGAAAAACAGATCGGCATAATCGCCTCCTTTCTCCAGAGCTGCCGCAAGGACCTGCCGGAGCTGGCTCTCCGTAACGCCGAAGAGTTGCATGACGAACGACAAGGGACTCGAGCCTTTGGCCGTCGATGCGTTCAGGTCACAACCGGTTACCATGGAAGAGGCGGCCATTGAACTCAGCATCGCCCATCCTCCCGCTTTGATGAACTCACGTCGATTGATTGACATAGGTAGATGTTTTTTACGTTCATGGCTACAAAGGTAACAAGAAAAAGAAAAAATACGGAGCCGCGGAAAGAGAAATCTTCAATGTATGGTCAGGACGTTCCACGGTTGTTCGTGTCGGGAGGCGGAATGCCTTCTCTTCGTTTGGCATTCTGCCACAGTTCGCTTATCTTTGCCCAAACAAAAAAACAGAGAAACATTATGAACAGAAAAAACGTAAGCATGACCGTCGCAGCATGGTTGGCCGGGAGCCTCTTATTCTCTTCGTGTATCGGCTCCTTTAAGCTGACGAACGGACTGTTGAGCTGGAACCGCAGCCTCGACAATAAATTGGTAAACGAACTTGTTTTCGTTGCTTTCTGCATCGTCCCGGTATATGGGGTCTCCATTCTTGCCGATACACTGGTATTGAACACCATCGAATTTTGGAGCGGAGACAACCCGATTTCCTCGATGCCCGAAACGCAAACTGTCGAATCCGAAAACGGACAGTACACCATTCGCACCCAACCCAATGGCTACCACATCCGGAAAGAAGGTGGAACTGAAGGCATCGACCTTGTGTTCGACAAGGCTGACCGTACATGGAGCGTGGTGAGCGGCGATCAGTCGCACCGGCTCTTCCGCTTTACCGAGAAGTGTAATGAAGTGGTGATGTACCTACCCGACGGCAGAGAAATGAACGTCGAGCTAAGCCGTGCCGGAACCTTGGCATTCCGTCAAGCCGTAGAGAAACTGACTTATTTTGCAGCTAATTAATTTAACATTCCTATTTTATTTTCTATGAAGAACTATTTCTTGACGGGCATGTTCTGCCTTTCTCTTACCGGATCTTTGTGCGCGCAATCGTCCGGTCTGCCGTATTGGCAGGACATACAAACCGTAGCGGTGAACAAAGAAAAACCGCGTACCGAATTTATGAGTTACGACGATGCCCGAACGGCAGGGAGTACGCCTTTTGAACAGAGCAAGTATTATCTGTCGCTTAACGGCACATGGAAATTTCTGTATGTCGACAGCTATAAAAAGCTTCCGGCCGATGCCACGTCAGCCGATGTACATACCGCATCATGGAACGACATCCAAGTGCCTGGCAACTGGGAAATGCAAGGCTTCGGCACGGCTATTTACACGAATCACGGCTACGAGTTCAAGCCGCGCAATCCGCAACCTCCCGCATTGCCCGAAAACAATCCGGTGGGCATCTATCGTCGTGACTTCGAAATTCCCGCAGGTTGGGACGGACGCGACGTGTATCTGCATATCAATGGAGCCAAATCGGGGCTGTACGTCTACATCAACGGCCGGGAGGTTGGATACAGCGAGGATTCCAAAAATCCGGCCGAGTTCCTGATCAATCCGTATTTGAAGCAGGGAAAGAATATCGTGACCCTGAAAATATTCCGGTGGAGCACCGGGTCGTACCTCGAATGTCAGGATTTTTGGCGCATCAGTGGTATCGAGCGTGACGTCTACCTTTGGTCACAACCTAAAATCGCCGTGAACGATTTCCGTATCGTTTCAACACTCGACGATTCGTACCTGAATGGCATTTTTCGCCTTGCCGTCGATGTAAAAAATCATTCGTCGAAAGCCGAAAACGTAACGGTCTCATATCGATTGATCGATGAGCACAGGGCTGAAGTTGCGACAGGCAACCGTACGTTATCGGTAGAAGCCGGCACAACGCAGACCTTCTCGTTCGGAAACCTGTTGGAGAAAGTGGCGCGGTGGAGTGCCGAACAGCCCCACCTGTACCGTATCGTTATGACGGTCGAAGCAAACGGCAACGCGTGTGAGGCCGTGCCTTATCGTGTCGGCTTCCGCCGTTTCGAAATGAAGCAAACCGAAGCGCTTGCAGCTAACGGAAAGCCCTACACCGTCATGCTTTTCAATGGTCAGCCGATTAAGTTTAAAGGAGTAAACATCCACGAGCATAATCCCGAGACGGGGCATTACGTGACCGAAGCGTTGATGCGTCGCGATTTTGAACTGATGAAACTTCATAACCTGAATGCCGTGCGCCTGTGTCATTATCCGCAAAGCCGCCGCTTCTACGAATTGTGCGACGAATACGGGCTTTATGTGTATGACGAGGCCAACATCGAGTCGCACGGAATGTATTACGATCTGCGCAAAGGAGGTACGCTCGGCAATAATCCCGAATGGCTTGTCCCGCATATGGATCGGACGATGAATATGTACGAGCGTCACAAGAATTTTCCGAGCATCACACTCTGGTCACTCGGCAACGAGGCCGGTAACGGATACAATTTTTATCAGACATATCTATACATAAAAAATAAGGAGAAGGACGGAGCAGACCGCCCCGTGAACTATGAGCGTGCGTTGTGGGAATGGAACACGGACATGTATGTGCCGCAATATCCGAGTGCCGACTGGTTAGAGAAAATCGGTCGCGAAGGGAGTGACCGTCCTGTCGTGCCGTCGGAATATTCGCATGCCATGGGAAACTCGAACGGAAATCTTTGGAAGCAGTGGCAGGCAATTTACCGATATCCGAACTTGCAAGGCGGATTCATCTGGGACTGGGTCGATCAGGGCATTCGCGAGACGGATAAAAACGGACGTACCTACTGGGCTTACGGAGGCGATTACGGCGTCAACGCACCGAGCGACGGCAATTTCCTCTGTAACGGCATCGTCAGTCCCGACCGTACCCCGCACCCGGCGATGGCCGAAGTGAAATACGCTCATCAAAACGTAGGCTTCGAACCGGTCGATACTCAAACAGGCGAAGTGCGTATCACCAACCGTTTCTACTTCACCTCTATCGACAACCGCTATAACATCATCTGCCGGCTCATGGCTGACGGAAAAACCTTGCAGGAAAAGGTGCTGCCTGTAACCCTGAAACCGCAGGAATCGACAACCGTCCGTACGTTTGTGCCCAAAGGATCGTCGGAATGTTTCGTCAATCTGTCTGTCGTAACGAAAGAGAAAGACGGCGTAATCCCTGCGGGACATGTGATTGCTCACGATCAGTTCCGTCTTTCGGAACAGACGAATCGCCCGCAATATAAAGCCGGTGGAGCTAAACCGCAGATTGTGAACGAAGGTGAGCGGATCGTCGTTTCGTCGCCGAAGGTGCAATTCGTCTTCGACAAAAAGAACGGCATCGTCACCTCCTACAAGGTCGGCGGCAAGGAATATTTTCATGACGGCTTCGGCCTCCGGCCCAACTTCTGGCGTGCCCCGACCGATAACGACTACGGCAACGGCGCCCCCGAACGCGAACAAATCTGGAAGCAGAGCAGCCGTCATTTTCACGTCACCGACGCAACGGCTCGTATCGAAGGGAATCAGGCGATTGTCGGCACGACGTTCCTGTTGCCTGCCGGAAACCTGTATATCGTAGATTATACCATTTCTCCGAGTGGCGTAATGAACGTATCGGCACGTTTCACATCGACCGAGCTGAGCGCCGCCGAGGCAGAAGCGTCCGAAGCAACCCGCACGGCAACGTTCACTCCCGGCAAAGAGGCAGCCCGCAAAGAGGCTTCCCAACTGAACGTGCCACGTATCGGCGTACGTTTCCGTCTGCCCGCATCGATGAATACGGTGCGGTATTTCGGGCGTGGACCGGAAGAGAACTACTGGGACCGGAAAGCGGGTACGCCTGTCGGGCTCTACCAATCGACGGCCGATCAGCTGTATTTCCCGTACGTCAGACCGCAAGAAAACGGACATCACTGCGATACGCGCTGGCTCTCCCTCACTGCCGGAAACGGGGGCGGACTGCTCATCGTGGCAGACAGCCTGATTGAGTTCAATGCTTTACGTAATGCGATCGAAGATTTTGACGACGAAGAGAAAACCCATCTCCCACGCCAGTGGAACAACTTTACTCCTGAAATGATCGCCGATCACGATGAGGCGAAAGCTAAGAATCGCCTTCGCCGGCAGCATCATATCAACGACATCACGCCCCGCGATTTCGTTGAGGTGTGCATCGACCTCAAGCAGCAAGGTGTAGCCGGCTACGATAGCTGGGGAGACCGTCCGTTGCCGGAACATTCTTTACCGGCCAATCGCAATTACCGGTGGGGATTCACCTTTGTTCCTGTCAGCAGTGCATCGGAAGTGCAGGCAAAAAGCCGGATGACGTACGGAAACAAAAGCGGATCATCACCCGTGAAGAAGCAGGATTAACGAGACAACGCTTTTCAGACATGATCATTTGTCCCGGAGCCGCTGCCCCATACGGCCCCGGGACATTTTTATCTTCTGATGTAGTGTGTCAGATGTTGGGACAGAGAGAGAGTCGTCAGTCGTCGACAGCTTGTCCCAAGAGCGTCGCCGAAGTAGCATCTTCGATACGCACGTTCACATACCGGCCGATGCGGTGATTGCCCTTATCGAAAATCACAACTTTGTTGTGTTCCGTATGTCCGAACAGGCGGTCGCGCGACCGTTTGGAGAACCCTTCCACAAGCACCTCGAATGTTTTCCCGATGTCGCGGCGGTTGCTTGCTTCCGAGAGCTGATTCTGCAATTCGATCATTCCCTGCAATCGTCTGACCTTCACCTCCTCCGACACATCGTCGGGGAGATGTTTGGCGGCATATGTGCCCGGTCGCTCGGAATATTTGAACATAAAAGCTGCGTCATAGCCCACTTCGCGCATCAGCGACAAGGTTTCTTCGTAATCTTCTTCCGTTTCGGAATGATAGCCGCAAAAGAGATCGGTCGAGATGGCGCACTCCGGCAGGATGCGGCGTATGGCGGCGATGCGGTCGAGGTACCACTCGCGTGTGTATTTACGATTCATCACGGCCAGCATACGCGAACTGCCCGACTGTGCCGGCAGATGAATAAATTTGCAGATGTTTTTGTGTGCGGCCATGACGTAGAGCATCTCGTCGCTCATATCTTTCGGGTGCGAAGTCATAAAACGGATACGCATCTCGGGCACGGCCGCCGCCACACGGTCGAGGAGTTGCGGGAAACCGACGATTTCGCCATCGGGCGTCTCGTAACGGTACGAGTTAACGTTTTGCCCGAGCAGCGTCACGTCTTTGTAACCTTTCTGCCGCATGTCGCGTATCTCGTTCAGAATGCTGTCGATGTCGCGGCTTCTCTCCCGTCCGCGCGTGTAAGGCACGATACAGTAGGAGCAGAAGTTATTGCAGCCGCGCATGATGGAGACGAAGCCGGTCACGTGCACACCCACCATCTTGAGCGGGATCACGTCGCGATATGTTTCCTGCATCGACAATTCGACATGGATCGCCTTCTCGCCCCGCTCTACGGCTCCGACAAGGTTCGGCAAATCCATGTACGAGTCGGGGCCGGCCACCAGATCGGCGCCGTGCCGATTCACCAGTTCCTCTTTGACGCGCTCGGCCATACAACCGAGTACCCCGATAATCAGATGTTTCTTTTGCTTGCGCAACGACTGAAAGTATTGCAATCGCCCGACGACACGCTGTTCGGCATTGTCGCGCACCGAACAGGTATTGACGAAGATCGCGTCTGCCTCACGGATATCGTTCGTCAGTTCGTATCCGTCAGTCTGCATGACCGAAGCCACGACCTCGCTATCCGCCACATTCATCTGGCATCCGTATGTTTCAATATATAACCGGCGATCGCCCGTATGTCTTTTTGTTTCTATCTCCATTCCTTTCCAAAAAATAAGGGCGCAAATTTACACGATAATCTTCAAAAACACTTTATTTCCATGCAAGTTTAGCGACCACAGGGGCATGATCCGAAAGATAGATACCGTCTTTTTTTTCGGGTAGCGTTTCATAGGTCTGTACGGTGAAGTCGTCGGTCAAAAAAACGTAATCGATCAGCGGGCGTTCTGTTTCGACAATCTTCCCGAAGTTATGAAACGTACCCCGCAGGCCGGTCACGTTTTGTGCGATGGAACGGCTGTCGCGCAAAGTCCGGGTCACATGGGTAAACACATCTGTGTCGGGCGTGGCGTTGAAGTCGCCCGTAAGGATCACCGGCAGCCCGCGCCTCAAGGTCTCGGTGCGGCGGAGCAGCAGCGCAACGCCTTCGCTACGAGCCACTTTTCCGACATGGTCGAGATGCGTATTGATAAAAAAGAGCTCGCGCCCCGTCTTTTTCTCCTTCAATATCGCCCACGTAGCCATGCGCTCGCAGGCGCCGTCCCAACCTTTCGAACCGGCCACTTCAGGCGTTTCGCTCAGCCAGAACCACCCGGAGTCGATGGCTTCGAACCGGTCGGCACGGTACATAATCGCGCTGTATTCCCCTTTTTCCTTTCCGTCTTCGCGTCCGGCACCGATCGCCCGGTATTCCGGCAGCCGTTCCTTCAAATCATTCAACTGATGCGCGAGGACTTCCTGCATACCGAGCAGATCGACACCACGCGCACGAATCACCTCAGCCGCCACTTCCTTGCGATGAGGCCAGGCGTTTTCGCCGTCTCCCGCATGATCGTAACGGATATTGAACGTCATCACATACAACTCGGCCGGCTTCTCCGAAAAAGAGAGCAGCAACGGCAACAATAATAATCCGAATATTTTTCTCATGATGTTTTGATTTTTATGTAACTTATTAAATTAACGAAATTCCACTTCAGCACGGCAGATCGCTTTGCCCTCGTGACAGATGGCGGTGGCATAACGTGCGTCTCCGAGACTTCTTCGATACAGGTCAAGCCTCATGCCATAGCGCCCCTCGGCCAAAAAAGCGATTTCAAACCGTGCGATCGACCGCGTACGATACGTTTCGATATCGAACAGGTCGAGCATCGCCTCCATATATTTGATACTGTTGAGATGTCCGTTGATATCGAGATCACTGTATTTTACGGTATAGTTCATGGCCTCGGCATCGGGCGACCGTTCGGCTGCCGCCGGCTTGCCTGATAACGAGACGGGACACGGCCGCGACGTCAGATAGTCCGACAATCCTGTTTCGACAAGTGATACGGGGCGGCGCGTCGTTTTATCGATCGCTGCCCATACCGAGCGCGCATAACCGAGCGTCTCACCAGCCGATGTCGTAATTTCGAAACATCGATACGTAAAAATTCGCTCCACACGTTCGACCCATGTCATGATCCGTATCGGTTCGGACAGACGCATCCCATCAGAGATTTCGATGGCTAACCGCGAAAGTACCCATGCCGTATTCCGAGCCTCCATATCTTCGTAACCGTAACCGCGCTCAGCCGCATGGCATGTAGCCGCATGTAACAGATAGTCACCCAAGGTCGGAATGGTCAGCCGACCCCTAAAATCGAGCGAATACACCTCTGTTTGGTACGCATACGTCCCGACTTTCCCGATGGGCTGCTCCGTCTTCTTCATGTCCTCACCTTGTTTGAATCTGTTTTCCGGCAAAGATAGTTTTTTTAGACGTACGGGAGGCGTTCGAAGTCTGATTTATGCGCCATCACATAAAAATCGGGGAAGGACACCGGTCATGGCTTCACTTCCTCCAACTCTTCCAATTCTTTCAGATTTTGCAGCATGATCTTAAAACTGCGGGAGCAAATCCGCTTGTATTCAAACACAGCGCCGACACCGCCTCCACCGAAAAGGACGAACAGCAATCCCCAGAGCCACAAAGGAAATGTTTCTTCCAATGTGAGTAAATGGACAATCAGTGTAATAATCAGCAAAGCGCCGATCACATAGCTCACTATTGCGATACGTCGGAAGAATCGATAGGCACGTTTTACCTTTCTGATTTTCGCACAAACAGATTCCGAGAAATCTGCTTTATGTATTTTCAGAATCAACAGCATGCTTGTTACGACACTACACAAGAGATAGATTAACACCATCATATTAAACACTTCTACAAAACCGCACGCCCGACCTTGTCCCCATAGAAGAATAGGAATACCGATCATCGTGATCACTAGTCCTACGACAGAATAACCGATCATTTTGTTGGATGCTTTGTCCGATTGGTCGAGTAATATTTTCCGTATAATTGCCGACTGTAACCCTTCCTGTTGTTGCATACGCTGATCAAGCCCCCTCCATGTGTCTTTTAATCCAAATCACGCGATATACTGTTGGGCGTTTTCCATTAATAATGGACGTACGAATGTACGACAATGGTTACGTCAGGCTTACAGCCCTCCGCCGAGATACGATGCCTTTTCCCCCAACGCTTCGCATTGGGCTGAATGATCTCCCCCCCCTATTTATTAATGGTTAATTGTCATGCCGGGTACATAATTTGGCGTGTAACACGCATAACCATTACCCGAAAGGGCTGAAAGCCCGAATTATTTCAGCCCCATCCCGTAAGGGTGGGGGATCGACATCCGGACCTTGTTCGAAGGGCTGAAGGCCTGAATTAAATTCATCCTTATTTGTTCTATTGCCGAATCTGGGTTTAATTTTCCCAGTTCCATTGTGTTGTAATTTATTGATTAGACATATTGATTAGTTTTTCTTTGGTGTGTTACAGCTTTCCGGCTGCGGCTTCGTCGAGACAGAAAACGAGGTTTCCAGCCGGCGCGACGCGCGTAGCCGGCAACGCGAGGTTCTTCTTGCGTATCACCTCGTCGAGAATCTCCTGCTTGCCCGCTCCGGTGCAGAGGAAGACCACTTCTTTGGCGCGATTAATCACACCGCCGGTAAGGGTAATGCGCCGCTGTCCGTTCTGCGGATGAGTAGCCAAAGCCACGATATCTTCCGTATCGAAAAGCGACAAGTTATCGGGGAAGATAGAGGCCGTGTGACCGTCTTCGCCGATGCCGAGGATGATCAAGTCGAATTGCGGAAAACCGTCGACAAAGGGAACTTGTTCGCGTATGCTTTGGTCGTATGCGGCCAGGGAACGATGCTCGTCAGGTTCGTACCGGACGGGAAAAACCGATGTTTCGGGCACGATGCCCGAAGCGATCAGGATACGATGGAAGACGCCGAAGTTACTCTCGTTGTCGGTTTGCGGCACCATCCGCTCGTCTACCCAGAAGAAACGTATCTTCGACCAGTTGGTTTGCGTGTACTTCTCTGCGATGGTATGAAAAAGCAGTTTCGGGGTAGAGCCGCCGGACAGTGCGACGTTGGCTTCTTTTTCGGCCATACGTGACAACAATCCGGCCAGATGCAGACAAGCCTCTTCTGCCGTATGATATCTGTTCAGTGTCATCAGAGTTCGCAATAAGAGTTATCGGATGTCAGATTTTTGCAGGGGTAGCGCCATTCGTAGCCGTCGGCAGCCGGCAATGCATCGGCCTGTTCGGGGCCCCACGAGCCGGCAGGATAGCCATACACCGGGATGGCCGGATTTTCATGCCAAGCCTCGAGGATGGGCTGCACAAACTGCCACGTAGCTTCTACCGCATCGCCACGCTGATAGAGGGTTGCATCGCCTGTCATGCAGTCGGACAGCAGCCGTTCGTAAGCGTCGGGGATGTGCCGTTCGTTGAGTGACGAGTAACGGAAATCCATGCCGACCTGATCGACGTGGAAACCGGCTCCGGGCACTTTCATCCCGAACTTGAGCAGAATGCCTTCGTCGGGCTGGATACGTATGACGAGCTGATTCCCGATGTTCTCGATACCGTTCTTACGGGCGAAGATCCGGTGCGGATTGGGACGGAAATGCACGACAACTTCCGTGACGCGCGTAGGCAGGCATTTGCCGGTACGGATGTAGAACGGCACCCCACTCCATCGCCAGTTGTCGATGAAACATTTCATCGCCACGAACGTTTCCGTCTTCGAAGCCGGATCGACCCCTTTCTCGTTGCGGTAAGCCTTTTGTGCGACGCCCCGAATCGTCGACGAGGTGTACTGTCCGCGCACCACGTATTCGGGCACCTGCTCCGCTGTCATCCGCCGCAGGGAGAGGAAGACTTTCAGCATCTCGTTACGGATGGCATTGGCGTCGGACGACACAGGCGGCTCCATCGCGGCGATGGCCAGCAACTGGAGCAAATGATTCTGAAGCATATCGCGCAGAGCGCCGGCCGTTTCGTAATAACCCGCACGCGACCCGACCCCCAGCGCCTCGGACGAGGTGATTTCAACGTATTCAATGTAGTTCCGGTTCCACAGCGGCTCGAAGATGCTGTTCGAGAAACGTGTTACCAGCATATTTTGAACCGTCTCCTTACCCAGATAATGATCGATACGGTAAATCTGCTCCTCGTCGAAATACCGGAGCAGTTCGCGGTTAAGCTGCACCGCGCTCGCGTAATCGTGTCCGAAAGGTTTTTCGATGACAAGGCGCTTCCATCCTCCCGTCTGGCAGGCCAACCCCGCGTGATGCAGCGACTCTGCCACGGAGGCATACATAAACGGCGGTATGGCAAAGTAATAAAGATAATTGGCATTGCATACAACCGTTTGCGAGAGCGACTCGAGGCGTGTTTTCAACCCCTCGTAATCGGCCGGATTGTTCGTGTCCATCGCATGATAGTGCAAGCTCGCAGCAAAACGTTCCACCGATTCGTCGTCGACGAACGAAGCCGGAGCAAACTGTTTCACTCCGCCGGCCATTTTGTCACGAAACTCGCCGTCGGTCAGCGATGCGCGTCCCACCCCGAGTATCCCGAACTGTTCGGGCATCAGTCTCTGATAATACATATCGTAGAGCGCGGGGATCAGCTTGCGCCATGTCAAATCTCCGGATGCTCCGAAGATTACCAATATAAAGTTTTTCTGTTCTTTTATTTCCATGTTCCTGTTTTCTTGTCCTGTTATTTTTGACAAAGGTAGCATAAATCCGTCATTATCTCTCTCGTTGCGGCAGAGAATTATGACGAACGATATCCCAAGAACGTATGACTGAATGCTGAAGAACAGTCAGGCTGTGCAGGGCGGGGCAGCCGGTCAGTTGACGCCTTCGTAATACTCCATAATCTTTTTACGCAGCAGATATTCGTACTTGGCCTGCGTTCGGTTCGACATGGCTTTCGTCATGCCTGTTCTGGATTGATTATACTCATAGACCGTGGCGCGTCCGTTGGCAAACTTCTCATTCATATAACCGAACGATTTGCGCGCCGAGACGTAAGCCGCCTCCGAAGCCTTGTATTTCTCTCCGGCGGCGACTGCATTGTAGTAAGCCTGCTGAATATCTTTATACAAGGCCTTCTTCGTATTCTCCAACTGTAATTCCTGTCTGCGTTTGTCGAGCTTGGCGCTGCGCACTCCGTTACGCGTAGCCCAACGGTTGAAGATGGGCACACTCAGGTTGAAGCCCAAATACTGATTCCGGTTCTTCTTCAATTGTTCGGAGAACGAAAGATTATCCATACCATCGGCGAAATAGTAGTTATTGCTATATCCGGCCCTGAACGAGAGGGTCGGATAATAAGCGCTCCGAGCCATCCCGATATTCTTCTCGCTGCTTTTCAGGCGCAATTCTTCAGCACGTACCGACGCCCGTGTCGTCAATGCCGTATGGTAGATATCCTCCGGCTTGCGCGCCAGAAGAAATTCCACCTCTCCCGCCGGCTCTTCAACGGCAAATCCTTCGGGGCCGGGCAGTTCGAGCAGTTGGGTCAACCCCAGCAGAGCGATTTGCAAATCGGATTCTGCCTGTACGACCGATAACTCATCATTGGCCACTTGCGCTTCGACTTCATAAATCTGCGCTTCCGAGGCACGTCCTGCCGCGTGCATGCTCCTGATGCGCTCAAGCTGTTCACGGCTGAGCGCAAGCTGCTCGTTCGATACGCCTAACAGCTCTTTCTGGTAGAGCACCTGCAAATAAGCCGAAGTGACGGTAATCTCCATATTCTCCTTCACCTTCTCCAACTCTGCGGCTATCGCCTGCAAGTTCAGCCGGGCTACCGCCTCCTCATTCGTAATCCGAAAGCCCGTGAAAACCGGAACGCTGGTAGAGAGAGACCAGTTGGTTGAACGGGAGTTTTGATCTTTATAGGTATTATCATAGCCCGAAGGAGAGCGTCCGAAGTTCCATCCCTGCGAAGCGCTCGCCGAGAAGTCCGGCAGACGCTTGCTCCTGACCGTGCTCAGCGTCACCTCCTGCTGCTGCACATTCATTTGCTGCATCCGCACCTCAAGGTTATGCTCTTTGGCATAGTCGATACATTCCTGCAACGACCATTTCTTCACATTCGCATGCTCCTGCGCCGGAAGCATACCGGCAAACAATAAGAGCGACAGTCCTATCATCTTCGTTCGTTTCATCATTTCGTATCTTCCGTTTTGTCCGTTCCACATACCTGACATTTCCCTGCGATCAGTTTTCTTTATTGACAGCCGCACCGCGTATCTTGTCCGAAGATGTCAGCCCCTCTTTTACCTCAATCTTGATGCCGTCGCTCAGTCCGGTTTTGATCGGATGCCTCTCAAAAACCTGCGTCGGTTTCTCCTGCTTCACCAGCTGCACAAAGGCCGAGTCGCCACGAAACTCGACCGTGCTTTCCGGAATCGTGAGAACGTTCTCGGCACGTTTCAGCACAATCTCCGCATTTGCACTGTAGCCGGCACGCACAAAGGCTGTGTCGGGCAAGGACACGGCTGCCTTGATCTCAAACTGAATCGCCCCGTTCTTCTCCTCGCCCTTAGGCGAAACATATTCCAATACGGCCTGAAACGTCTGACTTTCCAGCGCACCGATCGTCAGTTTAATCGGCATGCCTTCGTTGATCTTTCCGATCTCCGTCTCATCTACATTGCCTCTGAAGATCATATCGTTCATATCGGCGACAGAGGCTATCGTCGTACCTTCGTTGAAGTTATTGCTTTGGATCACTGAATAGCCGACCTTCACCGGCACATGGAGAATCATTCCCGTGATGGTACTGCGGATCTGTGTCGTACTGCTTACTTTCGAATTCTTCGCGATCCCGTCGCGCACAATTTCGAGCGCGTTCTGCGCATTGTCATATTCTTCCTTCGCTTTCATGTAGTTGGCCTTCGATACGTCATACTCTTCAGCCGTCATAATCCCCTGCTTGAACAGCTGCTCGTCACGTTTAAACGTGCTCTCGATCTGCTTCAGGCTGATATCGGCCACATTGACACGCGACTCGGCGCTGTTCAACTGCACCATCTCCGGTATCACTTTGACACGGGCAATAATCTCGCCGGCCGTCACTTTTTGCCCGGCTTCCTTCATCAGCTCGGAGATGATACCCGATATCTGCGGCTTAATCAATACCTCGTAACGAGGTTCCACATGGCCCGTTGCGACGGTCTTGGTCTCCACTGTTCCCGTCGCGGGCGTGACAATCTCGTATACCGTCACTACCGGTTGCGCCTTCTTCCACAGGAAAATAAACGTACTCAATACCAGCAGCCCCACAAACGAAAGCAGGACGATCCTCATAATCTTCTTTACCAATCTGTTTTTCATCTTTCTGTCTTTATACTTTATTTATTCGTCTCTAATCGCATCGATCGCTTTGATCTGCATCGCCCGCCAGGCAGGAATGAGCCCCGCCAACATACCGCACACGAGCAGTACGATCGTCGCAACGACAGCCGTCCCGATATGTACGCCCGGATGAAGTATCGCCGGGCTATCGCCGGGCTGAGCCGAGAGGATACGGTCTACCAGATCGAGCAGGAATACGCCGAAGCTCAACCCCAGCAATCCGGCAAGAGCCGTCAACACAAGGCTCTCGCTCATCACCTGCGAAACGATGTTCCACGGCTTTGCCCCGATGGCGCGACGCACGCCGATCTCACGTGTACGTTCTTTCACCGTCACCATCATGATGTTACTGATACCGATCACACCGGCCAGCAGGGTTCCCAGACCGACCAGCCAGACCAGTGCGTCGATCCCTCCGAACAACATGTCGAACATCCGGAACTGCGCGGCCAGATTGATGACGAGCACGGCCTGTTTGTCGTCCGGCGCGATACCGTTCTGGCGTTTCAGAATCCCGGTGATGTCGTCGATGACTTTCTGAATCGGTTGCTTGGGGTAAGCGCTCACGCAGAGGAAGTGCATAATGTCTCCCTGATTCAATGCCTGTTGCATGGTGGTATAGGGCAAGAAGACCGTCTCTTCCGAACGTCCTCCGATGTTAATGTTCGCAGAGCGTCCCTTCACCACACCCACGACCTGATAATACAGTCCGTTGACACGTACATATTTCCCACAAGGGTTTTCGTTCTTAAACAGTACCTCATTGATCCGCGTGCCGATCAGACACACCTTGCGCTTCTCGCGGGAGTCGATCTCGTTCAACAGACGGCCGAAATGTAACTGCTGCCTCTCGATCTTAAAATAAGAAGGATGAACACCTTTCACATTATATGTCCCTGTGAGTTGGCCATACACCACGTTCTTCTCTTGACGGGATCCCCAAAGCACGGGCGATATGGCTTCGAGGCCTTCCACCTCACGCTGTATCGTTTCCAAGTCACGGTTACGCATGTTCCATTCCCGTCCTTTGTTGAAGCCGCGATACGGCTTGCCCGTGCGTTCGGCAATGAAGAACACCGAGTTGGTCGCAAAGCCTTTGGTTCCCTCATACATGGCATTCTTCAGCCCCGCTCCGGAACCTAACAGGATGACAAGCATCAGAATACCCCAGAACACCCCGAAGCAGGTCAGCAAACTGCGGGTCTTGTTGCGGGTAATGGTCACCCATATCTCCACCCATCGATCCGTATCAAACATCATCCACCTTTTCATCATTCTACCCTCATGGCTTCGACCGCAGGGATCTTGACCGCTTTACGTGCCGGGAAATAACCGGCGATCACCCCTGCGATAATCAGTAAAACCGTCGCCGAAACAGCGACACCTAAGTCCACGGTCGGATGGCGGAAAAGCGTAAGATTTTCACCCGGACCGCCACCCGCAGGCGCGCTGTTGGCACCCGTCATCGTCATGATATAATCGATACCCTCCGTCAGTCCGATGCCCGTCACCATCCCGACATAGCCGAAAGCGGCCGTGATCAGGATGGATTCGATGATGATGAGCCGGAGGATCGACGACGGCTTGGCGCCAATCGCTTTCCGGATGCCAAATTCGCGCGTACGCTCACGCACCGTCACCAGCATGATGTTACTCACCCCGACAATCCCCGCCATCAGCGTACCAATGCCTACAATCCAAATGAAGACGAGAATCCCGTTCATCATCATGGTGAACATCCGGATGTTCTCTCCCATATTCCATATCCCCAAAGCCCCTTTGTCCGTCGGGTCGAACTGATGACGGCGTGCCATCTTCCTGAGAAAACGCTCTTCGAACGCTTCATTCTCGGCCTGTGTCGTAACCCCTTTCACCGTAAAGAGCAGTGAATTTAACCCTTCGCCTCCGTTATATAACTGTTGAGCCGTGGTGAACGGGAGATAGGCCGGCATGTTATTGCTCATATCCTTCTCGTGATATATACCGATCACCTGAAACATCATCTGCCCGATGCGGACATATTGCCCCAACGGATCAGCCTCATGAAAAAGCACTTCGGCCATGCGCGGGCTAAGCACAATCACTTTGCGACGCTCACGCATATCGATATCATTGACAAAACGTCCTTTTCCGGGATCGATCCGGATAAAATCGATCTTCGCAAGATCCGGTGCCACTCCCATCATTTCGCCGTTCAGGAACTCTTCGCCGTAGACCAGCGTGTCACTATGCGAGACGGTTCCCGTATAAAGGTCGACCTCCGGGAAGTCGGTTTTCAGATGAGCAAGATCATCGTTTTTCAATTGCAGTCTCCGGTTTTCACGGTTACCCTTCCACGGTTTGGTAGTATAGCGTGGCCAGACTTCGATACGGTTAGCCGAGAAATCGCGAAAGTTATACATTACGCCATTGTGGAGTCCGTTGCCGGCTCCCAACAAAATGACCAGCATAAAAATTCCCCACGCAACCGAAAAGCCGGTCAGGAAGGTGCGGAGCTTGTTCTTCCGCATCGTGCTCCATATCTCTCGCAGGTTATCAAAATCTAACATGGCCTTTGTTCTATGAGTCCGTCTTTCACATGCACAATCCGGTCGGTCACTTCGGAAACGGAGCGCTCATGCGTCACGATGATCATTGTCATCCCGGTTCGGTTGACTTCGCGCAACAGCTCCATGACCTCGACCGTCGTCTTGCTATCGAGCGCTCCCGTCGGTTCGTCGGCCAGAATCACTTGCGGTTGCGCAATCAGAGCGCGGGCAATGGCTACCCGCTGCTTCTGCCCGCCTGACATCTCATTGGGCATGTGTTCCGCCCAGTCTTTCAGCCCGACACGGTCTAAATATTCAAGCGCCAAAGCGTTTCTCTTCTTTCGCGAGACGCCTTGATAGTACAGCGGCAGTGCCACATTCTCCATGGCATTCTTGAACGAGATCAGATTAAACGACTGAAACACGAAGCCGATCATCCGGTTGCGCAGTTCGGCCGCGCGGCTCTCGCTGAGGTTACGGATCAGCTGGTTATCGAGGTAATACTCACCCGTATCGTATGTATCCAGTATGCCAAGGATATTCAACAATGTACTTTTCCCCGAACCCGATGCTCCCATGATGGAGACCATCTCGCCCCGTTCGATATCCAAATCGATCCCCTTGAGCACATGCAACGGGGCACCGTTATAATAAGTCTTATGAATCCCTTTCAGTCGAATCATCATCGTTTTTCAGTCTATTTCGATTCTATTTCTTTTCTGTTAGACGCAACTCTTTTCTTTTTGTTACAAGATAGCGTTCGTTTTCTTCTGTTCTAAACCTCATACATGCTGCACAAGGCACATTCTTCAAGCTGTTTTTCAACATTTATCCCCTCGCTTCCCATACTGTTATGGACTGCACCTACTCGTAGGAACACCTCGGTTCTACGACGTTGTTTCCTTTTAGTCAGACCGGTTCAATCAATGGATGTTGATTTGGTATCACCCTTTTAATCTGCCGGAAAACGGGAACAATATACGAATGTTTTTTCATGCAAAGGTAAGATGGCATAAAATTTTATCCCGCCGATTTGTTTTTCTGGTTATCGGAAACAAAAAACAGAAGCGAGAAAGAGTCTGCACCGTCTCTCATCGTTCAAATTTCACGATCAGCGAACTCAGCGGAGCAACATACAACAGATGTCCGACGGTGACGGAGCGACCCGACAAGACGTCTTTTCCTTCCGGCTTGTAGTTGCGTAATACTTCATCATAGCGCTCCCAATTAATCGTGCATGGTTGGCTCGCAGCATTCACACAGACAAACACCGCCCCGTTATCGTCATACCGGAAATAAGCGTACATATTATCCTCGACGGCGAAATGCATCGTTCGCCCATGATGAATAACGCTCTCCGTTTTGCGCCAGTTAAAAAGCCTGCTGTAATGATCGAACACATCCTGCTGAACAGTCGAACGTTGCGAAGCATCGAAAAGATTGAGCGTATCGCCCGGCCATCCTCCGGGAAAATCGACCCGCAGGCCACCGTGCCCTTGCGTAAGATCTTTTGAGGCAAACATCAGTTCATCACCGCTGAAGATCTGCGGAACACCGCGTAAAGTGGCCAGTAACGTAGCCACAAGCTTTGCCTTTTCAGGATTCTTCCCGACCTCATCGGCCACACGCTCGGTGTCATGATTTGCCGCCATAATCAACAGACGACACGGATCATCGAACAAAAAATCGTGCGAGAGCGAACGATAAATCAGCTTCATCCCGCTGTCCCAACTTGTATCGTCGTCTGTCAGCGCCTTGCATAACACGCTTTGGAGCGGGAAATCCATTACCGAAGGGAGGTAAGAACAGAAACCGTCCTTATTCTTCGTGCCGGCTTCCCAGTAGGCAAGTTGAGCCGGCGAAGTCGTCCAACACTCTCCGACAATATTCACAGCCGGATATTCGGTACGAACAGCCTTACACCATTCGGACATCGGCTCTTTCTCGTTGTAGAAATACGTATCGACGCGCAGGCCGTCCAAATCGGCATATTCCATCCACCAGACTGCCCATTGCTTGAAATACTGCAACAGGTCGGGATGATTCAGATTCATATCCGGCATGCTTGTATCGAACCAGCCGCTCTCGTACACCATCCGGTCATGCGTCGATGCATTCGGATCCATATTCACGGAAGACAGATGGTTAGATGATGTATAGCGATCAAACTGATGCACCCAGTCTTGATAGGGTAAATCACGCATCCACCAATGTGCCGCCCCGCAGTGGTTCGTCACCACGTCCATAATCACCTTCAGCCCCCGCCGGTGACACGCGGTGACAAATGTCCGGTAAAGCGCATTATCGCCAAAACGCGGATCGATACGGTAGTAATCGGCACAGGCGTAACCGTGATACGACGACTTCGGCTCGTTATCGAATAGCAGCGGAGTAGACCAGACAGCCGTAGCGCCGACCGAGGCGATGTAATCAAGCCGATCGATCATACCCTGCAAATCTCCTCCGTGACGTCCGAAATAATCGTTCCGGTCAGGCTTCTCGGCCGTGTCGTATGTAGCATCGTTTTTCGGATCACCGTTTGCAAAACGGTCGGGCATGAGCAGATAAATCATATCGGCCGACGAGAAACCCTCTCGCCCGGCCGATTTCTCCCGCCTGCCCTCTAATTTATATGTATAGGTAAGCTTCTTCTTCCCTTTACGCAACAACAAGGTATACTCGCCCGCCCGTGCATCGGGAGCAATATCCATATCGACAAACAGATAATTCGGACTTTCTGCGTTACGCACCTTGCGCACGGACATCCCTTGCTGATCGACCTCGACCGAACAGTCACGCAAATTCTCTCCGTAAAACATCAGGGTAAGCGGCGTATGCATCCCCACCCACCAGCTCAGCGGCTCAACCCGCACAATCTTCTGCGCTCCGGCACTGAATGAAAGAAAAACAAGAACAAATAAAAAGAGCAATGTTTTCATTGTGTATTTTTTCTGCAAAAGAAAGCCATAATCCGTCTTTTTCGACTTTCTACGAGACAAAATATAAACCAGAGAAACAATAATTAGCTGTTGAAAAAAATTTTAGCCCCTCTCAATGCAAGAAAAATATAATGCAGAATGAACTTTTTTCTTCATTCGTCTTTTAATTTTGAACCTAATATTGCATTCAAAAAAACCGGATATCTGACTCGTAAAAAACGGAACAGCATATAAAGATAAATTTTCAAACTAACGCGAGGATAAAAATTTACAAAGCCTAATGAAAGGATTCTCGTACTGCAGTGCTGCTTTTTGAATGAACGATTGACATAAAGGCTTATCTTTCCAATAAAAAAACGTTTGATAAAGATTCTCGTCATTACAACAGTCGTTGAGGTATAAAGATAGTTCATAAGGATTGTTAAAATCGCGAGCATTAACGAAGCAATTCTCTCCTGGCATAAATTCTTTTATATTAGGAGCGCCATAATATATCAGTACAGAACAAACGGAAAGAGGATCAAAAAATTTTTCAGTCACATAGTCGATTTCTATCGAATTCTCAAAGGCTATCACAAATTTATAATTAAATTTGTAATAGCTTCATAAAGGGTATTAGGACACTTATAATTGATTAGAAGCCTAAAGCTTTTCCATCTCTTCTTGGATCAGCTCCACCTCTTAATACACCATTTTTAATAGTAACCCCTTGAATACAAGGATATTCTAACCATTCTCCACCATTTTTCATTTTATGTCCCATTTTTTCAAGTTCTTTTATAACATTTTTATCAATTCTGCCTTCATAAGTTAACTCACCATAGGCATCATGAATTCTTGGAAAATTAATAGCATCTTGAATATCTTTATCATAGTCTATTATTTGAATTATAACTTGTGTTATACCAGTAATAATTTTTTGTGCTCCTAATCCTCCTAAACTTGCAACAGGTTTACCATCTTTTAATATAATTGTAGGAGACATAGAGCTTAAAGGCTTTTTATATTCTTGTATTGAGTTTGCTTTATTATGCCCAGTATCAAAATCATCCATTTCATTATTTAAAAGTATTCCTGTACCATCTGCCACAACACCAGAAGCAAACACTCCATTAACTGTAAATGTTACAGCAACAATATTCCCTTCCTTATCTATAATAGAATAATGAGTTGTCTCATTAGATTCATAGTTCCAAGGATTCCCTTCTTTATATTCTTGTGATTTTGTTTCATCAATTTTAGCTTTTAAAGTTTTAGCATAATTTTTATTAATAACACCATTTAAAGGAATTTTCACGAAATCAGTATCTCCCATAAATTTTGCTCTATCAGCAAAAGCCATCTTCATACTTTCTGATAATAAATGATAATATTTAACAGAACCTGCTGGAATATCTTTCATATCATAATTTTCTAAAATATTTAAAATTTGTATGATATGAGCACCACCAGATGAAGGAGGAGCTGCTGTATAAATTTCATATCCTCTATATGTTCCTTTAACAGGGTCAGAAATTTTTATTTTATAATTTTTTAAATCTTCTAATGACATTTTTCCTTTAGCAGCAACAGTAGCTTTAACAATAGCCTCTGCTACTTCACCTTCATAAAATGCTTTTTCACCATCTTTTACAATTTTTTCCATTGTTTTTGCTAAATCAGGATTTTTTATTATATCTCCAACCTTATAAGGTTGTCCATTCTTCAAATATATTTTAGCAGTAGCTGGATATTTTTTAATATTATTTAATTGATTTTTCATATCCATATTCATAATAGCTGAAACTTTATATCCATTTTTAGCTAAATCAATAGCAGGTTGTATAACTGCTTTTCTATCTAAATTTCCATATTTATCTAAAACATATAAGAAACCTTTAACTGAGCCTGGAACTCCTATTGATTTACCACCAAATTCTTTGTCATCTGATATGACTTCCCCATTTTTATCTGTATCCCACATATCAGGAGTGGCACCCTTAGGAGCAATTTCACGGAAGTCAATAAATTTTGTTTCCCCAGTTTTGGCAAAACGAACTATCATAAAACCTCCTCCACCTATTCCAGAAGATTGAGGTTCACATACTCCTAATGCAAATCCAACTGCAACAGCAGCATCAATAGCATTTCCTCCTTTTTCCAAAACTTCTAAACCTATTTTAGAAGCTTCGTATCTTGCAGTTGAAACAACTGCATTTTTACCAGTAGCATCCCTATCTGTCCTAAGTATATTCCCATTTTTATCATAAGGTTTCCAATCGTCAGCATAAACTATGGAACCTATCAAAGATAACCCAAGTACAACAGACATTAAAAATTTCTTCATAAAAACCTCCTTGCTTGTGTATACGTGCCTGACGAAAGTGACGC
>ERZ772967.202-NODE-202-length-51582-cov-31.402818_pt1 | contig 51582 bp, 50 predicted proteins | sample MGYA00511677_ERZ772967 | MGnify/ENA primary metagenome ERZ772967 (study PRJEB29015, sample SAMEA2737931) | human oral metagenome | biome: human oral; feature: human-associated habitat; material: dental | place: China | collected 2146 ...
AGCCCGTAAGCAACACATCAGCCTGCCCACGCCGCACATCAACACCCCCAACCCCGACCAGCCAGCCGGCCCCAACCAGCAAGCCGGCCCAGACGAGCAAGCCGGCCCAGACGAGCAAGCCGGCCCGGACTCGTAAGCCGGGTAGCAAACCCAGCTAGCGCTAGCCGGTCTGTGGTGGTGGGGCACGCTAGGTTCGGGTGTTCAACCACCACCGCCGGGGGTGTGTTCTCTTGGCGTGATTCTTGGCTGGTGCATGGGTTGCTACAGGGTTTGTGGCTGGATTCTGTTTCTATCGATTCGTGTGGAAGGAAATGCTGATGGCGTTTTGGTCTCCTCCTGCTAATCTTCCGTTGCGGCGTCGGCGGAGCCCGAAGCTGATTGCCTTGGGAGTATTGCTGGCCCTGCTGGCCGGGCTCGCGTTAGTAGCCGTGCATCAGATGACAACAGTGACTACGACAGTACTGAAAACCACCCGGGTCATCCCCCAAGGCGAAGTCATCAAAAAAGACGACGTGACGGTCGTGGATGTGGTCGGCCTGGCTGATTACGCGAAAGTGCCTGCCGACCAGCTAGACGAAGTAGTCGGCCAGACAGCCCTGCGGACTATCGAAGCGAACTCGCTAGTAATCCCCGGCTCGTATGGCAAGCCAGAAGTCACCCCGGGACAAGTCCGAGTCGGGCTGCATCTAGGCCCCGGCCGGGTCCCTGCCGGAGAAATCCCGATCGGGACCCGGCTACGGCTATTCGGCCCAGTCGGAAACGACACCACACCAGAAGTAATCGGAACCGCAGTCGTGGTCTCCACCCCCCACGACACCCCCAACGGAGCCCGGGCCTTCGACATCGAAATCGCCTCCGACACCGCAAACAAAGTCCTCAACCTGATAGCCGCCAAACGCCTCGCCGTAGCCAGAGAACCATGACACCGCTCACTACCACGACACCAGCCCAGACCCAGGACATGCCATGAGCAACGAGATGATCATCACCCTCAAGACGCTGCTGGCCGGCCCGTGTGTCCTAGGCCTACACCCAACCCCACCCGAATCCGTTCCCGAATCCTAGCCGGGGCCAGTGGTCGGCTACACCAGCTGAACCACGCCAGCACCCGGCACAGAACAGGCCAACGCGGCCTGGCCCAGGTGAGATATCGTGCCGGCGGCATACACGAAAGGGGGCAGCAATGCCGTACCTGGCGCAGGCGCAGGCGTGGCGAGAGCACGACGTGGACCCGGACACGGTGGCCCAGGTGGACCGGCTACTGGAACAGGCCGAGGCCGGTGACGAATCAGCCCGGGCCGAGCTGGAATCGGCCTTCGCCGGGCCGTTGGAGTTCGGGACCGCCGGGCTACGCGGGCCGCTTGGCCCCGGGCCGGCCCGGATGAACCGGGTTGTGGTGTCCCAGGCCGCCGCCGGATTCGGACGCTGGCTGTCGCAGCACGGCCACCAGGGCGGCCGGGTGATCATCGGCTACGACGCCCGCCACAAATCCGCTGACTTCGCCCGCGACAGCGCCGACATCCTCGCCGCGCAGGGCTTCGAGGTGCTGCTGGCCGACCAGCCGGTCCCGACCCCGGTAGTGGCGTACGGGATCGGCCACTACCAGTGCGTGGCCGGGATCGTAGTAACCGCCTCCCACAACCCGCCCCAGGACAACGGCTACAAGGTGTACCTGGGTGACGGCTCCCAGATCATCAGCCCGGTCGACACCGAGATCGCCCAGCTGATCCGTGAAGTCGCCCAGCAGCCAGCCGGGACACTGCCCCGGGCCACCCGCCACACCCTGGTCGGCCCGGACCTAGTGGCCGCGTACCTGGCGCGAGCCAACTCGCTGCTCAGCCCCGGCCCGCGGCAGGTGAACTGGGTGTACACCGCGATGCACGGGGTCGGCGCCCGGGTGCTGGAAGCCGCCGCCAGCCAGGCCGGCTTCCCGGAGCCGTACCTGGTCGCCGCCCAGCACGACCCGGACCCGGACTTCCCGACCGTTGCCTTCCCGAACCCGGAGGAGCCGGGCGCGATCGACCTGGCCCTGGACCTGGCCCGCGAACACCAGGTGGATGTGGTGATCGCCAACGACCCCGACGCCGACCGTTGCGCTGCGGCTGCGGTAATCGACGGGCAATGGCGGATGCTGACCGGCGACGAACTCGGCGCGCTACTCGCCGACGACGCAGTACGCCGCGGCGCGCAGGGGGTGTACGCCTGCTCGATCGTCTCGTCGTCGCTGCTGGAGAAAGTAGCGGCCCGGGCCGGGCAGCCATTCCAGACCACCCTGACCGGCTTCAAATGGATCGGGCGGGTGCCGGGGCTGGCCTTCGGCTACGAGGAAGCGATCGGCTACTGCACCGACCCGGCCGCCGTACCCGACAAGGACGGGATCACCGCGGCGCTGCGGCTGCTGCGGCTGACCGCAGAACTGAAGGCGCAAGGCCAGACGTTGGCGGACCGGCTAGACCAGATCGCCCGCGAACACGGCCTGCACTCCACCTCCCAGCTGTCGGTACGGGTGGCTGATCTGTCCCTGATCAGCGACGCCATGGCCCGGCTACGGGCCCAGCCACCAAGCCACCTGCTGGGAGAACCAGTCCAGGTAGAGGACCTGGCCGCCGGCGGTGAACTGCCGCCGACCGACGGGGTCCGGCTCAGCGGCCACAGCCTGCGGGTAGTGGTCCGCCCATCCGGGACCGAACCTAAACTCAAGTGCTACCTGGAGGTCCGCTCCCCCGCTGAACAGTCACAACAGGTGACGTCGGCCCGGGCCGAGCACGCCGAACGGCTGGGCCGGCTGCGCGACGAGATGGCGGGCGCGCTCGGGCTATGACCCCGGCGCGGGTGGTCCTGCTGGCCGGGCCCTCCGGCAGCGGCAAATCCCGTGTGGCCCGGCTTTCAGGAGCCACCCGGTTCCGGCTCGATGACTTCTACCGCGACCACGACGCACCGGGCCTGCCCCGGCTGGCGTACGGGATCGACTGGGACCACCCCGACACCTGGGACGGCGCGGCCGCCCTGGCGGCGTTACGGGACCTGGTGAGTACCGGCGCTGCCACGGTCCCCTCGTACGACATCGGCCAGAGCCGACGCCTCGGCAGCCAGACCATCACCCTGGCCACTACCGCGGGCGAGCAAGCGGTGGTGGTAGCCGAGGGGATCTTCGCGGTGGAACTGCTAGAACCGGCCCGCGCCGCAGGCCTTGAGGTACGCGGGATCTGGCTGGACCGGCCACGCCTAGTGAACCTCTGGTTCCGGGCCCGGCGTGACCTGCGGACCGGCCGGAAACCATGGCCGATGCTGCTGCGACGCTGGGCTGACCTGTACCGGGCGGAGCCGGTGATGCGCCGCCGGCACCTGGCCGCCGGTTTTGAACCACTCAGCCCCACGCAGTGCCTGGCTGTCCTCGCCTGTGCGAAGGCTGGCCGCTGCGCTCACCCCGGTCTTCCTGCCCCACCGCGAGAAAACCCGTAACGCAGGCACATCAGACCGTCTCGACCCGCTATCTGAAGCATTCCCCATAGTTCTTTTCAGATTGTCCGCACCGCAAGAAATACTATGATTCCTGCCCATTCGACTTCCGTAACAGGGATCTGGGGTTCACAGACCCGCGCTGCGGGCAAAGGCTGCTCAAGCCTGAGGGGTGGCCGGGTCAGATTGCCCGGGCTCCGGCCCGCCATCCGGATCAGCGTCCGCTGCTGCTGCGGTCCCCCAGGGCTGGGCTGCCGACGGTTCGGCGACAAGCTGGCGGGCGGTCAGCAGCCGGCGCCGTACCCAGAACGGAGCCACGACCAGCTGGCGGCGGTGCAGCTGGACCAGCAGCCAGACCGCCAAGGCTGCCAGCAGCGCCACCGTGACCATCGAGGCCTCCATCCCGAACGGGCCGCCTGAGAGCCACTGCGGGCCAGTTAGGGTGGACTTCAGATAGCCGGAGCCTTGACCCGACTGGCCTGAGACCACGATCCCCAAGACCGGGCCCTGGACCATATTCCAGGCGAAGTGCACCCCCATCACCAGCCACAGCGACCGGGTTAGCGCATACAGGACGGCGAACAGCAACCCGGCCTCGAGCGCGATCGCGATCCCGCCCTGCCACGTGCCCTGCGGATTAGGCACGTGACTCAGCCCGAAGACCAGGGCGCTGATCCCGACCGCAGCCCAAGACCCCAAGGTGCCCTCCACGATCCGGTACAGGATTCCGCGGAAGAGCACCTCCTCCATGATCGCGGCCCCGAAACCAGCCATCACCAGCATCCAGACCGGGTTGTACGACCAGTCGACGCCGTGCACCCGGTAGGCCCCCAGCAGGGCCAGGGCCCCGACGCAGCCCAGCTGCAGCGCGGCCCCGAGGGCCAGGCCCCGGCCCACCTCACCCAGCAGCCGCCGCGGCGCCATCTCGAAAGGCGGCCGGCGCTGCTCAACCCAGCAGACCAGCAGCAGGTAGGCCCCCAGCGTGACCGGGATCCCGAGCGCCGTTTGCCACCGCTGGGCGATCCCGGCGATCCGCGCCTGGTCACCCAGGGCCCACCCCAGCAGCAGCGCCACAGCCAGCCCGGCCACCAAGGCGATCACCACCAGCAGCAAGGCGAAGATCACGACCCGGATCAGGCCGTTGTACCGCCACCGGTGCACCGGCGGGTACGGCCGCAGCGGCTGGTCCGGCGTCAACAGGTCCAGCTCCCGCAGCCCGGGCAGCGGGCCCAGCAGGCACGTCACCAGATCAACAGGGCGATGGTTCATCGGGTCCTCTCCCAGCAGCCTCGCCGAAGTCACCCCCGGCTCAACTGACCGTACCGTCTGCGGATCAAGGCCTGGATTCCAGGCTCAGCCGATCGGGGCCCAGGAGGGGCCGGTCCGGCCCAGCGCCTCGTCCAGTTTGGCGAACAGCGGGGTGGGTTTGGCCAGCGGCCGGCCGACCTCGATCGGAGTGGACCGCCAACGGGCCTGCTGGGTGGTGTAATCCCCGGTCAGGATCGGGTACGGCGCCCCGCCCGACTCCGCCACGCTCACCAGCTGCGGCTGGGCGGCCCAGATCCCAGTCCCGCCCAGGGTCTGGTGGACCTGCTGGGCGGCGTGCGGCAAGAACGGGGTAAGCAGGGTGTTAGCGTCCTGCACCACCTGCAGCGCAGTGTGCAGCACCGTGTCGCGGCGGGCCGGGTCATGCTTCAGTTTCCACGGCTCGGTGTCGGACAAGTACTTGTTGGCCTGTGACACCAGCCGCATAGTTTCGGTAATCGCCTGCTTGAACCGGCACCGCGACAGCAGCTCGCCGACCGTGGCAAAAGCCGCCTGAGAGGCAGCCAGCAGGGCCTGGTCCGCCTCGGTGCGGGTGCCGGGGGTAGGCACGGCGCCGACATTGCGCTGGGCCATCGAGACCGACCGGTTCACCAGGTTGCCCCATTCATTGGCGAGCTCGGTGTTCGTACGCCGGACGAACTCCTCCCAGGTGAAGTCGGCGTCCTGGTTTTCCGGCCCGGCGACCGCGATGAAATAACGCAGCGCGTCCGGCCCGAAATCTCTCAGGAAATCACCGACGTAGATCACGGTGCTACGGGAGGTGGAAAACTTCGACCCGGACATCGTCAGGTATTCCGAGGAGACCACCTCGCTAGGCAGGTCCAGCGCCCCGTACCGGCTGGGCCGGCCACCACGCAATCCCTGCCCATTCGCGCCAAACAAGATCCCGGGCCAAATCACCGAATGGAAAGTGATGTTGTCCTTGCCCATGAAATAGTACGAGCGGGCGTCCGGGTTCTGCCACCAGGCCCGCCAGGCCTCGGGATCCCCAGACCGGCGGGCCCACTCCACCGAGGCCGAGAAATACCCGATTACCGCGTCAAACCAGACGTAGATCCGCTTCATCGGGTTACTACTCCAGCCGTCGACCGGGATCGGGATCCCCCAGTCAAGGTCGCGGGTGACCGGGCGGGGTTGCAGGTCGGCGACCAGGTTCTGGCTGTACTTGAGCACATTCGGGCGCCAATCCCGGCGGGTCTCCAACCAGGCGCCGATGGCATCGGCGAGCGCCGGCAGATCAAGGAAGAAATGCTCACTCTCGACGAACCGGGGAATCTCGCCGTCGATCCGGGACCGGGGATTCTTGAGATCGGTCGGGTCAAGCTGGCGTCCGCAGGAATCACACTGGTCGCCGCGGGCCCCGTCGTAGCCGCAGTACGGGCAGGTGCCTTCGATGTAGCGGTCGGGCAGGGTCCGCCCGGTGGCCGGGGAGATCGCGCCCAGCTGGGATTTGGCGACGATGTAGCCGTTGCGGTGGGCGGCGGCGAACAGCTCCGAGACCACGGCCGCATGATTGGCGGTGGTGGTCCGGGTGTACAGGTCGTACGTCAGCCCCAGCTGCTGCAGGTCAGACGCGATCACCTGGTGGTACTTGTCAGCCGTCTGCTGCGGGGTCAGCCCCTCTTTGTCGGCCTGCACCATGATCGCGGTGCCATGCTCGTCGGTGCCCGACACCATGAGCACGTCATTGCCGACCATCCGCTGGTAGCGGCTGAAGACGTCGGACGGGACCCCGAAACCCGAGACGTGGCCGATATGACGCGGACCGTTGGCGTACGGCCAGGCGACGGCCGCCAGTACGTTGCTCATGGCCCCCGACCCTAGCGGGCCGCGGCCGGCGCCGACCCCAGCCCGGCGGGGGTGGTCACACTACCCAGCTCGGCAGCCCCACGATGTAGCTTTCGACCGGGCCTGAGGCGTTGCTGGCGAAGATGATCCGGCTCAGGTCCCGCGAGACGCTGGCCTGCGGCTCGGCGAAGTACGCGTCACCGCTGACCCGGGCCTGGTCGGCGCCGATCCCGGCGACATTCAGCGCCACCGGGGTCCGGCTGATCGACAACAGCCAGACCTTGCGGTATTCGGCCCGCAAGGTCGCGGCGGGCCGGGTCGAGCCGTGGTCGGCGGTGTCGGCGTAGGTCGACACCACCACCCAGCCGGGCCGGTCGAAGGCCTGCCCGCTTAGATGCACCGCGTATGACTCGCCCGCCGCCGGGTACAGCGGGTGCAGGTCGACGCCCTCCCCGGTGGCGACGTCGATGGCCCGGATCTGGCCCGAGCCGTAGTCGGCGTAGACCAGGTAGTCGCGGCCGTCGGCGCCGATCGCCAGGTCGGAATGCTCGGAGCCGGCGGTGAGCTGGACTGAGGCGGAGAAGTCCCGCCGGTAGGCCCGGGTGCCGCCGGCGGTGTCGAGCCAGGAGATCACCGCGTACTCGCCGCTGGGTGAGGTGCTGACATGGTCAGGCAGGGCGCCGGGGGTAGGGAAGCTACTCGCATCGAGCCGGCCCACCAGCCTCCGGTCGACCAGATCCACCACCACCACCCCATGCGCGCTGACCCGCTGCCGACCGGGGTCGTAGCTAGTGGCGAGCAGGCTGAGGTAGCGGCCGTCAGCGCTAGTGGTGCCCTCACCCTTGGTCCAGTAGCTGGTGGCCTGCGGCCACGGCGGGTCGGCTGCGAAGTCGTACAGGACCTGCCGGGCGTCGGTAGTGACGTCGTACGACCACCAGCTGGTGGCGCCGTTGCGTCCGGTCAGGTACAGCCGGCCCGGGTCGCGGGGATGCCAGATCGGCTCGCAGTCGCCGACCAGGCCGGGCAGGCGCCGGATCTGGGTGAACGTGCCGGCGTCGTTGAGGTACCAGCCGCCGGCGCCGTCCTGGGTGAGGTAGCGCGAGCAGTCCGCGTTGAAAGCCTGCCGGCGGGAGTATTCGTGACGCATCCGTCCCCCCTGCCCCTGATTGGCGTCGCTGGCCCGGTAGACCCGGGTCCGGTAGCGGGGGTCGAGGACCGCGTCAGCCAGGCCGGTCGGCCGGGGGTACGGGCTGGGGCTGGGCTCGGGATCGGCCGACAACGCAGACAGCCGGAAATCAGCCGGGTAGAGCGCGTCGAACGGGTTCGGCTGGGCCAGGCCAGGCCGGGACGAGCCGGTGCAGCCGCTGGCCAGGATCCCGGCTGCTAGGCCGGCCCCGAGCAGCCGACGCCGGCTCAGCCGGCGGCCAAGCTCAGGCATCGGCTGCCCCGAGGCTGAGGTGGCGCAGGTTCTGGAAGAACAGCGCTGCGACAGCGGCGACCCCGATCACGGCGGCCGGGAGCAGCATCGCATCGGCCAGGGCCTGGCTCAGGCCGGCCAGGTCCGCCGGCGCCAGGTCAGCCGGCCCAGAACCCAGGGAGGGGGCGGCGGTGCTGGGCATCCGGGCCGCGATCCGGGCCTCCATGACGACAGCGATCGCGGCCGAACCAAGCACCGAGCCCACCTGCCGGGCGGTGTTGTAAACCCCAGAGCCAGAGCCGGCCATCGCGGGCGGCAGGTTCCGGTTGGCGCCGGTGGCCAGGGTGCCCCAGACAAAGGCAGTGGATCCGCCCATCAGCACCGCCGGGGCCAGCATCGCCAGCCAGGACCGGTCCGGGGTCATGATGAGGCTCAACCAGACCAGCGAAATCGTCATCCCGAGCAGCCCCAGCCCAGCCAGGGTTCGCGGATGGGTACGGTCCACCAGCTGCCCGGCCGGGCGGGCCAGCAGGATCCCCAGCACCGCCTGCGGCGCCATCAGTAACGCGGCGAGGGTCGAGTCGAGGCCCCGTACCACCTGGGCGTAGATCATGAACGGAAAGACCAAAGCGGTGGTAGCGAAACCGACACAGACGATGCTGAACGAGGAGACGCTGAAGTTCCGGTCGGCGAACAGCGCCAATGGGACCAGCGGCTCGCGCGGGTTACGCCACTGCCACCAGCCGAAGACCACCAGCAGCACCACCCCGACCGCCAACAGCAGCGGCACCGAGATCGGCCCCCAGACCCGGCCCCAGCCGAAGCTGTGGCCTTCTTGGATCGCGAACACTGCCGCGAACATGCCGATCCCGCTCAGCGCCACCCCGAGCCAGTCGAAGCTGTGGCTGTTGGTCTGCAGCCGCGGTACGTTACGCGCCACCAAGACGAAAGTCACCAGGCCGACCGGAAGGTTGATCAGGAAAATCCACTCCCAGCCGGCCGAATCGATCAGCAGGCCTCCCAGGACCGGACCGATCAGGGAGGCGATCCCAGCGGTGGCGCCCCAGATCGCCATCGCCGAGCCGCGGCGCTGCGGTGGGAAAGTTCGCGCGATCACGGTCATGGTCTGCGGCGACATCATCGCTCCTCCCAGCCCCTGCAGGGCCCGTGCGGCGATCAGCCACTCGATCCCGACCCCCCTAAAGCCGGTCAGCCCGCACAACAACGAGGCCACCGTGAAGACCGCCAGACCGGCCAGGTAGACCCGTTTCGGGCCGACCCGGTCCCCGAGCCGGCCGGTGATCAGCATCGGGACTGCGAACGCCAGCAGGTAGGCGCTGGTTACCCAGACCACGGTGTTGACCCCGACCCCGAAGCCCCGCATCAGGGCGGGGGTGGCGACCGAGACGATGGTCGAGTCCACCAGGATCATGAAGAAACCGCAGACCAGCGACCACAGACCACGCCAGGCCTCCCGGGGGACGACGACCTCAGTCGGGCCCGAACCACTCACCCGTTCTCCTTTCGACCAGGCGACAGTAGTCGCCCGGCCGCGGAGACATGCACCGCTGAGAGTCTGGTGAGACCTTAGTGGGGGCTGCTGGCAGAGGCTGGGCTATCAGGCGAACTCGGGCTATCAGGCGAACCCGGGCTGTCAGGCGAACCCGGGCTGTCAGGCGAACCCGGGCTGTCAGGCGACGCGGTCTCGGAAGGATCTGGGGAGTCGGTCGGCTGCCCAGCGTCCGGGTCACCGGCTGCCGGCTCGTCGGTAGTCTGCTCGTCGGCTTCGGTCTCGGCTGCCGGCTCGTCGGTAGTCTGCTCGTCGGCTTCGGTCTCGGCTGCCGGCTCGCCGGTAGTCTGCTCGTCGGCCGCGGCTGCCGGCTCGGTGATGTCACAGGGGCGTCGCGGGGCGGGATGGCCGACCCGTTTGAGCCGCCCAATCCACCACAAGATCCCCAGGATCACCCAAACCAGCCGCATCCAGCCCATGCCCGCCTCCTCGCTCGTACGTCGCCTTCGACGGTACCGTCCCGCCGAAGCTCAGACCACTTGCCGGACCAGGGCCTCGGCGGCGTCCACGATCTGATGAGTCTCGCGCTCCCAGTTGGCCTCCTGGGAGCGGTACGGCCCGGTAGCCAGCGAGATGATCACCGCCGCGGCCCGAAGCCGTAACTCGGTCGGGTCGACCCGGCTGTCGAAGACCGGGACCCAGGTCCGCAGCAGGTGGTGCACCCGGTCGGCCTGGCGGGCGTTCATCCGCTGCACCGTCGACAGGTGCGCCACCAGGCAGGCCAGGTCGTCGGCGCGCCGCCCAGGGCCGATCGTGTCGATGTCGAGAATCCCGCACACCAGCCCGTTGTGGACGTGGATCTGCCCCTCGTGGAAGTCACCGTGGGTGGGTTCGTTCCCCTCCGGGACCCCCGCCAGCCCCTCGGTGATCCGCTCCGCCAACCAGTCCAGCCGCGGCTGCAACGGCGGCAACGCCTGGCTCACCATCCGGGCATAGTGGCTGACGGCGTCGCTCCACGGCGGCCGCCGCTCCAACTGCGCCACCGAGGTCGGCATCGCGTCCAAGACGTGGATCAGACGTTCGGCGGTGGTGGGATCGGTGTCATCGAAGATCGCCCTAGCCAGCGGCCGGCCCGGAAGCTCATCCAACACCAGCAGATGGTCGGAGGTGGCGGCCACCACCTGCGGCGCCGGCACCCCGGCGGCCAGCAGCAGCTCGTGGCGGACCTTGATGGTCTGAAACAGCCGTTCCCGCAACACCTTGACGTACAACACTCGCGGTGGGGAACTCACGGTGCACTTGAGGACTGCCCGGCGTCGGGGCCGGTAGCCGATCATGTCCAGCCGGAGCTGGTCGACCCCGACCGGGTGCGGAAAGACCCGGTATTCGTTGAGCACCGCGGCCATCTCGGTCGGGTACGCGGCCCGGGCCAGGCCGGGTAGGTCCGGGTCACGCGGGTAGATCCAGACCGCGACCTCGCGGTCTCCGTCAGCGAAGATCGCAGCCCGCTCATCGGTACGGCCCAGCCCCCCGGCCCGGGCCGACACCCCGAGCAGCTCCTGGCGGACCCCGTGCGGCCATTCCACCTGTGCGATATAGGTCGCGGTCGTGGAATGCTGCGGGTTGGCGTCGATGTGATCCAGGCTCCAGTTCTGCAGGGTCCCCCCGGCGTGTTGCACCGCAACCGCCAGCAGATTGCCCACCTCGGCACTGGTCAGCAGCACCGAGCCGTCCGGATCGTGCACCAGCAACTCCTGTGTCTTCTGGGCGTCGTTCAGCGGCGCCGATAGTGACGATACCGAAACCGGTTCCCGATCATGGCGGCACTGCCAAAGGTCTCAGTCGGCGACCGTGCCGGCGGGGGTCTCGCCGGCGCGGCGTCGGACCGAGATCCGAGCTGCCCGACGACCGTCGAGCTCGGTCACGGTCATCTCGACCGCCGCCCCGGTACCCGGGTCCTCGGCCAAGTCGAGCACCGCTTCGATCTGGTCCCCCAGCCGCGGCAGCTGCCCATGCTGGGCGACCCAGTAGCCGGCCACCGTGTCGTACGGGCCCTCCGGCAACAACAGCCCGGTCCGCTCAGCGAACTGCTCCAGCGTGATCAGCCCGTCGACGTCAGCCGAATCAACCCCGGTCACGACCGGGCGGCTGACCTCGTCGTATTCGTCGTGGATCTCCCCGATCAGCTCCTCGACCAGGTCCTCTAAAGTGACGATCCCCGCGGTGCCCCCGTACTCGTCACGCACGATCGCCAGGTGCGAGGAGCTGCGGCGCATCTGCGTCAGGGCGTACATCACTTTCACCGTCTCCGGCAGCGAAGCGACCGGGCGGACCAGATGACGTACCGTGGTGGCCCGGGTGGCCGGGTCGAGGTCCATCAGGTCCCGTACGTGCAGAAAACCGAGCACCTGGTCGACGGTCTCCCCCACCACCGGGTAGCGAGAATGCTGGGCCCCCTGCACCACCCGGATCGCCTGGTGGGCCGGCATCTCACCGGGCAGAAAGTCGACCTCGGTCCGGGGCACCATCACCTCACGCAGGCTGCGTTCGCCAGAGGCAAAGACCTCGTCGACGATGTGGCGCTCCTCGGCGCCGAGGGTCTGCGAACCCACCACCAGGGCCCGGATCTCCTCATCGGTGACCTCTTCCCGGGCGGCACCCGGGTCGCCGCCCAGGACCCGGACCGCAACATTCGTGGAGACCCCCAAGAACCAGATAAAAGGCCGGGCCAAGGTGGCGATGAAGTCCACCAGCGGGGTCAACGCCAAGGCGAAAGTCTCGGCCCGCTGCATGGCCAGCCGTTTCGCGGTGAGCTCACCGAGCACGATCGAGAAATACGAGATCACCACGGTAATCAGCACCAGCGCAACCGTCCGGGCAGGTGATTCGGCCAGGCCCAGCCGGACCAGGTACGGCGCCAAGGCATCGGCCAAGGTGGCACCACCGAAGGCCGCCGAGAGGAAACCAGACAAGGTGACCCCGATCTGGACCGCAGACAGGAAACGGTTCGGGTTAGCTGCGAGCCGGGCCAGTTTGGCACCGCGCTTGCCGCGGCCAGAGAGCTGCTTGAGCTGGGCATCCCGCAGCGAGACCAGCGACATCTCAGCCGCCGCGAAGACCCCGCCAATCACAACAAACACCAAGATCAGCAGGCTGTCGGTCAGATACGTCGACATCAGCAGGGCCGCGGTGTTCGAGGTCGGTCGTCCACGCGATCACTGTAGACGGTTCACTACTGTGTACCCGTGCCGCTCACTGTCTCCGTCATCGGAACCAACTACCTAGGCGCCGCCCACGCCGCCGGGATGGCGCAGTTCGGGCACCAGGTGATCGGGGTCGACATCGACCAGGCCCGCGTCGACAGCCTCAACGCGGGACGCCCCACGATCTTTGAACCCGACCTGGAACCGATGCTGGCCCGCCACGTGGCTTCGGGGCAGCTGCGGTTCACCACCGACTACGCCGAGATCGCCGACTGGGCCGACGTGCATTTTGTGGCGGTCGGCACCCCACGCGCCGCCGACGGCTCGGCTGACCTGTCTCAGGTCTTCGCGGTGGCTGACCGGCTGGGCCCGCTGCTGACCCGGCCGACCCTGGTAGCCGGCAAGTCGACGGTCCCGGTCGGGACCGCGGCCCGGCTGCAGCAGCGGCTGCGGGAGCTGGCCCCGGCCGGGGACGGGGTGGAGGTGCTGTGGAATCCGGAATTCCTGCGGGAGGCGCATGCGGTGGCCGACACCCTGCGCCCGGACCGGATCGTACTCGGGGCGCAGTCACAGCAGGCGCTGGCGACGATGCGGCAGGTGTACGCGCGGCCGATCGCGGACCAGGTTCCCGTAGTCGAATGCGACCTGGCCACCGCGGAACTGATTAAGTCCGCCGCCAACACCTTCTTGGCGATGAAGATCTCCTTCATTAATGCCCTGGCTCAGATGTGTGAGGCCGCCGGGGGTGATGTGGTGCCGCTCGCCGACGCGCTCGGCTACGACCGCCGGATTGGGCGGGACTTCCTCAACGCCGGTCTGGGTTTCGGCGGCGGCTGCCTGCCGAAAGACATCGCCGCGCTGGCGTACCGGGCCACCGAGCTGGGGGTGCCGCAGCTGACGCAGCTGATCACGGCGATCGAGACGATCAACGACACCCAGCGCAGCGCGGTAACCCATATTGCGGTCCGCAGCCTGGGCGACGAGGTCACCGGCCGCCGGGTGGCGGTGCTCGGCGCCGCTTTCAAACCCGGCACCGACGACACCCGTAATTCTCCGGCGTTGACGGTGGCGGCCCAGCTGGCCGCGCTGGGCGCCGAGGTCCGGGTGTACGACCCGCAGGCCCGGGTCGACCTGCCCGAGCTCACCCAATGCCCCAGCCTCGACGAGGCCCTCGACGCGGCAGACCTGGTGTTGCACCTGACCGAGTGGCCGCAGTTCCGCCAGCTCGACCCGGCCGCCCTGGGCTCGGTGGTCCGGCGCAAGGTGCTGATCGACGCCCGGCTGCGGCTGGACCGTGACGCCTGGCAGCGGGCCGGGTGGCAGGTGATCCAGCCCGGCCGGGCCACCAGCCGGTGACAGCTGACCGGGCCTCTACCAGGTCGATGCGGGCAGTCCCCCACCACACGGGGACCGGCCCCGCATCTTTAAGTCGTGCCCCCGTACATAGTGGGCAGTCCTCGTGCGGCGGGGCTGGCGTTGCCGAGCGACTTGTTGTCGCGGGCGAAGTCCGGGCAGTCCTCGTGCGGCGGGGCTGGCGTTGGCGAGGAGTTGCGTGTCCTCGTACATAGTGGGCAGGCCCCCACCACATGGAGACCGGCCGCTGAGCACTCGGTCTGGCGGCAGTCCCCGCTGCCACGCGAAGACCGGCCATCGCGCCCCTGGCCAACGCGGTAGGAATGCTGGCAGTCCCCTGCCACGCGAGGACCGGTCGGTGGGCGGGGGTTGGCGTACCGGTCAGGCCTCTTTGAGGCGAGCGCTCAGGTTCTCGTCGAGCGCCGTCAGGAAGTCCTCGGTCGTCAGCCACGGCTGCTGCGAGCCGACCAGCAGCGCCAGGTCCTTGGTCATCTGGCCGCTCTCAACGGTCTCGACGCAGACCCGCTCCAGGGTCTCGGCGAAACCGATCACCTCAGGGGTGCCGTCCAGCCGGCCGCGGTGGCGCAGGCCACCGGTCCAGGCGAAGATCGAGGCGATCGGGTTAGTCGAGGTGGGCTGGCCCTGCTGGTGTTGGCGGTAGTGCCGGGTGACGGTGCCATGGGCGGCCTCGGCTTCGACCGTCGAACCGTCGGGGGTCATCAGGACCGAGGTCATCAGCCCGAGCGAGCCGAAGCCCTGCGCGACGGTATCGGACTGGACGTCGCCGTCGTAGTTCTTGCAGGCCCAGACGTACCCGCCCTCCCATTTCAGGGCGGCGGCCACCATGTCGTCGATCAGGCGGTGCTCGTACGTGAGCCCGCGGGCTTCAAAATCGGACTTAAACTCGGCCTCGTAGATCGCCTGGAAAATGTCCTTGAAGGCCCCGTCGTACGCCTTGAGGATCGTGTTCTTGGTGGACAGGTAGACCGGGTAATTGCGTTGCAAGCCGTAGTTCAGGCTGGCCCGGGCGAAGTCCTCGATCGATCTGGTGAAATTGAACATTCCCATCGCGACCCCGCCGTCGGCGCCGTACCGGGCGACCTCGAACTCCATCGGGGCCGAGCCGTCCTCCGGCTGGTAGCTGATGGTGACGGTGCCGGCGCCGGGAACCGTGAAGTTCTGCGCCCGGTACTGGTCGCCGTGGGCGTGACGGCCGATGATGATCGGCTTCGTCCAGCCGGGGACCAGCCGCGGGATAGTGGAGATAATGATCGGTTCCCGGAAGATCACCCCACCCAGAATGTTACGGATGGTGCCGTTAGGTGAGCGCCACATTTGCTTCAGCCCGAATTCGGCGACCCGAGCCTCGTCGGGGGTGATAGTGGCGCATTTGACGCCGACGCCGTGTTTCTGGATGGCCCGGGCGGCGTCGATAGTGATCTGGTCGTCGGTGGCGTCGCGGTTCTCGATGCTGAGGTCGTAGTACTCCAGGTTCAGGTCGAGGTACGGGCGGATCAGCCGGTCTCTGATGACCTGCCAGATGATTCGGGTCATCTCGTCGCCGTCTAGCTCGACGACGGTACCGGTGACGGTGATCGTGCTCATATTCCTCCTGACCGCGGCCTGTACAGATGACGCTAGTGCACCCGGGCCGGACCCGCAGGCCGTAGCGCGTAGACAGCGCGAGCCTGGACCGCGACAATGCTGGGGTGCATCCCGCCCAACTGACCCGTGTGCTGCACCCCCTGCTGGGGCCGCACGAGCGTCTGCTCGCGATCCCCGAGGCGTCGTACGTCATCGGCCCGGAGACCATCGACGGCCCAGTCGAGGAGAATCCCGATGTTGAGCGATTACGTCAGGTGCTGGCGGCGATGTCGCCGGGGCAGGCGGTGTACGGGGCGCCGCAGTCGCTCGGGGTGACCCTGCGCCAGGCGATCCACGAACGCCGCCACGGCGGCCATGATGGTGACCTGCTGGTCACCACCGACCGGTTGGTGGTGGTTGATAAGCCGATCGCCGGGGCGCGGGTGATCTGGCAGTGCCGCCGCGACCAGGTCGCGGTGGCCAAGGTGACCAGCGGGATCGGCTACGCCGGCCGGGTGGTGGTGGTTTTCACCGACGGTTCCGGGATCGCGCTGCTGCTGGGGATCGTCTTCAAGGGCGCGGCGGTCCGGCTAGTCGCCGAGCTGAACGCCGCGGCCACCCATCCCGAACTAGCCGGCTAGGACCCGATCTCACCCGACCCGGTCAGGTACGGCCGGACCATGGCCGCCAGGTAGAGGGACCCGGTCACCAGCAGGTCCGGCTCGCGACGAGCGAGCAGCCGGGCCCAGGCCGCGTCGATGCTCGGCGCCACCTCGGCCACGATCCCGACCCGCCGCGCGGCCGCAGCGACCACGGCCGCCGGGAAGGAACGTTTGACCTTGTCGCCAGACCCCAGTTCGTAGTCTGGGACGATCAGGAACGACAGGCTCGGGGCGAGGACGGCCAGGGTCTGGTCGAGCTTCTCTACGGGCGCCTCGACGAGGGTAGCGACGGCGGCCAGCGGCCCGTACCCGGCCTCGGCCAGGGCCTGCACCAGCCCGGCCATCTTCTGCGGATTGTGGGCACCGTCCAGTACCAGCCGGTGCCCGCCCACCGTGAACTGCTCGAACCGGGCCGGGGGGGCGTCGGGCGGGGTCAGTTCCGGTACCGGGAAACCGTCGCGGGCGGCGAGCACCCCGACGGCGGCCCTGGCGAGAGCCTCGTTGCGGGCCTGGAAATTTGCCCCGGCCGGGTAGCCAGCGACCAGCATCCGGGCCCCGACCGCGTCGGCCCGGTCCCGTACCACCTGCAGCACCTGCTCGTCCTGGTCCACCACCACGACCGTGTTACCGGGGCCGACGATGCCGGCCTTCTGGGCGGCGATCTCGGCGACATTCGAGCCCAGGATCTCGGTATGGTCCAGGCCCACCGCGGACACCAGGCAGAGCTTGGACGCTGACTGCAGCGCGTTGGTGGCGTCACGCAGACCGCCGATCCCGACTTCGACCACGGCGTCTGTGACCTGTTCTTGCGCGAATACCCATAGCGCCAGGGCGACGGTCAGCTCGAAGTAGGTGAGGTCGCCGGCCAATGGTCGGGCGAGCCTGAGGAAATCCGTTACGTACCGGCAGAAAGACTGTTCCGGCAGCGGCTGGCCGCCGACCTGGACCCGCTCGTTGACCGCCACGATGTGCGGCGAGACGGTCAGCCCGGTACGCCGCCCGGCTGCCTCCAGCAGCCCTCGGACCAGGTAGGCGGTGGAGGTCTTCCCGGAGGTTCCGGCGACCTGGATCACCTGGTACCCGCGCTGCGGACGGCCCAGCAGGTCCAGCAGCCGGTTCAGGGCCACGATCGGATCATGGTCGAGACGCCGCGGCGGGGAGAAGTGCAGCAGCGCCTCCCGTGCCTGGTCCAGGTCACTCACCACCGGCGCGTACCTTTCTCACCGCACTTGTCTGCGTACCGCTCAGGGCCCCCATACGCTGTGCTGGGGCCCGGTGGCGCGAGCCATCCTACGCCCTGCCCCTGGCAGGCCTCAGTTGGTGACTAGATCGGCGGCCGGTTCGCTCCGGCCGTAGTACCGGTCAAGGTCCAAGATCCGGTTCCGCCTCGCCACCAGTACCGGCACCAGCGCCTGCCCGGCGATGTTGGTCGCGGTTCGGATCATGTCCAGGATCGGGTCGACCGCCAGCAGCAGCCCAACCCCTTCCAGCGGCAGCCCGAGGGTCGACAGGGTCAAGGTCAGCATCACGGTGGCCCCGGTCAGCCCGGCGGTCGCGGCCGAGCCGACCACGGCGACAAAGGCGATCAACAGGTAGTGCCCGGTGCCAAGTTCGATCCCGAACAGCTGAGCCACGGTGATCGCGGCCAGCGCCGGGTAGACCGCGGCGCAGCCGTCCATCTTGGTGGTGGCGCCCAGCGGCACCGCGAACGAGGCATAGTCGCTGGGGACGCCGAGCCGGTCGATGGTGTCGCGCCGGGTGATCGGCAGCGTCGCGACGCTAGAACGGGAGACGAAGGCGAACACGATCGTCTCCCAGGCTCCGTAGAAGAACCGCCGCACCGACAGCCCGTGCAGCCTCAGCAATGCCGGGTAGAGCCCGAACAGGACCAGCAGGCAGCCGAGGTACACGTCGCCGGCGAAGACCGCCAGCGGTTGGAGCAGGTCCCAGCCGTAGCGGGCAATGGCCTTGCCGATCAGCGCGGCCGAGCCGATCGGGGTCAGCTTGATCACCCACCAGGTGAGCTTCTGGAAGATCTCCAGCGCGGCAGCGGCGACGTCGATCAACGGCTGGGCTTTCTCCCCGACTGCGAGCGCGGCGGCGCCGATCAGGATCCCGATCACCACCAATTGCAGCACGTTAAAACTGAGGCTGGTGGTGATAGCGACGGAGGCGCCGTTCGAGGTGGCCGCCGAGGAAGCTTCCAGGCCCAGGATGTTGGCCGGGATGACCGACTTCAGGAAGTCCAGCCAGGTGCCCTGGGTGGGCGAGGCTTGGGCTCCGGTGGTGGGCAGGCTGGCGCTGGAGCCGGGGTTGGTGAGCAGCCCGAGCAGGATCCCGATGGTGACCGCGGCGGCGGCAGTGATTGCGAACCAGAGCAGGGTCTGGACCGCGAGCCGGGCGGCGTTGGTGACCTTACGCAGGTGGGTGATCGAGACCACCAGCGCGGTCAGCACCAGGGGGACCACCAACACCCGCAGCAGCTGGACGAAGATCGCGCCCACCTGGGTGAGCAGCTGGGCCAGCCAGGACGCGTTGGTCTGCCGGGCGAGGACGCCGAGCAGGACCCCGGCGGCGAGGCCGATCAGGACCTGGGCCCCGAACGGGATCGAAAGGCCAGCCCGACCGGTGGCCGGCGCAGGCGAAGAGACAGAGGCAGGCATGAATTCCTTGTGAGGCGACCGGCGTACAGACGTACGACGAGATGGGAGGGGGACGCAGCGTGGCCGGATCAGCCGGCCTGGCCGGTCACCGACAGCGGCCGACGCCAGCGCGAACCAGGTCTACGACCAGGCACCGCCACAGCAGCACGAGCTGTCCTTTCCACATCAGATCCGAGACCCCCAGCGTACGCGGCTCGGGTACAGAATCCACAACCGCCGGCTGCCGGGATACAGATCACCCCTGTGCACGTCCCTTCTGATTGTCACGAAGGGTCGATGCTGAGATCACCCCAGCGCACCAGATCCCAGCCCTGCCCGGTACGGCTCATCACCACCACGTCGGTGTTATCCAACCGCCAATCTCGGACCGTCTCAGGGTCGAGGTTGTCGCTGCGCACGCTCGCCCAGACCCACATTGCGGCCCCGTGGCTGACCAGCGCCGCGCAGCCCACCCCGGTCGCCTCGATCTCGGCCACGGCGGCATCGAAACGGCCGAAGAAGTGGATGGCGTTCTCCCCGCCCGGCAGGCAGTTGTCCGGCGTGTCACCCCAGGAATCCAGCACCGCCACATACGGGCGCCAGTCCGCTGCCATGTCGTCCACCCCGGCATAGATCTCCCGTAGCCCCGGGTGGCTGTGGACCGGCAGCCCGCGCTGCGCCGCCAGCGGGGCGGCGGTCTGCTGCGCCCGCAGCAGGTCTGAGGCGTACACGGCCTGGATCGGCTCGTCAGCCAGCCGGGCCACCAGGGACTGGGCCTGCGCCTGCCCCTGCGGGGTGAGCGGCGCGCCCGGATATCCGGTGTCGAGCAGCCGGTCGATGTTGGACTGAGTCTGGCCATGCCGGATCAGGATGAGGCGCATCCTGCGAGCCTAACCCGCTGCTGCTGGGCGGCTGATTCGGCGCAGCGGCCTCGCGACTGCGGCGGCGCTGATAGCCTCCACCACGAAGGCCTCGAGAAGGAGACGAAACGTGTCGACTACCCCTGTCAAGGTCGCGGTCACCGGTGCCGCTGGACAGATCTGCTATTCCCTGCTGTTCCGAATCGCCAGCGGCGCTCTGCTCGGCCCCGACCAGCCGGTGGAGCTGCGGCTGTTGGAAATCACTCCGGCGCTGAAGGCGCTGGAAGGCGTGGTCATGGAACTCGACGACTGCGCATTCCCGCTGCTGTCCAAGGTCGAGATCGGCGACGATGCCAATAGCATCTTCGATGGTGTGAACGCGGCGCTGCTGGTGGGCGCCCGGCCCCGGACTGCCGGCATGGAACGCGGTGATCTGCTCAGCGCCAACGGGGCCATCTTCACCGCCCAGGGCAAGGCGCTCAACGAGCACGCAGCCGATGATGTCCGGGTCCTGGTCACCGGCAACCCGGCCAACACCAATGCGCTGATCGCGATGAGCAACGCCCCCGACATTCCGCGAGAGCGTTTCAACGCGCTGACCCGCCTGGACCACAACCGGGCGGTTGCGCAGTTGGCGAAGAAGCTTGGCGTGGCGGTGACCTCGATCAGCGGCATCACGATCTGGGGCAACCACAGCTCCACCCAGTACCCGGACCTGTTCAACGCCACGGTCGACGGCCGCAACGCCGCCGAGGCGGTCAATGACCTGGCCTGGATCGAGGGTGACTTCATCCCGACCGTAGCCAAGCGCGGCGCGGCGATCATCGCGGCCCGGGGCTCTTCTTCGGCCGCGTCGGCGGCGAATGCCACCATCGAGCACATGCACGACTGGCTGTTGGGCACCCCCGCCGACAGCTGGGTCTCGATGTCGGTGCCGTCTGACGGCTCGTACGGGGTCCCGGAGGGGATCATCTCCTCGTTCCCGTGCCGTACCAGCAACGGCGACTACACGATCGTGCCAGGGCTGGAGATCAACGACTTCTCCCGTGCCAAGATCGACGCCTCGGTCGCCGAACTGTTGGACGAGAAGAAGGCCGTCACCGAACTCGGCCTGATCTGAGTCAGTATCTGGCGAGGCCTCGCCCCGGTGGGGGCGGGGCCTCGTTGCTACCGGTCGATCGAGGGGCGCAGCGCCGGCACCCAGAAGGCCAGCACCAGCACCGCCGTTCCCGCCAGCAGCAGCCACGCCACGTCGAACCGGCGCGACCGGACCGCGAGCAGCCCGGCCCGGTTCCCCAGCACCCAGCGCAGCACCGCGCCGAGTAGCAGGGCGACACCCATGATCGCGCTCCCACGCCGCCAATGGCCCGGCGGCAGCGCCGCGTACACCACACCCAGCCCGAATCCGGACACGGTGACGAACCAGGCCCACTGCCGGCGGGCCATCGCCGCCAGCCCGCGCCGCTCGTCGAGCGGGAGTCGTTGTCCGCTCACAGCCCGGCCTCGGCCCGTTCGACCACGTTGCTGAGCAGCATCGCCCGGGTCATCGGCCCTACCCCGCCCGGCACCGGCGCCAGATGGGAAGCGACTTCCCGTACCGACGGGTGCAGATCCCCAGCTAGGCCGGCCTCGGTACGGGTGATGCCGACGTCGACGGCCACCACCCCCGGTTTCAGCATCTCAGCGGTAATCAGCCCGGGCCGCCCGGCCGCCGCCACCACGATGTCGCCCTGGCGGGTGTACGAGGCCAGGTCCCGGGTACCGGTGTGGCACAGGGTCACGGTGGCGTTCTCGCCGCGCCGGGTCAACAGCAGGCCCAGCGGCCGACCGACCGTGGTGCCCCGCCCGACGACGACCACATGTGCCCCGGCCAGCGGCACCTGGTGACGACGTAACAGCTCCACCACCCCGCGCGGGGTACAGGGCAGCGGCGCCGGCAGCTGTAGCACCAGCCGGCCCAGGTTCACCGGGTGCAAGCCGTCGGCGTCCTTGTCCGGGTCCACCAGGCTCAACGCCCAGGTGTCGTCGAGGTGCCCGGGCAGCGGCAGCTGCACGATATAGCCGGTACAGCGAGGGTCGGCGTTGAGCCGGCTCACTTCCTCAGCCAGCCGCTGCGGGCTGGTGTCGGCCGGCAGATCGACCCGGATCGACTCGATCCCGACCTGGGCACAGTCGCGGTGCTTGCCGGCGACGTACGCCTGCGATCCCGGGTCGTCGCCGACCAGGACCGTGCCCAGGCCGCAGCTGATGCCCCGCTGCCTCAGGGCTGCGACCCGGGTGGCGAGGTCGGCTTTGATGGCGCGGGCGGCGGCCCGCCCATCGAGCAGTACGGCGGTCATGAGGGCTCCTAGTGGCAGAAGTGGCGGGTGCCGGTGAAGTACAGGCTGACTCCGGCGGCGCGGCAGGCAGCGATGGTCTCGTCGTCACGTACCGAGCCGCCCGGTTCGACGATCGCGGTCACGCCGGCCTCGATCAGGATCTGGGGTCCGTCGGCGAACGGGAAGAAGGCGTCGGATGCGGCGACCGTCCCGGCCGCCCGGTCGCCGGCCCGCCGCACCGCCAAGCGGCAGGAGTCGACCCGGTTTACCTGGCCCATACCAATCCCCACCGAGGCGGCGTCGCGGGCCAGCAGGATCGCGTTCGACTTCACCGCCCGGCAGGCTCGCCAGGCGAAACCCAGATCGGCCAGGGTTGAGGCATTGACCGGTTCGCCGGCCTGGAGTCGCCAGCTGGCGGGGTCGTCACCGACCGTGTCCAGCCGGTCCGGCTGTTGCAGCAGCAGCCCACCCCAGATCTGGCGCTGTTCCAAGACGATGCCCGCGCCGGCCGGGGCCACCAGGAGTCGGATGTTCTTCCTGCGGGCCAGGGTCTCCACCGCTCCTGGCTGGTAGCCGGGGGCGATCACCACCTCGGTGAAGATCTGTGCGATCTGTTCGGCCAGGGCCAGGCTGACCGGCCGGTTAGCGGCGATCACCGCGCCAAAGGCCGAAACCGGGTCACAGGCGTGGGCTCTGCGGTGGGCCTCGGCGATGTCGACGCCGAGCGCGATCCCGCACGGGTTGGTGTGTTTGACGATCGCCACCGCCGGTTCGGTGAAGTCGGACACCGCCCGGTACGCGGCCTGGGCGTCCAGGTGGTTGGTGAAGCTCATCTGCCTGCCGTGAAGCTGGCGGACCGACGCCAGGTCGCCCCCGGCCTGGTACTGCGCGGCCGGCTGGTGGGCATTTTCCCCGTACCTCAGGTCATGCACCTTGGTGTACGTGGCGCCGTACCAGGCGGGCAGCGGCTCCGGATCTACCAACGCCGAGCCCATCCAGTTCGCCACCGCGACGTCGTACGCGGCGGTATGCCGTAGCGCCGCTACCGCCAGTCGGCGCCGCTGGGCCAGCGTGAATCCCCCGGCAGCTAGCGCCGCCAGCAGCTCGGGGTACTGGTCGGTCGAGGTGATGATCGCCACGCTGGGATGGTTTTTGGCGGCGGCCCGAACCATCGCCGGCCCGCCGATGTCGATCTGCTCGACGCAGGCGTCTACGTCAGCGCCGCTGGCGACGGTCTGGGTGAACGGGTACAGGTTGCTCACGACCAGGTCGAAGGGGTCGATCCCGAGCTCGCCGAGCTGGTCAAGGTGGGTTTGCCGTCGCCGGTCGGCGAGGATCGCGGCGTGGACCGCAGGGTGCAGGGTCTTCACCCGCCCGTCCAGGCATTCCGGGAAACCGGTCAGGTCAGCCACCTCGGTGACCTGGGCGCCGGTCGCGCGGAGCAGTTCGGCAGTGTTCCCGGTCGAGACCACGCTCACCTGGTGGGCGGCGAGGGCTGCGCCGAGCTCAGCCAGGCCGGTCTTGTCAGACACCGACACCAGGGCCCGGCGGATCGGGATCTGATCGGTCATGGGGTCCTTTCGGTGGCGAGTCGGCGCAGGACGTCAACCAGCAGTCGACGTTCGACGACTTTGATCCGCTCATGGAGGCGGTCCTCGGTGTCGTCAGGGTCGACTCGAACCGGCTCCTGGGCGATGATCCGCCCGGTGTCGATCCCGGCGTCGACCCAGAACACCGTGCAGCCGGTGATTTTCACCCCGTAGGCGAGGGCGTCGCGGACCCCGTGCGCCCCGGGGAAGGCTGGCAGCAGCGCCGGGTGGGTGTTGATCATCCGGTCTGGAAATCGGGCCAGGAAGGCCGGCCCGACTAGTCGCATAAAGCCGGCGCCGACCACCAGATCAGGCTGGTATCGGCTCACCTGTTCGGTGAATTCGATGTCCCAGGCGGCCCGATCAACGCCGCGGCGCAGCGGCACTACGAAGGTTTCGATCCCGGCCTGCCGGGCCCGTTCCAGCCCGTACCCGCGATACCGGTCAGAGCCGACTGCCCGAACCTGCACCGGCAATGTTGCGGCCGCGACCTCGTCCAGCACTGCCTGCAGCAAAGTCCCCGAGCCCGACACCAGCACCACGACGGACAATGGCGGGCTCGACTGCACGGGCCTACCCTACCGGGGCGGTACGGTCGTCGCCGTCCTCCTGATCCGGCCGCCGGCCCGGCGATTCGTCCTGTTCCGGGGCCTCATCCGCTGACGCCGTCTCAGGTCTTGGCCGTGGCTGGCTCGATGGTTCGTCGCCCTCCGGGGGAGGGGTTCTGCGGGAGAGCAGGCCGATCGTCAGGCCGGCCGCCATTCCCGAAATCCCCATCAGCGAGCAGGACAGCACGAACAATTCCGGCATCCGCGGGCCTAGCTCAGCCAGCCGGGTGACTCCCACGCCACCCCTCGACAACGCGGTTAGGGCTGTCAACGCGGCCCCGCCGAGGACCCCGCTCAGGCTGCCGACCAGCGCCGCCTCGTCGATCCGGCGCCGCTGGTGAGGAGCGATCCCGGCCCAGGCCGCGACCGCGCCGGCGAGGACGCCGACCGTCAACCAGCCGAGCATCCCCCAGCGCCCGGCCGAGGTTTCCGGTACGGCTCCCAGCACTGGGATCGCGGGCAGCAGTCCGACTTGGGTGGCCGCCGGCGACACGACCGACCCGTCGCCGAGTGAGATTCCCGCCCCCATCACCCAGGACCCGGACCACAGGACCAGGTTCGGTAGATACATCAGCTGCCCGCCGAGCAGGATCACCGCGCCGGCCGGGTCCGCGCCGAGAGCTGCAGTCAGCGCCGAGACCCGCCCCCGGCCCTGGACCAAAGCGACGGTCAGCGCGGCGCTCGCCCCGACCAGGACGGTTAGCACCGCAGCGGCCATCGAGCGGGGCACCCGGCGGGCCCACACCGGCCACGATGTCCAAGGCCGCCACCCCAACCGGCGGGAGGCAGCGACCATGCTCGAGAGGCTGGCCAGCAGCGCCGCGCCGAACAATGCCCGGGCGGTCTGGCCTGGGTCGGTGAGCAGGAACGAGGCCACTCCCACTACCAAGGCGTAGGAGCCGGCGAAGGTCAGGGTGATCCGTGCCACCCAGCGACCCCGGTCGTCCGCCGGGAGATCGTCGTCGGGCTGGGCGAGTTGGGCCTGTCGGGTAGCGAAGCCGGCGACCCCGCTGCAGACCAGCACAATGATCAGGGTCAGCCCTAACGGGGTCAAGGTGATGGTGGCGACGCCGACGCGGGCCCCAGCACCATGCGCCAGCAGCCACAGCTGGGTACCGAAACCGAAGGCGGAGCCCAGGGATCGGGCGGGTCCGCTGGCGGCGGCCACTACTACCGGGGCTGCCATCACTAGCCAGGAGGCCAGCGCCGACAGCAGTGCCCCCAGCACCGCCGCCGCAGCCCATGGCAGCACTGGCGCCCGGACCTCGGTGACGGACGGTTCTGAGGCTGCGACACCCTGTACTGCGAGCGAGACGTGGGGGCCTCGTTCACGCCTTCCGCGAGTCCTGGCCATCGGGCCATCTTGGCGGCTGGGCCGGGTCTTGAGGCACGGACACGCCCAAGCCGGATACTGTTGTCATGCTGAACCCGTGCGCACCAGGCCGAATAAGCATATTGGAGGTGATGGCGAGATGGCGCAGGAATGGAAACCCCGCGGGGCGCGGCGCGCCGCCGAGGACGTCCCCCTGAGTGGGCGTCCCACGGAATCGGCTCGCCCTCGACGCCTGGTGACCCCGGATTGGGATCTCGATGATGTCGACGACGGGTCAGCGGCCCGCAGCGGTGGCTATGCCCAGGAGGCGGCATCTCGGCTGTCGTCGCTGGCCTACGTGAGGCATTCCGCAAGCCCGCAATACCACAGCCCTGACCCGACCCGCCCGGATCCGAGCCGCCGCTTCCCGGCTCGTGGACTGCCGCCCGAACCGGACCCGGCCTCACGGACCACGCCGCCAGCTTCGTGGCGGCCGGTGACAATCGACCCGGTCCCGGGCGCAGCCCGCGCCGTCGAGCCGGCGAACATGTCCGAGAAGCGGCGCCGGGAGGCGCCAGCCCTGCCGACAACGCCGGCCCCGGCCCCGGAGGAACGCCGCGACGCGTTGTTGGCCCGCGAGCAGAGTCGGCGTCAGGCCTCGCCTGCCCCAGGCACCCGGGCCACCGATGACTGGCAGGACGCGCCGCTGCCAGCGGCAGCCGTACCACCACCGCTGACCGGCCAGGCGCCCGACCCGATCGAGGTCACCGGCGGCGGCATCCCCCAGGAACATCAGGCTTTCGTCCGCCCAGCCGACGATACCGAGACCTTCTCCCCCGATTTCGCGCAGGCAGCGGCCTCCGGGCTCGCCACGGCCCAGCCTGCGCCTGCGGGCGAGAGCCTGGCTGACCGGCTACGCCGGGAGCGGGCTGCCGGGGTCTCGCCGCGACTTGGCCCGGCCCGACGGGTCCACGATGACGACGCCGGTCCAACATGGCCGTCCCTGAATCCCGGTGGCGGTTCGAGCGCCCCGCCAGCGGGGTCGACCAAGCGGCGGTTTCCGCTGCGGCTGGCCCTAATGGCCTTGGCTGTGGTGGTCGCGCTCGGGGTCGGCGCCGTGGCCTTGGTCCGGGTCCTCGGCGGGACCGCCGGTGCCTCGCCCTCGTCGTCATTGTCGTCCGCTCTGCTCACCGAGGCGGACCTGGTCACGACCGCGGACCTGGAGAAGGTGGCCTCCGGCTGGTCAGATCCCACGACCGAGACCACGATCACCACTTCCACCACGCTGCCTCTGTGTGTCACGACCAGCACTAACCAGCCGATCGCCCAGACCGCCATGCAGCGGGAGGTGAATGCCGGGACCACCGTGGCCCTGCACCGGGCGGAAGGATTCGGTTCGGATGCTGACGCGACCCAGGTGTACTCGTTGCGCCAGAACCAGATGGGCCAGTGTTCCAACGTCCCGGTGTATCTGCTGCACGGTGCTCGGGTGAACGGCCTGGGCGATGAGGCGGTGGCGATCACCGCCGTTTTGCAGGACAGTAATCCGATCTACCACACCGTGATCCTGGCCCGTACCGGCAAGGTGATCGACACCTACGACATCCACCAACCGACTGCGCCGATCAGCTATGACCAGATCGCGGCGGCGGCCCAGGCGGCGCTAGCACGGCAGTGTCCGCGATCCGGCGGCGCCTGTCCGACTACCCCGTCGGCCGAGGTCGGCCCGCCCCCGTCGGGCGGTATCGCGGGCTGGCTGACGATGGCCGATCTGCCCCGGATCACTGCCGGGGTGGGCCGCTGGCAGGCTAACGAGCCGACTGCCAATATCAACATCGCCGGCAGCGGCTGCGAGAACCTGAAGTTGGCCGATGTGGCGGGCCCCACCAGTCGCAAGCAGCGCACCTACCTGATGCAGGAGGATCCCAAGGCGCCGCAGACCTTCGGGGTCGACGAGGTGACGCTGGAATTCCCGTCAGCCGAGGCGGCCCAGGCCTTCACCACGCAGGTCGGTCAGAACATCAACGGTTGCCCGAACCGGCCGGGTTCCATAGCCAAGCTCGGCGACACCGGGACAATCGACGCCACCGGCGCGGCCGGCGTGAAGATCTCAGGTTTCTGGCGGACCGTCCGTCAGGACACCAGCTCCACCGCCTTCCTTCTGTACCGGGTTGGTGTGCTCACCGTGGGCACCAAGGTGATCTACCTGTACGGGACGCCGTCGCCCACATACGACTTCAGCAACGAGGCCTGGTCGCAGATCGCAATCCGGGCTGGGCAGCGAGCCACTCAGACCGGCTAGACCGATCTGTCGCGCCGATTCACCGCAAACGGTCTTCCTGAGAGATTTTGCCCAAACCTGAGAACGGTGTTAATGTCTTCTCACGCCGGGCGGGGTCTGCAGCGGGAGTCTCGTAGCCTGGCCGCCAGAGTCGTCCAGGTTCGGGGGGTACATGGTGTCAGTCGCACGCGACCGTGATGGTTCTGCGCGACGGGCAGTTGCCGACGATGCGGTACTCGCCGAGGTCGACCTGCTTGATGCCGAAGATGACGACCGAATTTCCCTACGGGCATTGGGAAAGCAAATTGTCAGTGCGGTCTTGGTCTCTGCCCTCGGGATTGGTGTTGTCAGCGGTGTAAGCGTATTGTCCGCCCCGTACTCGACTGCCACCACCCAGGACCGAACCCATGCCGTCGGGGCCACCGACACCTCCCAGGCCAAGCCCGCCCCCGGGAACAACACCGACCCGATCGGCAGCCTCGGGATCGAGACCAGCAAGGGCGACCAGAACGCGGACCTGAGCCAGCAGCCGATCAAGGCCGAGCTGCTGCGCGCCAACGCCGACAAACAGGATTCAGCCCGCAACGCCTCGCTGGACAAAGTGAGCCGCGACGTCGACACCGCGGTCCGCAACGGGCAGCAGACGAACCGCCAGAAGGGCCTCACCGATGCCGCCCAGGCCGCCGCCAACGAGCAACAGCGCCGGCAGGCGGAGGCGGCCCGGGCGGAGGCTGAGCGACGAGCCGCCGAAGACGCTGCCCGGAATAAGGGCAGCCTGCTCGCCCCCCGGCTGCCTGCCCCCGTGGATCCCGGGCCGCTTCCCGCCGGCCAGGACGGTGGCTGGGTGACGCCATTGGCGCCGGGGACCTATGTCCGAGGAAACAGCTTCGGGGAGACCGGCGTCTGGGCTCGCTACCACACCGGTGTCGACCTGCGAGCCAGCCAGGGCACGCCGATCCGTGCGGTCTCATCCGGCGTGGTAATGCCTTCCCCCGCCACCTCGTGGGCCGGTAACCATGTCGTGATCAAGCACGCCGACGGCGGCCAGACCCTCTACGCCCACATGACGGCCAAGGTGGTCCAGCCGGGGGCCGTGGTCAAGGCCGGCCAGTTGATCGGCTATGTCGGCCAGACTGGGCGGGCCTTCGGCGCCCACCTGCACTTTGAGTACTACCCCCCGGGCACTCAGCCCGGCAACGTGTACTCCGCGCAAGACCCGGCCGCCTACCTCCTACGGCACGGCGTTCGTCTCTGAAGCCCAGCGGCTAGGCCGTCTTGATGCGAATCGCGCAGGTCGCCCGCCTGGCCCAGACGACGGTGCGCACCGTGCGCTACTACCATTCGCTCGGCCTGCTGCCGGTGCCTGCCGAACGCGGCGGCTGGCGCGACTACGATGTCACGCATCTGGCCCGGCTGTCCCGGATCCGCTGGTTAGCCCAGGCCGGGGTGCCGTTGGGTACGATCGCGCGGATCCTCGACGCGCCACCAGACGAGGCTGTGCCGCAGGCCGGGGCCGACCACGAGGATCCGGTCAGCCGGGATCTCGCTGCCACGCTCGTCTCCGTACAGGCGCACCTAGACGAGGTCACCGCCCAGCGTGACCTGCTCGTAGGCCTGTTGCAGCGTTCTCAGGCCGGGCTGAGCGTGAGCCCCATGACGCCGCGGATGTCCGCCTTCTTTGATCGGATGGAGGCGGCTGCGCCTGACGAACGGACCCGCGCGGAGGTACGGGCCGACCGGGACGCCGTCGACCTGGCCTGCTACCGGCGGCAGATGCCCCCCGAGGCCGAGGTCCTTTTCCCCGACCCGGACCCAGATGCCGACGCGAACCTCCTGGAGGTGTTCGGGCGGGCTGCGACCGGTCTGAGCGACCAGCAGATCGAGCTGCAGGCACGCGACCATGTCCGCCGGATCACCGATCGCCTGGAACCGGACCGTCTGCGGGCCCTGGCCCGCGCCGTCGACCGGGACGCCGTGCGGGCCATCTTCCAATTCTTCGCCTCGCTCGAGCCCGCCGACCTCCGCTACGCCCACGCCCTGGAGCGCTGCCTCATGGAGGTCATCGAAAGCTGGGCCGGCGACTGAGGACTTGCGTGTGACGTGGCGTCTCACCCGATCCTGGGGCGCATGACATCATCACTGTCCTCCTCGGGAGGCAACCATGCTTTCGTCATCGTCGAGTCCTGCTTCGGTTCCACCCGGGCGGTGGCCGAGCAGATCGCGCAGGGACTCCATGAGGGCGGCGTCGCCGCCCAGGTCCTGAGCCCTGAGCAGGCCACCGCGGACCGGATCGCGGACGCCTGGCTCTTGGCGCTCGGGGCTCCCACGCACAATCGAGGTCTGCCCACTGCCACATCCCGGGCCCAGGCCGGCAACGGTGACACCATGGGCCTGCGTGAATGGCTCGCTGCCGCCCAGATCGCCGCTGACGTACGGCTAGCCGCCTTCGACACGGTGATCCGCCGCTCCTGGCTGAGCGGCTCCGCCGCCAAGCGCATCGTCCGAGCCCTACGACGCCCTAACATCAGCGTCCACAGTTTCGTTGTGACCGGTTCTCGCGGCCCCTTGGCCGACGGGCAGGCCCAGGCCGCCCGAAACTGGGGTACGCAGCTGGCCCGCTGACGGTCCGCGCAGCACCCCGTCATGGGCACCGAGAAAATACCCAACCCAACCACGACGCTGAAACCCTCACAGCAGTCTCGACCCTTACCGGCCGCGGAGCAGCCCGTCTGGACGACGAACACCGAGAAATGACCAACCCGGCCACGCTCACCAGAGCCTTCTCGCCGTGAGGAGGAAGACCGGGGCATCAGCGACGCCGCCAGCCCTCGCGCAAGCGAGGGCGATCCAACCTGTTAGGGCGCGAGCTTCTCGAGCGGCGCGACCTTCAACGCCAGGCGTTTCACCCCGGCCGAGCCGAAGTCGACATCGGCTTTGGCGTCGGCCCCGGAGCCGAGCACGGCCAATACTGTCCCGAGCCCGAAGGCCGTATGGAGGACCCTGTCGCCCACCTCCAGGCTCGGTACCGGCCGGGACGGGCGAGGTGCGGCGAGGCCGACCGACCCGGGCCTGATCCTTTCCCGCGGCCGGCCGTACGGCTGGGCGCCCCAGCCGACCTGGCCCAGCCGCCGCCAGTCCATCAGGTGAGCCGGGATCTCTTCCAGGAACCGTGACGCCGGGTTCTGCTGCGGGCTGCCGAAGGCGACCCGGACTTGGGAACGGGTCAGGTACAGCCGCTGCCGGGCCCGGGTAATGCCCACGTACGCCAGCCGCCGCTCCTCTTGCAGTTCCTCCGGGTCGGCGCGTGCCCGCTCATGGGGGAAGATCCCGTCCTCCATCCCGGTCAGGAAGACCGTGGCGAATTCCAGCCCCTTCGCCGTATGCAACGTCATCAGGGTGACCATCCCGTCGCTGTCGGCGTCCGGGATCTGATCGGCATCGGCCACCAGTGCGATCCGTTCCAGGAACGCCGGCAGCGAATCGTCCGGCTCGGGTGCCCCCAGCAGGGCGTCCTCTCCTGGTGTGACATCGACCGCGTTCACCGAGGCGACGAATTCGGCGGCGACGTTAACCAGTTCTTGCAGGTTCTCGAGCCGGGTCTCATCCTGGGGGTCGGTCGAGGCGGCCAGGGCATCGAGATAGCCGGATTCGCGCAGAATGCTGGCCAATACCTCGTCGGCGGCGGTCCCGTCGGCCACGAGATGCCGGTGACGCTGCAGCAGATCTACGAAGTCGCCCAGCTGCCGTACCGCCCGCGAGGTCATCCCGGGGATCTCCCCGGCCCGTTCTAAGGCCTGTCCGAATGAGATCTGGTTGGCGGCGGCGAACTGTTCCACAGTGGCCTGGGACGTGTCGCCGATGCCACGTTTCGGCTCGTTCAGGATCCGGCGCACTGAGACATCGTCGGCCGGGTTCGCGATGGCCCGCAGATACCCGATCGCATCGCGGATCTCCTTGCGCTCGTAGAACCGTAGTCCCCCGACCACCCGGTACGGCAGGCCAACCCGGATGAACACCTCCTCGAATGAACGTGATTGGGCGTTGGTGCGGTAAAAGACGGCGGTATCGCCGTAGCCGCTGAGGTGCTGGTCGGCGAGTCGGTCGATCTCAGTCGCCACGAACTGGGCCTCTTCGTGGTCAGTGTCGGCCACGTAGCCGGTGATCAGCGCCCCGTCCCCGGCGTCGGACCAGAGCCGTTTCGCGGGCCGGTCCGGGTTGTGTGAGATCACCGCATTCGCGGCTGACAACACATTCTGGGTGGAGCGGTAATTCTGCTCTAGCAGGATCGTCCGGGCGCCGGGGAAGTCTTGTTCAAAGTCCAGAATGTTACGGATCGTGGCCCCTCGGAAGGCGTAGATCGACTGGTCGGAGTCGCCCACCACCATGAGTTCGGGCGTCGTCACCGACGGCTCGGGTGATGGTGCCGGCTCACCGCAGAGTTCACGGATCAGGACGTACTGGGCGTGGTTGGTGTCCTGATATTCGTCCACCAGGACGTGCCGGAACCGGCGCCGGTACGCCTCCCGGACCGCCGGAAAAGCCTGCAGCAGGTGCACTGTCGTCATGATCAGGTCGTCGAAGTCCAACGCCTCAGCCGCCAGCAGCCGTCGCTGGTATTCGGCGTAGACCCGGGCATGGACCTCAGCTACCGGCCCCTGCGCCTGGTGGGCCGCGGTCTCATAATCGACCAGTTCGTTCTTGCAGGCCGAGACCGCGTGCAGCAAGGCCCGGACCGGGAACTTCCGAGGGTCGACCTCAAGGTCTCGGGCCACCAGCGACATCAGTCGTTTGGCGTCGGTGGCGTCGTAGATCGAGAAGCCGCGCCGGATCCCGAAGTGGCCGATCTCCTGGCGCAGGATCCGGACGCAGGCGGAGTGGAAGGTCGACACCCACATCAGCCGGGCCTGCTTGCCGACCAGTTCCTCCACCCGTTGCCGCATCTGCGCGGCTGCCTTGTTGGTGAAGGTGATCGCCAGGATCGACCCCGGATGAGCCTGCCGCTGCGCCACCAGGTACGCGATGCGTCGGGTCAGTACCCGGGTCTTGCCCGAGCCCGCGCCGGCGACTACCAGCACCGGTGGCCCGGCGTGGACCACCGCCTCCCGCTGCGGCTGGTTCAGCCCGGCCAGGATCTGGTCGGCGGTCACCGCCGGGCGCTGCCGGGGCCGCTGCGGCCAGGGCAGTTCTTCCGTCTGGGTCGGCCCCGGGGATTGGGGATCGTCGAGACTGAACAGGTCCGGGAATGGGGATTCGGTCATGGCAAGGGCCACTCTAAAGCTCGTCGCCCGGCGGGCCTGAATCCCTGGTACCCCAGGCCCGGACCCTGATCGATCACTCAGGGATGAGGCCGATTGGACCTTGCCCAGCTGCGATCTACAGTGAAAGGCATGGGGTTCATCAGTTGGATTGTTTTGGGTCTGGTCGCCGGTGCCCTCGCGAAGGCGATCCTGCCTGGCCGCCAGGGCGGAGGCTGGCTCTCCACGCTCCTGTTGGGCGTGGTCGGGGCACTAGTCGGCGGGTACATCGGCTCGTCGCTGTTCAACATCTCGCTGGAAGGTTTCTTCTCCATGCGTACCTGGCTGCTCTCCATCGGTGGCAGCGTGCTGGTACTGGCGGTCTGGGGCTTCCTGACCAGGAAGAACTAGTTACTCACCGACCCGCTGGCGCCGCCCGATCCCGGCGGCGCCAGCGACGGATGTCACACCAGCCGCCGGTCAGTCGCCCAGCGGGTGAGCTGGTGACGGTTCGACAGTTGCAACTTGCGTAGCACGCTGGAGACGTGGGTCTCGACGGTCTTGATCGAGATGAACAGTTCTCGGGCGATCTCCTTGTACGCGTACCCTCGGGCGATCAGCCGCAACACTTCCCGTTCCCGTTGGCTGAGCCGGTCCAGTTCCTCGTCCACCGAAGCGATGTCAATGGCCCCGGAGAAGGCATCCAGCACGAAACCTGCCAGCCGCGGCGAGAACACCGCGTCACCGTCAGAGACCCGCCGGATCGCATCTACCAGTTCGGTCCCGTTGATCGATTTGGTGACATAGCCGCGAGCGCCGGCGCGGATCACCCCGATCACATCCTCGGCCGCGTCCGACACCGACAACGCCAGGAATCGGATCTCCGGATCGCCGAGGTGGACCTGCTTGATCACTTCGGCGCCGCCACCGCCGGGCAGGTGTACGTCCAGCAGCACCACGTCAGGTTTGCTGGCGGTGATCGCCGCAACCGCGGTCGCCACGTCGGACCCCTCCCCTACGACGCTCACGAATGGTCCGATCTCGTGTTTGACGCCGGCTCGGAACATGGCGTGGTCATCGACGATCACGACCCGGCTACGTCCGGTCCTCTGCGATGTGGTCTCGTTCATCACTCCAGCTCCATCTCCAGTCGTACTTCGGTGCCGTCTCCCGGGACGGACCGCACTCGGGCGGTCCCGCCGTTGCGGATCATCCGGTCCATAATCGACCGGCGGATCCCCATCCGGTCCTCGCCGATGGTGTCCACCTCGAAACCGACCCCGCGGTCTCGGATGAAGACCTCCGCCAGGTGTGGTGTCACCTCGGCGTACACGTCGATCCGGTCGGCCCCGGAGTGTTTGGTGGCGTTGAGCACCGCCTCCCGCGCGGCCCGGACCAGGGCATCCAGTTGCGGCGTCATCTCCGCGTCCCCGACCACCACCACGTCGACCGGGACCGCGTGCTCATCCTCGACCTCGGTAATCGCCGCTGTGAGAGTAGCCCGCAGGTTACCCGCCTCGGTCTCTGCCTCCCCGTACAACCAGGAACGCAGTTCCCGCTCCTGCCGCCGGGCGATCGTCGCAACCGCTTTCGGGTCGTCAGCCTGACGCTGGATCAGAGCCAGCGACTGCAAGACCGAGTCATGCAGGTGGGCCGCGACGTCGGCGCGGGCATTGGCCAGCAGTTCCTGCTCCCGGGCCTCGGTTAGCGCGGTACGGGTCCGGAAAGCCCACGGCAGAGACACCCCGAGTACGCCGACTACGGCCACCATGCTCACCCAGACCACCGAACGCCACTGCGCGATCCCCAGCACCTGGGTCACCCCCAGCACCACCGCGGCCAGTACTAGGCAGCCGCCGAACGCTAACTCCAGCAACCGGATCAGGCTCCGGCGCCGTCCCGGGCGCAGCGTCGCGTCGTCGGCCTGGCGCCAGATCAGCGCCACGCCGCTGCTGCCGACCAGTAACGGCCAGTACCCGGCCCCGGTCCAGCTGATCCCGGTGCTCCGGAAAAGCCACGTCAGGCCAAGACCAAGCAGGGCCAGCGCCAGCACCGAGCCGATGTCGATGCCGACCTCCCGGGTCTCGGCGCGCATCCCGGTCCGGCTGGCGGCGTCCAGGCCCGGCGCGCGCTCGTCGCGGGCCAACGGCAGCAGCAGCCACAGTGCGGCGTAGATGAAACCACCGACCAGTTCGAAGGCTCCCAGGACAACGAAGGCGATCCGCAGCACCAGAACCGGCAGCCGCAGGTGGCCAGCCAGGCCGCTGCAGACCCCGCCCAGGATCGCCCCGCTACGCCGACGGGTGGCGCGCGGGGTCTCACCGGCTTCAGCAGCCGCGCCGGCGTGGCCTGGTGGCTCGGGTGACTTGGCCGCTGGCGGCAGGGGCTGCTGATCGCCGGCCGGGTTCGACGAGCCGGCCTCGGCCTGCGCCTCCAGGCGTGCCGCCACCTCGGCGAGCGAGGGTCGCGGCGGATCTGGCTGATCGGTCATGGTGCCCTAAGCCTCACATGCTCGCCTGACTCTGCCCGTCACCGCCCCACAGGTCGGGGATCAGGCGGGGGAGACCCGGATGGGAAATTGATCACTACCGGGCACAATGGTCTTTGTGGGAGTCCCGGTTCCGCTGCGGCGCAGCGTCGCTGACGCCAAGATCGGCGGGATCTGCGGCGGCCTTGCCGAACGGGCTGGGATCGACCCGCTCCTGGTGCGGCTGGCGGCCGTGATCCTGGCGTTTTGCAGCGGGATCGGAATCGTATGGTACCTGTCCGCCTGGCTGCTGCTGCCGCGGGGTTCGGCTCAGCCGGTGGTGCACCGGATCCTCCCCTTCACGAGAAACTGGCCACTGAGCCTGTGGGTGGTGTCGGGCAGCCTGCTGACCGCAGGCGCGGTGATCATAGGTTCCGAGATCAGCCTCGGTTTCGTACCGGCGATCGTGGTAGCCGGGCTCTGGTTCGCCGGCGCGATCCCGCGCCGACCAGCGGCCACCAGGACGTCTCCTGGCCCGGATCAGCAGCAGCCTGTCGTGATCCAGACCGCCACTGGCCCGTGGAGCCCACGCAACGGGTGGGGGCAGCCGGTCACGATATCGCAGGCCGAACTGTTCTTCTCTGAACCGGACCCGGTTGGGTTGTACCCGCTCCCCCAGCCGCGGCCCACGACGCTGCGGGAGCGGGTGACCTGGAGCCTGGTAGCGCTGCTCGGGATTGTGCTACTGATCCTGATGGCGCTATCCGAGCGGGGATGGGTGGTCCCCACCACCGCCTACCTGGCCGCTGCCTTGATGGTGGCCGGGCTGGGGCTGGTGTTCGGGGCCTGGTTCCGGCGTCCACGTGGGCTGCTGGCGGTGACCATCGTGTTGGCGCTCCTGAGCCTGGCCGCCACTATCCCCCAGCTGCTGAAGACCACCACCGAGGAGCACATCTCGATCTCAGCGGCCAGCCTGGGCCGTTCGTACGAGGTCACGATGGAGACCACGGCCATCGACATGACCGATGCCCGGTTCTCAGCGCCGGGGCAGATCACCATCAACGTCTGGGCGGGTCAGGCGCTGCTGGTCCTGCCTGAGGACGGCAACACCACCGTACGGTGGGAGATCCGCTCCGGCCGGGTAGTCGACCCGGACCTCGTGGTATATGAGGCTGGCACTGGTAGCTACCGATACCAGCCGGCACCGCTGCGTCCCCCGGTCACCGTGTCGGTGGTGCTGGTGGATTCGTCCCTGACCGTGGTCCGCCCATGAACCGCCGGGTCGATGTGTTGTCCCTAGTCTGCGGGCTGGGGGCATTGCTACTTGGCGCCACCGTACTGTGGACCTCGTTCGGTGGCACCCCGACGACCTGGCTGGTCAAGGTGGGGGTTCCCCTCGCGCTCGTGGCTGTCGGCGGCCTCGGGCTCCTGGCTTCTCGACACTGACAAGATCAACCCAACCGAAAGGAATCATCATGGCCACCTTGGCTCGCTCCTCGAACGACAAGGTGATCGGCGGGGTCTGCGGCGGCGTCGCCGCGTATCTCAATGCCGATGTCAACCTAGTCCGGATTATTACCGTGCTGCTGACGGTCTTCACAGGTTTCGGTCCCCTGGCCTACGTGCTGCTGTGGGCGATCCTGCCCGAGCAGAGCACCGGGGTACGAGGCATCGACATGGTGAAGGACGAAGCCACCCGGCTGAAACAGCAGTACGACCAGAGCCGGCAGGCTAACCGGGAGTACATGCCGAACTCCGACGACCTGCGCTGACCCAACAACCAGCGGCCCGGCCGTCCCAGCGACGCGCCGGGCCGCTGGTCGTCTTGGGCCGCCGGCTAGCCCCGCAGGTTCACGTAGGGTGAGCGCATGGCCGAGCTGATGATCCGGTCCACCCGGCTGGTCCGGTTGGACCCGGAGCTGCCCGATCATCCGGTCGACATTCGGATCCGTGATGGCCGGATCAGCGAAATCGGGACCGGGTTAGGCGGCGCCGAGCAGACCATTGAGGCTGACGGTCGCTGGCTGTCGCCGGGTTTCTGGGACTACCACGTCCACTTCCGGCAGTGGGCGGTGATGGGGCTGCGCTTTGACACGGGCGCCGCCCGCTGCCCGGAACAGGTCTGCCAGGTGGTGGCCGAGCAGGTGGCCCGTAGCAGCGAGCCGGCCAGTCTGTTGGTGGGTTTCGGGCATCGGACTAGTTCGTGGCAGCGTCCGGTCAGCGCTGCCGAGCTGGACGCGGTAAGCGGTGCGCACCCGGTGGTGTTGATCACCGGCGACGCCCACAGCGGCTGGATTAACACCGCTGCCCAACGGCTATTGGCAGCTGCGACGGCGGGGGTCTGGTCCGAGGGAGAATGGTTCGCGTTGATGAACCGCCTGGACCGGCTGCAGGCCGACCCGCAGCTGATGGCCGAGGCGGTCGACCAGCGGCTGCGGCAGGCGGCCCGGCTTGGCGTGGTCGCGATGGTGGACCTGGTGATGGACGGCTCGCTGGGCGGCTGGCGGGAGGTCTCGGCGGCCGGGTCGGTGATGCCGCGGATCCGGGTCGGGGTGACCCCGCAGGCATTGGATGAGGTCGAAGCGGCCGGATACCGCGACGGTGACCTGCTGGACCAGCGCGGCCTGGTGACGATGGGGCCGTTGAAACTGATCTGCGATGGTTCGCTGAGCAGCCTCACCGCCTACTGCCACGCCCCGTACGGTCCGCACCGGTCGTGTGGTCTGTTGACTTATCCGGCCGAGGAGCTGACGGCCTTGGTCCGGCGCGGTCATCGGGCCGGGCTCCAGATCGCCTGTCATGCGATCGGCGATGCCGCAGCGACAGCGGTGCTGGACGCCTTTGAACGGGTCGGGGCTAGCGGCAGCATCGAACATGCCCAGCTGATGAGCCCAGACCAGATCGCCCGGATGGCCCGGTTGGGGCTGGCCGCGAGTGTCCAGCCGGCGCACCTGGTCGATGACCTGGAGGCCCTGGAGCGGTTGTGGGCTGATCGGGCCGACCGGGCCTTCCCGCTGCGAGATCTGCTGGCTGCAGGGGTGACGTTACGGCTGGGTTCTGACGCCCCGATCGCACCACTGGACCCGTTGGCGGCGATGGCAGCGGCAGTACACCGTAACCTGGCAGGGAGGCCGACGTGGCACCCGGAGCAGCGGCTGTCGGTGGCCGAGGCGCTGGCAGCGTCGGTGAACGGAGCCCGGGTTCGGGTCGGGGCACCGGCCGACCTGGTGCTCCTCGACGCCGACCCCTTGGCCGTGAGCGACGACTCCGCGGCGGCGGTAGCGCTGCAGCGGCTGCGGCCCGTGTCTGCGACGATCGTGGCGGGTGAGGTCATCCATCAGGCCTGAGATCGAAGCCAGGTCATTCCCATTCGATGGTGCCCGGTGGTTTGCTGGTGACGTCCACCACGACCCGGTTGATCTCGCGGACCTCGTTGGTGATCCGGGTCGAGATCCGCTCCACGACCGGGTACGGCAGCCGTGCCCAGTCCGCGGTCATCCCATCCTCGCTGGTCACCGGGCGCAGCACCACCGGGTGTCCGTACGTACGACCGTCGCCTTGCACCCCGACCGAGTGGACGTCGGCTAGCAGCACCACCGGGAACTGCCAGATTTCACGGTCCAGCCCGGCTGCGGTCAGCTCCTCCCGGGCGATCGCATCAGCCTCGCGCAGGATGTCCAGCCGCTGCCGGGTGACCTCCCCGATGATCCGGATCGCCAGGCCCGGCCCGGGGAACGGATGACGCCACACCATCGGCTCGGGCAGCCCCAATTCCAGGCCGACCTGCCGGACCTCATCCTTGAACAGGGTCCGTAACGGCTCGACCAGGGTGAATCGGAGATCATCGGGCAGGCCGCCGACATTGTGGTGGGATTTGATGGTGGCGGCGCCCTCACCGCCGCCGGATTCGACCACATCCGGGTACAGGGTGCCCTGGACCAGGAAGTCGATGTCGCGTTCAGCCTCTAACCGCCGGGCGGCGGCCTCGAAAGTTCGGATGAAGTCCCGGCCAATGATCCGACGTTTGGTCTCCGGGTCACTCACCCCGGCCAGGTGTTCGAGGAACTGATCGGCCGCGTCCTCGACCACCAGGTCCACCCCGGTGGCGGCCACGAAGTCTCGCCGGACAGCCTCAGCCTCACCCTTGCGCAGCAGCCCGTGGTCCACGAAGACGCAGGTCAGCTGGTCACCGACGGCGCGTTGTACGATCGCCGCCGCCACCGCCGAGTCAACCCCACCGGACAGCGCGCACAGCACCCGCCGGTCCCCGACCTGCTCGCGGACCTGGGCGACTGCCTGCTCCGCGATCGTCGCCGTCCGCCAGGCCGAGCCGAGACCGGCGATCCGGTGCAGGAAGGCCTCCAGGACCTGCTGGCCGTGGTCGCTGTGGTGGACCTCCGGATGCCACTGGACGCCGGCCAGCCGCCGGGCCGGGTCCTCGAAGGCGGCGACTTGTGCCCCGGCCGACGAGGCTAGCGCGGTGAACCCGGGCGGCGCGGCGCGTACCGCGTCACCATGGCTCATCCAAACCTGAAGCTGCGCCGGGAGTCCCGCCAGCAGCTGCCCGGGCTGGTTCACCCGCAGGTCGGTACGCCCAAACTCGGACAGGTCGGTCCGGGCCACCTCGCCGCCCAGCGCGTGGGCCATCGCCTGGAAGCCGTAGCAGATCCCGAAGACCGCGATCCCGGCCTGGAAGAGCGCCGGGTCGACCTGTGGGGCGCCGTCGGCGTATACGCTGCGCGGGCCGCCGGAGAGCACGATCGCGGCCGGCTGCCGGGCTACCAGGTCGGCCACCGGGACCGTGTGGCTCACGATCTCGGAGTAGACCCCGGCCTCTCGGATTCGCCGGGCGATCAGCTGGGCGTATTGGGCGCCGTAGTCGATGACGAGCACGGTCTGCTGCGGTTGCATGGCCTGGATCCTATTGGCCTGCCCGGCGCGGGCCTGGAATCTGCGCCGAGGCTGTCGCAGCCGGCCCTACGCTGGCGGCATGGACTCCCTGTTCCGCCCGCCGGCCGAGGCCTGGCACCGGCTGGCGCCCGCTTACGCGAAGGTCACGACGCTGACGGCGGTGGGGCTGAACCTGATGGTCTGGGCTCCGCTGGTGGTGGTGGGTTTTCTGGTGCTGCCGGGCTGGTGGCCGGGGCTGGTGCTGCTCGTCGCCCTGGCCTGGTTGGGGTGGCGGGTGGTCCGTGCCGGCCGGTACGCGCGATCCTGGGGGTACGCCGAACGCGGCGAGGATCTATGCCTCACCCGGGGTCTGTGGTTCAAGAGTTTGACCGTGGTGCCGTACGGGCGGTTGCAGCTGGCGCAGGTCGAGGCCGGTCCGCTGCAGCGGGCTTTCGGGCTGGCCACGGTGACCTTGGTGACCGCTTCCGCCCAAAGCGATGCCCGGATCCCGGGTCTGCCGGCGGCTGAGGCGCAGCGGCTGCGGGACCGGCTGATCGAGGTCGGCGATGCCCGGGGCGCGGGCCTGTGACCGGGACCCCGCCGTGGCCCGGCTCGGCTTCGTACGGGCCGATCCCGGACGCCTCCGGCCCGCCCACCACCCGGTTCGGGGTCCCCGACCCGGTCACGCCCGGCGCCACCAGAGCACAGTCCAGCAACGGTGACCGGGCTGGGGTGCCGGCGCCATTCGCTGCCCCCGACGGGCCGGTCGCAGACCCAGCTCGGGCCGCCTCGGACCAGGCGGCTGCCTCGGTTGCTCCGAATCACCCGGTCAAGACGGTGGAGCGGGCGCATCCGCTGACCCCCTTCGTCAAGGGCTGGCTGATCCTGGTCGGCTGCGGATGGTTCGTCATCCGGGAGTACGTCCGGCCGGGCGAGCAGAACCCCCAGAATCTGCCGCTGGAGCTGGTTCTGGCTGGGATGGGCCTGATCGTGGTGTTGGCCAGCCTAGCCGGGCTGGTCTCTTGGCTGACCACCCGGTTCATCGCCGACGATGACGAGCTGCGGGTTGAGACCGGCTGGTTGTTGCGGCAGTCGCGGCGGATCTCGTATTCCCGGATCCAGTCGGTAGACGTGGTGCAACCGCTAGCAGCGCGGCTGTTCGGCCTGGCGCAGCTACAGATCGACGCCGGCGGGGATTCCACCAAGGTGCAATTCTTGAGCCGTCTGCGCGCCTACCAGATGCGCGACGACCTGATGCGCCGGGCCCATGGCCACCGTACCGGCGTTACCGACAGCCTTGCCCCCAGCGGCGGGCTGTTGGAGGATCTAGGAGCCCAGGACCAGGTCTTGGTGAGGGTCCAGCCGCAGCAGCTGCTGCTGGGGGCGGTGGCCTCGCACGACCTGCTCGGGCTGGTGCTCGCCTTGGTGTTCCCGGCGGCGTTGGTCGCGATTGTGCTGGCGTTGTGGCCGAACAGCCCGATCCTCGGCAACCTGAAGGGTTATCTTGCGGTGGGCAGTCTGGTCCCCGTCGGTCTCGCTGTGGCGTCGTACCTGTCGAACCGGGTGGTCGCCCAGTTCAACTATTCCCTGGCGCGGACCCCCGCCGGGCTGCGGATCACCCGCGGCCTGACTAATCTCACCAGCCAGACCATTCCCGCCCACCGGATCCAGTCGATCCGGATCGCCCAGCCGCTGCTGTGGCGCTGGCTGCGCCGGTGGCGTCTGGACGTCGAGGTGCTGGGGTACGGGAAGGCCACCACCAACGAGGACACCAAGCAGGTCTCCACGATCTTGCTCCCCATCGGCGACGAGCAGCAGGTGGCAGCGGCCCTGGCCGCAGTCTGGCCTAGGCTGCAGCTCGACCGGCTGGTCTTCACCGGCAGCCCGCGTCGGGCCCGCTGGCTGGATCCGTTGGCGTACTCCTGGAACGGGATCGCCTGCGACGACACGGTGGTCGTCACCCGCCGCGGCTGGATGACCCGGCTGCAGTCGATCGTGCCGCATGCCCGGCTGCAGTCCGTCCAGGCCGACCAGGGCCCGTGACAGCGGCGGCTGCGGCTGGCCAATGTCTGGTTCCACACCACCGGCACCATCAACTCTCATGCGGCGATCCATCTCGACGCGGACTTGGCCCGCCAGATCGTGTACCGCGAATTGGACCAGGCCCGCGCCAGCCGGGCCGAGGAGCTACTTGGCCGACCGGCGGATGATGGGGCTATGACGATGCCTCCTGTTCCCCACGGCCAGCAGGGTCCCGGCCCGGCTGGCCCGCTGCACCCGGATCGGATCCCGGCCGGCCCACTGCACCCGGATCGGATCCCGGCCGGCCCGTTGCCCGGCCAGAGCCCCGTCCCACTGCTGCCGGATCCGCGGCCCGAGAAGCGCCCCTGAGCCAGGACCTAGTTGACCGTTACACGACACCCTCTACCCTGGCAGGCATGTTCTTCGACAGGCAGAAGCTGATCGACGTCACTCGGACGCTGAGCGGTCGGCCGTCCCCGGTGGTCGACCCGACGCTGCCGCACCGGGTGCTGGGCCTCCCAATCGGCGAGGTCCCGGCGCAGGCCGAGGTGGCATATTTTGCGATGGGCTGCTTCTGGGGGGCGGAGCGGCTGTTCTGGCAGATCCCGGGGGTACTGACCACGGCGGTCGGCTACCAGGGCGGGCACGCCCCGAACCCGACGTACGAGCAGGTGTGCAGCGGCCAGACCGGCCACGCTGAGACGGTCCGGGTGGTTTTCGACCCGCGGCAGGTCGACTACGACCAGCTGCTGACGGTGTTCTTCGAGAACCACGACCCGACCCAGGGGATGCGCCAGGGCAATGACCGCGGCAGCCAGTACCGCTCCGCCGTGTACGCCACGACCGAGCAGCAGGAGACGGCCGCGCGGGCTGCCCAGGAGCGGATGCAGCAGGCGCTGACCCGGGCCGGGTACGGCCCGATCACCACCGAGATCGCCCCGGCCGGCCCGTTCTTCTTCGCCGAGGCCTACCACCAGCAGTACTTGGACGCGAATCCGGGCGGCTACTGCCCGGTTCACGCCACCGGCGTCAGCTGCGGGTAGCGCCGAGGGTTTGCGGGGGCGCGCGGGCGGGCCCTCGTACGAGCGGTCGCTGGGGGTGTTGACCCGGAGGGTTTGCGGGGGCGCGCGGGCGGGCCGCACACCCCCGCCCCGGTCAGGCGCCCGGGGTGACCTCTCCTGACGGCCAGGTGCGGCGGATGAAGTCGGCCACATCTCTGGAGTGGAGCAGCTCGTCGAGCCGGGCGAGCGCGGACCGATTGTCGTCTGTGCGCCAGGCCAGCACATTCGCGTACGGGTTGGCCTCCACCTTCTCGGCCGCTAGGGCGTCTCGGGTGCTCAGCCCAGCCGAGAGAATGAAATTGCCGTTCACCATGGCCACGTCGACCTTGGGGTCGTCGATCTGCTGCACGATCACCTCGGGCTGGTTTTCCAGGAATCTCAACCCCTTCGGGTTCTGGTCCGCGGTCAGGTTCAGCACATTGCTGCTGGCAGTGACGCCTTTCAGGAGCCCGGCCATTTCCAGCACCTTTAGGCCGCGGGCCTGGTTGGAGGCGTCGTTGGTGATCGCGACCGTCGCGCCCTGCGGGATGTCGGTGACTGCCCGGTGCTTCTTAGAGAAGGCCGCGTACGGCTCGATGTGGATCCCGGAGCCGTGAGTGAAGGCGTACTTGCGTTCGGCGATCTGGTTCTCCAAGTACGGCACGTGCTGGAAGTAGTTGGCGTCCAGCTCCTTTGACGCCAACGCCTCATTCGGCTGGACGTAGTCGTCGTATTCAATGATCTGGAGGTCGATCTTCGCGGCAGCAGCCAGCTGATCCTTGACGAAGCCGAGGATCCGGGCGTGCGGGACCGGGCTGGCGCCGACCTTCAGCCTGGTGACCGCGTCAGACGCGTCGGATGCCGTCGAGCCGGAGCAGCCCATCATCGCCATCGCCGCGGTAGCGCCGGTGAGGGCAAACAGGCCTCTGCGAGTGGTGATCATGGTTATCCTTCCGGTTGTGGGCCCGCCCGGGTGGCAGGCCGGGTCTGTGGGGTTATCGATGGTCGACTGCGCGGACCACGGCGTCGCCAACCAGTTGCACCAACTGGACCAGCAGCACCAAGATGACCAGGACTACGATCATCACTTCGGGCTGGAACCGCTGGTAGCCGTAGTTGTAGGCGAGCCGGCCGAGCCCGCCGCCGCCGACCAGACCGGCCATCGCGGAGTAGCCGATCAGAGCCACCATGGTGGTGGTGATGCCGGCCACTAGCGACGGCAGCGCCTCCGGCAGCAGCACCTTCCAGACGGTCTGGAAACGAGTCGAGCCCATGGCATGGGCAGCGTCGATCTTGCCCGGGTCAACCTCCCGTAGTGAGGTTTCGACCAGCCGCGCAAAGAACGGGACGCAGGCGATGGTGAGCGATACCGAGGCCGCCACCGGGCCGACCGAGGTCCCGGCCAGAAGCCGGGTCAGCGGGATCAGCGAGACCATCAGGATCGCGTACGGGACGGAGCGGGTGATGTTGACCAGCACCCCCGACAGCAGCAGGTGCAGCGGCCGGTTCTGGGCCATCCCGCCGGGTTGGGTGACCAGCAACACCACGCCGAGCGGCAGCCCGAGCAGCACCGTGGCCAGCCCGCTCAGTCCCACCATCTGCAGGGTCTCGAGCAGGGCCGGGCCGAGCGCGGCCCGGATCGCGGGGTTCGTGAGCAGGTCGTGGATCACAGCTGCCCCCCCACCCAGGCCTGCGCCTCCTGGCGTACCAGTTCGGCGATCACCGTGTCTGCTGTGAGCCCGTCCGGGACCCGGACCCGGGCCCGGTGGAAGATTTGCCCGCCCAACGACTCGACGGTGGCGGCGATCACCGGCAGGTCGGCCCCGAGCGTCCGCCCGGCCCGGACTAGCGCCGGGACCTGGTCGCCGGCGGTGACGTCCAAGATCTCGACCGTGGTGGCATCGCCGGTGTTGGGCGCCAGCCCGAGCAGGGCCTCGCTTAGCCGGCCCCGGTGCCGCAGCACGGTAGTCAGGGCTCCGGTCTCCACTACCCGACCGGCCTCCAGCAGCGAGACCGAGTCGGCGACCCGTTTCACTACCTGCATCTCGTGGGTGATCACCAGCACGGCCAGGCCCAGCCGGGCCCGCAGCCCGGCGATCAGGTCCAGGATCTCGCTGGTAGTGGCCGGGTCCAGGGCGCTAGTGGGTTCGTCGCAGAGCAGCACCTGTGGTTCGGTGGCCAGGGCCCGGGCGATCCCGACCCGCTGGCGTTGCCCTCCCGACAGCTGGGCCGGGTAGGCGTCCTGCCGGTCCGCGAGGCCGACCAGCGACAACAATTCGGCGGCCCGAGCCAGGCGTTCGGCGCGAGGGGTCCTGGCCAGTTCCAGCGGATAGCTAACGTTGGCGGCGACGGTACGGGAGTCGAAGAGGTTGGCGTGTTGAAAGACGACCCCCAGCCGACGACGGGAGCGGCGTAGCGCGGTGGAGTGGACCGCGGTCAGGTTGACCCCGCCGATCGTGACGGTGCCGGCAGTCGGCCGGTCCAGCATCGCCAGGCAGCGGACCAGGGTGGATTTGCCGGCGCCGGACTGCCCGATCACGGCGTGGACGTGGTTTGCGGGGACGCTGAGGGTGACCCCGTCCAGGGCTCGTACCTCACGGTCTGCCTGTCGGTAGACCTTCTTCAGGTTGGTGACGCTGATCATGGGTGGCCTTCTGTCGGTGGACGCGGCGCAGGGCCCCGTAGTCGGGGCTGGCAGGTCTGGATGCGTCCAGTGCGGACTGGTCTGCGGTGCTGGGTCAGATCACCAGCGGCACATGAACCGACACATACCCATCATGGCCGGCGTCGAACGACGCAGGGCACATGGACGGTACGCGGTGGTTGGCACGGGGGTCATCTTAGACCCGCGATGCCGGCGCCGGAAGCCGCTGTCTTTTTCTGGACAGATTGGCGTTGGTCTGCGGCGTCGTTCTTTAGGTGATGCTGGACAGCCAGGCCCGGGCGATGTCGGAGGCCTTGCGCTGCTGCTGTTTGGATTGGGCGTTCAGTTCCCTCAGGGCGGGGGTGTCGAGCCTGGCCTGCACTTTCTCCAGCGCCGCGACGGCGGCCGGGTTCACTCGGGGGGACACGATCGGCACCACATTCTGCGGCAGGATCATCGACTTCGGGTCGGTCAGGGTGACGAATCCGGAACTGACGATCTCCGGGTCCGAGCTGTACAGGTCGGCCACGAGTACGGTCCCGTCGGCGAGGGCCTTGCGGGTCAGCGGGCCGCCCGAGTCCTCCACCGCGACCAGGTGTGTCTCGATCCCGTAGTGGGATGTGAGCCCTCGGGGCCCGTACGGGCGGGTGGCGAGTTCAGCGTTGCCGCCGATCCGCACCGGCTGCGGTGCCCTGGTCAGATCCGCCAGCGACACCAGTTGGTAACGCTCGGCGCTCTGGCGGGTCACGTTGTAGCTGTCCTGGTCGCTGGCCGGTGCCGCCCGCAGGGCCCGCAGCCCCGCAGGCAGCGCCTTCGCCAGTGCGGCCTCAACCTCGGCGCTGGTGGTCGCGGTCGACGATGCGTCCAGCGATTGGAGCAGGTTCCCGCTGTAGTCGGGGAAGACATCGACCCGCCCGGCGCGTAGTTCCGGCAGGTAGACCTCCCGCTGCCCGATCTGGAATTGCCGGGTCACCGCGAATCCCGCCTGTTCCAGCGCGTGGGCGTAGATCTCGGCGATAATCTCGTTCGAGTAGTACTGCTGGCTGCCGACCACCAGCCCAGTTCCGTTGGCTGATCCGGTGCCCAACGGGTCGGTGGTGGAGCAGGCCCCCAGGGCCGCGGCGATGGCCGCGCCACCGAGGCTAAGAAAATGACGTCTGGTGGCCACCGGGTCTCCTGGAGGGTACGAGTGCGCCTATTGGGTGCTAACTCTGCGGCTGCGTCCAGTATTCCTGCGGGCCGCCAGGTTCATCACCCATTCGAAACCGAATTCCACGATCATGGCCAGCAGCACCACCAGCAGTGAGGCGGCCAGCATCATCGGGTAGTTTTGGGTTTTCAAGCCGAGGAAGAGGTAGCGGCCCAGGCCGCCGGCGCCGACGTACGCGGCCAGGGTCGCGGTCGCCACCACCTGCAGCATCGCCGAGCGGATCCCGCCCAGCAGCAGCGGCAGCCCGACCGGGGCCTCGACCTGCCACAGCACTTGCCAGGGTGACATCCCGATAGCCCGGGCGGCGTCGACCACCGGCGCGGGGACCTGCTCAATCCCCGCGTACGCCCCGGCTAGTACCGACGGCACCGCCAGCAGCACCAGCGCCAGCAGCGGCGCTTCCAGCCCGATCCCCAGCCACAGCCCGAGCAGGGTAATCACGCCGAGTGTTGGCAGGGCCCGGGCAGCGCCGGAGGAGATCACCACCAGTCCCCGGGCCCGGCGGCTGTGTCCGACCAGGTAGCCGATGGGGATCCCGATCAGGCAGGCGATGTGGACCGCCAGCAGACAGTACCCGAGGTGCTCGACGAAGCGGAGCAGGTATCCGTCGGGCCCGATGGCGTTGGCCGGGTCAGCCAGCCAGTGCAGGGCGGCTCGCCAGAAGCCCATCAGATCACCCCCTGTCCGAGTCGGCGGCCACGCTGCCACGGCATCAGCAGCCTGCCGAGACCCACCAGGACCAGGTCCACCAGGACCGCCAGCAGCACGGTGGCCACGATCCCGGCGACTACCTCGGCCACGATCCCGCGTTGGAAGCCGTCAGTGAATAGCAGCCCCAGGCTGGGCACCCCTAGTACCCCGCTGACGGTGACCAGGCTGACGGTGCTCACCGCCACCACCCGCAGTCCGGCCAGCAAGGCTGGCCCGCTTAGGGGCAGGTCGACGCTGAAAAAGCGACGCAGCCCGGAGTAGCCGAGCGCGGTCGCTGACAAGGTGGTGGCCTGCGGCACCGTGTCCAGCGCGTCCGCTGCCGAGCGCACCATCAGCGACAGCCCGTACAGGGTCAGCGCAGCCACCACGTTGACCGGTTCGCGCACCGAGTGGCCGGTCATCATCGGCAGCATGATGAACAGTGGCAGCGACGGCACTGCGTACAGCAGCCCGGTCATCAGCAGCAGCGTGAACCGGGACCAGCGGAACCGGTTCGCGGCCCAGGCCAGCGGCAGCGCCAATAGCAGGCTTAGCAGGATCGCCGGCGCCGCCAGCCGCAGGTGCGCCCAGGATGCGTCCAGGATGGTGCTGGTGTTGTGACGTAGCCAGGTCATGATGGTCTGCGGAGCCGTCCTACCGGCCGGCCGATGCTGTCGAGGACCAGGTCATCCCCGTACGGGCCGGGTTCTAGGTGCAGGGTTCGGTCTCCGGAGGTCAGCCCGATCAGGTCCTGGACGAAGTCGTCGGCCGGGTCGGTCAGGATCTGCTGCGGGGTGCCGATCTGGGCGATCTGGCCACCGGCGGCGAGGATCACGATCTGGTCGCCCAGGGTGAAGGCCTCGGTGATGTCGTGGGTGACGAAGAGGATGGTCTTGTGGAGTCGGGCCTGCAGGTCGCGCAGTTCGCGTTGTAGCCCGGCCCGGACGATCGGGTCGACCGCGCCGAAAGGTTCGTCCATCAGCAGGACCTTCGGGTCTGCGGCTAGGCCGCGGGCCACGCCGACTCGTTGCTGTTGGCCGCCGGATAGTTGGGATGGGTAGCGTTGGGCCAGGTCTCGGTCCAGCCCGACGGTGTCCATCAGTTCGAGGGCCTGATGGTGGGCGATCTTCTTAGGGACCCGGTTCAGCAGGGGCACGGTGGCGATGTTGTCGATCACGCGCCGGTGTGGCAGCAGCCCGGAGTTCTGCATCACGTATCCGATCGATCGGCGTAGGGCGACCGGTTTCACGGTGGCGACGTCGACTCCGGCGACCAGTACCTGGCCGCTGGTTGGGGTGACCATCCGGTTCACCATCCGCAGCAGGGTGGTCTTGCCGCAGCCACTGGAGCCGACCATAACGGTGGTCTTCCCCTCGGGTACGAGCAGTGACACGCCGCGTACGGCGACTGTTGCGTCAGGGTAGATCTTGCTGACGTTTCGAAGCTCGATCACCTGAGCCATGGTGACCTATAGCGGTGACAGATCCCAATCCGAGCTGGCTACTGGAGCTGGGCTGGGCGGCTCTGGCCCGCTGACCGCTGGCGTTGTCGACCGGCAGCGCTGATGTCTGTGTTATCCGCCGAGGAGTTTCTCGATGGCGAGGTTGATGGCGTACTGAAGCGCCCGTTGGCAGATCAGCCGAGCAATCGGAACGATACTCATCGACGCACCCGCCGTCGGGATTGCTGCTGCAATCGCCTCGGCCACCGAAATCGCAAACATGACGAGCTGGACCACGAAGACACCCTTCAGCACGATCACAGCCCCGCCGATCAGCAGCAGGCAACCCCCGGTGATGTTGCCTGCCACAGCCAGGTTCTTCAGCACATCCGCGATGCCGTCGTCCCCGCTGAATCGCCGCGAGTACGCCTCGGCCGCCGGGCCGGCGTTCTCCCGGGCCACGATGTCGTGAGCGCCCTGGGCGGCCTGTACGCTCCCCTCGACCTCGCCCGCGTAGCCCATCCACCGGTCGGCCCATGCGAAGATCTTGTCCTCATCACCCTCGGGCCATTCGAACCCGATCATGTTCAGGAACTTAGACAACTCCGGGGGCAGCATCAGCGACATCACGCACCCCCTGTGATCCTCGAGGCCAGGCCCGTGTTCTCGGTCTCTACCTCCGCGTATGCCTGGCCCACCGTCTGCAGCTGCTCACCCTGTTCACCCATCCGGGTGGCCAGGTCCTCGACTGTCTCCTGGAACACTTCCAGGAACACCCCGTAGATCATCTGCGCCACCCCACCGAGGGTGTCATTCGTGCCCAGCACGTTCAGGTCATTCACCTGCCCCAGTAATGCCTGGGTTTTGGCCTGGACATCCTGCCCCGCCCGCATCATCGCCGACCCGGCCTGCGCATACGATTCGGGGCTGAATCGAACCTCACCCTCGTTCATGCCCAGATCACCTCCCTGCGTTCACACCTGGTATCGCTCGTGCTGTTGTGCGGCTCGGGTCAGCATTTGCTCCATCGACCCGAGGTATCGGCCCATCGACTGTTCCGTCTGCTGTTGCACCTCATCGAGCACCGACCGCAGCCGCCCGAAGTCTGTCGTCTGGTCCCCGTAGGAGTCGACCACCGCGGCCGCGTACGCCTCGACAGCAGCGTTCACCGCCTCCACCATCCGGTCTGCCAATTCGACGTTCGACAGTCGCATCGCCCGGGCATCAATCCGGATCTCCTTCGCCAGACCGGCTGCGACGGTGACGGTGACCAGGCCGTCTTCGCTTTCGCCTGAGCCCTCGACCTGCGGCACCTCCAACGGTTCCTTCATGGGCCGGCTCAGCTGCTGGCGTACCGTCTCAAAGACTCCCGACAGGTCACTCATTCGGCGGCCTCTTCCAGCATCTGGACCATCAGTTTCTCGAACGACTCGTACACGTCTTGCGGGTCGTCTGGGTCCCACGAGTATCGGTCGACCAGTTTCCAGGCCTGGTCGCTGGTGTCGTAGGCCAGCAGCTGGTCATCTCGTTCCCCGAAGAACCGCAGCGGCGAATCCAGATCATGCATGCCATGCAGCAGCCGCTGGTTCGACTCCACGATCCCGAACCGGAACACCTCCCCCTCCAGGTCATGCGTCCCGTACACACACAGCCCATCGAAATCGAACCCATTCGTCCGCCTCAACAACTCAGCGTATGCCGCGGGCAGCGCGATCCCGAACAACTCCTCGAACTGAGGAGCCAGCCACGTCATCTCTTGCTCCGTGGCCCCCGGGAACTGCTCCCCATACTCGGCCTCAATCCGATCAACCAGCGAGACAATCCGACTCATAAGATACCTCCCACGTATTATTTAGATGACCATATTATCGTAGAATGGACCATAGGTGATCGTGGTACTGGCCCACCTCGTAGGTGGCCAGATCGTCGTCCCCGGAGGGAATTCCGGCCAGGTAATAGTACGACTATCACCAGGAGCCATGTCCTTGGTGGCCCAAGTCTGATGGTTGGTGATCAGTTGATGATCTGGAGA
>ERZ772967.210-NODE-210-length-50956-cov-4.036659_pt1 | contig 50956 bp, 40 predicted proteins | sample MGYA00511677_ERZ772967 | MGnify/ENA primary metagenome ERZ772967 (study PRJEB29015, sample SAMEA2737931) | human oral metagenome | biome: human oral; feature: human-associated habitat; material: dental | place: China | collected 2146 ...
GACATCCGGACCTTGTTCGGAGGGCTGAAGGCCTGAATTAAATTCATTCTTATTTCTTCTATTGCGTAATCTGGGTTTATTCCGGCATCTCATCGCGTCATTTGTTCGAAGGAACCATTTTTTTTACCTATCTTTGAGGCGTAATTAAATAATCATTAATCATAAGGAATTATATATGATTCAGTTTTTTCAATCGTCGGACAAGAGCGTCTTAGCGGTAGAGACCTCCCATACATTCTCGAAGAACGATATCGAAAAATTAATCTGGCTGTTCAGCGGCGCCACTCCGGTAGAGGCGGATGTGGTTAAGGGACGATTTGTCGGGCCGCGTCGTGAGATGATCACGCCGTGGAGCACGAATGCTGTCGAAATCACGCAGAACATGGGCCTGGAAGGAATTTCGCGTATCGAAGAATATGTTCCCCTCTCGCCGGAGAAGGGACATGACCCGATGTTGCAACATGTCTATGACAACCTTGACCAGCAACTGTTCACGATCGACCGCAAGCCTGATCCGATCGTGTATATCGACGATATTGCGGCCTACAACGAGCAGGAAGGACTTGCGCTGAGCGCCGACGAGGTGGGCTACCTCAACGAAGTAAGCAAAAAACTGAAACGTAACCTGACCGACAGCGAAGTGTTCGGGTTTTCGCAGGTGAATTCCGAGCATTGCCGGCATAAAATCTTCGGTGGTACCTTCATTATCGACGGCGAAGAAAAGGAGCATTCCCTCTTTGCTCTGATCAAAAAAACATCGGCCGAGAACCCGAACAAGCTGGTGTCGGCCTATAAAGACAATGTAGCATTCAATGCCGGCCCGACCGTCGAGCAGTTCGCTCCTCTGTCGGCCGATAAGCCCGATTATTTCTCGATCAAGAAGATCGATACCGTACTGTCGCTGAAAGCCGAAACGCATAATTTCCCGACAACCGTCGAGCCGTTCAACGGTGCCGCTACCGGCACGGGAGGCGAGATTCGCGATCGTCTGGGCGGAGGCAAGGCTTCTCTTCCCATAGCGGGAACAGCCGTGTATATGACCTCCTATCCCCGCACCGAAGAAAACCGCTCATGGGAGAACATACTCGATCCGCGTCGATGGTTGTATCAGTCACCCGAACAAATCCTGATCAAAGCATCGAACGGCGCTTCCGATTTCGGGAATAAGTTCGGACAACCGCTGATCTGCGGGTCGCTGCTCACTTTCGAGCACACCGAGAACGAGAAGAAATATGCATACGACAAAGTCATCATGCTGGCCGGAGGTGTGGGCTATGCCAACAAACGCGATGCCCTCAAAGGTGATCCGAAGCCGAAGGAAAAAGTGGTGATCATCGGAGGTGATAATTACCGCATCGGTATGGGTGGAGGCGCTGTCTCGTCGGTCGATACGGGACAATATACAAGCGGTATCGAGTTGAATGCCGTGCAGCGTGCCAATCCGGAGATGCAGAAACGGGCGGCCAACGTGATCCGTGCCATCGCCGAGTCCGAAAGTAACCCCATCATCTCGATCCACGATCATGGAGCGGGGGGACACCTGAACTGTCTGTCCGAGCTTGTCGAAGCGACCGGCGGACATATCGACATGTCGAAGCTCCCCGTCGGCGATCCGACCCTTTCGGCGAAGGAAATTATCGGGAACGAGAGCCAGGAACGTATGGGGTTGTTGATGAAAGAAAAAGACGTTGAGCGTGTGCGGCGTATCGCTGAACGTGAACGCGCTCCGATGTACGTTGTCGGTCAAACGACGGATGACATGAAGTTTGTTTTCGAGCAGCAGGATGGCGTACGCCCCATCGATATCAAACTCGAGTACATGTTCGGTAAGCCGCCGCGTACCATCATGGAAGATCAGACGGTCGACGAAGCATATTCTCCTGTAAAATATAAGGAAGCCGATTTGCACCGCTACCTCGAAAATGTGCTCCAGCTCGAAGCCGTAGCCTGCAAAGACTGGCTGACGAACAAGGTCGACCGCAGTGTAACGGGCAAGATCGCCCGTCAACAGTGTCAGGGAGAATTGCAGCTGCCGCTCAGCGACCTTGGCGCCGTGGCGCTCGACTATCGCGGTCAGGCCGGTATGGCTACCTCCATCGGTCATGCTCCGCAAGTCGCGTTGATCGACCCGGCCGCCGGATCGGTGATGGCGATCGCCGAAGCACTGACGAATATTGTTTTTGCCCCGCTGGCCGATGGGCTTACCAGTGTTTCGTTAAGCGCTAACTGGATGTGGCCCTGCCGAAATAAGGGCGAGGATGCAAGGCTCTACAAAGCTGTTGAGGCGGCATCGGATTTTGCCTGCGCACTCGGTATCAACATCCCGACCGGCAAGGATTCGCTTTCGATGACCCAGAAATACGGCACGGACAAAGTCTTTTCGCCCGGCACGGTGATTATCTCGGCTGCAGGTGAAGTGAGCGATATCCGCAAGATTGTTTCGCCCGTACTTCTGCGTGACAAACATACCTATATATATTATATCGATTTCTCGTTCGATGCTCTCCGTCTCGGCGGTTCGGCTTTCGCACAGTCGCTCGGTAAAGTGGGCAGTGAGGCGCCGACGGTCAGAGACTTCGATTACTTCCGCGACGCATTCAATGCCGTACAGGAAGCGATCGACAAAGGGTTGATACTTGCCGGACATGACATTTCGGCAGGCGGGATGATCACCGCACTGCTCGAAATGTGTTTCGCTAATGTCGAAGGCGGACTGGAAGTGGATTTGAACGCCATAGCCGAAGAAGATATCGTTAAAATCCTGTTTGCCGAGAATCCGGGTGTCCTCGTTCAGGTGAAAGAGAAGAGCGTCTTCGAGAAGCAGATGCGGGCGGCCGGTATCGGATTCGCACGTATCGCACGGCCGACAGACGAACGGCATCTCATCGTGACGAAAGATGATACGACTTATCATTTCGGTATTGATTATATGCGCGATGTCTGGTACAAGTCGTCGTATCTGCTCGATATGCGGCAGAGTGGGAACGAATGTGCCGGCAACCGGTACGAGAACTACAAGATGCAACCGCTCGAGTACAAGTTCCATAAAGATTTTGTCGGGACGCTCGCATCTTACAAGCTAACGGCCGACCGTCGTAAGCGGAGCGGTGTCTGTGCGGCTATTCTGCGCGACAAGGGTACAAACGGTGAGCGCGAGATGGCTTATACGCTCTATCTGGCCGGCTTCGACGTGAAAGACGTGCATCTGACCGACCTCGCTTCGGGGCGTGAAACGCTCGAAGATGTGAACTTCATCGTCTTCTGCGGCGGATTCTCCAACTCCGACGTGCTCGGTTCCGCCAAGGGGTGGGCTGCCGGTATCCTTTATAACGAGAAGGCCAAGCAAGCCATCGATCGTTTTTACGCACGTAAAGATACGATGAGCCTCGGCATCTGCAACGGCTGTCAGCTGATGGCCGAACTGGGACTGCTTTATCCTGAACACGAAGAGAAGCATAAGATGAGGCATAACCGTTCTCACAAATTCGAATCGGGATTTGTAGGGTTGGATATTCCGAAGAATCATTCCATCATGGTCGGCTCACTATCGGGCACGAAGCTCGGAGTCTGGATTGCGCACGGCGAAGGGCGGTTTGAGTTCCCGTACGACGAAAAGCAATACCACATTGTGGCGAAGTACAGCTACGACGGTTATCCCGCCAATCCGAACGGTTCGCCGTGGGCTGTTGCCGGCGTTTGCTCGGCCGATGGCCGACACCTCGCCATGATGCCTCACCCCGAACGGTCCATCTTCCCGTGGCAATGCGGATATTATCCCGCCGACCGCCTTGGCGACGACGTGACACCATGGATCGAGGCGTTTCTCAATGCCCGTCGATGGATTGAAGCACACTGATTCTGCACCCCGACATATCGGGGTGTTTGAAACAGGAAAATAGACACACTAAAACGATTGAGAGACCGAAGAATCGAGAATTCTTTGGTCTCGGTTTTAACAATTAGATGGATTTGTGGAAGTGCTCTTTAGTTGTTGATAAAAAAAGATTTATATTGTTTTTGATGGAGGAGAAGAGGAAATTTTAATTTGTCTTACTAATTATTATTAACGATTTGGTGATGTGTTTTTTACCTTTTTTGAATAAATATTAAACTAAAACGCACGTTATTTGTTATCATTAAAACGAGGAGAAGCAAAAAACAATGAAGAAGTCAACGATTTGGATGCTTGCGACCGTCATGGGATTTGCATTTGCAGGCCTGCTTTATTTGCAGGTCAGCTATATCAGTATCATCATGAAGACGAGCAACGAACAGTTCGACACTACGGTACGTCGCTGTCTGGAAAAGGTGTCCGGCAGTATCGAACGGGATGAGGTCTATCGGTATCTGGAGGAAGACATCAAGTCCGGTGGGAACAGCTTCATGTATAAAAGTCCTCCCAATCAGATGGAGATCAATCAGAAGATTACCCAAAGCGAAAGCTACCAGTTGCATGTACAAAATGCGAATGGCAGCATCCAGCATATCGAACTCAATCGTTTCAGCGCAATGACTTCTGCGCCGTCGAAGAATACGATTATCCGCGCATCCGAAGAACAGCAGAAGAAACTGTTGAAACGTTACGAATATCAGGCCGGTGTGATTGATGATGTTTTGTACAGTATGATTTATACACCGAACCTGAAGCCTATTGACGAACGGGTCGATTTCAAGGTGTTGAACAATTACATCAAGTCGGAGCTGATCAGCAGTGGGCTGAATATTCCGTATATTTTTTCGGTGGTCAACAAGGATGGCGTAACCATCTATCAGAATGAGGCGTATGAGAAACCGCCGAAGGCTGCCGATGTCGTCACCCACGTGTTGTTCCCGAACGACCCGCCGTCGAAATGGAATTATCTTAAGATCTATTTCCCGACGAAAAGGGACTATATATCGAGTTCGGTGACATTCCTCGTGCCATCCGTGCTGTTCTCCTTTATTTTGATGGTGACGTTCATCACAACGATCTATATTATTTTCCGTCAGAAGAGACTGTCGGAGATGAAGAATGATTTTGTGAACAATATGACGCACGAGCTGAAGACGCCGGTATCGACGATCTCACTGGCCGCACAGATGTTGCGTGATACGGATATTACGAAAAGTCCGGACGTCTTCAAACATATTTCGGGAGTCATTAATGATGAAACGAAACGCCTCGGCTTCCTCGTAGAAAAGGTGTTGCAAATGTCGCTGTTCGAAAAACAGAAGGCGACGTTAAAACTGAAAGAAGTCGATGCCAATGATTTGCTGGTCGGTATTGTCAGTACCTTCGCTCTGAAAGTAGAGAAGTACGGCGGGACGATCGACGTGGATTTACAGGCCGAAGATTCGTCCGTTTATATCGACGAGATGCACATCACAAACGTATTGTTTAATCTGCTCGATAATGCCGTTAAGTATCGCCGTAAGGATGTGCCGCTGGAACTCATGGCGCGCACACGTAGCGAAAACGGTAAACTGATTATCTCGATCGAAGATAATGGCATCGGTATCAAAAAGGAACACCTGAAAAAAGTTTTTGACCGGTTCTATCGTGTGCCTACCGGGAATGTCCACGATGTGAAAGGCTTCGGACTGGGGCTGGCCTACGTGCGCAAGATGGTGGAGGACCATGGCGGAACGATCCGTGCCGAACAACAACAGGAATCGGGAACACGATTTATTATAACATTGCCACTCATTAAAAACTAAACATTAAAAATCAGAAATTATGGACGAAAAGTTGAAAATCTTCTTTTGCGAAGACGATGAAAATTTAGGAATGCTGCTAAGAGAATACTTGCAGGCCAAAGGCTACATTACCGACTTGTTCTCCGACGGAGAAGCCGGTTATAAAGGCTTTACGACAGGGTCTTACGACTTGTGCGTGCTGGATGTGATGATGCCGAAGAAAGACGGCTTCACGCTGGCTCAGGAAATACGTTCCATCAATCCCGATATCCCGATCATCTTCCTGACTGCTAAAACAATGAAGGAAGATATCCTCGAAGGATTTAAGATCGGTGCGGACGATTATTTGACCAAACCGTTCAGCATGGAAGAGCTGCTGCTGCGTATCGAAGCCATTCTGCGCCGCGTGAAAGGCAAGAAGATGAAAGACGTGCCTTTCTACAGACTGGGTAACTTTATGTTCGACACGCAAAAACAGACGCTGACCATCGGCGAGAAGATCACGAAACTTACGACGAAGGAATGCGAACTGCTAAGTCTGCTCTGCGCACATGCCAACGAGATTCTGGAGCGTAACTACGCCCTGAAAACGATCTGGGTTGATGATAATTATTTCAACGCTCGGAGTATGGACGTGTATATCACTAAGTTGCGTAAATTGCTGAAAGATGATCCCGAGATCGAGATTATCAACATCCACGGAAAAGGATATAAGCTGATTACGCAGTCGGGCGAAGAACAGGCTCGCGAAGACGGTATCCTTTAAAAGAATCGGAGCAAGGCAGAGGCTGTCTTATAATAAAATGCATGTTTTATTGAGGCTGCCTCATTTGAAAGGAGGGTGTGTCAAAACACAATGTTTGACACACCCTCAACAATTGTCTTTCGGAATAAAACAGTCTTTATCCGCTAAATATCAGAAAGGAGCAATGATTAAAATACGAAACCTAATTTAAATCCGGCATTCGCTCCTACTGAAACAGTACTTGAGCTTCCTGCTTTCGTGCCTGTCGTAGAAGTACTTCCTGTGGTCTGTTTTACCGAGCCTACCGAAGCGGTACCAAAATCCAAACCGGCTTCTACACCCAGATAGACATTCTTCACAAAATAGTAGTCTGCGCCGAAGAATAATCCCATACCGAAACCCAAGGTACCCGGACCTTCTACTTTTGTCTTGTCTCCATGTTTAGGTTTTGAAGACGAAGACTGCGTCTGATATGCCAGACCTATATCACCCCCGATGTATGGCGAAAGTCTGTCTGTACCGCTGAAATGTTTTTCCACGCCGAAGCGCATGCCTATCTGACTTTTGTTTTGTTTTTTCGTTACATCTTCGTTCGATGTATCTTTTTGCGAATCAGTCATTAATGAAAGTGCGCCTCTTAATGCTATTCCGTCAGAGATGAAATAACGTCCTTTCAGCATACCGCTGTTGAGCATTACGGGACTTTCAGTTGCGAAAATACCTTTTGAGAAAAGGGACAAGTCGGCGGTTACATTCCCTTTTCCTGCCTTGAATTCCTGCGCGTTTACGGCGCCCCACACGGAGATTAATGTTACTCCTGCAATCAATAATTTTTTCATTTGTTCGTTTAACTTTGTTATTAAAATCGGCGGCAAACTTACGGAAAAAATATGATTTTGTCGTTTTTTTTTCTCCGGGTTTTTATTGGTCAAGGGCCTGAATCTTTATCGAACGTAGTCCGTTTTTCTTTTTTTACCACACTGATTGCTTGCGCAGATCCTTGCGTAACTTTTGCGCCTGTCCGTCCGTGACGCGGTTCATCAACAGCCAGAACTGCTGGCTGTGATTCATCTCGACCGTATGGCACAACTCGTGCAGCAAGACGTAGTCGATCAGATGTTCCGGCAGCGTCATCAGTGAAAGCGCCAGACTGATGCGTCGCTCCGAAGAGCAGCTGCCCCAGCGTGTCCTCATATCGCGTACCGTTACCCTTGTGTATGAGAACCCATAACGTGCGGCCAGTGCCGCGAGTCGTTTGGGAAGCACGCGAAGTGCCTCGTGACGAAGCGCACGACCGATCATCGCACGTAAGATTTTCTGCACCGGTTCACTTCCGAAATCTGTTGCTTCCGGACAGGCCAGATGGAGTATGCCCTCTTTTAAGGTCATATAAAAACTCGTCCGTGGACAGCGGAAAATCCGCAGGTGAAAAGTCAACGTCTGCCAGTCCGTCTGTTCGTCGAACCGTCGTGTCGTGTTGCGTGTGAGTAACTCCTGTAACTTCGTGCGATGCTGACTGATGAACGCCAGCATCTCACGTTCGCTGCCACGTACCGGCAACGTTCCGATCACCTGCCCGTTCTCGACTCGTAACGTATATCGGCGGGCTCTCGGATGACGACGCAACCGTATCATGCCTAACACCTCGTCGAAAATCTCCTGTTCATTCATGCCTATTGTTTCGTCTCGCAAAGATACCGATTTTCCCGAGCCTACAGAAACGTATAGGCCGAGAAACAACGCGATATTTTTTGCGTTTTAGCGATTTCGTATGAACGAAAATGGGCGCATGAAGGTTTTAAAAGCGTATGAAAATAAATACGCTTATACATACAAGATTCATTGAGATATGTCGTATATTTGGACATTATTCCGGCGTTATTACCTGATAGTTGTTCTCGATAATGAAACAAGCTGTTAAACAGTGTATTAAATGTTATTGATCATTTAGCATGCGTAACAGCGTGAGGAAACAAATGGTACCGGTACTTACCCTATAGCAGGGAAACCGGCGAATAAAATATCATAATGAAGATGAATATAGACCTGATATGGCAAAAATTCCTGCAAGGAGGCGACGACCGCTCTTTCTCCGCTATTTACAACGAGTATGTGGATGAACTATATTCATACGGCATTCAATGGGGATTCCGGGACGAGATATGCAAAGACGCCATTCAGGACGTATTCTATAAAATGTATATTTCAAGAAACAGCTTGAAACAGGTCAAAAACCTGACAGCCTATCTGTTCAAATCATATAAGTATCGGTTGATCGATATTCTTCGTAGAGAAGTAAAAACTCAACATATCGATTTATCGGACCATTTTTTCATCTCGGAAAAGAACATCTTAGACCAGATCATCGACACGGAAGAATCCAATCTGCTGAGGAGTAAAGTCAAGAAACTATTAGACTGTTTGTCCGGACAGCAACGCGAAGCCCTGTATATGAAATTCTCACTCGGATTAGGGTACGATGAGATCGGTGAGATCCTTAATATCAACTCCGATTCCGTAAAGAAATTAATATATCGTACAATGAAGAAATTGCGGGAGCAATTTTAGAAATAACCGGAGGTCTTTTTCTGCCTGCCGACGTAACGCATAGATAGGGGGAAAACGGCAGCCATCAGGCCGACCGAGTCAAGTCTACTGAATCGATGGAATGTTAAAATTGTTGTCTTTTATCTTTTTTTTGTCCACCAAACGAAAACAGACACGTCATATCCCCAAAAAAAGAATCTAACGGTGGACAGAAAGAAAGAACATACCTTAACGAAAAGTGAAAAGGAGGCGATATACTCCCTCATCATACAACGTATCCGTAGCTATAAAAGGCGAAAACGCATGCTGCAAATAGCTTCGGTAGCCGCTGTCTTGTCGATCGGGATGATATCCGGCCTGTCCCTCCTCTTCCATTCGAACACGCCGGGAGAGACAAACCGTATTGTCGGACAAACATTACCCGACATGGAAATTCATTTGATCAACGGAGAGAAAACCGTTTCGCTCATATCCGGTGCCGAAATCAGATTCTCGGCAGAGGGTGACGCCTCCGTAACCGACGGTATGAACATAGACATGATACTGGGGCTGGAGAAAGACCATACGAACAAATTAGTCGTGCCGTTCGGTAAACGCTCTACCTTGACATTGGCAGACGGGACAAAAATATGGCTAAACTCAGGCACCGAACTGGAATTCCCGTCGCAATTCAACGGTGAGAGGCGGGAAATACGCATGCAGGGAGAACTATATTTGGAGGTGGCAAAGTCGAACGAAAAGCCCTTTATTGTCCATACCCCCCGAATGAACGTTTGGGTATACGGCACCTCATTCAATATTTCGGCCTACAAGGAAGACAGCGAACAATCGGTTGTACTTGTCGAAGGTAGCGTACAGGTAAATAAAAATGGCCAATCGTTAAAACTCGCACCCAACCAAATGGCAAAGATCACCGGTACGGGGATGGAAAAAGCGACTGTCGACGTCTCGGAATATATAAGTTGGAAAAACGGCGTGCTGGTATTCAGAAAAGCCCCGATCTCCGACATCCTCCAAAAGGTGGGAAGATTCTATAATATTGATTTCGAATATCTCCCCGGCCGAATGAACGAAATGACATATTCCGGTAAACTGTTTCTGTCAAACAGCCTGGACAGTGTGATGACTTCCGTATCTATCCTCACGTCTACGACCTATACAAGGAACAACCGGATGATCAGTATAAATAAAAAACGATAAAGCCTATGGAGAAAAACATCTGAAGTAACCGGAAAAGACCGGACGATGCTGTCCCATCGTTCGGGTCATGAAATTCATTTACTAACTTTTAATGTGAAAACAAATTCATAACAAAATTATGGTAGAAAAAATAAATCCCAATCATATTGTTGCTTCCAATTGCATTCATATGATAAGAGTCATGAAAATATCCGTTGGGTTGCTTTTCCTTGGCATTTTCTCGCTATATGCCGAAAACGTCTATTCTCAGCCAAGGGAGCTATCCCTCAATTTGAAAAATACGACCATCAGGCAGGCCTTTTCGGAGATTGAGAAAAACAGCGATTATGTCTTTATGGTTTCGGATGAAGCCGAACGTTCGCTTGATAAGAAGATAGACATTGCCGTACAAAAGGGATCCATTGACAAAATCCTTTCCTTACTTTTGGAGGATACCAATCTGGATCATGCAATTGTCGAAAGGCAAATCTCTGTTTTTAAGAAGAAGGCTAGTGCCGTTGCGATAAGAACAATGGTTTCGCAGAAAAATCCCGTAAGTCAGCAGACCGCCAAAAAAGGAATAACAGGAGTTGTAAAAGATTCGAAAGGAGAACCGGTCATCGGGGCTAACGTTATTGAAAAAGGTACGCCGGCAAACGGTACCGTAACGGACATCGACGGAAACTTCTCGCTAAGTGTCGATAATAATGCGGTTCTCCGTATTTCTTTTATCGGTTATACCGATCAGGAGATAAACACGGCCGGCAAAACCCGATTCGATATCACACTTCTTGAGAACGCCGAGGCGTTGGATGAGGTCGTTGTGGTTGCATACGGGACGCAGAAAAAATCAACACTGACGGGAGCTGTGGCTGCTATCAACACGAAAGAGATCAAGCAAAGCCCTATGGCAAATTTAGCCGTCACCCTGACCGGTCGTTTGCCGGGGTTGATCGCTATTCAGCGTAGCGGTGAGCCGGGACGTGACGCGGCAATGCTCTATATGCGCGGACGCGGTACGGTCAACGGACAGAATCCGCTGATACTCGTCGACGGCGTAGAGCGAGAAATAACCTCTATCGATCCCAATGAGGTAGACAATATCTCGATACTGAAAGACGCTTCTTCGACAGCATTGTTCGGTGTCAGAGGCGCTAACGGCGTGATCCTTGTTACGACGAAAAGAGGAACGAGCGAAATACCCGATATCAGTCTGAATGCCGAAACGGGTTGGCAGACGTTTACACGCTGGCCTTCATCGCTAAACGCTTACGACTGGGCAACTTTGAAGAATCAGGCCTGGCGCAACGACACGCCGAATCCGGGTGTCAACGACAAGCCGCCGTATTCCGACTATGCATTGGAAAGATACCGGTTAAATGACTGGCCCGAAGTATACGGAAACCATAATTGGGTACGGGAACTGATGAACCAATGGGTACCGCAAAGCAGATATAACCTCACCTTAAACGGAAAAGGCAGCAATGTCGGATATTTCGTAAACGTAGGTTATTTGCATCAGGGCGGACAGTGGAAGATTGATCCCGAGCCTAAGAGCTACGATCCGAGCAACTATATGGATCGGTATAATTTCCGCGCCAATATAGATGCGGCTCTGAACAAACAGAAAACATTGAAGGCTTTCCTGAATGCAGCCGGTACTTTCGAATCCGTCAACGGACCGAACAGTACCTCCGAGAAAATCATTTACCATACCCTCACCTTGTGGCCGTCTATCCAACCGGGGCCTTTGACACCGGACGGACAGGTATTGATCGGATCGGGCAGCTATCAGGAGTCGCCGTGGGCACTTATCAACCGTTCCGGATATAAGAAAGAATCGAGAAGCAGCGTGAACGCCTCGTTCGGCATGCAATATGACATGGATGCATTCGTTAAAGGTCTTTCGGCCAAGATTATTGCATCGTTCGATACGAAATCCGTTAATACGCTGACCGGAAGCAGAGGATATCAATATTGGGAACAAGTGATCGATCCCAATCAAAAAGGGGCTGACGGGCGCGACAGTATTTCATACCATCGTATTCGCTCCGATTTCGATAACACGCCGCTCTCGACGAAGAAAGAGGCTACCTTCCAATCGTTCTACGACATACAGTTTCAGCTGAATTACTATCGTGTCTTCGACAAGAAACATTCCGTCACGGGTCTGCTCCTGGCACAGCAGCAGTCCCTAATCAAACCGAACGATCCGTTGCCTTTCAACGTAAGAGGGCTGTCGACCCGTCTGTCGTACGGGTATGACGAACGATATATCCTTGAGTTCAATATCGGGTATAACGGTTCCGAGCAGTTCGCGCCCAAGAACAGATACGGGCTTTTCCCGTCTGTCTCGGGGGCTTGGAATCTGTTCAACGAGTCGTTCTTCAAGTCAGCTGTCAGGACGATCAACAAGTTGAAATTAAGAGCATCGTACGGTACGGTGGGGAATGACCGAATCGGAGATACGCGCTTCCTGTACATGGATAATATTACAAGACCGGGTGCAGGCTATTCGCCTGGCATCTCGAACAATCATACCATAGCGGAACAGTTCTTCGGAAACCCTAACCTCAAATGGGAAACGGCGAGAAAGTTCAATGCAGGACTGGAAATCGGACTGTTCAACGCCCTCAACATCACGATTGACGTCTTCAATGAGAAGAGAGACAACATTCTTATCACGAAAGAATCGTTACCGAGTCTGATCGGAGTGCCCAGATCGACCATTGCTCCGTTCAACCTCGGCAAGGTAGAAAACAAAGGGTATGAAGTTGAAATGACCTATTCGAAATCCATCCATCGAGACCTGTTCGTTATCGTAAAAGGAAATATCAACTACAACGATAACAAGGTACTCTATATCGACGAGCTGCAACGCGACAATACATATGCCTATCCATATCGCCAGACAGGCTACTCGATCGGGCAGCAATGGGGACTGAATGCTCTCGGATTCTTCAAGGATCAGTCCGAGATCGATAACTACGCCCGCTATGACGGTATACAGCCTCGCCCGGGAGATTTGAAGTTCGAAGACCTGAATGGCGACGGAATCATCAACGACAAGGACATGAAACCAATCGGATATTCCGATATTCCCAAATACACGTGGGGATTGGCTTTGAGCGTAACGTATAAGAATGTCGACATCTCGGGACTGTTTCAGGGAGCAGCCAAAGTGTCGGGTATGGTAGAAGGAAGCGGCGCCTGGGAATGGTACGATTTCAGAGAATACCATTTGAAAGCGTGGACGGCGGAAAGAGCCGCAGCAGGCGAAGATATCAAGTTCCCTGCACTGTCGCGCGCACAATCGGCCAGCGAACTTCGGCCTAACACATTCTTTAATCTCGATCGCTCGTATGTCAGGCTTAAGAACCTTGAAATAGGATACAATGTGCCTAAAAAATGGTGTTCGCAATTCCACGCCAAATCGGTCAGGATATACCTCAACGGATATAATCTGTTTACGTGGGACAAGATGAAATTCAAAGACTGGGATCCCGAAGTGACCGACAATCGATCGTATCCCATTTTAAAAGTCGTAAATTTAGGGGCTAACGTTACATTTTAATTTAATCTGTAAATGCAAATTGCTATGAAAAAGAAAATAACGAAAACGATACTCATTGTTTTAGCATACATTGTATGTACGGGATGTTCGGACGTACTGGATATAACGCCCGACGGGAGGATGACGCTCGACGATGTCTTCAAGAACACGGACTATACGGAATCCTATCTCAATTCGATCTACGAATACGTACGGAAATACGGGCACGGCTATCATTATTATTCGTTCCTGTCGTCATACACCGACGATGCGACCGACAGCCAGGTGCCGCAGGATACGTGGATGCAGCTCCACCAGTGGAACCAAGGCAATTTCAGCTCAAGCAACCTTCCCTTTATGCACGGAAGCGAAAAAGAGAGGCGCAACGACCGGGATTTCTGGGGAACGGCTTACGGAGGTATCCGCAAAGCGAATGTTTTCCTTGCAAGGGTGAACGAATCGAATGTGCCCAACGCCGAGAAACGGGGACGATACATTGCCGAAGCCAAAGTGTTGAGGGCACACTACTATTTCGACCTGATAAAGAACTACGGAGGAGTGCCGCTTATCGATAAAGACATTATATTGGATCAAGATTATGAAAAGATCGAACGTGCTTCTTTCGACGATATCGTACAATTTATCGTAAAAGACTGCAACGAGGCTATTGCCGAGCCAAATCTGCCGTTCAGAACCAAGTTCGCTACGGAGCAAGGACGGATGACGAAAGCCGTTGCGCATTTTATCAAAGCGTCTGCACTGCTGTTCGACGCAAGTCCGCTGTGGAATCCGGATGATGACGTCCGGAAATGGCAGGCGGCCGCTGCTGCCGCCAAAGAAGCTGTCGCCGCCCTTGAAAGCAACGGCTACGAACTGTATCCCAAATATGAGGAATATTTTATCACCCGCCCCGACAAGTCAGACCATCCGAACGACAGGGAAACGATACTCGAAGCGATCGATACGTGGGGATACGGGGGCCAGACATTCAGGCGATTCGGAACAATCGTTTTCCTGATGCACATGATCCCTTCGTTTCCTTCCGAGAAGTCCGGCCTTTGCCCATCGCAGGAGCTGGTCGACAGTTACGAAATGAAGGACGGCTCAATTCCGATTCTGGGCTATTCCGATACCGAACATTTGCAACCGATCATCAATCAGGCATCGGGATATGACGAAAACAAACCTTATGTCGACAGAGACCCGCGCTTCTACGCTTCCGTCTGGTATAACGGCGCCTATTTCGGAAAAAAAGACAGTAAGGATATTTATATCGAGTCTTACGTCGGGGGTACGCATGGAATCTCCGGTATCAAACAACGGTCTCCGACGGGATACTACACCCGTAAATACATCGACCCGGCGCAACGCTCGGCAGGAGCGAGCACGACGTTATGGCGTATATACCGGATGGGAGAGCTTTATCTGACGCTTGCCGAAGCAGAGAACGAAGCAAACGGACCTACGGCCGAAGCCTACGCGGCGGCCGACAAAACAAGGGCGAGAGCCGGTATGCCCGGTCTGCCGAAAGGACTGACCAAAGAGCAGTTCAGAGACCGTATCCGCCGCGAACGGAGAATAGAAATGGCGCTCGAAGAAAACCGCTTCTACGACATCCGGCGATGGAAGATCATGCCCGAAAATTCAAAACTTAAAACAGGCATGCGGTGGATAAAAGCCGAAGACGGTACGCTGACTCATACGCGCATCGTATCCGTACGGTGCGAGCCAACTTCCGACGAGAAGTATTACGTCTTGCCGATCCCCTTGAATGAAACAATGCGGATGCCGCTCTTAAAACAAAATCCCGGCTGGTGACTTTTATAAAAAACAATGTATCATTTTCCAAAAACAATCATCATGAAATATCTCGAAATCAAATTTCAGGTAGCAGCTTTCTTTCTCTTCTCGTACGTTTTATTTTGTACGGGATTCGTATCCTGCACGAATGCGCCTTCAAGTGCGAATAACGCCGCCGGTGGTCAAACAGAGGAGAGAACAGACAACGGCTATTACGTAGCGGCATATATCTGGCCGTCGTGCCATCATGACGAGCGCTTCGGTGACATGCTCTGGCCCGAAGGAAAGGGCGAATGGGAAGTCATCAACAAAGGCAATCCGCGGTTCGACGGGCACTACCAGCCCCGACGCCCGCTGTGGGGCTGTGAGATGGACAATGATCCGGCTGTCATGGAGAAATGGATCGAAACGGCCGTTCGCTACGGCGTCAACGTCTTTGTCTTCGACTGGTACTGGTATGACGGAGGGCCTTTCCTCGAAAGCACGCTGAACGACGGATTCCTGAAGGCGAAAAACAATGCCGACATGCAGTTTTATCTTATGTGGGCCAACCACGATGTGAAAAAGAACTACTGGAACGTGCACAAATTTACGAATGATACAACCCTCCTGTGGAATGCCGTCGTCGACGAGGCGAATTATAAGACAATCGTGAAGAGAGTGATTGAACGGTATTTCAAACAACCGAACTACTTCAAGATAGACGGTTGTCCTGTGTTCTCGATATTCAGTGTCGATAAACTGATGGAGAGCTTCGGCGGAGACGCGACGAAAGCGCGGCAGGCGCTGGATTACTTCAGAGAAGAAGTCAAAAAGGCCGGTTTCCCCGATTTGCATATCCAATGGAATCAGGGCGGGGGGGCTCTGATGTCGCCGGAAAATGCGAAACAATTCTCCGACAGGGTGAACGAGATGGGTTTCAATAGCGTAGCCATGTATAACATGGGTGGGACAGACGAAGATTACATCGTCTACGGCAATAACGCCATCGACATCAGGGCGCAGATGGATTCACTTCTTGACATCCCCGTGTTCCCCTGCGTATCGATCGGATGGGACGACACGCCGCGCTTCCCGACCAAAGGCATCCGCGACGTGGTGCATTATCACAACACGCCAGAGAGCTTCGCGGCCCTGCTGTACAGGGCCAAACAATATGCCGACAGTCATCCCGAACAGCCGAAGCTGATTACCATAAACGCATGGAACGAGTGGGTGGAAGGAAGTTATCTCCTGCCCGATATGCTCAACGGATACGGATATCTGGAAGCCGTCAGGAAAATCATGAACGGGACATTCGATTCATACGCAAAAAAATAAGGCGATGAACGATAGCTCACTCCCATGATGGAACCGGCAGAGAGAGCCCAAGATTTCAACGTGCAGGCTTACTCTACTACGCAAGTGTCAGATTAGGAGCCAAACAAGGTGATCTTGACGTTTAATCGATCAAGACCACCTTGTTTGGCTACAGTTTTTATGCTTTCATCCGGTGAAACATCTTTCCGTCGGCCTGCGCCGCGGGCAGCACGAGCACATCCTGTACATCTACATGCTCGGGTTGTGACAGGGCATAGCAGATGGCTTCGGCGATATCATCGGCCGACAGCGCCCGGTATCCTTCGTATACCTTGTCGGCACGGTCGCAGTCGCCCTTGAATCGCACAACGGAGAACTCCGTCTCTACGGCGCCGGGACAGATTTGCGTCACCCGGATACCGTAGGGCAGGAAATCCATCCGCATGCCTTTACTCAAGGCGTCGACGGCATGCTTGGTGGCGCAATAGACGGCGCCGCCGGGATAGACGTCTTTGCCGGCAACGGAACCCAGGTTAACGATGTGTCCCGACCGTCGGCCGACCATACCAGGCGCAATCGCCCGCGTGACGTAAAGCAATCCCTTGATATTCGTGTCAATCATACGTTCCCAGTCGTCCGCGATACCCTCATGTAGTGGTTCCAGTCCAACGGCCAGTCCGGCATTGTTCACGAGCACATCGATCCGTTGCCATTCAGCGGGCAACTGCTCGACGGCAGCCTGTACCTCGTCGCGTCGCCGCACGTCGAAGCACAATGTGTGTACCTTACAGCCGTATCGTTGCGTCAGTTCGTTCTTCAACTTCTCTAATCGTTCGCCGCGTCGGCCGGTGAGGATCAAGTTGTGCCTCTCTCGCGCTAATCGTACGGCCGTCGCCTGACCAATCCCTGATGTAGCGCCTGTAATAAATATTGTTTTTGCCATATTGCTGTAAAGTGAATTTATATCCCGACAAATCTACAAAAATCAGGGGAGGTGACAAAGTTGATTTTCGTTTTTACAAAAAATGCTATGGCGGAATGAGGGTTTAATGCTGTTGGTGCTGTATCATTGAATGACAAGTTTTTGTCCAAACGGCTGTAAAAAGATTTCTTTGTTTGTGATATTCGTTTATTGAATTGTTTTTTTGTAATAATTTGCATGTAAAATGTCGTTAGTCAGCATATTTCTAAAGATGATAAAATAATATGGGAAAAATATAAGTGTAAGATAAAAGAAATATGTAAATTTGTGCGTTGGCTATAACTTAAAAAGATAATAAGAATTACATTTGTAATATAAATTATGAGGCAGATATTTGATGAGACAATAAAAGAGACTCTGAATCTTAGGCTTAGGGATTTGGAGAAATATTTTGAAGCTGATGTAATTTTTTATTACGGTGAAATTCACCCTGCATTAGAAAAAGCATTTAGAGATTTTATAGAACAACTCAAGAAGGACAAGGAGTTTAACAGGGATAGGCTTGTTGTCCTTTTAAACACGCCTGGCGGTAGTGCTGAAACTGTTGAGAAAATGGTCTCTGTAATAAGGTTTCACTATAAAGAAGTATATTTTGTCGTTCCAGATTATGCAATGTCTGCAGGGACAATTTTATGCATGTCGGGCGATAAAATATTTATGGATTATTCTTCATCACTTGGACCTATTGATCCACAAGTTTACAATGGAAAAAATTGGGTTCCTGCATTGGGATACTTAGATAAAGTGGAAGAATTAATACAGAAATCAAGAAATCGTGAATTGACAGAAGCAGAATTCATGATATTGCAAAAAATAGACTTAGCAGAGCTTCGTAGTTATGAAATGGCAAGGAGTTTAACTATCAATTTGTTGAAAGAGTGGATCGTGAAATATAAATTTAAAGATTGGAACAAGCATAGTTCGAATGGAAAGACTGTTTTATTAGAAGAAAAACAAAAACGTGCAGAAGAGATAGCACGTGATTTAAGCAACAATAGTATTTGGCATTCACATGGTCGTTCCATAGGTATAGACACATTAACAAGTTCTCTTAAGTTAAAAATAGAAGACTACTCAAGAGATGATGAGTTAAGAGAATTAATAAGAAATTATAATGATTTAATTTGCGAATATATACTAAGGATAGGTAATAAAGCGTTTGTACATTCAAGAGTGTTCTTTTAAACTTACAATTATGAAAACTGAAAAAATATTGACAGAAGAATTGAAAGAGGTAATGACAAAAGAAAAAAAACATTTTACTGAACAGAGTGGGGATTTGTCTGAAATCTATGCTAAGTTGTCAAAAATTGGCATAGACATAAAATCTACTTATTCACTTCCTTTGAAAGACACCATTGGTAAGGTTTTCAGAGAGCAAATTCAGTTTAAAAACTCGTAAATAAAGGAGGAGCACCACAACAGAAGTTGAGCGTAATAACTAGATACAATGCATTATTGTATAGAAGATTTGTGGTAAGTCCAATGTAATTCTTTGTTTTTTTTATGAATTACAAATTAGTGCAAAGTTGATTTTCGTTTTTACAAAAAATATCTATTCCGGAATTTGGGTTAATGACGACCCATTGCCATACAATAGGATGAAGTTTCATGTCTTGTTTAGTTGAAATCGGGGGGATGAGCAGCGGTTAGTCGTTCGGAAATTGGGAAATTCAAAATTATCGTGTAGCTTTGTCCTGTGATGGAAGAGACAGGATATCGCTATTTTAAACGTGACGTCAGTTGGCTGTCGTTTAATTATCGGGTATTACTCGAGGCCTCAGACGAAACGCTTCCGATCTATGAACGGATTCGTTTCCTGTCCATCTATGCGTCGAATTTAGAGGAGTTTTACGAAATCCGGGTGGCCGAACATCGTGGTACGATTATGAAGGGCATTTTTACGGCCGGAGACGTAGGACTGGCGGAAGAAACGCTGAGCGAGATTACGGATGAGGTCAACCGTCAGCAGCAAGCCTTCTACCGGATTTTCAACGAAAGAATCCTGCCTGAGTTACGTCGGCAAAAGATCTGCCTCTATCAGAGTGAAGAGCCGGAGCCGTTTCATCGCGAGTTTGTCCGCAATTATTTTAACGAGGAAATTTTTCCGTATCTTTCTCCCGTAACGATTCATGCCGGTTTCCGCACCTTTATTCGTGATCGGCGTCTATATCTGATCACCCGCATCATCCGGAAAGAGACGGGGGAATCGCTTTACGTACTTATTAAAGTGCCGCATTCCAAGGTGTCGCGTTTTATTGCCTTGCCTCCGCATAAGGGCATGCACTATTTCATGTTTATCGACGATGTGATCCGTTACAACCTGCCCAGCATTTTTCCCGGTTATGAATTGGACGGATGCTACAGCATCAAAATTTCGCGCGATGCCGATATTTACGTCGAAGAGGAGACGTCGCAGACTATTGTACAGGCCATACGCCGTAAGGTGGGGAAGCGCAAGATCGGAGCTTTGAGTCGTTTTATGTACGACCGTGCCATGCCGCGCGATTTTCTGGCGTATATTTGCGAGGCTTTCGATATCGCTGATGATGATCTTGTTGTCGGCGGCCGTTATATGAATCTTCAGGATATGAGCAAACTGCCGAATCCTGTCGGTCAGGGGCTCGAACAGCAGATTCCGTCGCCCATGCGCGTGCCGTATCTCGAAGAGGCGGCGTCGATGTTTGGCGCCTTAAAAGCACGTGACGTATTGTTGTATTTCCCTTATCAGTCGTTCGACTATCTGCTTCGTTTCCTGATGGAAGCGGCGTTCGATCCGGATGTGGAGGAGATCAAGATCACGCAGTACCGCGTAGCCGAAAACTCGGCGGTGATTCATTCGCTGATCAGTGCCGCGCAAAACGGAAAGAAGGTGACGGTGTTCGTCGAGCTGAAAGCGCGTTTCGATGAAGAGAACAACATGAGTACGGCCGAGAAGATGAAAAAAGCCGGCATCAAAATCATTTACAGTATTCCGGGACTCAAGGTTCATGCGAAGGTGGCCGTCATTTTGCGTAAAGGAGAAGCGACGGATTTTGCCTACGTGAGTACCGGTAATTTTAACGAGAAAACGGCGAAAATCTACGCCGACATGGCTTTGCTGACATGCAACAAGGCGATTGTCGACGATATCAACCGGGTCTTTTCCGTGCTGGAAGGGACGCTTCAGGAACCACAATTTAGTTGTCTGCTTGTCGCTCGTTTCAACATGGTGCCGGAACTGGTTCGTATGATTCGTCGCGAGACGGAACATGTGAAAGCCGGCAGGAAGGGTCGAATTGTTTTGAAGATGAATGGTCTGCATGACTGGAGAATGATCGACGAGCTGTATCGTGCCGGTTCGGCGGGTGTAGAGATCGATCTGCTGGTGCGCGGTATCTGCTGTCTGGTGCCCGACCAGCCGTATAGTCCGAATATCCGTGTGACGCGGATTGTAGACATGTTTCTCGAACATGCGCGTATCTGGTATTTTTATAACGATGGGGCGGAAGATCTGTATCTTACCTCGTCGGACTGGATGAACCGTAACCTGAATCGTCGCATCGAGACGGCTGCTCCCGTGCTGTCGCCATCCGTCAAACGTGAAATGATCGACATCCTGCATATCCAGTTGCAGGATAACGTCAAAGCTTGCCATATCGATGCGCAGTTACGGAATGTTTTCGTCCGTAACGACGCACCGCCCGTACGTGCCCAGCAGGCTATTTACGACTACATCAAAGCAAAGACCGAGGGCTGTTAGCCGTTCTTCTTACGTATCCGCCACTCGTTGGGATAAAGATTGTTGGCACGTGTGCCGAGGTTTTTCACAAAGCCCAGCGGGACATCCCGGTAGGTTACCAGCGTAAAACCGCGCGGTACATCGCCGGGCAGCGTGAGTGATTCGTTTTGCAGGTAGCGGATGGCCTCCTCGCGCGATACGTCGACATATACGAAAGCATCGCGCCGTATTGCCGTGCTGAACGCCAACGCCGGTGACGGCAGTACGTCTTTCCCTTTGACTTCGCCGATCGTTACGCCGGCCGACAGGACGTGCAATTGTTCGCCGAGAAGCTGTACCGTTTCCCGATAGGCTGACGGTATGCCTCGTACCATATCCCCGATTCGTTCGAAATGATAGGCTTCCGGTTCCGTAAGCCATTCTTTCGCCTGCGCAGGGATCGGTTGTGGAATGTGTTTCTGTCTAAGTTTACGACGGGTAGCATGTTCTTCCTCGCCCGGCTTGCGCAGTACGGCCAGACAGAACCCTTCGCCCTTTGTGCGGTGCGGGAAAAAGCGATAGAGGGGAAGTGTGCCGGACAAAGCCCCGCAGACGCCCCACTCGGAAGGTACGTCAAGAGGTACGGTTTCCGCTCCGAAAGTTTCGGCGATATATGCGATGTTCTCCTCGTTTTCTTCCGTGTTGAATGTGCACGTGCTGTAAATCAGCAGTCCGCCGGGTTTCAGTGCGTTCCACACATCGTGGATGATCCTCCGCTGACGGGCGGCACAGTGCCGGACATTCGCGACACTCCATTCCTCGCGACCGGCAGGGTCTTTGCGAAACATCCCTTCGCCCGAACAGGGCATATCAGCCACGATCAGGTCGAACAGTTCGCGTAGAGCGCCGAAATCTTTCGGGTCGTTATTCGTTACGACGCAGTCCGGTATTCCCCATTTCGTGATGTTTTCGGCCAGGATGCGGCTTCGGCTTCGGATCACTTCATTTCCGACCAGCAGGCTGCCTGCCGGCAATACGCTCAGCAGATGGGTCGATTTGCCGCCGGGAGCGGCACAGAGGTCGAGCGTGAGAGCAGGGAAGGAGAGGAGCTGTCTGACAGCTTCTCCGACGAACATCGAGGCAGCCTCCTGCACATAATACGTGCCGGCGTGAAACAACGGATCGAATGTAAAGGATGGACGTTCGCGTAGGTAGTACCCCTGTTCACACCACGGCACCCGCTCTCCGTCGACGGCCTCGAATTTCTTCGACGGGTTCAGGCGGATGCTTACGGGCGGATTCGTTTGCAGCGCCTGTTCAAGCAGATCATATTCGTCATCGAGTAACCGGCGGGTACGTGTTGTAAATTCGGAAGGAAGTATCATATTGCTTTAAGTGCTGAAACAAGGTTGAAAAGTACGTATCTTTGAGATTCAACGCGCAAAATAGTCGTAACGGATGATCGCGTCGGAGACTTTCCATGCGTCTTTGAGATGCCGGATTTCCTTTTCCGATACGTGACCGGTTTCACCGTAAATATTTCCCTGTGCATCGATAGCTACTCGTTTGTTATTCGTATCGATGATGCTTAAACCTAATCCCTGCCATGCGTAATCGGTCAGTCCCAAGAGTTGCAGCAAAGTCGGATAGATATCGATCTGTCCCATCACCTGCTCGTAACGCATCCCTTTCGGAGCGTTGAGGATGATGAGCGGTACCATCGGATCTTCGGAAACAAGTCCGTGTCCTCCTTCGCTTGCACACCATTCGCTTCGCATATCGACAAGTCCTTCATGATCGCCGGTGATGACAATGAGCGTATGTTCGTAGATACCGTCAGTCCGTAACTGCTCAACAAACTGTCCGAGTGCGCGGTCGGTATAGTTCGCCGTCATCATGTAATCACGCATCCGCGGAGGGAAGCGGTCGGAGAATGTGACTTGTCGCAACCGTTCGGGCAGGACGAAAGGGAAATGTCCGGAGTACGTGACACATTGCAGCAGCATCTGTCCGTTGTCGTCCCACACTTTTCTGCGACGTATCTTATCGGCTATCTGGCGCATCAGTGACCCGTCGCCGATCTGTGGCCGGTAACGCGGGCCTACCGGTTCGTCGTTCACAAAGTCGGCTTTCGAGAGCAGACCGTCGTAACCGAAAGCCGGTTCGATAACGCTCTGGTTCCAGACCATCGGTTTATCGCCGGTCAAGGTATACGCCTTGGCCGAAGTCCCGTATTTCTGCTTCATCGCCCTGGCCAGCGAGGGATAGGTGGAGTGAGGATATTTCAGGCTGTAGACGCCGTTATCTATGGGTAACAGCCCTGTATTCACCATCAGCTGGGCATCGATCGAACGTCCGCCTTTTACCTGCGATACGACGTATGGAGCGTAAATGGTGGTCGAGTCTTTCAGCAGGCGATTCAGACAGGGGGTCAGCTCCTGCCCCTCGACCGTCTGCTCCAGCACCCAGCTTTCGAGCGACTCGGCAAGGATCACGATGCAATGTGTGCGGGTCGTCGTATCGGAGGGAGCGCTCATCGGCGGGTGTTGCCTGAGCCAATCCTCGATGTGTATGCCGACTTCAGGCGTATAAGTTTCCGCATCTCGCATGTAATCATAACAAATGGAACCGAATACGGTGTACATAGGGGTTCCGCACGTATGCGTATAAGAGTCCTGCAATGCTTCGTAAACTTTTTTGAAACCGCCTTGCAGCCAAAGCGTACTTCCGGCAATGAGTACAAACCCTCCCGTGAGTAATGCGTAGACACGTATCTCTTTCATGCCTCGGGACAAGGTGGCAGGACATTTCATCCTCCTTCGCGCGATGGCGGCTGCTACGGTCGACAGCGGAAACACAAGATCGGTTATTCTGAACGATCCCCATACGCTGTCCGTAAAATCTTTCAGGTTGCCTACGAGCCAGTAACTGTCCAGCGGAATCGCCGTGTAATATGTTCGGAAATACATCAGGTTACAGACGAGCAGTATATCGAGCAGTATGGCTGTGACCCAGGTTGTCCGCTCCATACGCCAGACTACGAGAGGAAACAGCAGGATCAGCATGGTCAGCGCCGCGTAGAGGTACGTTTCCGGCGATGAAAACGGCCGGAAGGTCGAAGTCAGGCACCAGCAGAAATCGAACCACAGGAATTTGAAAAACAGCAGTCCTCCCAAAAGGTAAAGCAAAGCATGCTGCCCTTTGACGGAAGGGGAAGGGGAAGAGGATGACGATAACTTACGGATCATACGATGCTCACTCATTGGGTATGCCTGATTTCAGTCTATGTTTTTAAAAATGCGCAAAAGTACGAATAATTAATGAATATAGAATGATAGGATATTCGTTTGCCTTTTTCCTCAAATCTTTCTACCTTTGCCGCTTCACGATAAAATAAACGAACAAAACAATGAGAATTTCAAAGAATAAATTTGTAGCAGTGACCTACGATCTCAATGTAGGAGAAGACAATGAGCGCGAGCTGATGGAACGCGCCACCAGAGAAAACCCCTTAAAGTTCATTTTCGGAACCGGGATGATGCTGAAAGACTTTGAAGATCATTTGAGCGGTCTGGCAGGAGGGGATACATTCGACTTTTCGCTTACTCCCGAGCAGGCATACGGCGAACGAAACGAGGATCATGTGATGGAATTGCCGAAACATATCTTCGAGATTGATGGCAAATTTGACAACGAGCATATCAAAGAGGGCGAAACCGTACCGATGATGAGTTCGGACGGTAATCGTATGAATGGCTCCGTGCTGGAAGTGAAGGACGATATCGTCGTGATGGATTTCAATCATCCGCTGGCCGGTGAAATGCTTCATTTCAGTGGTGAGGTTATTGATGTGCATGATCCTACTGAGGAGGAAATTACAGAGCTGAATCGGTTGATGAGCGGTGGCTGCGGCGGATGCTGTGATTGCGGAGACGACTCGTGTGGCTGCGGAGACGACTCGTGTGGCGGCGGGTGTCATTGTGGATAACGGTATAACCTGCCCGACGTGAATACTTTCGGAACATACTATCGGCTGACCTCGTTCGGTGAATCGCACGGTGCGGCCATCGGCGGCGTCATTGACGGTTGTCCGGCAGGTGTGGCGCTCGACATGGATTTTATCCGGCGTGATTTGAGCCGTCGCCGTCCGGGGCAGTCGGCGCTTACCACTCCACGCAACGAAACCGATACGGTCGAGTTTCTTTCAGGAGTCTACGAAGGAAAGACGACGGGGGCGCCGCTCGGCTTTATCGTTCAAAACAAAAACCAGCATCCGGCCGACTACGATGAGATGAAGAACGTTTTTCGCCCGTCGCATGCCGATTATACCTACCAAACGAAATATGGGATTCGCGATCCGCACGGAGGCGGCCGGAGTTCTGCCCGGACAACGATCGCGCAATGTGTGGCCGGGGCTGTCGCCAAGCTCATTCTGCGACACTGGGGAGTTGCGATACAGGCTTATACTTCGCAGGTGGGGCATATACGTCTGGAAGGAAGTTACAAGGAGTATGACCTGAACCTGACGGAGAGCAATGCCGTGCGTTGCCCCGACGTCGGGAAAGCGGCCGAGATGGAGGCGCTTATTCGTGAGGTGAAAGCCGACGGCGATACGGTGGGAGGAGTCATCACATGCGTGATTACGGGTGTTCCGGCAGGTCTTGGCGAGCCGGTTTTCGGTAAGCTTCATGCGGCGCTCGGTGCAGCGATGCTCAGCATCAACGCCGTCAAGGGCTTTGATTACGGCGACGGCTTCGATGGCGTCTTTTATCGCGGTTCGGAGCATAACGATCTTTTCTTTAACGATAACGGAAAAGTGAGTACGCGCACGAATTATTCGGGGGGCATACAGGGAGGGATTTCCAACGGTCAGGATATCTATTTCCGTGTGGCGTTCAAAGCCGTGTCTACCGTTTTACGCCCGCAGGCTACCGTCGATACGGATTATAACGAAACGATATTGGAAGCAAAAGGACGCCACGATCCGTGCGTCCTTCCGCGTGCCGTTCCCATCGTTGAAGCGATGGCGGCGATGACTGTACTCGATTACCGGTTAGCGGCAAACGCCCGGTCATTCAGCCAAGGGGGAGTTTAAGAGTTCCATCCCCGATGGCAGGGTCGAGATCATTTTTTCGTTCAATGCCCGGCGGTCTTCTACCGGCAGAATCGTATAAGGAGGAATCTGTTCCTGCGAACGCGCTTTCACCATGGGTTGGCCTGTAATTAACGAAACCGCTTTACCGAATAAAAGGTCGCGCTCATCTCCGAAGGGGTAGAGTGCATGGTAATTTTCCTTTTCTGCATGCTTGGGTACGATACCGTTTATAAACTCATCGTTGTTGATGTTGGCAAATCGGTATACCATCATATAAATTCCCCAGTCTTTGATATCATTGACTTTTCCTTTGCCCCACAAATCTTCGGGGTTCACCAGGATGCCTCCACAGAATTTACCGCTTGTCGTATCGCCGATCTGTACCAGATCGAGGTAAGGATGGAGGCCGGTAATCGTCGATTCCGAGGCCGATGCCGTGCGTCGTGTCGTCAAGACGTACAGACGGCTGAGGTTCATATTGACGGATAGCGTATCAATGAAATATTCGGTAATCCGGTTTTCCATCTTTTTCTCTTTCCAGAGTTTCATATACTTGTCGTTCCAGACTTGCGACAGCAGCTTCGACTTCTTCTTCACCGCCGATTGCGGGCCGAGTATGCTGCAAAGGAGGCGTGAGGTACGTGCCGTTCCGCCGCCGTTGTAACGAAGGTCGAGTACTACATCGGTAACTCCTTGTGTCTTGAATTTCGAGAATATTTCGAGCAGACGAGGCTCCGAATCCATCGTGTAGTCCGCATAGCAGAGATACCCGATTTTATGCGCGCCTTTTACGATGACGGAATCTTTCAGAATCGGGTCTTCATACATCTTTACCGCTTTCATCGAAATATCGGCCGGCTCGGTGCTTATCTTTCCGTCTACCAGAACTCCTTTTTTTACGGAGATAGAAGAGGCATAGTAGAGATTCCGGTAGTTCGTTTCTGTGATGTCTCCACCGTTTAATCCTACCAGAAAATCGCCGCGCTTGATACCGGCCTTCTCGGCCGGCGTGTTCGGATAAACGAATAGCACAATAGCGAACAAAGCGTTTTTGTTTGAAAACCTGCCAAAAATCAGTTGATAACCGAATGTAGTCGAAACACCCTGAAACGCATTTTGGAGTTCTGATACGCGGTCTGTCAACATCGACCAGCGGTCGTGCTTATGACGTATTTTCTTAAAAAGCTGCTGCGAGTTTGCTTCGGTTTTGTAATCAATTGCATCCCAATTTACCGTCTTGGTCCATAAATAAGCGTCCGACATCATATCGACAATGAAATGATTCACCCGCTGGGTCTTTGTTTCCTCGTCGATGATGCCTTTCCCTTTGTCCGAGCATGCACTTACTATGCAGAGCCACCCGATGCTCCATACTGTTATCCCATATTTCCACTCTCTCTTTTTCATCATGCAATCGTAGTTTAAAATTGATACGGATATTCTGTTTTTTCGGTCGTAATCGTCTCAACAATCAGCGACGAAACGAGGCAAAGGTAAGAAAATGTATCGGGAATGCAATATCCTCTTTATTTCCAATCAACGCCTTATTTTATTTCTTCGTAATCGACGTATTCGCCTTCATCCTCCGCAATGACTTTTTTTCGAGTAGGCGTTCGAGAGGCCGAAGCTTGATCGGATCGACGAGAAGAGGAGGCCGTGTGACGTTTGGCATGCGTAGCGTTTGAAGGGCCGAAGAAAAAAGACTTCACTGTACGTATGATAGAGAATCCTGCCAGCAGAAATAGCAAGACGGCAAAAAAGACGATAAAGAAAAAAATCTTGAACATAGTCAGGTCTGTATTTATATTTTAAAGATACAAATCTATCGAATAATTTCGAATTATGAAAATGTGAGGAAGAAATCCATACTAAGTTCTTTCGGTTTTCGTTATTACTTTAAATAAATCGTACGATGAAGATAGCATATTGGGTGGTGTTTTTGGGAATTGCTTCGTGTGTGAATCGGAGTGTTGTATCGGTAGAGGAAACGGCCGAAGCCTCTCTTTCCGAGATTGCGGAACATGTGGTAGCCATTCCGCTGGAGACGAATGAACGATGCCGGATGGGGCCGGTAGATGCGGTGAAACGTGCCGGGAGCGAATTCTTTATGCTCAGCAACCGGATGCTTTATCGTTTCGATCGTACAGGGCGGTTTCTCAGTCGCATCGCTTCGGACAGGGATGGCCGATGTTCAGCGATCCGCGATTTCGCGGTAGATCCGCAACGCAGGCAGGTCGTGGCTATCGATACATGTGGACATGCTCTGTTCTTCACATACGATGGGACGCTGGTCCGTCGCAAAGCTCTTGCCGAAAAGCCGTGGCAAAGTCTGCTGAAGATCGCGTATCACGACGGACACTTTTGGGCAACCGCCGAGCAATGCGCTACCTCGGCATCGGGCGGGGAGAGGAAGATCGAGAAATGGCTCTACCGGCTCGATGCGTCGTTCGACGTGGTGAACGGAACACCTTTGTACGACGTCGATTTAAAACGTTTTCACCTGAGCAGTCATTTTGATCCTGAGCTGTGCGTATCTCCACACGGGCTGTATGCCTACACCGCTTCGTATGAGCCGGAAAAGCTGCTGGCCGACACGCTAGCCCTGATCGATGGCAATAGGCTGGAAAAGATATTACATGCCTCGACCGACCATCCCGTCCCCATGCTTCCGTTTCGCATCGGACAACGTTTTCTGATGGCATCAAACGGAAAAAACGGAGACGAAAGCCGCTATTTCTATTGCTACGATCAGCTTGAACAGCGCGCGTTTTGCTTGAAAAACGGCTTTACGGACGATTTCTATCAAACAGGCCATCTGCCCGACCTGCAGGCGCTCGATGTGTATGGCAGCGAGTTCTGCTATTGTCGTTCGGGGCAAGCCGTCTCTCGCTTATGCCCCGAACGCGCGGCAACAGATAATCCGGTGTTATTCGTGGTGCGCCTGAAAGCATGAAAAGCATCGTTTCCCTTGCTTGCGCACATCTTCTTTCTCGTGTTAACGGAAGAAGTAGCGGAAGATATCGTTGCCGTTGGCGTAAATAAGCAGTCCGAAGAGAAGGATCATCCCGGCAATCTGCGCGTATTCGAGAAATTTTTCGTTCGGTTTGCGTCTCGCCACCACCTCGTAGATCAGGAACATGATATGTCCGCCGTCCAGTGCGGGGATGGGAAGAATGTTCATAAATGCCAGGATGATGCTCAGGAAAGCCGTTTGCATCCAGAACACCTGCCAGTCCCATTCGGCAGGGAAAAGGCTGCCGAGCGTCCCGAAGCCACCGATCGAAGAAGCGCCTTCTTTCGTAAAGACATATTTCATATCGCTCACATAACCTCTCAGCGTCGTGATGCCGAGGTTTACCCCTGCCGGGAACGACGAAAAGAAGCCGTACCTTACCGTTGTCATCTCATAAAGCGAAGCCGGCATTTTCATCAGAACGCCGATGCGACCGAGCGAATCGACCGGTACGGTCAGCACCACCTCTGCACCGTCACGAACGACGCCGATGCGGACCGTCTGTCCGCGATAAGCATACAGTGCCTCTCTTGCTTCGAACGACATGACCGTCAGAGAATCACCGACCGACACGATACGGTCGCCCGCCAGTACTCCGGCCTCCTTCGCCGACGAAGCCATCACCTCTTCGATGACCATCGGGTAGCGATAGTTCGCAAACGTATCTTTATTCCGAAGCAGCCGTTGCATCATATCGGCCGGGATGGCGATCGTCACCTCCTGACCTTCGCGGAGCACGGTGACCGACTGCGCATTGACGATCTGACGGACGCTGTGTCCGTTGAGACGTTGCAGTTCTTCGCCGTCGGCGCGAAGAAGAATATCGCCGTCTTTGAAACCGATGTCCTTGAACGTCGCGCTGTAATACATGCCGTCCGTCGCGTTCTTGAGCGGCAAGTACGTGTCTCCCCACGTGAAAAGCACCATCGAATAGATGAAAAGCGCCAGCAGGAAGTTGAACAGTACGCCGCCGACCATGATCAGCAGGCGCTGTGCTGCCGACTTGGAGCGGAATTCCCACGGTTGCGGTGGCTGCGCCATCTGTTCCTTGTCCATCGACTCGTCGATCATCCCTGCGATTTTGCAATATCCGCCGAGCGGCAACCACCCGAGGCCATACTCCGTATCGCTGTTCTTAGGTTTGAATTTGAAGATCGAGAACCACGGGTCGAAAAAGAGGTAAAACTTGTCGACACGTACTTTGAAGAGCCGTGCAAAAAGAAAATGCCCGAACTCATGTACTAATACGAGAATCGATAAACTTAGAATCAGCTGTAAGGCCTTGATCAAAAATATTTCCATAAAGTCTGTTCCTTATTTGTTTGTTTATTGTTTGTTCAATCGATATCGGCAGGCAGACACAGAGGTTTCTACCCCGACTTTTTTACCTGCCTGACATTTTTACCTGTTTAAAAATTCCGCTGCGATCCGTCGCGCTTCGGCATCGGTTTGTACATAGTCGTCGTATGTCGGCCGGGCAACGAATATTGCTTTTTCCATTGTTCGGGCGATCACGTCGCTCATTTGCAGGAATCCTGCCCGGTCTTCGAGGAAAGCGGAAACGGCTATTTCGTTGGCCGCGTTGAGGATGCACGGCATGTTACCTCCCTTACGGATGGCCTCGAAGGCGTACGCCAGATTACGGAAACGTTCCATATCGGGTTCTTCGAACGTGAGCGAGGCATATTGCCGGAAGTCTAATCGTGGAGCAGCGGTTTTCAGCCGCTTCGGATACGACAGTGCGTACGCGATGGGCAACTTCATGTCGGGCAGTCCTAACTGCGCCAGTACCGCTCCGTCTTCGAACTGTACCATCGAATGAACGATCGACTGCGGATGTACTACGATCTCGATCTGCTCGGGCAGAAGATCGAACAGCCATCGTGCCTCGATCATCTCGAAGCCTTTGTTCATCATCGAGGCCGAGTCGATCGTGACTTTCGCCCCCATGTTCCAATTGGGATGACGGAGCGCCTGCTCCTTCGTGACTGTCGCCAGCTCATCCGGCGTTTTCGTGCGGAACGGACCTCCGGAAGCCGTCAGCCATATTTTTTCCACCGAATTGTTCCACGTTCCGGAGAGGCACTGGAAAATGGCCGAATGTTCGGAATCGACCGGAAGGATGGGGGCATTGTTCTCTTTGGCCAGTGTTGTGATCAGTTCGCCCGCGACAACAAGGGTTTCCTTGTTGGCCAGTGCAATTGCTTTTCCGGCTTCAAGGGCAGCGATGGTCGGACGCAAACCTGCATACCCCACCAGCGCCGTGAGTACCATATCAATCGGCTCCATCCGTACGATTTGCGCAATGGCGTCGGCACCTGCCCACACCTTCACGGGTAAATCGGCAAGCGCCTCTTTTAATTCGAGATAGTGTTGTTCGTTGGCAATCACGACGACTTCGGGCATGAAACGACGTGCCTGACGAATCAGGAGATCGACTTGATGATGGGCGGTAAGCGCATAGGCTTCGAACATGTCGGGATGCTCTTCAATCACTTCCAATGCCTGCGTTCCGATGGAACCGGTCGAACCCAATATGGCGATTTTTCTCTTCATCTTTAATTAAAATGCAATGTATTCTTCCGGATTGACCGAAGTTCCTTGATGCCACAACTCGAAATGCAAGTGAGGTCCGGTAGACAGCTCGCCCGTATTACCGACCAGTGCAATCGCTTCACCGGCTACGACATGCTCTCCGATCTCTTTCAAGAGGGCGTGGTTATGTTTGTAGACGGATAGGAATCCGTTCCGGTGCTGCAATGTGATCACATTCCCCAATTCGGTGTCGTAACCCGTGTAAATCACGGTACCATCGAGCGTAGCGAGTACGCTTTCCTTTGGGCCGGCTACGAGGTCTACTCCGTAGTGGCGGTTCTCCAGATCGTAATGTGCGGAGATGGTGCCGTTCACAGGCTTATAGAAAAAGACATTGTCTGTCAACCTCGGCCCGTCATTCAATGTAGTCAGGTTGTATTTTTCCTCCTGTTCGTAGTTTTGGACGAACGCTTCTTCCGTTTTCGAACGGGGAATATCGTAATTGGCTTTGATAAATGCGGCCGAATCTGTGGCGTGAACCGAATCAATGGTCATTGTTCCGCTCATGATGGCCGTAACATTTCTCAGGTAGAGCGACTGTTTCTTTAATACGGCATCTAACGAATCGGCGCGTATCGCGCTCTGCACGATCGCTTGGCGTACCTCGGCGTCCAAATAACCGGGCAAGTAGTTCCGTATGGGGGTTGTGATGATGATTAACGAGGTGATTGTGATCATGAAAAGCGCAAAGACGCAGACGGCCGAGAAAAACCACAATTGCGATACCCGACAATTCCATACTTCTTCGAGCGTCGATTCGTTAATGAAAGATAGCTTATATTTAAAACGAACCCTCTTCCAAAACGATTTCTTCTTGTTTTTCAGTTCTTTTTTCTTCTTGCTCATAACGTTAATTCAAATCTAAAATCCCTTCCGGCAACGATACAGTCATACGCCTGCCTGGCTCGTCGATGGAACAAATTATTTCCGGGGCTATCGGGATCAATCGTTCTTCGCCTTGGTCATCGACACGAAACACAATATTGGCGGTGGATTCATCTACATTCGTTACCGTCCCGATTCCCCCCAACATTTCGTCGGTCATCATGTAACCGATGAAACGCGTCCATGGTTCGTTGTCATCCTCTTCCGGCAATGCATCGGCCGGATAATAAACTGTTCGGTTGGCAAACTTCTTCGCCGTGGTTTCATCGTTTACTCTCTCCAGCTTCACGAACAGAGAGGAAGTATTCTTCGACCGGAACGATTCCACATAAAACGGCACCCATATACCGTCCATCTCACAAACCACATACGGATCGTCTGCGTTTTCAAATAGCCTGCTGTAATTTGTGACAAACGTCAGTTCGCCTTTAATGCCATGCGGCTTGGTAAACTGCCCGATCATTGCGAGGTTTTCTTTTCGTATCATCTCCAATTCCATTCGTTAAACTCTCGTAATGCAAGCGCCAAGCCTGTTTATTCGTTTGTCGATTGCCTCATACCTCCGATCAATCTGTTCGATATTGCCGGTACGGCACAAATCACTTGCAAAGTTTTATCCTTCGCACCTTGAGGTGTTGTATCGTCTTGTGATTTTTGTCCTCTCTCTATGATAAACGAACTCATCGGCTTTTTCGGAACGGCTTTTTGCTTTGATTCTGCAGGCGATTCTGTGCCTGTACGACTTCACGGTTGTCGATCAGCCTGTAGTTCTCTTCGTTCAGTACAATCAGATTGTCGGATAATTCCGCCAGATCGCTCAGGATCTTCCGGTCCGTTACGGTATCTTTATTCCAGACGATAAACGTTTTCTTCATGTGGTTGGCCAGCATTCTTACCAGGACGTCCTTTTCCGGGCTGTTTCCTCGTTCCGTCGTTTTCCGGATCATTTGTTCCAGGATCTTCCCATAATGACGATAACGAATACGTGAGTCACCATACGGAATCCGGGGAGGGCGACTGTACAGATTCTCTTTCTTGATGATCTCATACGGATAGTCGACATCCAGTTTGAAATCGGACATGATGGCCAGATGATCCCATAAAATATGCTTGAAATCATTGACATCCCTCAAATGTGGGAACAAATTACCCATGATGCTGATAATCGCATTGGCGCATCGGTTACGCTCATCCCGGTCCTCAATCGTTATGCAATGATCCACCATATTTTGAATATGGCGTCCGTATTCGGGCAACGCCAGTCGTTTCTCTGTCGTGTTATATTTCATTTTAAGTTGAATATGATAATCTGGCGGCAAAAGTAGCTATTTTTTGCGGATAAAAAAAGCATGTAAGGCGCTTAATATTTCGTGCAAATATTTGTATAAAAGTAAATATTTTTCTTGTATAATGATGATTAAGTACGAATCTTTTATATTTTATGCTTATTTTTGTCTCGAGAAAAGAAATCATGTCCATACAAAATAAAATCAAATATAGCGATGAGTACAAAACCTGTGCCCCCTTTTGCGGGCAAAGTTTATATCTCCGGCAAGATCGATAAGGTGCATGTCGGGATGAAACAAGTCTACCTGTCCGATACGGTTGTAATCAATGCGGAAGGTAAGCAGACAGTCAAATCCAATAGTCCGGTCACGCTTTATGATACGGCCGGTCCGTATTCCGATCCGCGGTATATTCCTTACATGGGTAAAGGAATCCCGCGTATACGGGAAGAATGGTACGGACGCCGTAAAGATATTGTGATTCGTGAAGGAAAGGCATCTCCCGGGCCGAAGAAGAAGGGTACATTTCCGGTAACCAAACCGGTGTTTCATGCCCGGAACGAGAGACAGATTTCACAGATGAGCTATGCTAAGAAGCGTGTGATCACACCGGAGATGGAATATGTGGCGATTCGCGAGAATCAGCAGGTTGAAGCTTTGGGCTTGAAGTCGTACATCACTCCCGATTACGTGCGCAGGGAAGTGGCCTCGGGACGTGCTGTTATTCCGGCCAATATCAATCATCCGGAGGCCGAACCGATGATTATCGGGCAACGTTTCCTCGTAAAAATCAATATGGATCTTATCCCTTCGGGTGAAGGTTATGAAAGGGATACCATGCGGATGATCGAATATTGTCGATTGGGTACGGATGTACTGACCGATTTATCCGATACGGTCGAGAGTAAGAGAAACCGCGATTGGTTGCTGCGCAACTGCCCCGTACCGATCTGTACCAGCCCGCTGTATGAGGCATTGGCCCAAGCCGGAGGAGAACCGGCGGACATTACCTGGCCGATCTTTCGCGACACCCTTGTCAAACAGATGGAGCAGGGGGTCGACATCATCGTGGTCCATGCCGCCATGCATCGAAAACATTTGGACCTGATCGATAACCGTCTGACACATCTTGCCTCGCTCAGCGGTTCGATTCTACATCGTTGGATGAAAGCACACAAACAGGAAAATTTTCTCTATACGTATTTTGATGAGATTTGCGATCTCCTCCGAATGTACGATGCCGTATTGTCTATCGGCAGCGGATTACGTCCGGGTTCGGTTTACGATGCGAACGACCGGGCACAATTTGCCGAACTTTATGAGATGCGCGATTTGACCGAGAGAGCATGGAAGCAATACGTCCAAACGATGACCGAAGGGCCGGGACATGTGCCGATGAACAAGATTGAAGCGAATGTAAAGGAGCAACTGTATGTCTGCAAGGGCGCCCCGTTCCATACCCCGGGCATGAAGACGACGGATATTGGGGGCAAATACGATTACATTGCCTCGGCTATCGGAAGTGCACAGGTTGCCTGGTATGGAGCGTCGCTTATCGGCGGGAGCATATGGCAAGAATACAGAGAACGACCCACCGGGGAAGAAGTGCAGGCCAGCATCCTCGCTCATAAGATTGCAGCTCATACGGCCGATCTGGCCAAAGGACATCCCGGAGCACAGGTGCGTGACAATGCGCTTGGCAAAGCACGCAAAGAAGGCCGTATGGAAGATATTTACGCCCTCTCTTTCGGATGGTAGGGCATAGCATCGAGAAATATACGTATGCATATAGTTATTCCGGCACGGATTGCCGAAAAATTACAGATCAGCGAGCGACAAGTAAAAAACACCTTGCAGTTGCTTGACGACGGCGCAACGATCCCTTTTATCAGCCGTTATCGAAAGGAGCGAACCGGCGGACTTGACGAGATTCAGATCGCCGATATTTCCGGTGAATACAAACGCCTGCTCGATCTCCAGAAACGTAAAGAGACGATTGTCGGAAGCATCGAAGAGCAGGAGAAAATGACCGACGAACTACGGCGAAAAATCGAAGAGACGTGGTCGGCAACAGAGCTTGAAGATCTGTACTTGCCGTTTAAGCCGAAACGTCGTACGCGGGCACAGATCGCTCGCGAGAGAGGCCTTGAACCGTTGGCTAAAAGGATGATGAGTCGTCGAAACGATGTGGAAACTGCCGCCATGCGCTTTGTCACGGATGAGGTTCCGACGCTTGATGACGCGCTGGCCGGCGCACGTGACATTATTGCAGAGTGGATAAACGAAAATCCTGCTGCACGGAATGCGGTACGTTCCGTTTTTGCACGCGAAGCCTTGATATCCAGTCGTGTCGTCAAAGGGAAAGAAGTCGAAGGAGACAAGTATCGTGACTATTTCGAGTGGAGCGAACCGTTGCGGCGTATCTCATCACATCGACTGCTGGCTATCCGTCGGGGCGAAACTGAAGGCATCCTGCGTGTCGATATCTCGCCCGACGAAACGCATGCACTCGAACGGTTGCACCGACTGTACGGGTGTACGGGGGGATCCGCCGGCGAACCGGTGCGCATGGCTGTCGACGATAGCTATAAACGGCTGTTGAAACCTTCCATCGAGACGGAATTTGCGGCTTCAAGCAAAGAAAAAGCCGATCGGGAAGCGATTCGTATCTTTGAAGAGAACTTGCGACAGTTCCTCCTTTCGCCCCCTCTCGGGCAGAAGCGGGTGATGGGGATCGATCCGGGTTTTCGCACCGGATGTAAAGTCGTTTGTCTTGACCGGCAAGGCAATCTGCTGCATAACGAAACGATTTATCCGCATCCGCCTCAAAACGATCGCACGGGTGCGATGAAAAAAATCGCTCATTTGGTCGAGCAATTCGATATTCAAGCGATCGCGGTCGGTAACGGAACAGCTGGACGGGAAACCGAGCAACTGGTCCAAAATATACGGTACGACCGGGAGGTACAGGTGTTCAGCGTCAGTGAAAACGGGGCAAGTATTTATTCGGCTTCCAAGATTGCACGCGAAGAATTCCCCGACTACGACGTGACGGTGCGCGGTGCCGTGTCATTGGCGCGCCGGCTGATGGATCCGCTTGCGGAGCTGGTGAAGATCGATCCGAAATCGATCGGAGTAGGACAATACCAGCATGACGTGAACCAGAAGGCCTTGAAGCTGTCGCTCGATCAGACTGTCGAGAGGTGTGTGAACAAGGTCGGAGTCAACGTGAATACGGCAAGCCGTCATCTGCTGACGTATGTGTCGGGTATCGGTGCAACGCTTGCACAAAACATTGTAGATTACCGTGCCGAGCACGGGGCGTTTCGTTCACGCAAAGCCTTGATGAAAGTTCCTAAAATGGGTGCCAAATCGTTCGAGCAGAGCGCCGGTTTTCTGCGGATCGACGGAGCGGAGAATCCGTTGGACAACTCGGCCGTACATCCCGAAAGTTATGGAGTAGTCGAGCAGATGGCTGCCGACTTGCATTGCCGTGTCGACGATCTGCTGGCTGACGAGTTATTGCGTCAGCAAATCGTACTTGAACAATATGTTACAGACACAGTCGGTCTGCCTACCCTCCTTGACATCATGGCCGAGCTTGGCAAACCCGGACGCGATCCCCGCGAAACCATCCGGATCTTTGAGTTCGATCCGAACGTAAAAAACATCCATGATCTGAGGCCGGGGATGGTGCTGCCCGGCATTGTGACGAACATTACGAAATTCGGTGCTTTTGTCGATGTCGGCATCAAGGAAAACGGCCTTGTACATGTCTCACAAATGGCCGATCGTTTCGTCAGTGACCCGACGGAAGTCGTTTCACTCCATCAGCATGTATCCGTCAAAGTGATCGAAGTCGACGAAGCACGCAAGCGAGTCGGACTGAGTTTGCTGCTGTAAATCGGAATTACTTTGTACTTCCCGACAGATTTGCACGTACTCCGGATGCGACCTTCTCGGAAATCAGACATCCAACTGTCCTGTGCGGTCAAAAAGCATGAACATACGAATCAAAGAAAAAAATGTAATCAACAGTGTCTTTTTCATCATGATTGTGTTGTGTGATAAAAAGTTAATAAATTGCAATACTTCCTGGATTGTAATCAGAAATGTTTGATCAAGAACGAAGGATGAAAGCGAAAAAAGACTCCGAACGAATAATTGAACCGGTCTCCCTCCGCATCATGACGTTTCTTCGGATCGACTATTCGCGTCCCGATCCGATAAAACGCATCGGCGTTGATGCCCAACGAAAACTCAGGGCCGAATCTGCGGGTATATTCGGCTCCTGCGTACACCATGCGAGGCTGTCGGTATACCGCATCATCCAAATATGTGGAGATAGCCCCGTAAAACGGATTGCCGAATAGAGAGATAAAATCATCACATTTCCAGTAAGCAGCCCGTATGCGGAAGTCGCACAAGTCGGCCGTCATGCTTCCATACCAGCCGTAGCCTCGTTTCAGCGGCCACAGATTGCCGTCATGCTGATAATACCCGGTCGCGTCGAACTCCATCTGCAACTTCTTCAACACCCCGCGCCGTACATTCCAGTCGACCCCGACGCCGGCCACACCATTCAGCATGGTTTGTACCGACTGGCCGTTACTGATCGTATCCAGCTCGCCTCCGCGATGTTGTGCCAGCGCCTGCATCAAGGCATAAACATGAAATGTAGATTCCGGCGAGTTGAACTTAAACCGCGAAGACCATCCGAACGTAAACGCCTCCTGATGCGTATCCAGCTTGTAAATGAAACTCTCCCAGTTCAGCCAAATATCCAAGTCCATCCAGCGCGGATGATATAAAATCTGTATCCCCGCCTCCGGGTCGGACGATAAATTGAGTTCCGGATTGTACAGCGGATCGATCAGGCCATGGTTGCTTCCGCCATATAGATCGCCCAGAATCAGGTCTACCTGATCCGACAATGCCACGTGTGCCCGCAAATAAGGTAATATATGTACATTGTGCTTCGATGCTTCTCCCCGCCAAACGGCAATGTCCTTATATGCGAAGGCCGGATAGCGGGTTGCTCCCCAAAACCAAACGGAATGCACACCACCTTCCAGCTTGATGTTTTCCGTCGGATAGTAAACGCCTTTGAGCTGCAACCAGAACCCCGGTAAGGTATATCCCTTTTGTGCAAAACTCGTGCTTTCGGCATTCCGAAAGAAGCTGAGGTTATCTAATGTAACAAATAGCTTGCGTTCATTTTCAGAGGTTATGCGGTAATCGGTACGGAACACTTTTTCTGCAAGCTGTGCGTGCAACCAAAAAAGATTCGTGCTTGCTCCTGCAAACAGCATACTTAAAAAGAATACTCGGAAACCGTGAAATCGTATCATGCCTTTTCAAAAAAACGAGTGCAAACATAAAAAAATTACGCCGAACTATGTATGCTAATGTCAGAAATTTAGCCGACACGTCCGAAAAACTTTGATAAAAACATGCTATATAACATCTTTTTAAGTTGTCGCATTCAGTAGAAGAACGCTAATTTTACACGCGAAATTAACAAATGACTGATTATGGAGAATGATCAAACGCAATCCGGTCTGCGTGTGGAAGATTTTCGCACGCAGATAGACGGAAAAGAAACTTCGCTGTGCATTTTAACGAATAAATCCGGCGTCGAGGTGACCGTCACCAACTACGGCGCTAAAATAGTCTCACTGATGGTGCCCGACAAGAACGGGCGACTGACGGATGTCGTTACCGGCCATCGTTCAATTCATGATTATCTCACTTCGGAAGAGCCATACTTTGGCGCCGTTTGCGGACGCTATGGTAATCGCATTGCCAAAGGACGATTCACGCTCGACGGAACGGTTTATGACAGGCTGGCCATCAACAACGGCCCCAATAGCTTGCACGGAGGCCTCAAAGGCTTCAATGCCGTCGTGTGGGAGATGAGGCAAGTCGATCGGCAAACCGTCAAGCTGCAATATGTTTCAGCCGACGGAGAGGAAGGATTCCCCGGGACGCTGAGGGTTGAAGTGACTTATCACTGGACGGACGATAACGAATTGGTGATCGCCTACCGTGCAACAACCGACCGGCCGACCGTACTAAACCTCACAAATCATTCATACTTTAATTTGTCCGGTGCCGGAGACCCGTCCATCGGAGACCATCTGCTGGCGATCGATGCCGATTATTATCTGCCGACCGACGAAACGGCTATTCCTCTCGGACCGAAAGCAACCGTAGAAGACACGCCGATGGATTTTCGCGAATGTCACCCTGTGGGCGAACGGATCGATGAGCCGTTTGAACAACTGATTATCGGAAAAGGTTATGATCATACGTATGTGCTGAACCGCGCCGCATCTGACGGCCTGCCGGTGTTTTGCGCCCGATGTGCTTCTCCCAAGACCGGTATCGTGATGAATACCTATACAACCGAACCGGGCGTTCAGCTTTATACAGGCAACTGGATGACCGGTAATTTCGAAGGAAAGAAAGGACAACGCTATCCGATGCGTGCGGCCTTGTGCCTCGAAACCCAACATTTCCCAGACAGCCCCAACCAACCCGACTATCCGTCGACCGTGCTTCGTCCCGACAAGGTGTTCGAAAGCACCACCGTCTACGCTTTTTCTGTGGAATAACGAATAAAATAATAGATTAATAAAAAATTAAAAAGAACAATGAATTATGAGTGACAAAAAGAATTACACATTACCAATTATCGTAATGATTTTCCTGTTCGGTATGATTTCATTCGTAACGAACCTTGCCTCTCCGATGGGAGACATCTTGAAGTTTCAGTTCAATGTGCCCAATTGGATGGGTACATTAGGGGTATTTGCCAACTTTATTGCTTATGCCGTGATGGGATATCCTGCTGGTAACCTGTTGCAAAAATTTGGGTATAAGAAGACAGCCTTAATTGCGATTTCTATCGGCTTTGCCGGTGTAGGCATTCAGACTCTTTCGGGCACAATGGAAAGCTTTGGCGTGTATCTGCTGGGTGCATTTATCGCAGGTTTTTCCATGTGTTTGCTGAATACGGTAGTGAACCCGATGCTGAACTCACTCGGAGGAGGAGGTAATAAAGGAAACCAATTGATTCAGATCGGCGGCTCATTCAATTCGTTGTGCGGTACGGCTGTGATTATTCTGACAGGTATCCTTATTCCGGAAGGAATCAAAAACGCCCAAATCAGCAACGTGTTTCCCCTCATGTATGCGGCGCTGGCTATTTTTGCCTTTGCCTTTTTAGTGATTGCGCTGACAGCTATTCCTGAAAAAGATAAAGAACAACAAGTATCTTCCGAATCTTCTCAATACAGTCCGCTATCTTTCCGCCACTTCATACTCGGTGCGGTAGGTATTTTCGTATATGTCGGTGTTGAAGTAGGTATCCCGAACATATTGAACAAATGGCTTCAAAACCCTGATTTAGATGTGTTGCAATTAGGTGGCATGGGGAATGCCGAAGCGATTGCCGGGTCTGTAACCGCGACGTACTGGTTGTTGATGCTTGTCGGTCGTTTGCTCGGGGCGGCGATCGGTAGCAAAGTATCGGCTAAGAGTATGTTACTCGTCGCTTCGGGATTAGGATTAGTGCTTACGCTTGTGGCCATGTTTGCCCCTGTCAGCTCGTTGATTAATCTGCCTGTATTCAAGAATGATGCCAGCGGGCTGTTTGGACTAGTGCAAGTTCCTGTAAGTGCAGCTTTATTGGTGTTGATCGGTTTATGTACCTCCGTAATGTGGGGAGGTATCTTCAATCTGGCTGTAGAAGGGTTAGGCAAATACACCGAAAAAGCCTCCGGTATTTTTATGGTGATGGTTTGCGGTGGAGGTATTCTCCCGTTGTTGCAAAATGCAATTGTGGATATGAAAGATGGTATAGGGTATATGGCCAGCTACTGGGTAATTGTAGCCGGACTGATTTACCTCCTCTACTATGCACTGATCGGTTGCAAGAATGTAAACAAGGATATTCCTGTGAATTAATATAGACAAGTGCCGCTTCATCCTGTCAAAGGACGAGGCGGTAAATTTTTTATCATATAATAACGGATTAACAGTATGGAAGTAGAACATGTAAGAAGCCGGTTTATCAAACATTTCGACGGCACTACCGGCACCGTATATGCGTCTCCGGGACGTATTAACCTTATTGGCGAACATACCGACTACAACGGCGGTTTCGTATTCCCCGGTGCGATCGACAAGGTCATGATGGCTGAGTTGAAACGAAACGGTACGAATAAGGTACGTGCCTATTCAATCGATATGAAAGACTATGTGGAGTTTGGCTTTGAAGAGGCCGATGCGCCGCGTACAAGCTGGGCACGCTATATCTATGGTGTATGTCGCGAGATCATTAAGCGGGGCGGAAAGCTCGAAGGTTTTAATACCGCGTTTGCGGGGGATGTACCGTTGGGCGCGGGGATGTCATCGTCGGCTGCATTGGAGAGTGTGTACGCGTATGCGTTGAACGATATGTTCGGCTTGGGGATCGACAAGTTTGAACTGGCCAAAATAGGACAGGCGACGGAACATAACTACTGTGGTGTGAAATGCGGTATCATGGATCAGTTTGCCTCGATCTTCGGAAAGGCCGGCAGTCTGATGCGTCTTGACTGTCGTTCGCTTGAGTATCAATATTTCCCGTTCAACCCGAAAGGATACAAACTCGTTTTGCTCGACACGGTCGTGAAACATGAGCTTGCGTCTTCGGCCTATAACAAACGTCGCGAGTCATGCGAAAATGTGGCGCGTGCCATCGGCGTGAAATTCCTGCGTGACGCCACACTCGATCAGCTTAATGCCGTGAAAGGAAAAGTGAGTGATGAAGACTATATACGTGCGGAATACGTGATTGAAGAGATTCAGCGTGTACTTGATGTTTGCGACGCACTCGAAAAAGGCGATTACGAGACGGTCGGAAAGAAAATGTACGAAACGCATGAGGGCATGAGCAAACTTTACGAGGTAAGCTGTGAGGAGTTGGATTTCCTTAATAACATGGCCCATGAGTATGGTGTAACCGGTTCGCGTGTGATGGGTGGTGGCTTCGGCGGTTGTACGATCAATATGGTAAAAGATGAATTGTACGAACCGTTCGTTACGAAAGCCAAAGAGGCTTATCGCGCCAAATATAACCGCAGTCCGAAAGTATACGACGTTGTGATCGGCGACGGGGCTCGCAAAGTGTGCGAATAAAACTTGACTGCTATTTGTGTAATTTCATAAATTAGCAGACTTTTAACTTTATAAAAAAAAGCAAGCATTTGGGGAACAGTGAGTTGTCCAAATGCTTGCATGCGTTAGAAAATTTACTTATCTTCTTCTTGATTCGTAAGAGTTGTTTGAGGTTGCAGAAAAAGTTTTTTGTTTTCCGATAAAAGTTATTCTCACAACAAAGAATGTCTCTTTTCGAACGTATGACATGAACATGAATAACATAAAGATGAAAACATGGGTATGTAACGTTGCCGCCATGATCGGGCTGGCTCTTTGCAGTCTGACTGCTTTTTCACAAGATGGGTTTGAAAAATATTTCGAGGCCAAGCGCCTGCGTGTGGACTTTGCTCTTAGCGGTGATGCACAGGAACAGCGTGCGGCATTGCAGCAACTTCGTGAGGAGCCTGTGTGGGGTGGTCCGAGGAAGAATTTGGTTGATCCGTTCGGTTATGGCGGATATTATGTCAAGGTCTATGACCGGGCGACAAAGCAATTGATATACAGTCGAGGGTTCAATACGCTGTTTGAGGAGTGGCGTACGACGGAGCAGGCAAAGAATCAACAGCAATCGTGGACGAACAGTTTCTCCATGCCGTATCCCAAACAGCCCGTTGAGATAGAATTGTCGGCACGCGATAAAGCTGATAACCGCTTTTATCCGCTACTGAAAATCGAAGTCGATCCGCAGAGTATTTTTATCGATCGGGGAGCATTGAAGAATCATCCGGTCAGGCGTCTGCAAGACGAGGGTGATATGGCGGAAAAAGTCGATTTTGTGTTTCTTCCCGAGGGATATACGGAAGCTGAAATGGGTAAGTTCGAAGCTGATGCACGGCGTTTTATGGAGTTGCTGTTTACTATCCCTCCTTACGATGCCCGCCGCTCGGATTTCAATGTGTGGGCGGTTGATGTACCCTCCGAAGAGTCGGGTACGGATCTGTCCGGTAAAGGTATCTATCGGAATACGGCTTTTGGTTCGGGCTTTTATACATTCGGTCTGGATCGTTACCTGACTACTTCCGATATGAAATCGATCCGTGATGCGTTATGGAACGTTCCTTGCGATGCGATTTTTATCCTTGTCAACTCCTCCGATTATGGCGGTGGGGGCATCTATAACTACTATGCGATGGGGACGGCCGATCATGAGCGCACGGCGAAAGTGTTTGTTCATGAGCTGGGGCACAGTTTTGCCGGTCTGGCCGACGAATATTTCGAATCGGAGGTGGCATATGGTAATTTTTACAATGTGAAACTTGAGCCGTGGGAGCCCAATATCACTACGCTGGTAAATTTTGACTCCAAATGGAAGGATTTGTTATCTGAAGAGACTCCTGTCCCTACGCCTGCCGCGGGAAACGAAGCAAAACCGGGGGTATATGAAGGCGGAGGCTATGTCGCTAAAGGTGTTTACCGTCCAATGGTACATTGCATGATGCGTGATTATCATCCTTTCTGTCCGGTCTGTCGGCGGGCGATTCTAAAAATGATCGACTATCTCTCGGACAAATAGGCGCGTTATCCTTCGATTTCGCTTAGTTCGAGCCAGCGCATCGATTTTTCGTCAAGCTCGTTGTTGAGTAGAGGGAGACGTTTCGATTTCTCGGTCAGCTCCTCGACGGAGAGCGTGCCGCTACATAACGCATTTTCCAGCGTTTGTTTTTCGGCCTCCAAGGCTTCGATCTCTTTTTCCAGTGTTTCCAGCTCCATCCGTTCCTTGTATGAGAGCCGACGCTTGTCATTCGTCCGCTGACGTTGTGCCGAAGTTTCTGTTCCCGCTCCCTGCTTCGGGGATGCTTCGGCCTCCTCGCGTTCGCGGCGCAGTTTTTCTTCCTTCCATTCGCGATATTGGGTGTAGTTGCCGGGGAAGTCTTGAATCTCGGCATTGCCGTGGAAGATAAGCACGTGATCGACGACCTTATCCATGAAGTAGCGGTCGTGCGAGACGACGATCACGCAGCCTTTGAAGCTACGCAAATATTCTTCGAGGACGTTCAGCGTGGCGATGTCGAAGTCGTTCGTCGGCTCGTCGAGCACCAGAAAGTTCGGGTTACGCATCAGGATGGTGCAGAGATACAATCTTCGTTTCTCGCCTCCGCTGAGTTTATACACATAGTTATGCTGTTTCTCCGGAGGGAAAAGAAAATGTCCGAGGAACTGCGATGCCGTCAGTGTTTTTCCGTCGCCAAGAGTCAGGTGTTCAGCGATGTTGTGTACGATGTCGATGACTTTGGCGTTCTCGTCGAATGACAGTCCGTCCTGGCTGTAATAGCCGAAACGCACTGTTTCACCGATATCGAAATGTCCGCTGTCGGGAGCGACTTCACCAATCAGCATCTTGATGAAGGTCGATTTGCCGGTTCCGTTCTGTCCGATGATGCCCAACTTTTCGTATCGTGCGAACGTGTAATTGAAATTCTCCAGAATACGCACATCGTCGAACCGTTTGCAGACGTTTACCGCATCGAAGATTTTTGATCCGATATAGGCCGATTTGACATTCAGCTTGACATTTCCGGCTTCCCGTTTCTGCTTGATTTTCTCTTCCAGTTCGTGAAACGCATCGATACGGTATTTCGCTTTTCCGGCGCGTGCCTGTGGCTGACGCCGCATCCATTCCAATTCTTTTTTGTACAAATTATTGGCTCGTGCAAGTTCCGCGTGGCCGGCCGCCGTATGCTCTGTTTTCTTCTCTACGTAATACGCATAATTACCTTTGTACGAAAAGAGAGATTTTTGGTCAATCTCGATGATCCGGCTGCATATACGGTCTAAGAAATAACGATCGTGAGTGACCATCAGCAGGCTGAGGGATGACCGGTTGAGGTGGTTTTCGAGCCATTCCACCATTTCGAGGTCGAGGTGGTTGGTTGGCTCATCGAGCAGGAGCAGATCGGGTTCGGTAATCAGAACGTTGGCCAGTGCGACACGTTTCAACTGTCCGCCCGAGAGGGTACCGATCGGCTGGTCAAAATGTCTTATTTTCAGTTCGGTGAGAATCTGTTTCGCTTTCCGTTCATAGTCCCACGCCTTCTTCTGCTCCATGCGGGTGATAAGCGTTTCCATTCGTTCCGCATCGGCATTGGAGGCAAGGGCTGCCTCATACTCGGCAATGAGCTGCACGGTGCGGTTGGGCGAATGGAAGCAGGCTTCCAGCACCGTCAGTTCGTCGGGGTACCGTGGCGACTGTTCCAGCCAGGCCACTTGTCCGTCGTTTCGGAACACGATGCTGCCGTTGTCATGCCCTTCTTTTCCGGCAATGATTTGCAGCAGCGTCGTTTTTCCCGACCCGTTGGGAGCGATCAGTCCGACCTTTTCGCCTTGTGCGATGCCAAACGAAATGTCTTTGAAGAGCACCAGATCGCCGAAGCTCTTCGTTAGATGATCGACTTGCAGAAACGGTGTCATTGTGTGCGTAACGATGGGCGAAAAGTGACCGTTCTCAGCTTTGTTCTTTGAGGATCACGTCGTGTGCGCCGCCTTCGACGATGCTGGTCGATGAGACTAACGTAATCCGGGCATCGCGCTGAAGTTCCTTGAGTGTGATAGAGCCGCAGCTGCACATCGTAGCCTTGATTTTTCCGAGCGTGATCTCGAGATTGTCTTTCATTTTGCCGGCATAGGGCACGTAACTGTCAACGCCTTCCTCAAATTTCAACGTTTCGGCTCCGCCTGTGTCGTAGCGTTGCCAGTTTTTGGCACGGTTCGAACCTTCGCCCCAATATTCTTTGACGTAGTTGTTACCGATACGCAGGGTCTGCGTGGGCGATTCGTCGAAGCGGGCGAAGTAACGTCCCATCATTAGGAAGTCGGCGCCCATGGCTAAAGCGAGGGTCATGTGGTAGTCATGTACCAGTCCGCCGTCGCTGCAAATCGGAATGTAGATACCTTTTTCCTTGAAGTAACTATCGCGTGCCTGCGCCACGTCGATCAGCGCTGTGGCCTGTCCGCGTCCGATACCCTTCTGTTCGCGGGTGATACAGATCGAACCGCCTCCGATACCGACCTTGATAAAGTCGGCACCTGCATCGACGAGGTAGCGGAAGCCTTTCTCATCGACGATATTTCCCGCGCCTACCGGAATGTCATAGTGGCTCTTGATCCATTGCAACGTCTCTTGTTGCCATTCGGAATAGCCGTCGGATGAGTCGATGCAGAGAGCGTCGACTCCTGCTTCGACGAGTGCTGGCACTCGCTCTTTATAGTCGCGCGTATTGATACCGGCGCCAACGAGGAGTTTCTTCGTTTCGTCCGAAAGTTCGTCGGGGTTATTGCGATGGCTGTCATAATCTTTCCGAAAGACAAAGTAGGCCAGTTTCTGGTCTTTATCGATAATGGGCAGTGAGTTGAGACGATGCTCCCATAAGATTTGATTGGCTTCGCTCAGCGTGATTCCCAATTGTCCGACAATCAGTTTGGGGAATGGGGTCATAAATTCTTTGACCTTCATGTCCGGGCTGTCTTTTTCGGTACGGTAGTCGCGGCTGGTGACGATACCGAGCAGACGACCGTTGGGCGAGCCGTCTTCGGTGACACCGATCGTCGAGTGACCCATGCGGGCACGCAGAGCGAGGACATCACGCAGCGTCGCGTCGGGGCGGATGTTGGAGTCGCTCGATACGAAGCCTGCCTTAAACTTCTTCACGCGGCGTACCATCTCGGCCTGCTCAGCGATGGGCTGCGAGCCGTAGATGAAGGAGAGCCCGCCATTGCGAGCCAGCTCAATGGCCAGCGTATCGTTGGAGACCGACTGCATGATCGCCGAGACGAAGGGGATATTGAGGCTGATGCGGGGCTCCTGGCCACGAGCGAAGCGGACCAGCGGCGTGGTCAGAGAGACGTTCTGTGGGGTGCACTGACGTGTCGTGAGCCCTGGGATAAGGAGGTACTCCCCGAAAGTGCGGGAGACTTCGTTGACGAATATTGCCATAAGCTATATGGATGAAGTGGGTGATTACTTGAGGTGGGGGAGGACGTGGCCCATGCGATCCTTCTTCGTCTGCATGTAGAAGGCGTTATGCTCATTGGGCTGGATCTCCAGAGGAAGCGTCTCGACGACTTTGAGGCCGTAGCCTTCGAGGCCGACGCGCTTGATGGGGTTGTTGGAGAGCAGGCGCATCTGCTGGATGCCGAGCTGCTGGAGGATCTGAGCGCCGACGCCGTAGTCACGTTCGTCAGCTTGGTGACCGAGGTGGAGGTTCGCATCGACGGTGTCTAAGCCCTCTTCCTGAAGCTTGTAGGCGCGGATCTTCTCCATAAGACCAATGCCACGACCTTCCTGATTGAGGTAGACGACTATGCCACGACCTTCCTTTTCGATGAGCTCCATAGCCTTATGCAGCTGCTCGCCACACTCGCAGCGCATCGAGCCGAAGATGTCGCCCGTGGCACAGCTGGAGTGTACGCGTACAAGGACGGGCTGGCCGTCAGCGATGTCACCCTTGATCAGTGCGATATGCTCGAGACCATTGCTCTTCTGCTTGAAGGGGATGAGGCGGAAGTCGCCCCACTGCGTAGGCATGGAGACCTCTTCACCACGCTCTACGATGCTCTCCGTGCGGAGGCGGTAGGCGATGAGATCCTTGATGGTGATGATCTTCAGGCCGAAGCGCTGAGCGACCTCCCACAGCTGGGGAAGGCGGGCCATCGTACCATCCTCGTTGATGATCTCGATGAGTGCGGCTACAGGCTGCAGGCCAGCCAGACGGGCCAGGTCAACGGCCGCTTCGGTATGCCCCGCACGGCGCAGGACACCCTTGTTGCGAGCACGCAGCGGGCAGACGTGACCAGGACGGGCCAGATCGCCTGGGGTGATATTGGGGTCAGCTAAGGCGAGGATCGTCTGGGCACGGTCATACATCGATACACCGGTGGTGCAGCCATTGCCGAGTCGGTCGACGGTGACGGTGAATGGGGTCTCGTGGACGGAGGTGTTGTTGGGTACCTGCATCTCGAGCTCGAGTTCACGGGCACGGTCTTCGGTGATAGGTGCGCAGAGGACGCCACGGCCGTAGCGCATCATGAAGTTCACCTTCTCGGGGGTAACCTTTTCAGCGGCGATGATGAAGTCGCCTTCGTTCTCGCGGTCCTCATCGTCGACGACGATAAGGAATTCACCACGGCGGAAGTCTTCGAGGGCTTCCTCGATGGTGTTTAGCTTGATTTCGCTCATAGATCTTGTGTGTGTATAGCTACCTGCCAGGAGTCTGGATCGGTAGGCTGTGTAGTGGATAATTCGGGGGCGGGACGATGGACTCCCTTAGCGGCTACAGCGACCTCTTCGGCGATCTGCGTGAGCACCGTGCGTGTCGTGCGAAGGTCAGCCTTGAGGTGGGTGCGTACTCGTGAGAGGAAGAGTCCAAACGGAAGAGATATCGGGAGGATAGCCCCAAGGATACGGCCCCAGCGCGGCTCCTCTGGGAGGAAGGGTGAGAGGCGTGTGGGCAGGAGCGGCAGGTCGCAGAGCTTGCTGACCAAGAGTCGTGAGGGCGTGTGGCGCAGGCTCTCGGTGATAGCGTCGAGCTCTTCGCTGAGGGCTGCCAATGCCTGCTGCTCGGCTCCGTGGCTCCAGATCTGCCAGATACGTCCTGAGAGCATGGGGCTACGAAGGAGGGCATCGGTATGCTCAATGGCTTGAGCCACAGCGGCGGCACCAGCCTCGTAGTCGGCTTCTTCGATGATGAGCTCTTGATACTCGACCTTACGGACACCGCGGAAGCCGAAGAGCTTGCGGAAGAAGATCACGTAGGCCTCGACGTTGAGTGCCGAAGAGTCTTGGTTCGCCTTGTATGCGAGGAATATCCCGACAGGGAAGAGGAGGATGTTACTCAGCCACATCCCCAGCCAGATAGGTATCGACTCGCTGCGTAGCATGTTCGTGCCGAAGGAGTCGATGATGAAGTAGACGACGAAGAAGAAGATGGAGATGATGATAGGCATCCCGATCCCCCCACGGCGTACGATGGCGCCGAGGCTGGCGCCGATGAGGGCGAAGATGATACAGGAGACGGGGAAGGTGAACTTGCGATGCCACTCCTGATGGAAGGTGCGGTAGTGATAGAACTCTGTGTCGTCCGTACCCATATAGATCTGGGCTTCCTCCGTGATACGCTTCGCCTTGTCGAGGGCGGAGCCGATAGCCTGCAAGCTGTCTTGTGCAGTGAGTGTGAGTGATGCCTTGGCTTCCTCCGGCTTCACTCCGCTGGTCTCTTTCACGAGGGTAGCGATACGCTCCTGCTGGCGGGCGAAGACCGTGGTATCCTCGTAGGCATAGGGTGAGAAGCCGTAGTGGCTGGTCAAGAGATCGGACTGCACGATGCGAGCGTAGCTATTGCGCGTGCTATCGAGGATGGGGCGGATGGGGTCAATGGATACCTGCAGCTGATGAAGATTCT
>ERZ772967.211-NODE-211-length-50503-cov-7.866020_pt1 | contig 50503 bp, 51 predicted proteins | sample MGYA00511677_ERZ772967 | MGnify/ENA primary metagenome ERZ772967 (study PRJEB29015, sample SAMEA2737931) | human oral metagenome | biome: human oral; feature: human-associated habitat; material: dental | place: China | collected 2146 ...
GATATTATACCACAGGACACCCTCTCGCGCCTGCCCGGGCGGCCCCTGCGGCGCGCTACGCCTTGAATAAATCAGTGTTTCCCTAGGCAGACAAACGGCCATCGCCTACATCACCCACTTGAACACGGCGCGGAACAGCCAGACGAAAAAGCCCAGCGTGACCTTAAGCGCCGCCTTGAGGAACTTACCAAGCCTCTTCATCGACGTCACCCCAATCTTCCTTGACCTTGCGGGCGCCCTCCTCGGCGTCCTCTTCCTTCTCTTGCGCGAGCAGCCTCGCCAGCTCGTCGGGCACGCCCGGGATCTCCGCCCTCCCCAGCGCGCGCTGCAGCTCCCTTATCTGCGACTTCAGCGGTTTTGAGGGAGGGCCTACGTGCTCGCGGTAGCAGGCGCCGATCGCGGCCGCGTCGCACAGGAAGCCCCGCACCCGGGCGAACGCCTCGTCGCCGTCGAGCAGGACGCGGCGGGCGCGCCCGAGCTCGGCCTCCGAGGCCAGCATGAAGCGCCAGCCGCGGGACCTCAGCGCGGCCGGGATGCCGTCCGCGGGCGCGTCGGCGCGCCAGTCGTCGCGCACCTGGTGCCAGTTCGCCGTGAGCCAGAGCCCCTTCTCGGGCTCCTCGCGCATCTCGAGCTCGAACTCCGTGAGCATGTTCGCGCCGGAGAATGGCGACCCCTCCGTGAACGAGAGCGTGTCGAACAGCGTCGTCCTGCCACCCTCGTACTCTATCCTCACCATCATCTCCGGCCCCTCTCCCTGCGCTGGTCCCGCTGGGCCCGCTGCCGCTCGGCGGCGAGGATTCGCTGTTGCTCGTCCTCGCGACGGCCGTCGCGAGAGTTTCCTTCGGCAGCACCGCGCCCGCGATCGTCCCCGTAGCGGGTCTTGAGCGGCATGAGCCCGTTCATCGCCATGTAGGCGCGCGCAGCCTCGAGGCGGCGGTACCCCTCGCCGCCCGCCTGTCCGCGCCGCTCAAGCGTCGCCATCCTGAGCCCGAACTCCTCGATGGACTCGACGTCGAACTTCGCACAGGTCTCGAGCGCCGAGGAGAGCCTGCTCAGCTCCGAGAGGTCGTTGAGCTCGAGGGCGCGCTCGGCGGCCTCGCGGATGCGCGCGGTGCTCGCGTCCGTGGGACGGTAGGCGCCCTCGCGCTCGAAGCGACGGCGGAGCATCTCCTTGCCGTAGACGAACCCCAGACGCTCGCCGCTGACCTTCTTGGACGGCTCCTCGACCAGGCTGCACACCCAGTCGTCCCGCCTCGCCTTGGCCGAGTTGTCGGCGACGTGCACGCCCAGGGCATCGAGGACGCCGAGGAACTCCGCCTCGTCGCGCGCCGTGGTCTTGGCGAGCGCGACGCGGGCGCGGATGTCGCCGACCCACGAGTAGCCGCCAGAGCGCATGATCTCCTTCTCGGCCTGGCCCAGGTAGACGCTTCTGCGGCTTCTGGGCCCGCCCGCGCCTGCTCGCCCGCGCGCCTTCGACGGCGATTCAGGCGCCCGGTCGTTGGAAAGCCCCGACAGCCCGCGCTCGCGCGCCATGTCCTGCAGGTCTCGGTTGAGGTCCTCGGGATGCTGGGTCTGCATGCGGTAGCCGGTGCGGAGGTTCGCGTTGTTCACGACGATGTGCGCGTGCGGTATGCCGCGGGCGTTGTCGTCGTGGTACACGATGGCGATCTCGTGGTCGCCGAAGTGCTTGAGCGCCCACGAGCACGCGAGCTCGCGCAGCGCCGCCAGGTCGATGTCGTCGCCGGGGTCCGGCGAGAGCACGAAGTGCTTGAACGTGCGCGCGGGCTTACCCCTCCAGGGTGCGTCCGTGCCGAACGCGGCGCGCGTGGCGTCCATCTCGGCGTCCCAGGCGCAGGCCTCCTTGGCGCCTTCTCCCAGCGCGGTGGCGTCGCGCTCGTCGTAGCTCAGGTTGAACAGGTCGCGCGCTAGGGCGCGGCCTCCCTTCTCGAGGTAGCGGCGGATGCCGCCCGTCGAGCCGTGGCCGCTTATCGGCTTCAGGATCGGCATGGCGAGCCCTCCACGAGCGAGTCGGCGCCGATGCGCTCGAGCTCGGCCGCCATCTCGCGGGCCGCGGCGTTCACGTCGGCGAGCTCGCGCTCGATCGTCGGGACGCTCTCCGCGACGAGGTCCCGGTCCACGCGGCCGTGGCGGGCGTGGAAGTTGATGAGGTTCATCGCGTGCACGGCCTGGTTGTAGTGGTAGCCCCACTTCGTGAGCTCGCGCGACATCGACCAAAGGGCCCTGCGGTCCACGAGTATGCGGTGCTCGTCTCCCGCGTTGGCCTCCGTCGACAGCGGTATGCGCACGAGGTAGCGCAGGTACTCCGACTTGCTGAGGCCGGCGCGCTCGCACCGATCGCAGAGCGCGTCGTAGTCCTCTCCCTCCATGCGGAACGTGACGCGGCGCTCCTTGCCTTTGACGGCGCCAGTTTCCTCTTCCATGGCGGATTCCTTTCCTCGGGCCCGCCGTGCGGCGGGCGCGTCTCTCTAGGGGCGCGGGGGATCCCCCGCAGGCGGCGGCCGGGCCCGGGCGCCGCCTCTGGGATCGGGCCTCGCGTAAGCGGGCTCCCCAACGGCCCGCGGCATGACGGGTCCGAAGCCGCCCGGTCCCCAAGTGCTATGGACGCCCGACCGAAGTGTCGGACGCCATAGGCTACTTGCTGGATTTCGAGTGTGGGGCCCTCCTACGGCGCTTTCGGGCATCGGTGCCCGCGTTCGCGTAGGGCGCGGTCATGAGCGCCATCTCCCGCAGCAGCGAGAGGTCGGCCGCGCTCGGGCTCTCGGGCGGGCTCTCGAGGAAGTCGGCGACGAGCCTCGCGGCCTTCGCGATGCGCCCGTCGGGGCCGGCCTGCGCCTTCCCCTCGCTTCTCACGTAGTCGGAGAGCTCCCGCTTGGTGCGCCGCCAGGGCTCCATGGCGGCGTGCATCTCCGCCTGGCGCTCCTTCGGCATGCCCGCGAGCGAGCGCACCGCCTCGGCGCTGAGGTTGCCGCGGTCGGCCTCGGCGGCCCACTCGGGCGAGAGATCCTCCGCGATCCGGCGGGCCAGCCTCTCCTCGCGCGCGATGGTCTTGCCGGAAACCTTGCGGCCCGTCTGCCGCTCGATGATGGCGGCCTTCACGTCGTCGACGCGCATGCCGGAAAGCGAGGGGTCCTCAGAGCGCAGGCGCACGGCGTCGCCCCTGAGCGCCTCGGTCGCGGCGGCGCGCTCGGTCACGGTGAGCGCGCGGGTGAAGTAGTTCGCGGCGTGGAGCAGCGTCACCGCCCGCTCGTCGTCGATGCCCTCGATCACGCGGCAGGACATCCTCTCGTAGGCTGGGTCGTCCTCCGCGAGCAGCGCGTAGGCGGCCTTGCGTCGGTGCCCGGAGACCATCTGCCACGAGCCGTCGCCGACCTTGCGCACGAGCGGCAGGTCGGTGAGGCCGTCCTGGCGTATGGATTCGGCGAGCTCGGCTATGCCGGCCGGGTCCATGGAGTACGCGGCGTTCGCCGGGTGGTTGGCGATGTCGGCCACCGCGATTTCCGACACCGGGTAGCGCCCGCGGGTGCGCGACGCGCCGTCGAGAAGCCCCGTGATGGTGAAGCCCGCGGCCACCTGGCTAGGCGAGCTCACGGGACACCTCGTCGGCGAGAGCCTCGTAGTCGCGCGCCGGGCGGCTCCCCGGCTCGAAGGCGGCCACCGGCTTCCACTGCCAGCTGCCCTCGCAGACCTTGCTGCTCGCATGGATGACCGTCTCGAACTGCTCGCCCGGGAAGAACCCGTCGAGCACGGCCGCGCCCGTGGCCTCGGCGTTGGTCATGCGGCCGGGCACGCAGGTGCGCAGTATCCTCCATCTAGGCGTGGGCATGCGCAGGGCGTCCGCGATGGAGCGCGTCGCCTCCACGGTGAGCGCCGTGCCGCGCATCACGGTGGAGTCGAGCTTCACGGGGATGACGACCATGCCGCCCTCCGCGGCGGCGAGGAAGGCGTTGAAGGCGAGCCTGCGCATCACGGGGCTGCAGTCGATGAGGCAGACGTCGTAGGAGCCCAAGGCGTCGTCGAGGGCGAACTTGAGCCGCTGCTCGCGCAGGAGCATCTCGTTCTGGTCGACGAGGTCGATGGTCGAGGCCACCACGTCGAGGCCCTCCCCGGCGGCGTAGGCGACCTCCTCCACGGGCGCGCCGCCGTAGAGCAGCTCGACCGAGGTGCGCCGCTCGGAGGCGGCCCGGTCGTAGAGGCCGAAGAAGTCGGTGGCAGACGCCTGCGGGTCGAGGTCGACGAGCAGGGTCCGAAGGCCCCGGGCGGCGAAGATGGCCGCCAGGTTCACGGCGGTCGTCGTCTTGCCGACGCCGCCCTTGTAGTTGGAAATGGCTATCGTGCGCATGGGTCGCGTCCTCTCTAGCGTGGGGCGCGCCTCGCCGCCATCGGTCCGGCGCGCCCCGAGTCTCGGAGCGTCGGGACAAAACCGTACGGATTTGTCCGACAAGCGGAGTGTACCACGAAAACGTACGGATATGTACGCTTTCGTGGTACAGAGGCCGGATTCGGGGGAAGCCCGGCCCCGGGAGCCCGGGGCCGGGCGCGCCGCCTAGGAGAGCGGCTCCATCTCGCCGAAGCAGTTGACGTGGTGGCGCAGGAGCGCTCGGTTCTCCTTGACGACCATCATCGCCACCTCGTCGAAGCGGACCGGGGTGTCGGCGTAGTCGTCGCTGTTGCCGGCGAGCCACGTCGCCGCCAGCGCCTCGCGCAGCCCGCGCGCCCTGTGGGCCTCGGGGAAGCCGTCCGTCCCGATGCGGACCGTGGCGTCGACGAAGACCAGGGTCCCGTCCTCGTCCACCGCCACGAGGTCGATCCCGCCGATGCCCTCGGGCCCCTGCCAGGCCTCGTCGACGATCTCGTAGCCCTTGCGCTCGAGGAAGGTCCTGACCGCGCCCATCGCCTTTTCCTTCATGTCGTTCATGTCTTGCTCCTTAGGCTCTTAAGGCCCGCCCCTGTGGCGTGCCTTGCGTCGCGTGAGTCGCATGCAGAGCGGGCTTGCCGGCAAGGGAGGAAGCGAAGTCGGGCGTGGAAATAGAAGTCTCCCGACAGCAGTTTTTCGCGTTGTTCGCGCGCGCAGCGCATGGGACGAAGAACCCGAAAAAGTGTCGCGGCCCTTGCGGGCTGCCCGCCGGCGTGCGACCCTGCGCGTCCAAGGAGCGCCGGGGCGGGTCTCGGGTCGGAGGGGCGGAGGCGTGCGGCATGGAATCGGGCATGGGCGCCTAGACCCTCCGGGCATGGGATGCGACCCGTCGGCGGTTGCTGGGCTCCCGCGGGGATTGGCGACGACGTCGCGGCGGGGACGGAGGCGTGTTCCCGAGTCGCGGCGCTTCGGTCCGAAACGGGACGGCATTTCCCGCACCGCTTGCGGCCGATATGCGCACGGGATCGCTGGCGGCGAGATGGTTCTCCGCATGGAACGGCTACGGTGCTGCGCAACACGTCCGTTGAGAGAAGGAGGAAAGCAGATGATGGGCTACGAAGAGAAGATGGAGCGCCTCGAGCTGCTCGACGCTGTGAGCGACGCCGGAAGACTGGCGAGGGGCCTTGAGCAGTTGCTCGAGTCCCTGGCGCACGCCGACCAGCTGGACCCGCTCGACGTCGAGGGGATCCTGGCCCTGAGGTCGATAAGCGAGAAGTGCGCCGCGCGCATCGGGGACGCCGCGCGCATCCTGGAGGCCGCAGAACGAGGTCTTTTATGCCGAGGGGCAAGAGCCTGCTCTCAACGCCGCCCGTCGAAAAGGAACGCTCCGCTCTCGGCGGGGAAGCCGTCGCGTTGCTTGCTCCGCCTCTTCGATTCTGGCAGGCGCCCGGAATTGGGGCGCCCTTGATCAGCTTAGCCCGGTGATGGTTTCCTCGAGCTCCACCATGCAGGCGACTATCTCATCGATGCTCGGGTAGCTACCGAACAGCATCGGCCTCATCGAGGCGTAATCGGCCGCCAACTCGTCGATCCTGCCCTTTGGAGGGGCGAGCCTGAGCGTGCCGGGCCTCGCGTCGGCCAGCTTGGCCCACGGCGTGCGGTAGAACTTCTCTTTGAACCTGACGACCTGTTCGAGGAGGCCAGGCTGCGCTACGGCGCGGCCGAGCACGAACGAGTGGCCAAGGCGGTACATGTCGTAGTAATGGCGGGAGTAGCGCCTGGGCATAGCCTTGCCCTCGGGCCTGTTGGCCTCCTGGTGCAGGATGGTGGCCTTCTCCCAGAACGTGCGCTCGGGACTCGCGGTGCGCACCGTGGTCGACAGCTCGGGCCCGAACGGAACCACGTCCGCCGCGTACGGGGTTATCGCCGCCTCCTCGGAGGGCGACCATGCCGCCATGGGTCCTATCTCCAGCTTGATGGTGTCGAGCGTGCCCGCTGACTCGTAGGAGCGCGGGTAGTCGAAGTACACGGTCTCCTCCTCGGCCCCGCACCTAACGGACGCTTCGGTGCCGAGGGACTCGGAGAGCGTAGCCCTGAGCTTCGGGACAAAGGCGTCGGCCAGGAAGGCGTTCGTGCGCTCGATGCTGTCGGTCTTGAACCGCTCCTGCGCCGAGTTGCTGCGCGGCTCCCACGGTTCGTTCTCGCCGTAGCCCAGGAGTCGCCAATCGAGTATGAGGTCGATGTCCTCCGAGAAGCGCTCGATGAGCCCGAAAGCCTTCGACAGGCTCGTACCGCCCTTGAACACCATGGACTCGGCGAAGCCGCTTCTGTGGAAAAGGTGGTCCAAGGTGTAGCACACCCAGAAGTCCTTCTCGACGACGGCCGGCGCAAGCGCCATCCTCTGCGCGGCGGCCTCGAAGACCAGCCTGCGCTCGTCGGTCGAGGCCCTAGCGATTCTGTCCATGCTTCGCCTCCCATATCTTCTTCGCGGCCTCGGCAACCCAGGAGGTGAGCCCCGCCGACTCTTCCAGGAACGCGCCGACCTGCTCTTCCGTGAGGTTGCGCGCGAGCGTTCTGATTTCCTCGTCGCCCACGTTCTCGCGTCCGAGCGCCTTGAGGGCCTGTACGATGGTGCAGGTGATCTGCGAGCAGTCGAGCAGGTCGCGGTTGGCGCGGTGCCGGAGCTCGATATCGTACGGCCCGTACTCGTAGCGCTTGTACGGACCGCTGCTGACGTAGACGAGCTTCGCGGGCACCTGCGTGTCGAGGCCCAGCGCATTGAGCGCCGCGTCGCCGGACGGTGCGACGATCCACTTGTTGGCACGGGCGACGGCGCGCACGACCTCGTCGGTGCTGGCCGGCACCTCGGTGCCCATGAGCGCGCTGCACTCCGGCACATAGTAGACGCCGCGGATGGCGCGGGCGATCCCTCCCTTTGCATGCAAGCGCCCGAGCGCGTTGGCAGCATTGCGTCGGCCTGCGACGTCGGAGAAGTCGGCGGCTGTGAAGGCCCTGCCGGCGCCGAAGCTCTCTATGCGCTTAGCGATGGCCTCTGCTTCTGTCATAGCATTCCTCCTTTTTGATGAAAATAGTATATACCTTTTTCATCAAATTGCCTCTGATTGCCTTGGTCGCCCACACATCGCGCCTGCGGTCCCTCGCCGCGCCGGCACGCGCGCGTGCGCCCGGAAGCGGTTGCGCCTCCCAATCGCGGCCTGGGATTAGCACCGAGACATCCCGAAGAGATCGTCGCTGGGCCCTTTCTCGCGCGTTGCGCGCCTTCCAGACGGCGGCGTCTCGCCGAGCCCGCTGAAGATCTCCATGACCAGCGCGAGCTGCCTCTGAAGGTCCTCGTCGAGTTCGTCGGCGTCGCACACGGCGAGAAGCCGCTCCGCCAGTGCCTTCATGGAGTCGCGCAGCGCCCGCTGCGTCCGCGACGACGGCCTCACCGTTATCTCGGTCCCGGTCAGCCTCGCCATGATGTAGTCCTGCCTGCTCATGCCGCTCCAAGAGGCCATGTTGGCGATCAGCTCGTACTCCTCCGGGGTGCAGCGGAACGCCATCGTCTTGCTGCGCTTGCGGGCGCTGTTCTCGCACGGCATCCTATTCGCCCCTCAGCTCGGAGAGCGCGTCGGCGATCTGCGCGCGCTTGGCTGGGAAAAGGTGCGCGTAGCGGTATGTGATGTCGATTGCCTCGTGGCCCACGCGCTCGGCGATGTCGAGGGCGGAGAAGCCCATGTTTATGAGCAGGCTCACATGGCTGTGGCGAAGGTCGTGGATGCGTATCCGTTTCACTCCCGACGCCTTGCAGCCACGCTCCATCTCATGCACGAGGAAGTGCTTCGTGAAGCCGAAGAGCCTCTCGTCGGGCGCCACGTCCTCGCGCATCTCGATGAACTCCGCCATCTCGTCGCGGAGGAACGCCGGTATCTTGATCGTGCGAACCGACTTGCGCGTCTTCGGCTTCGTGACCACATCCTCGCCGCGCAGCCGCTGGTAGGACTTGTTTATGCGAAGCTCGGACGTTTCCAGCAGGAAGTCCGAGGGCGTGAGCGCCATGAGCTCGCCGCAGCGTATGCCCATCCAGTAGAGAACCTCGAACGCATAGAAGGCAAGCGGCTTGTCGGAGATGGCGTCGGAGAAGCGAAGGTACTCGTCCTTGGTCCAGAACTGCATCTCGCCGGCCTCTTTGCTGCCCATCTTGTCCACCTTGTGGACGGGGTTCTTCTCCAGGTTGTAGTAGCGCTCGGCGTGGTTGAAGATGGCGTTGAGCTGGTTGTTGATGATCCTCAGGTACGTGGGTTTGAAGACGTCGCCGTCCGGCCTCGTTGACCCTGTGAGGGAGTTCTGCCACCTGACGATGTCGACGGGCCGTATGTCGCACATGCGCATGTCGCCGAAGAACGGTATGAGCTTGCTCTGGATGATGTTCTCCTTGGTGAGCCAGGTGTGCTCGCGGACCCTCGGCCTCACCTCCGCCTCGTAGACATTGCAGAAGTCGGCGAAGGTCATGTCCATGGCGTCGTCCTTGAGGGCCTTGAAGTTCTTCTCCCACAGAAGCGCCTCGAGCTCGGTCTGGAATCCCTTCTTGGTCTTGTGCCGCTTGGCCCCGCGCGCATCGCGGTAGTAGAACTGCACGTAGAAGAGACCCGTCTTCTTGTCCTTATAGGCTGGCATCGTTCACCTCCGGGAAGTAGCGGGCCTCGAACAGGTCGCTGCGGATGCGCCCGCGGATCACCACGCGCCCGAGGGCCTCCTGCTCCTTGTTCATCTGCCGGATCACCTCGTAGGCGCTGCCTTTCTTGATCTTCAGGCGCTCCGCTACCTCATCGGCGGTGAGCATGCTCGGCCTCGGTGTCCTTGCAACCGGCTGTTCCATCTTGGACCTCCTGTCTATCCGTACGTATCTGTACGCTGATATTCCAGAGAATAATCGTACGTATCCGTACTGTCAATAGAATTGCGTACAAACTCGTACGCTGATAGAATGGACGGCGACGAAATCTACAGGAGGGCACATGGCGACAGGCGACAACATTCGGCGGTACCGCAAGGCGAAGGGGCTGACGCAGGCCCAGCTCGCCGATGCCGTGGGTCTCACCGAGGGCGCGATCAGGCACTACGAGAGCGGCATTCGCGCGGTGAAGCCCGAATTACTGGAGGAGATCGCGAAGGAGCTCGAGGTCTCCGTGGGCGCGCTCAAGGACTACGGAGTCGAGACGTCGCGCGACCTCATGGCCCTGCTGCTGCAGCTGGAGGAGGGCTACGGCCTCGTGCCCAGCGAGGACGGCATGGGCCTGGCGGTCGACCCCAAGGCGCCGCATGCCCCCAAGCTCGCGCAGTCGATCAAGTCCTGGGCGGAAAAGCGCGCTGAGCTCGAGCGCGGAGAAGTCGACGGGGCCGCATACGCCGATTGGAAGGCCTCTTTCTGACATTTCCCCAGGTAAATTAATGCCTCCTTGCGAACAGCCTCCGGTTTTCGGGGGCTGTTCCATTATTCTCGCCTGAAATCGACGTCGCTAAAAGCCCGGTAGGGGAATAATTACCTGCTCCGAGACGAAAAGATATGCGGCGTCATTCGGCGGTATTCGGGGTTACCGAAACTGCGGAAACCGATTTTCGCGTTTCATTATTCCCGTTTGTTGACCTGGGCAAATGCGTTTGACGAGGGTCTGAATCCAGCCCGCAGTTTCAACTTAGTTTCATCGGCTCGAAATCAGCCCTCCGGGGACCCGAATTGTGAATTATTCCCGCAGGGCCCTATTATTCCCGTACCGCCGAGTATTCCGCTGTGCCGCCCAGTATGGACATACGGGAATAATTGAGCCGTTTTCCCAGGTAGACATGCAAAAAGAAAGCCTCCGAACCGGAGGGTTCGGAGGCTGTTATTCCCGCTATTTCGCTGGTGGCTTTGCCCTGCGGCGATGCTGAAACAGTACCAGGCGGTACTCGGCAGCACCAAAATGCGAGTTCAGAAGCCAGTTCCCGTTATTCCCACTCAATAGTCGCGGGCGGCTTGCTCGTGATGTCGTACGCCACGCGGTTGACGCCAGGAACCTCGGCCACGATCCGGCTGGAGATCCTGCCCAGCAGCTCGTAGGGCAACTTCGCCCAGTCGGCGGTCATGGCGTCGCTGCTCTCGACCGCACGCAGGATCACCGGCCGCGCATAGGTGCGCTCGTCGCCCATGACGCCCACGCTCCTGATGTCGGGCAGCACCGCAAAGTACTGCCACACACTGCGCTCAGAGTCCCGCACGCCCGTCTCGTCGAAGAGTCGGCGGTTGTAAGCGTCGATCTCCTCGCGCACGATGGCGTCGGCATCGCGCAGAATCTCGAGCTTCTCGGGCGTCACCTCGCCGATAATGCGAATCGCAAGACCCGGACCAGGGAAGGGTTGGCGATGCACAATATGGCTGGGCAACCCCAGCGCCTCTCCGAGCGCGCGCACCTCATCCTTGAAGAGGTGGTCGAGGGGCTCGATCAGGTCGAAGCGCACTCCCTTGGGGAAGGGGATCAGGTTATGGTGACTCTTGATGGTGGCTGCTTGCCCGCTCGTCTTGCGAGCACCCGACTCTATGATGTCAGGATAGATCGTGCCCTGCGCAAGGTACCTCACTCCTCCCGTCCTCTGGGCAACGGCAAAGAACTCCTCCCAGAACTGTGTGCCGATGATGCGACGCTTCTGCTCGGGATCGACCACACCGCTCAGGAGCCTCGCGTAGCGCCCCTCGGCGTGCACGTGCACGAAGTCTATGTCGAACTGTGTGGTGAAGACCTCCTCCACCTGTTCGGGCTCACCCTTGCGAAGCAAGCCGTGGTTCACGAATACGCAGGTCAGCTGCTTTCCAATTGCCCGTGCGCACAATGCGGCCACCACGCTGGAGTCAACGCCGCCCGAAAGTGCCAGGATCATGCGGTCACTGCCAACCTGTGCGCGTATCGCATCGACCATGCCCTGCACGACGCCCTCCATGGTCCAGCTGGGCTTAAGTCCGCAGACATCGAACAGGAAGTTCCGAAGCATCCTTGTGCCATGCTCGGTGTGCCTGACCTCAGGATGAAACTGCGTCGCAAAGAGCCTGTGACCGGCGTCCTCCATGGCGGCGACAGGACAGCCATCGGTCGAGGCAGTGACCACGAAGCCATCGGGAACATCGCTCACCGCATCGCGATGGCTCATCCACACGGTCTGCTCGGCAGGCGTGTCGCCCAGGATGCGCGACGACCCCTGACGGCGCAGCCTCGCCGGACCGTACTCGCCCCTCTCGGTGTGTCCCACCCGCCCACCGAGCGCGACGGCCATGATCTGCTGGCCATAGCAGAAGCCAAGCACAGGAACGCCAAGCTCGAGCACTCCTCGGTCGATCTGTGGCGCGCCCTTTGCGTACACGCTCGCAGGACCACCGGAGAGGATAATCGCGGAAGGCCTCATGGCGGCAAGCTCCGTCGCCGGGATGCCACAGGGCACGATCTCCGAATACACGTGGAGGTCACGTACGCGGCGGGCTATGAGCTGCCCGTACTGGGCACCAAAATCGAGCACGGCTACAAACTGCCGAGGTCTGGAACCTTGCATGTGACGTCCCTCTCTACATGAAATCCCTGTCGTTCACATCATAGCGTCTCACGTGATCAAAGGCTTGCGCCCATGTCCCTCCCGCACAAGCACACGGTCGGACAGGAGCTGCCGTGAGATGCCCTTTGTGTACTTCATGCGGGGAGTGTGGTTGGCGTTTACTATTAACTAGTTAGGCTCTGCCCTGCTACCCCCCACCATGAAGTCTAGACACTGCTGTGGGAGGAAGAAGGAAAGGAACGTACTTTGGCGCGTCACAACAATACCGATGGCGAGAATCTGAGCGATGCCCTTACAGCCGACATGGAGAGTCTTTCACGTAACAGCGCTCTGTCGACTGACCGCTACGTCGGGAAGCGTCGCAAGGTCAGCCGCCACCACATCCTGCGCAACGTACTTATCGGCGTTCTCGTTATGGTCTTGGTCGCCAGCGGAGCGGTCGCAGGGTACATCCACTATATCAATGGCCAGCTCAACGACGGGCTTGATAGGAACCTCGGCGACGTCTTAGTCCCAACCGAGGCAGGCAAGCCGTTCTACATGCTGCTTCTTGGCATCGATAAGGACGAGGACCGTACCGGAAGCTCAGACTACGGAACAGATGACAGCGCCTACCGCTCAGACTCCATCATGCTCGCGCGCATTGATCCGCAAGATAAGAAGGTCACGCTCGTCTCCATCCATCGCGACACCCTCGTCAACCTTGACTCTCATGGCCAGCGCAAGATCAATGATGCCTATTCCATCGGCGGTGCAAGATACGCCACAAAGGTAATAGCCCAATTCGCGGGCGTGGATATATCCCATTACGCCGAGGTTGATATGGACAGCATGGCCAAGGTGGTCGACGCCGTGGGCGGCATCACCGTCAACCTGCCCATCCCCGTCAAGGATCCCGAGTACACGGGCCTCGATTTGCCCGCAGGCGAGCAGACCATCAACGGAACGACGGCCGCACTCCTCAGCCGCGCCCGCCACGCCTACGACAACTATGGGGATGGCGACCTGTATCGTGCCGCCAACCAGCGCTCGGTCATCATGGCCGTCGTCAAGAAGCTCATGGCAAGCGACCCAGCCACCATGGTCAACACCGTCACCGCGATGGCGGAAATGGTGAACACGGACATGGACGCGGGCTCCATCGCCGCGCTGGCAACGCAGTTCAGAGACATGAACGTGGATGAGGACATCATGACCGGCATGGAGCCCACGACCTCCGAGTACAGGAACGACACCTGGTACGAGATCTGCAACACCAAGGCCTGGCAGACTATGATGCAACGCGTCGGCCAAGGACTCTCACCGTACGCGAAGGATTCGGACGATCCCTCAAAGGGAGTCTCGGTGAAGGATTCCGACAACCAATCCTCCAACACCAGCGAAGGCAATGCCGGCCCGACCGCCAGCAAGCCCAAACCAGGAGAGGGTAGCTACGGCAACGACGCACCAAGTTACACGGGCAGCGTCCAGGTGCTCAACGCCAGCTCAACCGACGGCGCCGCACGTAAGGTCTCGGGCGAACTGCAGGAGAAGGGCTTCACGACGACCGCGAGTTCCGCCACGGCCACATCGGGAACCACGCGGATCATATACAACGGCGACGCAAGCATGGCAAGCGCCAGAGGCGTTGCCGAGGTCCTCGGGGGAGACATCAAGATAGAGGCCAACAACGGTGGCCACAGCACGAACGTGAACGTGGTGGTCATTCTCGGCACCGACAAGTACTAAGACCAGGTGGTCCGGGCATCTCAAACACCCGAACATCTCGGACAGACGGCTCTCGAACGGGTAGTTATGCCGGACGATCGAGACCTTGCATGGGCAATGGTGGGAGCTCAACTCCCCTCGCCTCTACGGCAGTCGCCACAAGCTTCTCGACAAGACCCGCAAGCTGGGATCGCTCATCCTCTGTGAGTGCGGCAAGAAGGTCTTTGACGCCCGCGACGGCAGTCCTGTACTGCTCCTCGCCAAAGCGCTGGCCCTCTGGGGTGATGCGGACGATGACGCCACGCCTGTCATCGGGATTGATCTTCCTTTGGATGAATCCCTTGCGCTCGAGTGCCTTAAGCGTGTTCGCGATACGTGCGGTGGTCACATTGAGACTCTCGGCAAGGTCCGTCGGTGATACCGTGCCATGCTGGCTCAGGAAGCCGAGCACGCCCATCTCACCACGTGAGACGTTCGTCTGCCTCTGACCCAGCAGCCTATCCAAAGCGCCCATCAAGACGGTGATGCGCTCCTCGGGACTCATGGGCGTGTCCCTTGTCCACATGGGCCTCACATCCCCCTCTCATATGTTCATGAGCTACTATTACTATTAGTAAATATACCTAGGTTATAGCTTTTACCGTTAGTTATACAGCAGAGGTCACGAAGTCACCACAAGCACACGCGCATGTCGTAGGTGCGCCGCCCACAGGCGACACCCCACACGGGCGAACCCCTGGTCATGCCATTCAACGGACACAGCTCTACCGCAGCCCATCGGACAAGATCCTATCAGCCCCCCGTGATCCTGCGGACGGGCCTGCAGGGCATGCCCATGGCCAGATGCCCTGCCGGAACATCCTTGGTCACCAAGCTACCGGCAGCAATGACGCAGGCAGCGCCTATGACCACGCCGGGCATCACCGAGACGTTCGCGCCGATCCAGCAGTCGTCACCGACGCTGATGGGAAGCGCGCGCTCGAGGCCCAGCCTGCGCTGTTCGCCGTCAAGGGGATGCTGCGCCGTGTAGGCACCGAAGCCTGGCCCGATAAAGCAGTGGCACCCGATGGTAATGGTTGCCCCGTCCATGAGGTAGGCGCCGTGGTTGATGAACGTCCAGTCCCCGATGGAGACGTTGTCCCCATAGTCAACGTGAAATGGGGAGTGGATGGTCACATGCTCGCCAAGATGGCCTATCAGCTCGTGCAGGATCCTCGCGCGGCTTGCCTCATCACTCGGGCGAGCGTGGTTGTAGTCGAAGGCGAGGTCCTTGGCACGCAGGGTCGCCGCAGCAAGCCCCTCGTCGTAGTTGGCGTCATACCACAGGCCCGCATCCCTGCGCTCGCGCGCACCCCTGCCACCGAGCGCGGTGTCGCCTCCCCCGTCGCTGCCTGTGCTGATACTGTCGATCATGCGGTTTCTCCCCCTTTTATCACATCCGCATCAACCACCCACCGTTCTGTGACCTCAGTCACGTGACCATCACGATCGCGCCGACCGTGACGAGGACGGCGCCCACCACACCCCGCGCCGTCAGCTGCTCGCGGAGAAGGACTACTGCCAGCACGAGGGTGATGACCAGCGAGAGCTTGTCGATAGGAACAACAAGGGATGCCTGCCCCAACTGCAGGGCACGGTAGTAGCAAAGCCACGACGCCCCCGTCGCAAGCCCCGACAAAACAAGGAAGATCCAGCTTTTGGCACTGATGGACGCAAGCCCGCCCTGAACCCCCGTCACAAGGACGATAGCCCAAGCCATCACGAGCACCACGAGCGTCCTCACGGCGGTAGCGAGGTTGGAGTCAACCCCCTCGATTCCTACCTTGGCAAAGATCGTCGTCAGGGCAGCGAACACGGCCGAGCCCAGTGCGAACGCGAACCACATGCCCGCCCGCTCCTCTCTCGCGCTTTCCGACATAGCTCACCCCATGGTACATCACACACCCTCACTCGAAACACGCCGCCGCCCCGCCGCACGGTGCCAGGCCGCATCACGGTGATCCACTCACTCCCGTTTGCGAAGTGAGTTGATCACTCACTTCGATGTTTTATTCAGTAGACCCTCTACCTGCGTAAACGAGATTTTCAGGTATTTCTTATCCGCTGTTTTGAGCGAAAAACCACTCACTTCGCGACGGGGCGGGCGCCATGCTCGCGACGTGGAGAGCGCTACAGCACAGCAGCGAGCAGCCGTCTGGTGTGCTCGCTCTGGGGATTGTTGATGACATCGGCGGTGGGACCGATCTCAACGACACGGTGCTGGCCCATGACCACCACGCGATCGCAGATCTGGCTGACCAGAGCCAGGTCATGACAGATGAACAGCAGGGCCATGCCGGTGTCGCGCCGGATGTCGTCCAAGAGCTGGACTATCTGCCTTTGCACCGTCACGTCTAGGGCGCTGGTGGCCTCATCGCAGACCAGCAGATCGGGCTGCATGGCCAAGGCCCGCGCGATGGCGGCACGTTGGCACTGGCCACCGCTGACCTCGCGCGGGTAGCGATCCATCATATCCTTGGGCAAGCCGCAGCGCGCAAGCAGGTCAAGGGTGCGCCTTCGAGCCTCGCTGGCATCGACGCCGCAGTTCATGGGCCCCTCCACGATGCCCGCACCCAGGGTGCGCCGTGGGTCGAACGAGCCTGCGGGGTCCTGGAAGACCATCTGCACCGACTCGTATACGGCCCGTCGCTTAGCACCCCTCACACGCGTGATGTCACGCCCACATAGCAGCACCTGTCCGCTCGTGACGTCAATCAGGCGCGTGACCATGCGTGCGATGGTCGACTTGCCGCTACCCGACTCGCCCACAAGGCCAACGCACTCGCCGGCATACACCTTAAAGCTAGCACCCTCAACAGCCACCGCGTCATCGAACTCCTTGCGCCTGAACACACGGCACAGGTCGCGTACGGCTAGGACGGGCACTCTGTCCGCATCGCTCATGGGCACGACTCCTTATGAAGACGGGGGGCGGCATCCAACAGCTCGACTGTGTAGGGCTGTCGAGGGTGCGACAGCAGCTGGTCGGCAGGCCCCTGCTCAACGACATGGCCGCCCCTGAGCACCAGCACGTCGTCAGCAAGCATACGCACCACGGCAATGTTGTGGGTGACGACCACAATGGCGCAGCCCAGCTCGCTGCGCACCCGCGCGAGCTCACCAACCACCTGCTTTTGCGACACCACGTCAAGCGCACTGGTGGGCTCGTCGGCGAACAGCAGCTTGGGACGCATGAGCATGGCCATAGCGATGCCCACACGCTGTCCCAAGCCACCAGACAGCTCAAAGGGATAGCTGCCCAGTATGCGAGCGGGGTCAGCGACGTTCATCCGTCCCAAAAGGTCCCGCGCCCGCCCCAAGGTCTCAGCGTCCGAACTGTGCCCATGTGCGCGCGCCATCTCACGCACCTGGCTGGCGATGGTGCGGGTGGGCGTGAGCGCAGCCAGGCAGTCCTGGAACACCATGCCCAGCTCGCAGCCGCACAGGGCGCGCAGCTCGCGCGCGGGCATGTCCACCAGACTGCGCCCCTCGTACAGGATGTCACCACGCGTGACGGCGCCCGCAGACCCCAGAAGCCCCATAGCAGCCCTGATCAGCGTGCTCTTCCCGCTTCCCGACTCACCCACGACGCCCAAGATGCGTCCGGCACCAAGCGTGGCGCACACGTCTCGCACGGCGAGAAACCCGCCGTACGAGACGTCGGTGTGTTCGAATGCGAGCAACGGGACACTCATGTCCACAGTGCTCCCCGTCCGCTATGTCATGTCTAGATCGACGGTTATCTCGTAGTAGTCGCACGGATGTGGTCGCATGCCCGACACCCTGGCGTCAGAAACGATGCCCATCGTCAGGTGCGATACGAACACCATGCCATGGTCGTCCAAGATCTGCTGCGTCATCTGCGTGCCCAGCTCGGCGCGCTTGGCGCTGTCGAACTCCTCATGCAGCTGCCGGTACAGGGTATCGATCTTGGCATTATGGTAGCCGCCGTAGTTGGCGGAGACGCCTTGGATGGCGTGGGTGCCAAAGAAGTACTCGGGGTCACCCGTGGGGGCGCTCACGAGGGCGCTTGCGTACACGTCCCATGCCGTCGCGTCCTTGCGTATTGTGGTGTGGTTGGCCGTGCTGTTCACCTGCACGTCAAAGCCAATGGCCCCCAGCGTGGACTGCACCGACTCGGCCAGAAGCGGCAGTTCCATACGGCCCGGGTAGGTTAGCCAGCGGACGGTCAGCCTCTGGCCGTCACGCTCGCGGACGCCATCGCCATCGGAGTCCACCCAGCCTGCGGCCTCGAGCGTCGCCTTGGCGGCTTCGGGGTCAAAGTCCTCCGCTCTCACCGTGGCATCACCGAAGGCGAACTCGTCGGGGAACGGGCCCGTCGCCTTGGAGCCACGGCCGCTCAGCAGCGTGTCAACGAATCCCTGGCGGTCAATGCCCTGGCAGATGGCCTTGCGCACGGCGTCGTCTTGCATGACGGGCGAGGCGTAGTTCATCTGGCCAAAGAACACGCGACTGGTGTCGCAGCTGTTGATAGTGTACCTGCCGCCGTCCTTGAACAGCGCGTAGCTGGCGTACGGCAGACCGTACGAGGCGTGTATCTCGCCTGACTGCAAGGCGCTGGTCAGCGTGTCGCCGTCGGTGATGGCACGCACGATCACCCTGTCCATCTTGGGCGTGCCATTCCAGTAGTGCTCGTTCTTGGTCAGTGTGATCTCGGTGTCGGACACCGAGCTCGCCATGTACGGGCCCGTGCCACTGACGTTACCGTCGGGGCTGACGCCTGCCTGCATGTCGATGATGGCGCCGTACGGGTCGCTCAGGTAGTTGATAAGCGCTGGGCACGGCTCGCTGGTCGTGATGGTGATGGCGTTGCTCGCGTCATCCGCCTCGACGTTCGATATCTTGGTGTCAGCCGGTGCGCGATCATGCACGGCAATCAGGTCATCCAGGTACTCCTTGACCGCCGTCGCCGTCATGTGACGACCTGACGAGAAGTCCACGTCGTCGCGCAGGGTGATTTTGCACGTAGTGTCGCTGGTAAACTCATAGCCAGTGGCCAGCCATGGCTCGGGTTGCATCGAGTCGCTGAACTTGAACAGCGTCTCTCCCACACCATAGCGAACGGCACTCCAGCCCGAATAGGTGTCGTGCGGGTTCAGGCCGGCATCATCCATCTGCGTCCCATAGCCGGTCGTCCCGTACACAAACGTCTTTCCGCCCGATCCGGATGAGCCTGGTTGGCCGGGCGCTCCGCCCGTCGAGGACCCGCCACACGCGCTAAGCGCCATCGCGCAGGCCACCAAGCAGGCAAGCATGACGGCAAGAAGCCCCAGTCCATTTCTCTTCTTCGTGATCGCCTTCATCGCCATTCCTTTCTCTCTAGCCTCACTTAACTTGACTCCTCACGCCCGATGCGTCAGCATCCGGCGAGTCGGCACTGATACCCGCGCCCCCGTGGGTCCTCACGCCACACAGCGGCCCAAGCCGGCCCCGGCCACCCCTGCGCGTCGTGCGGTGGGCCGGGTCGATCCAGTCGCGGATGGTGTCTCCTAACAGGTTGAAGATCATCACGGTGACGAAGATGGCGACGCCTGGGGCAAGAATCGTCCACGGCGCGGTCTGCAGCAGGTTGCGGTTGCCACTCATCATCGAGCCCCACTCGGCCAAGGGCGGCTGCGCACCTAGGCCCAGAAACGACAGCCCCGCAAGCTCCATCATCATGGTTCCGATGTCCAGCATGGCGGTGACCAGGATGGGGCCTACGATGTTATGCAGGATATGGCGAAATATCAGCTGGGCGTCGGTACAGGCAGAGAGCCGCGCCGCTGCCAGGTATGTCGCGTCCTTCTGGGCTAGGGTCAAGCCACGGGCGATCCGCGCGTACTTGGGCCACGATATGGCCGCAAGCGCAATGACGGCATTCTGCATGCCTCCGCCGAGCACCCCAGCCACAGCCAGGGCGAACACCAAGCCGGGAAAGGCCAGGAAGACATCAGAGGCACGCATGAGCACCGTGTCCAGCACACCGCCGCGCCATCCGCAGGCAACACCCACCGAGGTCCCGACAACGGAAGCGAGCACGACCAGGGCGAAGGTCGAGAAGATGGACGACTGGCCACCCATGATGATACGTGACAGCAGATCGCGTCCATAACGGTCGGTACCCAAGAGATGGCCCGGGCCAGGGGCCCGCAAGGCCATCGAGAGGTCCTGCGCATAGGGGTCGTAAGGCACGATGAGGCTGGCAAGCGCCGCGACAAGGACCACAGCGGCCGCCAAGGCCACAAGCACCGCTAGCCTCAGAGTCGTGCTCTCATGGCGGATGTACTGAGCCCGCACGGGAGTTGCCGACACCACGCGCCCAACGTCCGTCATGCCGCATCGCCCTCCAGCCGCACGCGCGGGTCAAGGCGATGGTACAGCAGGTCAGCCGTCAGATTGACCACCACATAGATGGTGGCCATCCACACCACATAGGCCTGGATCATCGGGTAGTCATACATCGTGATCGAGTCGACGGCCAACTTGCCCACGCCATCCCACTGGAAGATAGTCTCGACGATGACCGTGCCGCCCAACAGGTCGCCAACGGACAAGGCGAGGAGCGTGACTATCATGACCATGCAGCTCCTCAGCACGTCCTTGGCCAGGATGGTGCGCTCGGGCACGCCACGGGCACGTGCCCCCTCTACGTAGGGCTTGTCTAGCTCGTCGAGGACCGTCGCGCGAATCTGGCGCGTGTACTTGGATGCCATGGCGATGCCTAACGTCGCGGTGGGCATCACAGTGCCGGCAAGAGACAGCGATGCCACGCCCGATGATCCGATGGACGACGACAGCACCGGGAGCCAGCCCAGCTGAATCGAGAAGACATATATCAAGAGCAGTGCCACGAAGAAGTTGGGTAGCGAGTTGCCCACGAAACTGAGCGTGCGTATGAGGTAGTCGGTGAGCTTGTTGCGCTTGACCGCAGATACGATGCCCAATGGCACCGCCACGAGGACGGTCACGATGACCGAGCTCAGGGTGAGCAAGATGGTGGCGGGAAGCTTGGACGCGAACGTGGCGAACACGTCTTTGCCCGAGACGTAGCTCACGCCGAGGTTGCCCGTGACCATGCCCACCAGCCAGTCCCAGTATTGCAACAAGAACGGCCGGTCGAGCCCCAGCTCGTGGCGCTTGGCGTCGATGAGCTCCTGCGACACCACGACACCCTGTTTTTCCAGCATCGCCGTCACGGCATCGCCACCCGCGACGTACATCAGGGCGAACGACAGCAGCGTGATGCCAACGAGGATGGGTATGAGCTGGACGAGCCGCCGAACGATGTAGTTTCTCACCAGAACCGCCTCGTCCCTTCGTGAATGGATGCTGCAAACGCGACAAGACGGCGGTCGTACCGTGCCATCGATCCCGCTGTCTTACAGCCTAGGCGACGGGCGCTGGGAAGCCCCTTGTGGGAGAAGGACGCACCCAGCCCATAAGGAGGCCACGCTATCCTGTCGCCTGCACGAGTCCACCTACACGAGGCTTACCCTGAGTGCAGGCTCCTTGGAGCCTGCACCACCTGGCATGGCCTCCGGTGCTGCCAGAGGCTGTGTGCCACGCTATCACAGGCTTCCCTTGGGGTGGGTGACATGCCACCCTATCCGCCATGCGAACTGCCAGACAGATCTACGATACCAGTCTTTCTATTCGTAGCATTTCGACCAGCGAGTGGCAGGGCGCGCGGCCCGTGGCTACAGCAAGCCACGGTGCCCGCATCCCTCACACAAGCTGGACCTACGCGTGCCCGTCAGGGTATATCCCCCTCTTTGCAAGTTGAGCCCGTATGAAATCTCCATAGCTGACCCAGCGTTATGCGCATGAGGTGCGCGGGCCACGCAACCTGACCTGCCGAGCTGAGCGGGACCGTCTGGCGGGATGCCGTAGCAGCGCGCAGACACACGCTACGAATAGGCGTAGATCGTGAGGATATTGTTGTTAGAGTCAACCGAGAAAATGACATAGCCCCAGAAGTTCAACCCCCTGCCATCCGTAGCGTGGTCACGGTTACGTGACTGTTTCATGAAATCGGACTGGCTCAACGCATAGAACCCACTATCAGCGTAATAGCCACAGATTGTGTCGTTCGTGAGGCGGAATCTATACGTTCTCTCCGTGTCATTCGTGTACGCGCCCCTTCCACCATCTCTACTAGAGTAGGCAAGGCCATCACGAAAGCTCGACCTTCTCAGTGCCCCAGAAATCACGCATGAGACTCCCGCGCTATCCCTTGGGAAGGAGACGTGGTCGGTGTAGGGAGCTGCCTGCTGCCGATGAGGCCTCGCAAAGTACCAGGTGACGGTCCCGACCTGAGGCCCATCCTGCTCAGCGTAAAGTTTGATGCCCTCCCCCCGCCAGCCTTTCCTCACGAGATTGTCATACTCAGCCTTGCTGGTCGTGAAAAGGTGGGTCCCCGCCGTGAGGTGGGGGTTGTAGAGACGATACACCGCCACGCCTCCGCCACTGTGGAGGCCAACCCCCTCCTTGGTCCAGCCATCCCTACTCCGCTGGTCGTATTCGGCTCTGTCTGTGGTAAAGAGGTGCTCGCCACTCCACCTGTTATAGAGACGATAGACATCGGTACCAGAGGAGGGGGCATACCACTTGACCTGCTCCTCCCTCCAGCCGTATTCGCTAAGGTCAGCGTACTCCTTGACGCTGGTCGTGAACATGTGGTCGCCATTCCAGCGATTGTAGAGCCTGTACATCGGGACTGCGGCGTGGGCCGCCCGGGGCACTACCAACAAGGCGAAAAGCACCGCCACAAATACAGTAGTGAGAAATGATGCGGCATGAAGTGCGGACCGTCTGCTCATGGAGAGCCTCCTTCTGTCAGATCCATACATATCTGATACTCACCCTAAGGCGAGGATCCGCACAACGCAAGCCCCACGTACCTTCGATTGCGCAAATGGCAGCCAAAACCTCGTCAGCGGTATCCACCGTAGCCCAAGTTATCCCCCAGTGCGGCCTACACGTTGAACATGAACTCCATGACATCACCGTCTTGGACGACGTAGTCCTTACCCTCCATGCGGAGCTTGCCTGCTTCGCGGGCGCCCGTCTCGCCGCCAAGGGCAACAAAGTCGTCGAAGCTGATGGTCTTGGCCTTGATGAAGCCACGCTCGAAGTCGGAATGTATGACCCCTGCCGCCTCGGGTGCCTTCGCGCCGACGCGCACCGTCCAGGCACGCACCTCCTTGGGACCAGCAGTAAAGTAACTCTGCAACCCCAGCAGGTGGTATGCCGCCTGCGCCAGGGTCTCAAGTCCACTCCTCTCAAGGCCAAGGGACTCGAGGTACTCTACCGCCTCAGCAGCGTCGAGCTCGGCGAGTTCCGCCTCGACTTCGGCGCAGATCGCGATGGGGTCCTGGCCCATGATCCTCGCGGGCACCTCGCCCACCTTGTCCTCGTCGACATTGGCCACGTAGAGCATCGGCTTCATGGTAAGCAGAAAGAGGTCGTGGGCAGCGGCGCGCTCATCAGCGCTCATGTCAAGGTCGGCAGCGCGCCTACCCTCGTTGAGCCACGCCTGCAGTCTCCTGGCAATGGCGAGGCGTGGCAGGTTTCCTTTGTCACGCTTCGCCTCCTTCTCCAACTTGGGAACAGAGCGCTCAAGCGAGCTCAGATCCGCGAGGATGAGCTCGGTCTGTATCGTGTCGGCATCGGACGCGGGATCCACCCGGCCATCCACGTGCACGACATCCGCATCCGAGAAGTAGCGCACGACCTCACAGATGGCGTCGCAGGTACGGATGTTGGCCAAAAACTGGTTGCCAAGGCCCTCTCCCTCACTGGCGCCCTTGACCAGACCCGCGATGTCAACGAACTCGACCGTCGCAGGTACGATGCGCGCAGGGCTCACGATATCGGCAAGCCTCTGCAGGCGATCGTCCGGCACGTCCACGACGCCCACATTGGGGTCGATGGTCGCAAAGGGATAGTTGGCCGCAAGACCGCCCTTTTTGGTAAGTGCCGTGAACAGGGTCGACTTGCCCACGTTGGGCAGCCCCACGATACCGATGGAAAGCGCCACGCTATCATCTCCGTTGTCGTAAAGAGGCTCACAGTGCGCCTGCGCCAGCACTGCGATGAGGCCTCGTCCAATCCGTTAGTTGTCAGCCACGCATTCAGCCGTCGGTCACACGCTCCCTTGCGCTCAGCGCCCTGCCAGAACGCCTTGCGTCCTTCTCCGCCGCCCCCTTGAGGCGCTCTTCCTGCGTGGCGGCGCTGCGCCTGCGGCGCTCGGCCTCCACGTCGCGGACAACGAGCTCGCGCGGGTCGCAGGCCTCCATGGTAAGCGCGTTCTCGGGGCACACCGTGGCGCAGGCGCCACAGTTCACGCAATAGGCGGCCTTCACCGAGAAGTGTCCCTGCCTGTCGAGGTCACAGGCATTCACCGGACACTCACGCACGCAGATACCGCACATGGTGCAGTGCGTTACGTCGCAAACTGGTACCTCGAGCCGCATGCGGTCGGCAAGCGAGGGATGCAGCTGGAGCATGCCGAGCACCGTCTTGCGCTTCTGTGTGAGGATGCGGCGATGCCCGCTGGCGGCCTTGTCGCCTACGGCCTCCTCAAGGGAGCGTTGTATGTCATAGAGCTGGTCGGCATGATCCCTGATCTTCTTCGCGATGGCCTGGGCGCCTGCGGGCGCGGAGTTCGTCGCCATAAGCGCCGTCAAACCAGCCTGCCTCATATCGTCCATGAACTGACCGCGCCTATAGGCCCGAGCCTGCTCGTGGTTGAGGCCTCGTCCGTTTGCCTCAAAGCCAACCGACGCTTGGGACCACTTTTCTGCAGTTGCTATCTCGTTTGTATAGGCGTCCTCACCTGTGGTGGTACGACAGCGATCGCAGATGTCCAGGGGCAGGTAGACGCTGATATTGTCAAAGTCCGCGATAAGCGAGAGCCACAACTCGCGCGGGACAGCCCCCACGCACGGCAGCAACACCTCGTTTTCCCTGGGAAGGCGTCCCAACGCGCGCGTACAGGTCACGTAGCACTGCTCGTAGGTGCTTGCCGCCCGGGCTATCTTGTCATACAGCTGCCTTGCCATCAGGCGCTGTACGATAAACGACTCGGTGGGGCACACCATCGTGCACAGGCCGCACATGCGACAGTTGTCCTTCACACGGACGCTCGCCTTGTTGATCTCGATCGCATCCACAGGACAGATGTCCAGGCAAAGGCTACAGGTCCTGACAGCCACGTCTTGGTCCACGAGGGAGCTCGCCGAGCAACGCAGGCAGAAGATGGAGTTGGGGCGAGGCTTCTCCTTGTAGTCCGAGGGGTCGAAGCGCTCCACGTGCGCGGGGTCGGTAATGCTGCCGGTCAGCCCACCGAGGGGGTTCAAGAGACGCCCGAGTCCATCTCGGATGTCGATGATGTCATCGATCACATCGTGCTTCTCTGCCATGCTCCCCTCCCCTGCGCAGCTCCGGCATCGTCACGTGCCGCTCTCGCCGTCATCGGCCCTGCGTCGCCCCCTTCGCCCTCGCCGTCGCAGGCCACCCACCCCGTGCCCCCTCACCTCATATGGACGTAAGCTATAAGGTTCCCGCGCACCTTGTCGACGGCGTGATCTGAGTGCCCAGAACCTTGGTCCCAACCCGCAGCATGACCTGGGTGTCAAGTCCAGCCGTGTGAGGAGCGAGGCCACGATCCGAGCCCATCGTAGCATTAGACGAGAGCGCAGCGGAAGACGAGCCCAGGGGCTCGCAGGAAGAGCGGTCGGGGGCGTACCGGGCGCGTCGTCCGGAGAAGGTGTTGATGAGGCCTCGTGAGCGTAAACGGCAGCGCAGGCCACCGGGAGGCGGCAGCCCGCGAAACATCAAGGCGTTGGGCAAAAGGGTCACGCCTCCTCACGGTACCGTCCCCCCATAAATAGAGCGGGGTTTACGGGGATGGTTGGGAAATCAGAGCCCTGCCAACGTTATGTCACCCACGCATGCCCACGCGTTGACATATGATATCCGATCCTATACTATTAAGATATACCTGGATATACGAAAGGAAAGCTTATGGGAGTAACGACTGGCGTAACGCTATGCAAGTGGGGCAATAGCCAAGGCCTACGGATACCCAAGGAAATGTGTGACCTGCTGGGCGTCAAGGTGGGTGCCTCGGCGAGCATTGAAGCTGATCAGGTGAATTCCCAACTTGTCATCACCTTCGAACGACCCGCTCACACGTACCGGCGCAGCCGCAAGGTATCCATGGAGGAGCTATGCGCCAACTGGTCCGGCGGCAAGGTCGGCAAGGAGTGGGGTGGGCCCGACATCGGGGCCGAGGTGGTAGGGTGATGCTATTCGAACAGGGCGACCTCATAGAAGTCAACTTTAACCCCACGGTCGGCCACGAACCCCAGAGGCGCAGACCGGCACTGGTCGTGAGCGTCGGCCACTTCAACAATGTGATTTCTAGCTTGACGGTCGTGTGTCCCATCACCTCCATCGCAAACGGCCATCCGCTGCACATCGAGCTGGATCCGAACAACGCGGTAAAAGGCTGTGTGTGTATCGAGCAGATGAGAGCCATCGACTTAAACAACCCCGCCAGAGGCGTTGAGCACCTGGGATCCATGATCGATTCAGCAACTATGTCACGCGTCCTCGATGCCATCGGTGCTGTATTCAACATATAGGCAGAGAGAACGTATAGGTATAGGAATCGGTTCAGGGGCGAGGAACAGGCCCGTCCGGTGAAGGACCAGCCTCACGCCCTTTGGGTGAGCGGCGTGCCGTCTATGCGCTCGACACCCAAACCAGACACGCGAGCATAGATGAGCGGAGCGTCCTTAGGCTTTTCGTGACGGATGTCCAAGGCCGAACGAAAGAGGCGCTCTCCCTCGTCGAGCAGGAAGTCACTGGCGGCATGCAGCGTCGCCACAACGTCACCAGCGCGAACGGCCGCGCCTGGCTTGGCCACGAGCACGATGCCCGCGGAGTGATCGATGGCGTCATCCTTCTTGGCGCGGCCGGCGCCCAGGGCGACCGAGGCAAGCCCGCAGCGCTCGGTGTCCATCGCAAAGAGGTAACCGTCCCTGTCGGCGGTGACCTCGCGACTCGGGCGCGGCGCGACCAAGCTGCCGCACGCGTCATCCAGAAGGGAGGCCTCCCCACCCTGGGCAGCGACCATCTCCTTGAGCTTCGCGAGGCCCAACCCGCCTGCCACCTGATCGCGCACGAGACTCCTGCAGACGTCCATCTCTCCCAAACCCGCCAGGAAGACCATGGTGGCCGCAAGCTCCACGCAGACGTCCGTAAGGTCCTTAGGTCCCTCGCCCCTGAGCGTGGACACCGCCTCTGCGACCTCAAGTGCATTGCCTATGCAGTAGCCCAGGGGCCTATCCATGTTGGTGACGAGGGCCACGCTTGTGCGGCCCACGCACTCACCGATGGAGACCATCTCTTGGGCAAGGTCCAGGGCGTCGTCAAGCGTCTTCATGAGGGCGCCGCTTCCGCACGTGACGTCGAGCAGGATCCTGTCGGTGCCTGCCGCGATCTTCTTGCTCATGATGCTCGACGCGATGAGCGGGATGCTGTCCACGGTGGCCGTGACGTCACGCAAGGCGTAGAGCCTCTTGTCTGCGGGAACGAGATCCCCCGTCTGACCGATGATGGCGCAGCCCACCTCGCTCACAATCCGCTCAAAGCGGGTGCGATCCATGGAGACGCTCAGGCCGGGAATAGACTCGAGCTTGTCGAGGGTGCCACCGGTGTGGCCAAGACCTCGCCCGCTCATCTTGGCCACGCGCACGCCAAGCGACGCCACAAGGGGAACCACCACGAGCGAGGTCTTGTCCCCAACACCTCCTGTTGAGTGCTTGTCCACCTTGAGACCAGGTATGCGCGAGAGGTCGACGACATCTCCCGAGCGTACCATGGCCATGGTAAGCGCGGTGGTCTCACGCGAGCTCATACCCCGGTAAAACACAGCCATACAGAGTGCCGAGGCCTGGTAGTCGGGAATCTCGCCGGACACGTAGCCGTCGATGAAGAAGCTGATCTCCTCGTCGCTGAGCTCCCCACCGTCGCGCTTCCTCTTGATGATGTCGTACATCCTCACCGTATACCAGCCTCCTTCCCCGACGCCTGGACGACAGCCCTACCGACGCCCCCTTGCCAAGGCCAAGGCACTGCCAGAGTCAGAGGGACCGGTCGTGGCCTGTGCCTGCGGCATGCTCCCTTGCCCTCGCGTCACTCCTCCTCCGAGGTCGCGAGCGAGAGCGCGACCTCCATCATCTGGGTGAAGCTCGTCTGCCGCTCGCGTGCGGACAGCTCCTCGCCCGTGAAGACGAGGTCAGAGATGGAGAGAATCGCGAGAGCCCTCTTATGCGCATAGGCCGCATTCATGTAGAGGGCGGCTGCCTCCATCTCGAGCGCGAGAACGCCCATGCTTGCCCAGCGCTTTGCGGCACCCTGGTCTGCAGAATAGAAGACGTCCTGCGAGAGAACGTTGCCCACCCGGACCGCGACGCCCAGCTCACCTGCAGTAGCCACGGCTCGGCTCAGCAGGCCGAAGTCAGCGATGGGCGCGTAGGTTCCCGGCAAGCCAAACTGGTGGGCATAGTTCGAATCGGTGCAAGCGCCCTGGGCGAGCACGAGGTCGCGAAGGTGTAGGCCCTCACCTATGCCACCGGCGCTGCCTATGCGGATGATCTGCTCGACGCCGTAGAAGTTGAAGAGCTCGAAGGAGTAGATGCCCACGGAGGGCATGCCCATGCCCCCGCCCATGACAGAGACGCGCTGCCCCTGGTAGCTACCCGTGAAGCCAAGCATGTTGCGGACCCTGTTGAAGCAAATAACGTCCTCAAGGTAGTGCTCGGCGATGTACTGGGCGCGCAGAGGATCGCCGGGCATGAGGACGCTCTTCGCGATCTGGCCCTTAAGCGCGTCGTTGTGTGGCGTGGGTACGTCTGCCATGTCTCTCTCCTTGTCATCTGGACTACAAGGGGTGCAAGGCGTAGCCATGACCCGCTGGTCAAGAGAAGGGTTCATGTGCCGCTCACACGATCCCGCCTCGCAAGCCCTTGGGTCCCCGCGCCCGTTCATGTGTGGAGCGTCACTACCCCCATGGTACAGGATACGTGTGCTGTCTCCCATCTGAGAGATCGACTATTCGAGGTGCTTTTTCAGCGGCGCGACACAGCTCTTTACGTATGCCCACTCGGTTGCTGACGGCTTGACGAACAGGTCCCTCTCTCTGCCGGGCCTTCCCGTAGGCGAGCGTAGAGATATTCATGACAACAAGGTATGCGATCGTAGGCGCAAGGTCCATCGAGCTGCTGCTGGCGAGAATCTTGCACCCAGGACAACGGAATGGCTCGGCAGAAGGCTGTGGTAGCTTAACATAAGCACGAAGTGAGTGAATCACTCACTTCAGCTTCATGAAGTGAGTGATTTTCTCGCCAGAAATGATGCGACAATGACGTAGTAAGAAAAGGTAAACTTATGTTTTCGCAGCTCAGAGAGGTGCTGAGTATAACCTCGAAGTGAGTGAATCACTCACTTTGTCGCGAAGATGTGAGTGATTCACTCACATCGCACAATCGTGCGGCAAATTTCGCAGCTTGCCTCCAGAAACTTGCTCTGTGATCATGTCCCGTAACCGCACCGCGCCCGTGCAACCGCACTGCGTCCGTGCAGCCGCACTACGCCCGCGCCCCACGCCCGCGTCCGTGCGCAGAAGGGCGCCCCGCGGCGTGTGCCACGGGCGCCCCTGAATCCGAACTTGTCCTGTCAGACGGTTACGTCAGACGCTTGGCCTCGGCTGATCGGTGTTGGCTTAGTACATGCCGCCGCCCTGGCCGCCGGCAGCGGCCGCGCGAGAGATAGCATCCTCGATCGAGGTGTCCTTGGGCTCGTCGGAGACGGTCGACTCGGTGATGAGAATCAGCGAGGCGATGGAGGCTGCGTTCTGCAGCGTGGTGCGGGTGACCTTGACGGGGTCAAGGACGCCCATCTCGATCATGTCGCCCCAGGTGCCGTTCGCGGAGTCGAGGCCCTGGCCGGCGGGCAGCTCCTTGATCTTCTCGACTACGACAGAACCCTCGAAGCCGGCGTTCTGGGCAATGGTCCTCACGGGAGCCACGAGCGCCTTGTGGACGATGTCCACGCCGATCTTCTCGTCTGCGTCAGCACACTCCACCTTATCCAGCGCGGAGACGGACTGCAAAAACGCGACGCCACCGCCGGCGACGATGCCCTCCTCGACGGCCGCGCGGGTGGCCTGCAGGGCATCCTCGATGCGGTGCTTGACCTCCTTGAGCTCGACCTCGGTGGCTGCGCCGACCTTGATGACCGCGACGCCACCGGAGAGCTTGGCCATGCGCTCCTGGAGCTTCTCCTTGTCAAAGTCGGAGTCGGTGTGCTCGATCTCGCCCTTGATCTGATTGATGCGGTCCTCGATGGCCTCCTTGGAGCCGGAGCCATCGACGATGGTGGTGTTGTCCTTGGTGACCTTGACGGACTTGGCACGACCGAGCATCTCGTCGGTGACATCGGTGAGCTCGACGCCCAGCTCCTTCATCGCGGGCTGTCCACCGGTGACGACGGCGATGTCCTCGAGCATGCGCTTGCGGCGGTCACCATAGCCGGGGGCCTTGACGGCGCACACATTGAGCGTGCCACGCAGCTTGTTGAGGATGAGGGTCGCCAGAGCCTCGCCGTCCACGTCCTCGGCGATGATGAGCAGCGGGGAGCCGCTCTTCTGGATGGCCTCGAGCACGGGCAGGATGTCCTGGATGTTCGAGATCTTCTGATCGGTCATCAGGATGTAGGGGTTCTGGAGCTCGGCCGTCATGGTCTCGTTCTCGGTGGAGAAGTACGGTGAGATGTAGCCCTTGTCAAACTGCATGCCCTCGACGGTGTCGATCTCGATGCCAAAGGTGTTGGAGTCCTCGACGGTGATGACGCCATCCTTGCCCACGACATCCATGGCCTCGGAGATCTTCTTGCCAATCTCGGGATCGCCGGCCGAGATGGTACCCACCGAGGCGATCTGCTCGGAGGTGGAGACGTCACGCGCGGCATCCTTCATCGCGTCGACGGAGGCGGCAACGGCCTTGTCGACGCCACGACGGATGGCGATGGGGTTGGCGCCTGCGGCCACATTGCGCAGACCCTCGTTGACGATGACCTGGGCGAGCAGAGTCGCGGTGGTGGTGCCGTCACCCACGGTGTCGTTGGTCTTGGTGGCGACCTCCTTCACCAACTGAGCACCCATGTTCTCGATGGGGTCCTTGAGCTCTATCTCCTTGGCGACCGAGACGCCATCGTTGGTGATGGTGGGCGCGCCGTAGGAGCGCTGGATCGCCACGTAACGGCCCTTGGGCCCCAAGGTGGTGGTAACGGCGTCCGCCAGGGTGTTCACGCCCTTGGCGAGCTTGGCGCGCGCGTCGGTACCGAAGACAATGTCTTTTGCCATAATCTGTTCCTCCAATGATTGCCTGCGCTTGGCGCAGCTGATTACCCTCTAGGCGCGAAAGCTACTGAAAGCTACTCGGTGATGATGGCGTAGATGTCATCGGCACGAAGGAGCAGGTAGTCCTCCCCGTCGACCTTGACCTCATTGCCGCCGAACTTGCCGTAGAACACCTGGTCGCCCACCTGGACGTCTGGGGCGACACGCTCGCCCTTGTCGTTGAGCTTGCCAGCGCCAACGGCAACGACCTCGCCGCGCTGGGGCTTCTCCTGCGCGCCAGAGGATATGTAGAGACCCGTCGAGGTCTTCTCCTCCTTGGGTGCGGGCTTGACGAGGACGCGATCGCCCAAAGGCTTAAGAGTCATACTAAGAACCTCCTTCAGATGCGCTACAGAAGCGCATACCCTTGCGGGGTGGCGACAGCGCGCCAGCACCCGTTGATCCGACGTTCGTGATAATACCCCGTGAAGCGAATTTATACACGCGAGACGTAATATCTTCCAATTCGCGCTTAGATTTCCTGACTCTATCATGGTTAGGGTTGACAGTGCCCCGCTACACAAGGCAGCAAGGCGCGCGGCAGAAGAGCGTGAAGGCCCTAGCTACTCCAAGCCACCCAGCTCGCGCAGCCAGACCGTGGCGCACGCATCGCTCGGCATGCGAAGGTCCCCGCGGGGAGAGACGGCCACAGAGCCCACCTTGGGACCATCTGGCAGGCAGCTGCGCTTGAACTGCTGGGAGAAGAAGCGCCTGTAGAAGTTACGCAGCCATTTGAGTATCATAGCATCGCCGTAGACCTGGCCGAGGGCCACCCTCGCCAGGCGGTACACCTTGCGCGGGCCAAAGCCTCGGCGCAACACCTGATACAGGAAGAAGTCGTGCAGCTCATAGGGACCGACCAGCTCCTCAGTGCGCTGCGAGATGCCGCCGTCGCCACCTGCAGGCAGAAGCTCGGGCGAGACGGGCGTGTCGAGCACGTCGAGCAGTACGCGGGAGAGCTCCGGCGAGTCGCAGCTGTCGGCCACGTGGCGCACCAAGTGTCGGACAAGCGTCTTAGGCACGCCCGCGTTCACACCGTACATGCTCATGTGGTCAGCGTTGTAGGTGGCCCAGCCCAGCGCAAGCTCCGACAGGTCGCCCGTACCCACCACCAGGCCGCCCTCTTGGTTGGCGATGTCCATCAGGATCTGCGTGCGCTCGCGCGCCTGGGCGTTCTCGTAGGTGACGGAATGGTCGTCCTCGTCGTGCCCGATATCCAGGAAGTGTTGGCGCACGGCCTCGGCGATGGGCACCTCGCGCAGGCTGGCACCGAGCGCGCGACTGAGCTCCAAGGCGTTGCCATGCGTGCGCTCTGTGGTGCCAAAGCCCGGCATGGTGATGGCCAGGACACCCTCATGGCCCAGCCCCAGGATGTCAAAGGCACGGACTGCCACGAGCAGGGCAAGCGTGGAGTCAAGCCCCCCCGACACGCCCACGACGGCGCACTCTGAACGCGTATGCTGAAGCCTCTTGGCCAGGCCATGCGCCTGGATGGAAAGCACGTCCTCGCAGCGCTCGCTCCTTCGCCTTGCGCCGGACGGCACAAACGGGTGTGGGTCGACGTGACGCGTGAGCCTGGCCGGAGTAAGGCCCAAGGCGAAGGTCGTGACCTCATACCCCGCGTCCTCGGGACAGGGCACCGTCCCAAAGCCGGAGAGGCGCCTCCTTTCCGCCGCGAGCGCATCCACGTCTATCTCGCTTACCACAGCACCGTCGCCAAAGGGACGCGCCTCCGCAAGCAGTGTGCCGTTCTCGGCCACCATGTCGTGCTCAGAGAAGACGAGGTCCTGCGTGGACTCCCCCCAGCTGGCACTCGCGTACACGTAGCCGCACACCAGGCGCGCGCTCTGCCCCACCACGAGAGAGCGACGATAGTCCGCCTTGCCCACCAGGGCATCTGACGCGGAGAGGTTCGCGATTATCGTCGCCCCCGCTCGCACGTGCGCGATGGAGGGAGGGCCTGGCACCCAGAGGTCCTCACAGACCTCGACGGCCACCTTGAGGTTTGGTAGGCCATCGCAGGAGAAGAGCTGGCGGCAGCCAAAGGGGACCTCCCGCCAGCCGGCGAGGCTCACAAACGAGACCTCCCAAGGACCCGGCACAAAGTGGCGCGCCTCATAGAACTCGTTATAGTCGGGGATGTGACGCTTGGGCACCAGTCCCAGGAGCCTGCCGTGGGCGATGGCAGCGGCGCAGTTGTAGAGCTTGGCGTTCACGCGAGACGGCAGGCCCGCGACCACGAGGGCATCAAGATCACGCGTCGCCTCGGCCAGGCGGGCGAGGCCCCGCTCAGCCGCAGCAAGGAGCGCGTCCTGCCAGAACAGGTCCTCACAGCTGTAGCCCGTGACGCAAAGCTCGGGCAGCACGACGAGCTTGGCACCATCCGTCCGTACGGCATCCGTGACCTCTGCGATGCATGCCTCGACGTTAGCATCGACATCGGCGACCCTCACCTGTGGAGAACGGGCTGCGACCTTGACAAATCCGTCCTGCATGAATCCTCCCGAAGATAGGGTGAGCTGGCCTCATGAAGCTCTCTAAGCCTAGTCTAGCAGGGTTGGCCCTACTCGTCTGGGCAACCTACTGTCACAGGCTGGTCGCTCCGACCGGCGGGTCTTGTGCGCTGGCCACCGGTTCCGGCGCCCAAGGTTCCCCTCGCACGGTGGGCTTGGGGTCCGGCCTGGGGGGCCCGCCGCAGCTGGTCACTTGCGCCGGAAGGTCGACCGCCACGCAGAGGCGATGACGGCGACGGCCACGCCGAAGGCAAGCAAGGTCATAGGGTCAGGACCTCCCATGACTGCGCAGTCGGAGGGGTTGTCCGGATTGTACGCAACCGAGACCGTATCCCCCTCCTTCAGGTTCGTATCCCTGCTGAACGTGTAATGACCCCGCACGCTCTGGCCGTCGACGGTGTACTCGAGCTGAACGCTGCTCTCGTACTCCACGGGATCGGCGCCTGGGTGCACCGCTCGGGTCTCGACCTTGACGATGCGCGCCTCCGTCCTGGGATAGGACTGGTAGGGCAGGGTCATCCCGAGGAACTTGAACACGCCCAAGGCCACCATCGCGATGCAAAACGCCGCGATGCAAACGGATAGGCACCCTACAGCGAATTTCTTCATCGTTTCCTCTCCCTCGGACACTTAGTACGCCTGAGGCCATAGTCACAGGCCCAGCCGTTCTTTTGCGGGCCACGCCCTCGGCCCCTCCTGTGCGACCTCACCCTTGACACTCCCCTCTCCAGAGAACTTTACGTTTATGGCTACGCCCCTCCGATCGTGACCCGCCCTCATAAGGGCATGCCGGCCGTATCGCCGACGACGCGATGAGGACGAACCCATAGGCCCAATACCAGGCGTCGGAGTAAGCTTCGCTTCGCCCTGTGCCAATTGTACTATCTTCAAGGGGCAAGGGCGGGCGGAGTCCGCATGACCGCAGGCCGCGCTCGGGTCGCCCTGGAGGACCCACAGACAGCATCAATGCCACTGGCAGCCACGCCTTGTGGGACTACGATATATGGCTTGCCGCATGGTTTTGGTACGTGCGACTATCGAGTAGAGGCAAAATGGGCGAGGACGGCATCCTCACCATGGGTCTGTTCGGCTTCCTGCTCGACCCAGACAGCTTGAACATGTGAGGCGCTTGCGCAAGCAGGAATGAGTGTCTCACAACATTCTTCGCACCGAAGTCATTGCAATATGACTGACCAGGAGGGTAGGTGACAGGCATGGAAGGAGGTCTGCCGCTACCTTATGCCTCCCAGGCAAGGCGGCCGCCCACATAGGTCGCGAGCGCCCTCGTGCCTTGGATGGCCTCGGGGTCGGCGCACATGAGGTTGGTGTCGAGCACCACGAGGTCGGCCAGCTTGCCAGCTGCCAGGGTCCCAAGCTCTGCCTCGCGTCCCGCCACCTTGGCGCCACCGCGCGTGTAGGCGTCGATCGCCGTCGCCATCGTCACCCTCTGCTCGGGAAGCCAGCCGCCCCTTGGCTCACAGGTCCTCGCCTCCTCGCGCGTGACAGCGCAGGAGAGAACCTGCATGGCCACGTCGGGCACGCAGGGGGCGTCCGTGCCAAAGGCCATGGCCACACCTGCCTCGTCAAAGCTCGCAAACGGCCACATGAACGATGCGCGCCTTGTCCCGAGGTCGCGGACCGGCTGCCCCACGTCGATCACGATGTGCTGCGGCTGCACGGAGGCGACAAGGCCGATGTCGGCCATGGCCGCGACGTCGGCGTGCGAGAGACCCTCCACGTGCTCGATGGAGTGCGCCCCCTGCCTGGGCATGCCATAGCGCCTCTTTGCCTCGCGAAAGATGTCGATGGCGGAGCTGACAGCCTTATCGCCAATGGCATGGACGCGCGTCGCGATGCCCCGCTCGGCCGCCGCGAGCACATAGTCGCGCATGAGCGCAGGGTCGATGGTCGCTCGCCCGCAGTCACCCTCGAAGCGCGGGTTCACGTAGGGCTCGTGCAGCCATGCGGTGTGAGCGCTCGACACGCCATCAAAGAACTGCTTGGTCCCCGGGGCACGCAGGAGGTCTCCCGTGAGTCTGGCCTGCAAAGACTCGATCCTTTTGAAATCGCCCACGTTCTGCGGGAACAGGTTGATGCGCACGGGCAGCTCGCCCGCCGCGAGGAGCTCTTCGTACAGGTCTTCGTACACGTAGTCCACACCAGGCAGCGCGCAGAGCGCCATGTCACAGACGCTCGTGACGCCTTGGGAGAGACTGGCCTGGAAGTGCCCTCGATAGGCACGCGTGACCTCGTCGCGCGGCAGGTCGGCACACACCCGGGCAGCATACGCCATGCTCGCAGCCTCCCGAAGCACCCCCGTCGGTCGGCCGGCCTCGTCTCGGTCGAAACTGCCGCCGGCAGGGGCCTCGCTGTCCTCGGTGATGCCCAGCTCCTCAAGGCCGCGCGTGTTGACCCAGAGCGCATGGAGGTCCCCCGAGTACAGGGCGACGGGACGATTCGGAAACGCCCGGTCAAGAGACGCTCTCGTCGGCGCCAGGGGCGGGTCCCATAGCGCCGAGCGCCAACCCTGGCCAACCAGCCATTTGCCGCCCGTGCCAGCATGGTCCCGCACGCCACCCGCAGACCGGCTCGTTGCCTCCCTCAACAGGCGAACGCACTCGTCCTCACTGGTGCCGGCGCAGGCGCAGATGAGCGGCGAGGCAAAGAGTGCGGTGTGGAAGACGTGCTGGTGGGCGTCATGGAATCCGGGACACAAAAACGCGTCTCCATAGTCTTGGATCCGAGCCTTTGGCGAGATGCCCGCAAGCTCGTCGCGCGAGCAGACGGTAGAGATCCGCCCGCCCTCGATGACGATCGCAGCCTCCACGTCGGGATGCGCGCGATCGAGAAACACGTGCCTCGAGCAAAGCGCGAGCGGCTGTGTCCCCTGAGACATCGCGCCCCTAGCCCTCCAGGTAGCGAGCCAAAAACTCGCGGGTGCGCGGCTGGTGGGGATGAGAGAACATCCTTCCGGGCGCGCCCTCCTCCGCGATGACGCCCTGATCCATGAACACGACCCTGTCAGAGACGCTCTTGGCGAAGGCCATCTCGTGGGTTACCACGGCCATCGTCATGCCATCCGCCGCAAGGCCACGCATGACCTCAAGGACCTCACCCACGATCTCTGGGTCGAGCGCGGAGGTCGGCTCGTCGAAGAGCATGAGCTCGGGACTCATGCAGAGGGCGCGCGCGATGGCCACGCGCTGCTTCTGCCCGCCCGAGAGCGTCGCTGGCGCCGCGTGCGCAAAGTCGGCAAGACCCACCTCTTGGAGGTGCTTGCGTGCCACCTGCTCGGCCTCGCCCTTGCCCATCTTTTTGAGCGTGACGGGCGCGAGCGTACAGTTAGCGAGCACGTCCATGTTGTTGAACAGGTTGAAGGTCTGAAAACACATGCCTATCCTCTCGCGCAGCCTGTTCACGTTGACGTGCTCGGCCGCGAGGTCCTGCCCTTGGAACCAGACGTGCCCGGCATCGGGCGTCTCGAGCAGATTGATGCAGCGAAGGAGCGTCGACTTGCCGGATCCCGACGCGCCGATGATGGTGACGACCTCACCTGGCATGATCTCGAAGTCGATGTCGCGCAGCACCTCATGCGAGCCAAATGACTTTCGCAGACCCTCGATGCGCACAACGGGCCGCCCGGCCTCACCCTGCCGCCCCTTTGGCGATGATCCCGCAGAGAGACGCTCTCCCATCAGCTGTGCCCCCCATCCGCATCTTGGACGGGCACCTGGTCAGACGTGCCCAGGATGGCAGAGCGCGCGCCTGCGTCGAAGTGCCTGCCAAACCTGCCAAGCAGCCACGACGCGAGCGCGGTCAGGATCAGGTACACGACGGCGGCGGCCACGTAGACCTCCATCTGCTTGTAGTACACGCCCGCGATGGTGCGCGTGGCAAACGTGAGTTCGAGCACGCCGATCGCCATAAGGACTGACGAGTCCTTTATGTTGATGACAAGCTCGTTTGACAGCGCCGGGATCGAGTTCTTGATGCCCTGTGGGAACACGACCTTGCGCATAGCCTGCCATTGCGAGAGACCCAACGAGCGCGCCGCCTCTGCCTGCCCCGGATCGACGGCGCCGATGCCCGAGCGCAGCACCTCCATCATGTAGGCGGTCGAGTTGAGCGACACCGTGACCAGCGCGGCGTTGAACGGCGACCACACCGTCAGGATCTGCGATGCGCTCATGCCCTGACCCGCCAGCGCACCCGTACCCGCGTAGTAGATGATCAGGCCCTGAATCATCATCGGCGTGCCACGCACGACCTGTGAGTACAGCTTGGCAAATCCTGCTCCCACGACCTTCATGAGGCGCACGAAGTCGTTGTCTGAGCGATCGGGCTCCTGCACGCGAAGAAACACCAACGCCAAGGCCAAGAAGAACGCCACGACGGTGCCGACGAGTGCGATGATCACGGTGTTGACGATACCCTGCACGAACGTCGGCCACATGTTGTAGAGCATGTAGGCCATCGAGCCAAAGAAGTCCGTCGGGTTGGTGGGCTGGGCGATGGCCCACCCCACGAGGCTGACGGTACCCATCACGAGGCGATCGGCCGCGAAGGCTATCGCAACGGCCCACACAGCGTAGGACACGTACCTCTCGGCCCTGCGCGCAATGGGGCGACAGAAGGGAGAGCCGCTCTCGTACGCATCGCCCTTCCAGTGAGCCAGCTTGCTCACAAGCGCGAGCGCAGACAGAGCGACCCACGCGAGCAGCAGGTAGTAGAGGACGGATTCGAGCGCATACGACGACGCAAGAAAGCTCAGCGGCGAGTGGGGCTGGTTTCCAAACCAGAGGCCCACCAACGCGACCGCGCTCGTGCCCAGGAAGACATAGCGATGATCGGCCGTGACAAAGCCCCTGAGCCGGGCAAGCCGCGTGCGTGTGGGGTTTGGCGAAGACATGAAAGACCCTTGTGCTCCTTGGCGCCTAGGCGCAGGTCAGATGGTGGTCAGTGCATGGGCATGGTCATATCGTGGTGCCACGCCGTGATGTCTGACGGCATGGCACGGAGCGTTGACGTGGCGCTACTCAGGCAGGCGGCCCTGGACGGCGTCCCACTCGGCCTGACGCTGCTCCTGGGTGACGCTCCTGATGACCTCATTGATCTTGGCGAGCGTCTCGTCGTGCCCCTTCGCGATGCCCGCGTTGATCGGCGCGTCCTCCTTGAAGAGGACCTTGCTGCCGCCAACCTCGACGGCGACTAGATCTGGGTTCGCGGCGATGAGGCCCTTCTCGTTCTCGACGTCATACGTGATGGCGTCGCAGGTACCTTGGTTGAGGCTGGAAAGCTGCGCGGGCACGGAGTCGACCGGGGTCATGTGGTTGACGTTTGGGATCTCGTCGATGACGGTGTCGAGCAGGGTGTCGCGCTGCCCGAGGACGGCTGTGCCCGAAAACGCATCCAAGCTGGTCGCGCCCTCGAGCCTCGAGCCCCTCTTGACGAGGAGGCCGTAGTGGCCCGTCCAGTACGCATCTGAGAAGTCGATGGATTGACGGCGCTCGTCGGTGGCGGTCATGCCACCACAAATGATGTCGATCGACCCCTTGGCCAGACCCTCAACCAGGCCCGAGAACTCCATCTTGACCGCGACGGGCTCAAGGCCAAGCGCCGCGCCGATCCGCTTGGCAAAGAAGACGTCATAGCCGTCGGCATAGGCTCCCTCCTGGCCCTGGACGGGGATGGTGCTCTCGGCGGCTGTGGAGGTCTGCCAGTTGAACGGCGGGTAGGCCACCTCCATGCCCACGCGCATCGTACCGCTGTCGCCAAAGCTCGACGCAGGACCCGAGCCGCTGGGCCCCGAGCTCGTCGTCTGGGTGGAGGGTCCGCAGGCGGCCAAGAACGCCGTGCTCGCGACGCCTGCGACAACAACGCCTGAGAGCGCAAGGAAGCTGCGGCGAGAGGTGCTGGTACTCATGGTGAGTCCCCCTTCTAGGGTCTGTTGCGGGCAAACGTTGGGCGCGAGCACAGGACGCACGCGGCCCCGTAGGACAGTGTAGCCGTTGCGGGCGCACCGCAAACGGCTGCCGCAAGAAAGTAATGGCCTCGAAACCCGCACGCTGGGGCGTGGCGAGGGCGTTGTGTGGTCACCGAAAGGCGCACGCTGCGACTCCCAGATCGCGCAGACTGCGTCTTTGCGTCACATCACCGCTCAAGCGGGGAGCGCGAGGAAACCGCCCGGGTTGCGTCGGCTTTCGTGGTGTACGAAGGGTGGCGAGGTCTGTCCGGATGCCGAGTCCTCGTTCCTCTTGGGGCATGCCCCCAAGAGGAACCTGCTCTGCCCTCACCCTACGACGCCTTGGCGTATTCGTCAAGCGCCACCATCATTATGGCCTCGGCGTACCTTCCCCGTAGTTCCGCAGTTCCTTAGATTGTGTCGTCACGAGATTGATGGTACCTGACTTTGGCGTACAGCCTCGATTTCTAGACGATATGACCCGAACTGAGGGAGTGGAACTTATCTCTGGGTCGGGGCCCCAAGGGGACCTCCCGTGAGCCGGGATGGTTCCGTTGCGGCAGAACGGCGCCGAGACGCCACGACCGACAGGAGGGTCCCCATGGCCATCCATCGTGCATGCCTCGGAGTCGGCGGCCACCCGCGGACCACGACGATATGTGCGCCGGCGCCCGGGGACGGCAAGCCGGGGACTCGCACGTCCGGGGGCAACGACTACGGCGAGATGGCCGAGTGGGCGGCCGGCTTCCCACGGCCGTCCCACGGCTGTTTTGGTTCAATAAGAACTGCGCAAGGGGTGCGGACAAATAGTTGGACCAAACAATGTTCTTTGTCGAAACTTGCATATATATTAACACGTGGTATTATATATACAAATGGAAAATGCGTACGACATAGCATCCGGTTACACGACCTCGCAGGCGGCGAGGCTCCTAGGCGTGGGCAGGCACGAGGTGGCGAGGCTCGTGCGAAACGGCATCCTCCGCGCCAGGAAAACCGACTCCGGCACCCTCGCGATCGATCCCGGCAGCGTGCACGCCCACGAGGCGCTCTCGCAGTTCAAGGGTAGGCCGTGGAGCCCGCAGACCGCCTGGGCGGCGCTTCTGGCGATAGGCGGGGACGACGTCTCCTGGCTCGAGTACCACAAGAGGCGGCGTCTGCTCCTGAAGCTCAGGGAGATCGGCGCAGGGGAGCTCATCTGGCTCGCGCGGAACAGGATGGAGGCGAGGAGGTACCTTGTATCGCCGTCGTTCGAAGACGACGTGCGGAAGGCGCTCGTGGCCACGGGGATGGCCTCGGTCCTCGCAAACGACCTCGGACTCGCGTCGACGGCCCCCGTCTTGGACGGGTATGTGGTCGGGATGACCACGGAGGAGCTAGAGCGCGACTTCTTCCTCGTGGAGGACGCGACGGGCTCGTGCACCGCGAGGTTCGCGAGCGACCTGCCCGATTCGCTGGCTGATGCCACAGAGATGCCTGCGGCGGTCGTGGCCGCTGACCTGGCGATGTCGGTCGACGCGCGAGCGCAGGTGCGGGCTCGACTACCTGGAAGGGCTCCTCGATGGAATGCGCTGAACTGAAGGTATCGAAGCTCATGAAGCCATGGGATGTCGTCATAGAGCTCGAAGACGGCCTACCGGAGGGCTCATGGGCGCTCGTCCTCAAGAGCGCGGCATACTGCGCGGACAGACGCGACAGGCGCCGCCACCTGGACGATATCGCGCTGCTCGCGAGCCTCGTCACCGACCACAAGGGCTGCATCGAGCGGCTTCACGGATCGGACAGGAGGCGGCTGCGGACGGCCGCGGGAGCGCTTTCCGACCCCAACAGCAGCTCCTGGATGCGCCTGAACCCCGAGAAGCGCAAGGCGGGGCAGTTCACCCTCGCCGTGCTCACCCGATGAAGGGACGGACAAGGGCGCGCGTTCGTCGCCAGGATCACCGATGGGCGCATGCGTGACCGGGTCGCACTTGATTCCGGAAATGCCAGCGAATACGACCTGAAGATCTCCTCGAACAAAGACGGATTTGCGTCTAGTCATGCAAACGATACCGCCGTGCGCTCGTTGCACCGCTCACCGACACGAACCCAAGCTCCGTTAGCCCGCGTAATAATACGTTAGTCTGAGAGGTCCCCATTTTAATTCCTTGGGCTATTTCTGCAGTTCTTGAAGGCCCGTTGGCTTCCAGATAATTCAGCACCGCCCTCTGCGCGTCCGTCAGCGAATCATCGCCACGCTTCGACGGTCTTCGACGGCGCTTCGCCGGCCGAATCGGCAGAGACGAGCGGCAGGGTGAGCGTGGTGCGGTCTGGGCCGTAGGCGACCTCGTAGCCCGGCTCGGCGTACCCGGCCCACGCCCAGCCCCCGAAGATCTTGTCCATGCCGCTGCCCGCACGCTCGCCGATCTCCACCATCGCGAACATCCTCATCATGGTCTCGTTGCGCGGGTCGGTGCTGCCGGGCTTGCGCGCCTCTTCGACGGGCATGCGGAAGTCTCCGGGGTTTGCGATGGTGATGGCCTCGTCGTCCCACACGCACACCACACCGCGTCGGTCGAACCAGTTGGCGTTGGTGAGCGCGTTCACGATGGCCTCGCGCAGCGCCTCGTGGGCGGGCGTGTCGTCCACGCGGTCGACGCCGTCCAGGCGGAAGGGCACCTTGAGCGCCGCCCTGAGCTTGTTGTACACGCGGAAGTAGAAGTCGTAGACGTTGCCCGTCCAGTCGCCCGGCTGGCTGGTGAAGCGGTCCTCCCAGCGCTCGACGGCCCCAGCCTCCTGGCGGTAGTCCAGGAAGTAGTGCGGGAACTCGTAGGTGATCCAGCGGTCCTCACCGAACATGAGGAGTCCGGCGCGTGTCGGACGTAGCCCGCCCTTCTCGTCCACGCGCAGAGCCCCGATGTCGGTGAGGAAGGTCTCGTCGTCCACGCGACCCCACACGTGCCCCTCGTTGCGCTCGTTGAAGCGCCGGCGGTAGCGCTCGACCGTCTCGCGGCTGATATGGTCGAGCTGCACGTTCTCGGCCACGGCAGCGTCCTGGCTCGACGTGTCAGAGTCGCGCAGCATGGAGAGGACTTCCTCGCGCCCGCACAGGTGGTCGCCGGTGTGCGTGCGGCGGAAGGTGCCGCCGAAGATGCTATCGTTGATGAAGATGGGGCGCATGTGGCGGTCCACCCATGGCACGCGAATGACAATGATGTCCTTGCCCTCGACGGTCTCTAGTGTGGCGTCGGAGTCCTTCATGAACCGTGCCGAAATCTTGTCCTCGGAAAGTGCCGCATTCCAGAAATCGTCGAGGACCTTGCCAACCTTCGGGATGCCGTGCACCACGAAGCTGCCGTCCTTACGCTCGGTCACGCCAAGGACGATGACGCCACCGGCGGTGTTGGCGAAAGCCGAAAGCGTCTCCCACACGCTGCGTGGCAGCTCGCCCTGCCCATCGCGCCCGAGTGCCTTCTTCGCCTCCAGGCGGTTGCCCTCCCTGTATGACTTGAGTTCGTTGAGGTCGAACACACTATCCTCCGTCCTCTCCAATCAGGCTGGCTCATCTTCCGTCTCAAGGTCCGATAACAGCCTGTCTGTCAGGTGGCCGAACACTACTCGGTCAATCTTCGTCTTCATGATGCGCATGTTGTCATATCGCTCCGCATCGTCCTGGAACCACGCCGCAAGGTCTGTCGAATCAATGCTCTCCTTTTCCTCATCGTCGAGGCATTGATACACCTCGCTTACGTGCCGCTCCGCTATTGTTTGCTTTGCCTCTAATGGCAAGTCGTCCAAGACGATGCAGGAGCCGATGTGTGAGTATATTGCAACGCCGAAACTTTGTTTGATCTCTGCCTCGGTCGCAAAGTTGGATGTGAGAATGAATATTCCATCCCTGATGTCGACCTCGTAGTTCGTGTCGATAAACAGCCCCTCGTCGAACAGTTGGTAGAAGACGTTGTAGAGCGAATAGCTCACCTTTTCGGACTCGTCGAGAAGAACAACGTTGGATTCCCTGCCAAGCAGGTCCCTCACAAAGCTGCCCTTCGAGTGCTCCGCCGAAGATGTAGTCGTGTGTCTCAGTCGTCTGCATCATTGAAATCTGCACGCGGGCCAGCTTTCCGCTCAATGCCTCGCTCAAACACTTTGCACTTTCAGTTTTACCTACTTCGGATGGCCCGTAGAAGAGCAGCACGACCGGTCGCTTCCCGCCCATGCTGCAAAGCCGGTAGAGCAAAAGGGCAATCACGTGTTTGCACTCCCGTTGCCCGAGTATGGCATCATCCACCTGGTAATGTACCACCTTGATGGTCGCCTTGTCGACAGCCTGCCCGTTTCTGTCTCCTCAGTGAAAAAAGTCGATACCGGTCAGCTTCTCGACCAGCTTTGATACAAGTCCGTCCTTCGCTTGTTGGACATCAGGTTGTCCCTCTATCCCTACTGGGAGGAGAAGCTGGCCATGTCAACGGTGGTCTAACAAAGAGGGGTGCATCAGGTGATTGCTGCTGCACTTCGCCCATTGTTCTATACTGTAGACAAACGACAGCGATCGCTATCATATGATAACAGGGGGCAAGCATGGCAACGGCAACCGTACCGCTTGGCAACCGAGTAGACGCTACCCTTAAGCGCGAATTTGACAGTACGGCTGAAGAGCTAGGACTTACACCCACAGTTGCGCTCACGGTGTTCATGAAGCGTTTCGTCACAGACGGCGGTTTTCCCTTCGATGTGCGCAAGAGGCCCGAGGCTTTTTATGAGCCTTTTGCAACTGAGGAAGAAGCGCTCGACTTCACCAACAACGCTTTCAGAAGAGCTTACGATGAAACGCGGTGAACTATGGACGGTACGCGGGAGTTCGTACGCATCAAAGCCCCGGCCGGTGCTTATTGTGCAAAATGACGATCTCGACCTGTTTGATTCAATCGTACTCTGCTTGATGGCCTCGCAAGATTCAAGTGATATATCTACGCGTGTCGCGATTGATCCAACCGAGAAAAACGGCTTGCGCAAGAAAAGCTGGGTGCTGACGGAGAAGATTTACTCAGCCAGAAAGGGCGAACTTGGCGCACGTATCGGGACGCTCTCCAAAGAAGACATGGTCAAGGTTTCCCGGCAGCTTTCAATCGTGCTTGACCTTTAGGGATGTCGATATCGCTAATGCGCCGCTCTCCGAGCAGCAGCACATCGCGTGGGCATTGTTGACAAGCTCGACGACGCACTCGCAAACGACCTTACAGGCGGTCTCTCTGCCGGAATCGAAGCCCCCTGCACCTAAACATGCCCACTACAGCGACAAGCCGCTCGCCTTCTCCGAAAAATGCAACTTGTTACCGTAATAGTCAAGCTTCGGATATCTTCGAGGCTTCGTGAGTTCGCGTGGGTGGGTGCGTCACCGCCCTGGCGGCGTGGGCCTCAGGTCCGAGCCACCCTGGCGGCGTGGGGCCATGGGGCCGTCGACGTCGTAGGACCCGTGACGCCGTCCGGTCGCGTGATCGGACGTGGAGACAGTCAGGAGTATACACAGATCGGCGAGAATGGCCCCTTGGAGCCGTTTTGGAGTGTTTGTGTACACTTTTGCGATGCGAGTTGCGACGCGAGCCTCGTCGGGTGGCGCGAGCGCCCCAACCGTCATGGCGTGCCGGCAGCGCCCCCTCGGTGGCCGCCTCCCCCTTGGTCAGGAAAACATGCTCTGCGTAAGTGACGCCGCCGCTAGCTTGGCGTCTTCGCCGAGGCAGCAACCCACACAAGCCCCCGGAGAGACATATCTTCCCCGAATCCCGAATAAGAAGAGGCTTCGGTAGTATTCGTAGCTAAGGGGTTGGCTACGCGGCCTTTGCCTTGTCCGCCCTTGCTCCACGCGCCTCCTGTCCCTGTCCTTCCTCCTCTCGTCTGCCTTCCGCCCCTCCTCCTTGCAGGCCTTCCAGGGAAGCGCCGGCTACCCATCCGGGCGGCGCGGCATGAGCGGCGCGATGAGTGCGTTCTGTCAAGTTGTCTTGAGGTTGTCGGTATCGCGAGAGCCGAACCCGACGCGAACACCTGTCCTGGCCTTGTCGTCGGTACTCCCCGCGCGGCCGTTGCCGACGCCGAGAGGGGTCTCGGAGCTCGGTGCCCCAGAATCTGCGGGGCACTTTCGCCGGGGGTTTGCCCAGTTGATTCCCAAAACTCGGTACCCCAGAATTTGCGGGGCACTTTCGCCGGGGCGCCTGCTCCCATCAGGACCTCCGCAGGACCCGGCGCGAGCTGTCGGACTACCCTGCGGGAGCTCGGTGCCCCAGAATTCGGGGGCTGTGACACATCCCCGCCATTGTCATGGGGCACAACTACGGGATGGGCTACGCGGACTTCCCCGTCGCAGGGATCCTCACGATAACCCTCGCGTGCACCGCGATGTCCTGCTGGCTCTCCTTGCTGCGGGTCCGCTCGGGGAGCGTGTGGCCATGCGCTCTGACCCATAGTGCCTCCAATACCATAGCCAGCGTGGGCCTCGTCTTCTGCTCGTGTGGCAAGACTCTGCTCGGCCCCAGCCCCCTCGGCTTCGTGACGGGTATCCCGCTTGTGGCTCTGGGAGCCTGCAGCCTGCTGCGTCCTCCGGCGGGAAGAGCGGCTGCGAGAGTGCAGCATCGGGATCGTAGGCACATGCAATGACTGCCGTGGTTGTGCCCGACGATCACCGCGCACCCAGTGTCCGCCCTACTGCTCGGCTCGCCTGTAAACGCGGTTGCGCGCCGAGCCCTCCGCGACGATAAGACCGTCACCAACCAAGCCCCGCAGCAGCTCGTTTGTCCTTGTCTTGCCCAGCCCGATTCGCTCGGCGATTTCAGCCGACTTCAACGCAGTACGTCTGTCTGGGAAGAGCGCCAGTATGGCCGCCCGCGCCGTCTCGGTCGCCTCCGTACGGAATCGGCCGCTCGAATCGACCGCTTTTCGCGTTCGATCGCCGGTCGATGCGAGCGGAAGCGTGAGCGTGGTGCGATCGGGGCCGTAGGCGACCTCGTAGCTCGGCTCCGCGTACCCGGCCCATGCCCAGCCCTCGAAGATCTTGTCCATGCCGCTGCCCGCGCGCTCGCCGATCTCCACCATCGCGAACATCCTCATCATGGTCTCGTTGCGCGGGTCGGTGCTGCCGGGCTTGCGCGCCTCTTCGACGGGCATGCGGAAGTCTCCGGGGTTTGCGATGGTGATGGCCTCGTCGTCCCACACGCACACCACACCGCGTCGGTCGAACCAGTTGGCGTTGGTGAGCGCGTTCACGATGGCCTCGCGCAGCGCCTCGTGGGCGGGCGTGTCGTCCACGCGGTCGACGCCGTCCAGGCGGAAGGGCACCTTGAGCGCCGCCCTGAGCTTGTTGTACACGCGGAAGTAGAAGTCGTAGACGTTGCCCGTCCAGTCGCCCGGCTGGCTGGTGAAGCGGTCCTCCCAGCGCTCGACGGCCCCAGCCTCCTGGCGGTAGTCCAGGAAGTAGTGCGGGAACTCGTAGGTGATCCAGCGGTCCTCGCCGAACATGAGGAGTCCGGCGCGTGTCGGACGTAGCTCGCCGTTCTCGTTCACGCGCAGCGCCCCGATGTCGGTGAGGAAGGTCTCGTCGTCGGCCTTGCCCCACACGTGGCCCTCGTTGCGCTGGTCGAATCGGCGTCGATAGGCCGCGACCGTCTCGCGATTGATGAACTCCATGCGAGCGCTCTCGGCGATGGCTGCGTCCTGGCTCGAGGTGTCGGAGTCGCGCAGCATCGAGAGCACCTCCTCGCGCTTGCACTGGTGGTCGCCCGTATACGTGCGGCGGAAGGTGTCACCGAAGATGCTGTTGTCGATGTAGACGGGCCTGGTGTAACGGTCGACCCACGGAACGCGAATAACCACGATGTCCTTGCCTCCCACGGTCTCCACGGTGGCATCTGCGTCCTTCATGAAGCGGGCGGAGAGCTTGTCCTCGGAGAGCGCTGCGTTCCAGAAGTCGTCGAGAACCTTGCCAGCCTTCGGGATGCCGTGCACCACGAAGCTGCCGTCCTTGCGCTCGGAGACGCCCAGCACGATGACGCCGCCGGCCGTGTTGGCGAAGGCCGAGACCGTCTCCCACACGCTGCGCGGAAGCTCGCCCTGCCCGTCGCGCCCGAGCGCCTTCTTCGCCTCCGGGCGGTTGCCCTCCCGGTATGTCTTGAGTTCGTTGAAGTCGAACATGTAAGCCTCCGTCCTATCTCACTCTTGCTCATCATTTGGCTTTTGCGCCGAGAGAAGCCTATCGGTTAAGTGGCCGAATATCGCCCTGTCAATCTTGGTCCTCATGATGCGCATGTTGTCGTACCGCTCGGCATTTGCCTGGAACCACGCTCCAATATCCGTCGAATCTATGGCTGCCTTATCATCACTGTCAAGGCAGCCATAAACCTCGTCGAAATGCCTTTGGGCTATTGTCTGCCTTGCCTGTACGGGCAGATCATCGAAAGCGATGCATGCGCCGATGCGGGAGTACATGGCAGTCCCGAGACCCTGCTTGATCTCTGCCTCAGTGGCAAAGTTTGACGTAAGGATGAATATGCCATTCCTGATGTCGACCTCGTAATTTGTATCGACGAATATCCCTTCGTCGAACAGCTGATAGAAGGCATTGTAAAGTGAGTGATTGACTTTATCGAACTCGTCCAAAAGGATGACGTTGGACTCTCTTCCCAGCAAATCCCTCGCAAAGCTGCCCTTGGAGTGCTCTGCACCGAAAACGTAGTCGTAAGCTTCACCCGTTTGCATCATCGAAATCTGCACCCGGGTTAATTTGCCGCCCAACGCATTGCTCAGGCATTTGGCACTCTCGGTCTTTCCCACACCGGACGGCCCGTAGAAGAGAAGGACGACCGGTCGCGTTCCTGCCATTCTGCAGAGCCTATACAACGACAAGGCGATCTCACGCTTGCATTCCTGCTGCCCGAGTATGGAGTCATCCATTTTGCAGTGAATGGTACCGATCGTCTTCTTGTCAACGGCCTGGTACTCTGTCACACGCTCTTCAATCTGACGAGGAAACGCAGACTTTAAGGAGGCTTTTACTCTCTTTGGTGCATTCTGGACATAGAGGTTTCGAACGTTGTATGACTGCGTCACGATGGCCGCGAAATTAGAAATGACATGATCAACAACCGAACCAAAGTCAGCAGCTTTTACTATGCCATTGTCAGCGTCAGGCTTCTCCTCCAAGCTATAGTCATTGGTTGCGTAGTCGTTAGACCGTACGCGATAGTTGTATTTTCTGATGAGTGTGAGGAAGTCGATTGTCTTCTCGTCACGGTCGATGCTCTCGTCCAGTAGCCTTTGGAAGTCAGCGTCACAGCCGTCGAACAGTACCACCCTCTCAACCATTGGCCCTCACCCCAGCCAACAGGACGTCGTAAACCTTAAGCACTTTTGTCCGACCACTATCGCTGACATTTACGTTGGCTGGCTCGTAGTCGGGATTTGTTGCAACGACTGCGTGCGGCATGTTCAGCTCGTTGTTTACATCCAAATTCTCAAGTGTGCAAATGCCGACCTCCGCGGCGTAGATGATGAGGTTCATACGCAGCAAGTCGGTGACTTTGTAGTTGTTCTTAAGCGACTCCCTGTTGAATCGGAAAACGACTTGCTCGGATTCAGAGTCACCAAGGAATTCGTAATAACCTTTCGCGTCCTTTATGGTCGAATCCAGCTTGTCGAGAGCAAGATTGAAGTCTCCGGCAGGTATGTTGCCACCCCGTAGCATCGCCAAATAGGGAGTCAACAACGCATAGCTCGCAAGGGAATTGTCGATTGCGACAACAGCAAAACCATCGAATAATCTGATGTCTTTATGGGCATGGGTTGCTTCAAGAAAGTCTGTCAAGACAGTGTTGCTGATGATGCTCTTTGCAACCGCGCTCGTGTTGAACGATATTCCGCCTACTCCCGAAGCCTCCGCAGAGACGTCAATGCCGGTGAGTATCTCAACCAGCTTCGCTTTAATACCGACTTTGGCCTCTACCTCGCCTTTGGCGGAAGCGTCTCGCTCACTTGCTTTCTCCCTGACGGAGGTAGTCTCCCCGCCATTCACAATCTGGATATAGTCGGTGGCGGAGCCTTCGTCGAAGCAGATTATCTTACATATCGCTGCTTGTTGCTCAGGTTTGACTCGATTCATTTTCCACCTTCCGCCATTTCCGCATAGAGCTTGAACAGATGGGCAGCCATCTTCTCCTCGTCGCCGTTGAATTCGACACTGTAAGCGGCCTCGACGGCAGCGTCAAGAGCTTTATGGGCGGCAATCAAATCATCGGGCATTTTGTCGGGATCGTATAGCGTAGCGAGGGAGTCACCAAGATAGTTTATCCTGAAATGCTCCCCAATGTGCTTCATAATCGCAGGTGACGCATCTTCTGCCATGTCGTGCCATGGTGCCGAGAAAGAGTGATCGAGGCAGGGGGCACGATGGGCAACACGAGGCGCAGGCAGGTCGGGGGGAGATGGGCAGGATGGGCAGCCCCCGCGCCCTGCCGGCCAGGTACCCGGGCGATGGGGCCGCGAGAGGCGGCTGACGGGGGGTCAGGTGGCCGGAGGGATGGGAGTGCGAGAGGTGGCGGGTGCGCGACGTGCTCGCCCGTCGCCGGGCGCAACCGCACCCGGCGGCGCGCGAGGTGCCCCCGCCACCTCTCGGTGACGGCCGGGACGGCCACGCGGCACCCCGAGGCGCACCTGCGCCGCCGGTCCCGTGCCATGTGGCTGCTGGCGAGGCCGAGGGGGGCGTGTCCGCCCCCGGGCTCGCCGCCCAGGTCGGGGTCTCGGAGAACACGGCGACCCTCGTGCCGGGGCGCCTGCGCGGCGCCATGGCGAGGCCGGAGCGTCTCCGACGTGCTGTCGGGCGGGGTCGAGGCGGA
>ERZ772967.215-NODE-215-length-50314-cov-5.702601_pt1 | contig 50314 bp, 77 predicted proteins | sample MGYA00511677_ERZ772967 | MGnify/ENA primary metagenome ERZ772967 (study PRJEB29015, sample SAMEA2737931) | human oral metagenome | biome: human oral; feature: human-associated habitat; material: dental | place: China | collected 2146 ...
CTGGACCTGTCGTCGAACCTGTACAACAACAACAACAACAACAACAACAACAACACACGACCCCGGGGCCAGGGAGGCTTCGGGTCGACAGGAAGGAACTGACGCATGAGCATCACCGTCTACTCCAAGCCGCGCTGCCAGCAGTGCGCCGCCACTGAGCGCAAGCTCGACGCGCTGGCCATCGACCATGCGGCTGTCGATGTCACCGAGGACATCGCCGCCCTGGACTACATCAGGGGGCTCGGATACCAACAGGCCCCTGTCGTCGTGGTCCGCGACAGCACCGGCGCCGTCATCGACCACTGGTCCGGGTTCCGGCCCGACCGCATCAAGAAGGCGGTGGGACGATGAGCCCGATCACCGACCCTGTGAAGCTGGAGGAGGCACGCGCCCGCATGGCCCGCGCACGGGCGGCGCGGGTGAACGCCATCGAGGACCCGACTATCAACCGCAGGCTGGACACCGTCCGCAAGCTGGTGCTCCAGCAGTTCAAGGACGCGGCCCTGTCGCCGCGCGAGGACGGCGACAAGTTGGGGTTCTCGTCGGCGACGTACCTCTACAACAAGCTCCGCAAGGGGAGCTTGAACCTGGGGGACATGATCGTGCTGGGCGACTACCTGCCCGTCGACTGGACGGCTGTTCTCAAGGCTGTGCGCCAGCCGAAGGAGGTCCTGCGGCCAGTGGACGACATCCCCCAGCCCATTCACACAACGCCGCAGCCCCAGGACACCAGCGCTGACCCGTTCGCATCCTATTTCACGGAGGTGGACTGATGATCATTGCTGTTGTTCTCGCTATTGTGTCGGAGGCGGCGCTCGGCGTCTCGGTCTGGGGGTTCATCGCGTCGCTCCAACAAGGATCATGGCAGTGCGCCATCGCCGCTGTGTGCGCCTTTGTCGCCGCTGACCTCATGCTGTTCCTGTCGTACTACTTCGTGTATGGGGCTGGTATGGCCGCTCAGCGCGAGAAGATGTGGGATAAGGCCGTGAATAGGCGTGTGCTCACGTTGAAGCCGGGACAGTCGATGGCGTTCAGGCTCGTACCAGGGGAGGACAGCTATGTCACGGTGCGCCCTGAGCCGGACCAGTGGGCCACGACGCGGATCGACCCTGTTCACGAGGGGATGCGGACTAATGGTCACGGATGACCGCAAGAGGGCCCTGCGAGCGGTTTATGAAGCGCTCGACGTACTGGACCTGTTGTGGGATGTGGTGCCCGTGGACGACGGCTCCGATGCGGAGCTGAATCATGTGATCGCAGGGCCGGTCCTGGCGGCGGAACATCACCTGTGGGATGCACGGTTCCAGCTCAAGCACCTCATCAACGAGGAACAGGAGGAGGCATGATCCCCGCACTGTCCACGGTGCTGACGGCCCTGTCGGCTGCTGCTGCTGTGGGCTGGGGGGCTGGCGACGGGCAACATCCTGGTGCTGGCCCCCGGCCTCGTGGCCCTGGTGTGCGCGCTGCCGTTGCAAGGTCTGTCGTACCAGGTGTACGGGGAGGGGCGTGTAATAGGATGGCGAACAGCCCAAGAGGTACTTTGGCACAACCCGTACACCAACGAATGAGAGGAGCAATGATGAGCAAGGATATCGAGAAGGCGAGGGCCTGGCTGTCGAGGCCGGAGGCGCAGATCGGCACAGGGGGCCGCAAGGAGATCGCGCAGCTCGTCGAAGAGGAGCTGTGGCTCCTGGTCCCCGACTACGGGCGGATCGTCGCCCTGTGCGCCAGGAGGGCCCTGCGCGAGGATGAGATGATGCACGGACCCACCCGCGTTGAGCTGTCCGATAGGGGCTGCAAGGGCGCGCTGACGGTGAAGACCGCTGACGTCTTGAGCCTCAAGGCATACTACACCGACCAACTGTTCGCGATGGCGGAGGAGGGGACGGCTGATGATGCACTCGACGACAAGGTGTCGGAGTTCTTCGAGAGGCCAACAGCCACGAACCTGGCGGATGTGATCGCGCTGGCTCTTGCGCTGTGCGGCTGAGGAAGAAGAAGAATGACGAAGCTCTATGAATGCCGGGGCGCTGACCGAACGCTGCTCACCACGAACCGCCAATGGTCCAGGTTGGATTGCTGGCAGGAGGTTGTCGAGCACGATGTCGAGCCCACGATCCGGCTTCTCACCGACAAGGACGACCTTGACGCATTGTCTGACGCAGTGGGAACTGGGTACGACTTCGTTGAAGAGGACACACCGTTCGTGCTCGCCTGGCTGGCCAAGGAACGGCCCAAGGCCGCGTCCGCCCTTGCGATGGACCGCTGCGACTACCACGACATGATGGCCCGACTCTGGTACGGCGTCCACGTGGATTCCAAGGAGTCGAAGTGAAGGTCTATCTGTGCGAGGACAAGCGGGGTAGGTTCATCACTGCTGATCGGCAGCTCATACACTGGGATCACGTGCTCTTGGTGTCGTATGAGTACGATGACCCAGGTGAGCTGGAAGCCATCGAGTGGGTTTACTACGTGCTAGAAGACATGGGCGTGGAGATGTCGTGGATTCCATTGCGCATGGCACTGATGTGGCTCGTGGACAACTACCCCGAGGCAGCCAGGCAGCCGTTCAGGGAAATCCGCAGGAAGTTCTACGAGCCCATCCTCAAGTGCGAGGCGGCGTTGAGCAAGTCCGCTGCTGATAGAATTGACCAAGGAGGTATTTGAATGGATTGGCATAATCTGATCGCAGATTACAACCTGTGGATCGACAACTACGACAGCGGGCGCACAACACTCGACCGCATCATCATCCACCACAATGCCGGTGTGGCGCTATCGCACGGCGCCGTTTACTCGGCGTTCTCCGCCAACGGAACCAGTGCCCACTACAACGTGGACGTGTACGGCACTATTTGCCAGTACGTGCACGACGCCGACACCGCGTGGCACTGCCCTGGAGTGAACTCCAGGTCGATTGGGATCGAGCACGCGAACGACGGCGGGGCGGATTCGGGCTGGAACGTGGGAGAGGCGACCATCGACGCGGGCGCCCATCTGACAGCCGCCCTGTGCCGGGCCTATGGGCTCGGGCGCCCCGAGTGGCGTGTGAACGTGTTCCCCCACTCCGACTTCTACTCCACCGCGTGCCCCGCGTCTCTGCGGGACACCTACGCGGGCGAGTACATCTCCCGGGCACAGCAGTACTACGACGACCTGGACTTGTCTATCCTCAACAAGGAGGGCTGGGTGGCTCAGGACGGCGGCTGGTGGTACCGGTACGCCGATGGATCATGGGCCACTGGCTGGTTCGTCGTCGACGAGCGGTGGTACTACGCCGGCTCTAAAGGTTGGCTCCTGGCGGGGTGGCAGCGCATCGACGGGAACTGGTACTTCCTGCACGATGAGCATGACTCGCGCTATGGGCAGATGGAGACCGGCTGGGTCGAGGTCGGCGGGAAGTGGTTCTACCTGGACGACAAGGGCCGCATGCAGACCGGATGGCTGCCGTACAAGGGCAAGTGGTACTACCTGGAGGACAACGGCGCCATGCGCACCGGCTGGCTGTCGTACAAGGGAGACGACTACTTCCTGGCCGAGTCCGGCGCGATGGCTGTCGGCATCGTCCAGACCCGTTTCGACGGCGCCTGCTCGGCGTTCGGCGAGGATGGTAAGCTGCTGATCGGCAAGCTCACCATCGAGCAGGGCGCGGACGGCGTTCTCAAGCTTGTCTCTTTCGAGAAGGAGGACCGATGAACAACGATTCCACGGCTGAGCCGGTGGCGGACGGGTACTGGGGCACCAGGACGACTTGGATGCTCCAGGGCATCCTTGGGGCCATGATGGGCGACGGTGGTGAGATCGTCTCTCAGCCGGTGTCGAACCGCAAGTTCCTTGGGGCCTGTACAAAGGGTTGGGAGTTCGTGGACGACGACAAGGCCGTTGGCTCCTACGCCATCGCAATGCTCCAGAACAGGATCGGCGTTTTCGACGATGGGATTATGGGGCCTGTGACCATCAAGGCGCTGGAGGAGTGGTACGGTGTCGACGGGGGTGGGAAACTCGACGCCCCGTCCCCGGTTGTCGAAGCCATGCAACGAGCACTACAACGAGGAGAGTTCTGATGTATAAGCAGAAGTACGCACTCACGACCGATCGAACGAAGTGGGCGGCCTTCACCCCGGAGCGCCGTAAGGCGGTTTACGGGGTTATGACGGCGCTCCTCACGCTGGGCTTCGCCTACGGCGCATGGTCCGCTGAGACGGCTGACCAGTGGGCCAAGGTGATCGACTTGTTCCTCGGGGCCGTCGCCACGTTCCTGGCGACGATCCACACCGGCGGTACCTACGAGGCCCCCGTCTACGGCGACAAGGACGAGTGACGGCGGGCGGCCCCCTTCCCTGGAGATAGGCGGAGGGGGCCGTTCGTATATACTGGCGCTATGAAGAAGCTGTTCAAGACTATGCGGGAACCACGTTCCGTGACCGCCGTGATGGTCGTGGTGTACACACTTATCGCCGTGTCCGGCGCCCTGTTCCTCCTCAATGCTGGGAACATTCCCTGGGTCGTAGTAGCCGCAGGGGCACTGATGCTGGTGTCGGGGGTGCTGGGGGCGCCGTCGGCGTGGCTCGGCAGCTGGTGGCTGGAGGGGCCCGCAGCCCTGTTCGCGGTGGTGGGAATGCTGTTGATCTCCTGCGACGAGCTGTTCCTCGCGACAGGCCATGTCAATTGGCCCGTCCATGTTATCCTTTTGTCGGTAATCATCGGGCTGTTCTTCCTGGGTAGAGCACTGCGGGTGTGGCCCTACTCGTACAGGCCGGGCGTGCTGCCCAAGACCGAGCTGGAGAAGGCCCAGGAGAAGTTCGCCAAGACCCGCAGGGAGTACTTGGCGGCGATCAACGACTAGGAGCACAGGTGGACACGGCTATTGTGGGTTTGGTGTGCTCGATCGCCACACTCGTCATCAAGGCGCTTGTCGATCTGTGCGTCGAGAGGTATAGGGCCGCGAAGGCCGAGCGGGACGCACGCGAGGACATTGAGGACGATCTGAGGGCCCGGGTGTTCCTGTGGAAGGAGCACGCATACGCGGTGAGGATCGCCGCTATCAGCGCTGGTGTCGATGTCGGAAACCTGCCACCGTTGCCCAAGGAGGGATGATTATGGAGAGCGTGCTCATGTTCTTGTTCGGACTGGTAGTCGGCTACGCCGCCGCGTATGTTTGGATGGATTACAAGTTCTCGAAGGCTATCGAGGGGGTGCTCGATGTCATTGCTGAACAGCGCGAAGGAGCTCTTGACGAGTGACGACCCGGGCATCAAGGGCAGGCGCGAGGCGGCCCTGTCGATGCTCAAGCGCGGCGTGGACCGCGAGCGCATCATCGACAAGGTCCACTTCACCTCCGAAGAGCTGTTCCTGATCGAGCAGGCGTACTACGACGACCGCCAGGAGCTGTCGCCCCGCAACATGAGGATCAAACAGATCGACCGGCTGGACGCGCTGGTCGATCTCGCGTACTCGCAGATCGAGTCGTTCGGCCTGGCCGACGCCAAAGGCAACTGGGGGCAGAACCTCCAGGCGCTCCTGGCCGTGCTCAAGGAGATCAGCGAGGTCGCCAACCTCAAGCGCCAGACGATGGTGCACGAGGTGCGCGTCATCGAGGAGAAGCAAGTCAGCGTCATGGTGTCGTACACCAACCAAGTGCTTGAGGAGTTCACGGCGCTGCTCTACCCGCATCTGGCGCCGAAGGCGAAGAGAATGCTGGAGACGAACAAGGCGGATTGGTTCGCCCAGGCTGTGTCGAAGCCCGCTGCGCTGTTGGAGGCTACCATCGAGACGGAGGGTGATGACTGATGCTGCCCTTCGGAGCCCTCGCCAAGAGGTTTACGGACGCCCAGCGCCTTGAGATGTGGCGCAACAACCCCGCGAAGTGGGCTGAGGACCACGGCCTGTTCATGTGGTCGAAACAGCGCGAGGTCTCTCAGTCGGTCGTTGAGAATCAGAAGACGCTCGTGGTCACCGGGAACGGGGTCGGAAAAGCGACGCGGGTCACAGAAAAGCTGCCCACTCCTGATGGCTGGACGACGATGGGAGCTGTCGAAGTCGGCGATTATGTGCTCGACGAGCAGGGTCTTCCCACGCAGGTAACTGGGAAGTCCCCCGTCTGGGACTTGCCGCTCTACAGGGTTGTGTTCGACGACGGCGCGGTTGTCGAGTGCCCGGCCCAGCACGAGTGGGCGACGCTCACCCGTGCGCACAAGCGCGCTTCCGAGGCTGCGGGCGGCGACGTGTGGGACTTCGCGAACGTCTATGAAACATCACAGATCATGAGGGACCTCGACAGGGGCATCGAGCACTGGGTGCCGTGCTGTGGTCCAATTGGTTTCGTCTGGGATGATGTGGCGGCTGTCGTCGAGGAGGAGGGCCGGACTACTGCGAGCGGCCTGTCACATGTGGAGTTCCTGGACGCCGATGACGCCTCGGAGTTCGAGCAAATGGCTGTGCGGGCCGGGCTCAAGCCCAAGCCGGCTTTCATCGAGGGCTGGTGGCACGTCGCGTTCGAGCTCAACCCCGAGCACTGGCCTATGCGCCGTATCGTTCGTGTCGAACCTGGTGGGCACGGCGATGTGCAGTGCATCGAGGTCTCGTCCCCCAGGCACCTGTACCTCGTCGGCGAGCACTACATCCCGACCCACAACAGCCGCTTGTCGGCGACCCTCGTCAACTGGTGGGTGGACACGCACCCCGTGGACGACACGACCGTGGTCACGACGGCGACGAACTGGAAACAGGTCAGGAACGTGTTGTGGAAGGAGATTCCCCGCGTCAAGTCCGATGCGGGTGTCGGCGGCAAGGTGAACGCGGACGCGACATGGAAGATCGGCGACCGCCAGGACCCTATTGCGTTCGGCATGAAGCCCGACGACAAGGATGAGTCTGGGTTCCAGGGCGTCCACGACCAGTACGTGCTCGTCATCATGGACGAGGCGGGCGGCATCTCGAAGGAGATTTTCACAGCGGCGGATGCGATCACGACGAACAAATACGCGCGCATCCTGGCCATCGCCAACCCGAACGACCCCAGCTGCTACATGGCCGAGGTCTACAACCGGGAGATGAAGCTCAAGCCCGAGGACCGGTCGTGGAACATCATCCAATTCGGCGCCTACGACACGCCGAACTTCACGGGCGAGGTCGTGCCCGTCGAGGTGGCGACGCGGCTCGTGCAGAAGGACTGGGTCGAGGCCCGCAAGCGCGAGTGGGGCGAGGACGACCCCCGCTTCGTGGCGCGTGTGCTCGGCCAGTTCCCCGCGATCTCGGACGATGGCCTGTTCAACATGGGGCGCGTCATGCAGTCGATGGAAGCTTACGAGACCTCGGAGCCCGACGAGGGAATGCCGATCACCATCGGCGTGGACGTGGCCCGCTACGGGTCCGACAGCTCCGTGGTGGTGTCGAACCAGGGCGGGTACATCAAGATACTCGGACGTTACCAGGGGATGAACGGGCCCGAGCTGGCCCGTAAGGTCGGCGAGCTGGCCACGGCTGCTGGAGCGTCCGAGGTGCGTATCGACGGCATCGGTGTCGGTGTGTCAGTGCTGGACCACATCGAGAACCACCTTCCGCCGGATATCGCGGTCATCGCCATCCACGGGAACTCGAAGTCAGCGGACAGCACCCAGTGGTACAACTACCGCGCGGCCATGTACTGCCAGTTCGCCAAGGCCGTCGCAGATGGCCGTGTGTACTTGCCCGACGACGACGAGCTCCACAACGAGATCGCCTCGATCAAGTACGAGTACCGGGGCAGTGCCATCCTGATCGAGTCGAAGGAGAACATGCGCAAGCGCAAGGTGAAGTCGCCTGACACGCTCGACGCGGTGATCTACGCTTACCAGGACATCAACGCCCTGACCAATGGTGTCGAGGACGGCGCGTACTTGAGCCCGGATGATCTTCTGTCTGTTGACGACGAGGACGATCTTCTGTTCGAGGCTGAGTTGTCGGTTTTCCTCGCGTGATAGGATTTTCTTATGAGGTACAAGGCTAAACTGCAAGAGGCCATGGGGGTGTTCTCGGCTTCTCTGGCGCGTTTGCGGCGCGAGGACATCGGGTGGTCGCCGCTGTCCGCTCTTGGTGTCGATGACAACGCGCTGACGCTCGACGCTATCCGGGACCACGCGGCCAGGGCGCGGAGGCTGGCGACGCTGAATCCGATTGTGAAGCGCGGTCTCGTCGTGCGCAACGCCTACATGTGGGCGGACCCTGTTGTGTACAAGGGCGAGACCCCTGCTGTTCGCCGTGTGATCGACGAGAACGCGAAGGCGTGCTTCAGCGTGCAGGCACGGGTGCGCGACGAGCAGGCGTTCAACACGGACGGGTGCGTGATCTACCTCGTCGACAAGGCGACGAAGACGGCGACGCCGGTTCCGTTGAAGCGTCTCGGCGGTGTGGCCACGGACGACACGACCGGGGATGTCGTAGCCCTGCTGGTCAATCCGTTCACCAATGGGGACCCTGAGTGGGTGATGCTGTGGGACCGCGCTGGCGTGAAGATCGACAACACGGACTACAAGGTTAGCAAACGCCTGACGGCTGTGTACGCGACGGTGAACCGGCTGATGTCGGAGCAGTACGGTAAGCCCGACTTGATCGGCGCTATCCACTACGCGCAGGTGTACAAGGAGCACCTGGAGGTCGCCCATCTCATGGAGAAGTCCCTGGCCCGTCTCGCCTTCAAGGCGACAAGCGTCAACGCGCGCCAACAGGAGGCCGTGCAGCAGCGGATGCGCGGCATGGGTGTCGGTGGCACGGCGAACATCGGCGCCGGGCAGGACATTCAGGCGATCAACAAGGCGGGCGCCGGGATCGACTTCTCGGCTGGCACTCCGCTCGCGGCGATGGTGTCGGCGGCCCTCGACATCCCCTTGTCAGTGCTGTTGACGGACGGCTCTGCTGGCGGGCGCCAGGGCGCGGAGACGGCGTTGGAGGACCCGACGTTCAAGGCCCTGGAGCTGCGGCGCCAGTTGCACATCGACATGTTGAACGAGGTGGCGGCGGCGCTCGGCATCAAGGTGCAGATCGAGTACGGGTCGATCAACAACGACCAGACGCACCGCAGGATTCAGTCGCTCACGCTGGCGTTCCAGTCCGGAGCCCTCCATCAAGTGGAGATGAGGTCGGGTGTGCTCCAGCTCCTCAAGATCGCTGGTTCGCTGCCACTCGACGATCTCCCTTCCCTTCCTTCGGAGGATGACTCGACGACAATTAAGAGCGATGACGATAAGGAAGACGGGCGCGCGACAGGTGTCGGCCCAATGAGTGACGGCACGAACGACAATAGAGATAGGAGCACTGATGCCTGAGCACAAGCTGTACAAGCTGCACGAATCGACCAGCGGTGAGGGCACTGAATCCCTCGGTGAGGGCAAGTACCGCATCCGCATCATCACGCCTGGCAAGGGTTCGAGCGGCATCTACCTGGCTGAGAACCTGGCTGAGTCCGCCTACCTGTTCAAGGCGGGTACGGAGATGTTCATCGACCACCCTACTGAGTCCGAGGAGTGGGAGCGGCCCGAGCGGTCGATACGCGATTACGCGGGGGTGTTCCTGGAGGACGCCACTGTCGGAGAGGACGGTGCGCTGTACACGGTGTGCAAGGTGTTCTCCGGGGTTAACGAGCTCATAAAGGACAAATGGGAGCATATTGGTGTTTCCATCAACGCCTGGTGCGATGAGCCAATTAGTGAGACCGGTGTCGTGCCGGTATTCGCCGGTGTCCGCAGCGTTGATTTCGTGACTGCCCCTGGTGCCGGGGGCGGTATTGTCGATCTGCTAGAATCGAACCGTAATGGAACTCTACAAAAAGAGGAGGAGAGCATGGATATCGAGTCCAAGCTTTCTGCCCTTGAGGACAAGCTCGGCTCTGTCCTTGAGGCAATCGGCAAGGTGGTCGAGGCGACGACCGTCAAAGAGGCCGAAGAGGAGCCCGCACCGGCTGTCGATGTCGATGCTGTCCTGGAAGCCGGTAAGAAGCTGGCCGAGTCCGGCCTGCCCGATGCCGCTGTTACTCGCGTGCGTGAGTCCGTGAAGGCTGGCAAGGACATCGACGAGGCCATTGAGGCCGAGCGCGCGTACATCAAGGAGGCGACCGCGAAGTCCGCTTCGCCCCATGTCGAGGAAGGCACCGGTGCTTCCCTCAAGGAGTCCTACAAGAAGATCGGATGGGCCTGATATGACGATCAACGAGTTCAAGGTTCCGGTTGTCAGCGATAACCAGATTTTCGAGTACAGCGACACCCTGTCGCTGGCGATCAACGACAACCAGGCCCACCTTAACCCCGGTGATCCTGTCGTTGTCAACAAGGCCAATGGCATCGCTGGCATCCTCCAGTCGAAGGTGGCGCCCAAGACCGCGCAGGCATACGACGGACTGAATGCCATTGTCCAGAAGCCGACTTATGGCCTCAACGGCCCGGGTCACGCTTCCGTGCGAGTGAAGGGCGGCGTGTTCGAGCTGGCCGTCAACATCAAGCAGGCCGAGGACGGGCATGTCGGCGATCCTGTCTACCTCAAGGCCGCTACAGGTGCTGGCGTGAAGCCCGAGCTGTCGCTCGACAAGACCGGCGCAGATGTCGTGATCGGTTGGCTCAAGGAGTCTGCTGGAAGCACCAACCCCACTGGCGAGAACATCAAGTGCCAGGTGGTTCTGGCCCCTGCCAAGATCGCCTGATAGGAGAGACACATGCGATTCAAGAACCAGGAAGAGTTCAACGTCTGCCTCAAGGAGGCACTGGCGGGCAACCGCATCGACCAGGCCCGGCTCAAGGAGGCGATCACCTCCGACCAGCTGGCCCCCATGTTCGTCTCAGCCGCGAATGTGCGGTTCGAGGAGGTCTACAAGGGGTCCGAGGCGATCTGGAGCAAGATCGCCCAGAAGGAGCTCCTGAACGACTTCCGCCCGGCGGCCTACCTGTCCCTGGAGTCGGACATCGCCAACGCCCCTCGCGACAATGGGGGCTTCAAGCCGGTCGAGGGCACGCTGCCCCGCGTGCCCGAGCTGACGCCGTACCCGACGATGAAGTACACGGCCAATGGCCGCTTCGTCGAGACGGGCAAGCACGGTGCCCGCGTCCAGTTCTCTTTCGAGGCGTTCGTGAACGATGACTGGGGTGTTATCGAACGCTTCCCCGCTGATGCGGGCGAGCTGGCCGCCCGTACGGAGGACCTGCTGGTCCTGCTCCAGCTGTTCAACCCGGCTGCGAAGGGCCTGCGCACCGACGTGTTCTCCTCGGAGAATGGGACCCTGCTCGACCTGTCGGGTGTTCCCGCTGAGATCAAGGGCGAGGCGACCGGTGCTGCCGGTGCCGTGCCCCTGTCGCTGGGCGCCATCGCGGCGGCCCGCTACCAGGCGCTGAATACTGTCCACAATGGACGGTACGTGACGGTGCCGAATGGCTTCGTCCTTCTCGCGGCCCCTGGCCTGGCCGAGGTGGCGAAGGACTTCACCAGGATCACCGAGGTGCGGCGCACGGTCGGCGAGGAGACGTACATCACGGCTAACCCGATCAAGGATATCGAGGTCGTCTCGTCCGATCTCGTCGGCCTGGTCGGTGGCGACAAGGCGTGGGTGCTGCTGCCCAAGGGCGGTAGGACCAGTGCGAAGACCACGCTCGTCAAGACGGGGCTGCGCGGGCGCGAGACCCCTGAGCTGCGCGTCCACAACGCGACCGGCCAGCTGCTCGGGGGCGGCTCCGTGGATTACCGCGAGGGGTCGTTCGACAACGACGACGCCGAGATTCGCATTCGCCAGATTGCGGGCGCTGGCATCGTCAACTATGATGGGATCGTTGGGTCCAACGGGGCCTGATAAATCTTCCCCGCATCGCGGAGAGCCCACAGCTTGGCTAATCCCCGGGCTGTGGGCTTTCTGCATGCGCTAGAATATGGTCATGATCGATTACACCTCTCCTGTTGGACAAGTCAGGGTGCTCATTCCTGATCTACGCAAGCTTGAGGACCTGCGGGACCTGCGCAAGGAGGCGCGCTACCTTTTCACCGACAAGGAGATCGGCGCGTTCCTCGCGGTCAACAACGGGAACGTGAAGCTGGCCGCTGCTGATGCCTGTGACGCCATTGGCACGGACAGGGCGTTGCAGCTGCTCGTCCTCAAGACGGACGACAAGCAGACGGACGGGGCGAAGCTGCTGTCGGCGTTCGTGGCACGGGCCAGGCAGTTGAGGACGCAAGCGAAAGAAGACGCGGAGTCGTCCTTGGCGTTCGATGTCGTGTACCCGTCGTTCGAGCCAAGGGACTGGGCGGTGAACTTCTGATGGGGTTGTCGATCGATCCGAACATCCACCCATTGTTCATGGACGCGGCCTACTACCCGTTGCAGTTGCTGTCGAACTCACGGGTTGCGGTGTACAAGACGCCCGATGTCGTTGAGCACGACTGGGACCCTGATGGCGGCCTGTCGTCCAAGCCCAACAAACCGATCTGGCGGGGTTGGGCGAATGTCACTGGCAACATCGACTGGCGCGCCCGCAACCGCGAGTGGGCCGGTGAGGTGACGGGTGTGCACGCCTACCGTGTGCAGCTCATGCACATCGACAAGAACGAGATGGTGGCGCAGGACATGTGGGGCGACCCTGCCCTGCGGGTGTCGTTCGCCGAGGGGATGCGGGTGCAGATCATCGACATGCCAACCGACCAGAGGGCCGAGGGCTTGAAGCTGGTGGTGCGCAACTCGATGACGGATTCACTGTTCTGGCAGCCGACCCTGCTGTGCGACATCGAGACGGGGGACACCGATGGCACGCACTAAGAAGACAGTTCGTTTCGATGGGCGTGTCGCTGGTATCAAGGTCACTGTCGAGTCCGACAGGTACGGCGCCGCCGAGCGGGCGAAGAGGAAGATCATCGACGCCGCGTGGAAGAAGGTGGAGGCGGCGGCCAGGGCTGCTGCTGTAGCTTCGACGGAGTACGGACGCGCACTGATCGGGACCGACCCACGCCGTGTCGATACGGGCTACATGCAGGATACGTTCAGTGTCGATACCTCCAAGGGCGGGAAGACTGTACAGATAGGCTGGCACAAGTGGGAGCGCGATAAGCCGTACTATGTGTGGCAGGAGAACGGGACACGCTCGCAGTTCAAGCCCGGGTACTTGCGCTCCGGCCTGCGCAGTAAACAGCACAAGAAGTACGGATTGGGTATCAGGCCAGCGAAGTATCTTCCGCGTGTGACCAAAGTGTTCCGCGAGGAGTTCTACGGGAGGCTCAAATGATGGACAGGACTCTTGAGTTCGACAAGGCGTGTCTTGCTGTTCTCAGATCGATCAGGGATATCGAGGTATTCGAGTCATTCGCGCGTGATGTGAAGAGACCCTTGTACATCGTCTACCACGGTGGCGCTGAGATCAGCCGGTCGCTTCCGGCGTACAGGTCGATGTGCGGGAGGCGCGGCGACGTGTACGAGCACCCGTTCCACATCGGCGTCTACGCCGACAACAAGGTGATGCTCGACAAGCTGGTGTCGGTGGTCAAGGACAAGCTCATCGGCATGGTGCTCATCGAGGGCGCCGGTGATATCAACATCTTCGCGTCGGAGGGCTCAACTGCTGATTTCGATTCGACACTGCGCCCGACGGTGTACCAGAGGCTTATGAGTTTCTACGTCAACTTGGATAGAGGAGAATGACATGAGAGTCCGCAACATCCACACAGGCATCATATGTGACAAGACAGAGGACGAGCTGTCGGTGCTGCCTCCGATGTACGAGCCGGTGGATTCCAGCACCCCGCTCACACAGCCGAAGTGCTGTGGTGCGGATGATACCATTGAGAACGAAGACGATCACGACTTCCTGGAGGAGGAAGACAATGCCTAAGATGATCCCCCCGAACGTGGCGGTCTACTGGGTGCCCATCGACGCTGTCGCGACTACCGACGACCTGTTCAAGTCCACCACGTACACTGGTGGGAGCGCTAAGGCGGTCAACATCTCGTGCGCCATAGTCACGGGTATGACTCTCGGCGCCACAGAGTCGGATACGGACGATTCGCGTTCCATCTGTGATTCGGGGAATGCGAAGACCCCCACCATTGCCAACTACGAGGCATCTCTGACGTTCTTCCGCGAGGCCATCGCCTCCGGGCAGAAGGCCGCTGGCAACACCTCGGTGTACGACAAGGCGTTCCAGCTCTTCAAGAAGGGCACTCAGGCGGGCCTTGTCGAGGGCTATCTCGTTATGCGTGTCGGCTTCCGACAGGAAGTGGCGATGGAGAAGGACATGGAGATTTCTGTGTTCAAGGTCGTCGCCGACAACCCGAAGGACGAGATCGGCGACGGCAACGCCCCCATTCAGTTCACCGTCCCCTTCCTGCCCCAGGGGACAATGATCCTCAACAGCGCCGTCACCGTGTGACGGTCCTCTGATAGAATGCCCTCGTGCCTCCGGTGCGGGGGCATTCGCCTATCTGAGAGGAGAACACAATGGCTTTCAACCTGTCGCAGATCATCTCTGACATCCGAGTGGCCACCAAGAAGGTGGACATCCCCCTCAACATGGAGAACGCCTCGCGCTTCTTGGAGCTCGTCGAGGCTGCCAAGACCGCGACGATGGCCGAGGCCGATACGGTCAGGTCGATCACCGACACGGCGCCGGGCGCCGAGTTCATGGAGGAGCTGGAGCAGCTGCGCGCCGACACCCTGACGTTCCGCCTGCGCGCCCTGTCGAGCAAGGAGCTGTCGGTGCTGAGGCGTAAGGCGTTCACCGACCCCGCGTTCTCGATGAAGAACCTGTCGCAGGACGAGAAGGCTGTCCGTGAGGTCGAGCGCGAGGACCGGCTCATGGAGTACGTCATCTCCCAGGCAACTGTCGAAGTCATCGACAACTCGAACGGTGAGACGAAGAAGGGGCTGTCGTTCGACGAGGCCGCCGAGCTGCGCGGCGGCCTGCCCGAGTTCCTGTGGCAAAAGCTTTGCGATACGTGGAGTGAGGCCCAGGGGCTTGGCAACGTGGTGTCGGAGGCGATCTCAGACCCGACGTTTCGTCGGGACGGAACTGAGCAGGACGGAGAACCAGTGGATGCTGCTCCTGTTGAAAACGGCAAGGGCTGAGGGCAAGCCTCCGACACTGTTCATCGGTGCGCACGGCATGTTCGCCCGCTCGAACCGGGAGTGCGTCGAAGGCGAGTGGTTCGACGATCCGATCCCCCAGACCGAGTACACGGTGCTAGACCTGGCCCTATCGGCTGGGTACCAGTACTACCTAGACAGCCTGTGCGCCAAGTGCGGCACCCCCCTGTGGTACGGGCGCAGTGAGCATTCTGCAATCGAGTTCAAGGTCGAGACATCCACCTGCTACTCGTGCGCCGAGCTCGACGCCCACCGCGAGAGGCAGGATGGGCCGAAGCCGGGCGAGAGCACGTACACGGTGATGGGTACTGTCGAGTACTCGGACGGCACGAAGGAACGGATGCCGACCCCGATGGAAGCGCTTGAACAAGTCAAGTGAGACAGCGTCCCTGGTACTATTGGCTTAGTACCGGGGACGTTCTCTATTAGGGGTTGAAGTGGGAGACGAATCGATCAAGATCGACATCGATGTCAATGCTGCTGGTGCGGATAGGGCCGCCCAGAGCATAGGTGCTTTGGAGCGCCAGATCGGTTCCCTCCAGACAGCTGTCGCCGCGTTGAAGGCGCCGTCCGGCAAGGGCGGGTCAGTCCTCGATTCCTTGCAACTGGACAGCTCCAAGGTCAAGAACATGAAGGACACGGCCTCGGCGCTCAAGTCCGTGGCCGATGCACTCGGTGCTGTCCAGAAGGCCGCTGACGGAGCGGGCAAGACCGACCTGGCGGCTGGTGTCGATAGCGCTGTGAGCGCGTACAAGCGTTTCATCAAAGAAACACGCGCGATGAACAGCCTCAGCAGCCAGCACATCTCGAAACTCAAGGATACCGCCTCTGCGATGCGGGAGGTCGCGGCCGCGTCGAACGCGATGGCGGATGCCGAGACGAAGGCGAAGAAGGCCCAGGCGTCGCTCAACCAGTCCCAGGCCCGCAAGACCGAGGCCCAGGCGGAGAAACTGCGCGCCCAGGCGGCGGTGAAGCACGAGGACAACGCGATCCCACTGCAACGCCAGAAGGGCCGTGACGAGCGGGGCCTGGTGAAGGCGAAGGGCGCCGAGGCGGCCCGTGTCGCTGAGATTCAGGTGCTCTCCGCGCTGGAGCAGGCGGAGATCAAAGCCGCTGCGACGACAGCGGCCGCCGAGTCGAAGAGGGCCGCTGCTGCTGAAGCCGCGTCCGCGCGGATCACTGCCAACCGGGAATCCGAGGCGGCGCGCACTGAGCGGGCAGTCATCAAGGAACAGGGCGCCCTCGACCGTCAGATGCTCCGCAGCAGCGCCAGCGCCGAGCGGGCGAAGCTGCGCGCCAACGAGCAGGCCATCGAGAAGGTGCGTTACGCCGCGCGCGACACGGCTGTGTACTACGGCGCTATCTCGGCTGCCTTGGGGCGTGTCGTGGGCGCTGCTGCTGAGGCCGGGTCAGCGCAGGAGCGCGCGTTCGCCGACGTGCAGCGCACCGCGCAGGGCTCTTCCAAGGCACTGGCCGACCTGCGCGCGGCGTACACGGACCTGTCCACCAAGACGACAGCCTCCTTCGGCGAGTTGTCGAAGATCGGCACGCTCGGCGCCCAGATGAACATCCCGACCAAGCAGCTTGAGGACTTCACGGCTGCTGTCGCCAAGTTCTCGACGGTGACGGGTATGGAGGTCGAGTCCGCGACGACCGCGTTCGGGCGATTCGGGCAGATGCTCGGCGGCTTGCAGGAGTCCGCCAAGGGCAAGGGCGACGGGTACGCGGTCCTGGCCAACCAGATCGCGGACCTCGGCGCCAAGTCCGTGGCGACGGAGCCGGAGATCGCGAACATGGCGGTGTCCATCGCCGCGCAGGGCAAGTCGGCTGGCCTGACGCAGAACGAGATTCTGGCCCTGTCGTCCACGCTGGCGTCGCTCGCGATCCCCAAGGAGTGGGCTCGTGGGTCGCTCCAGCGCATCTTCAACACGATCAACAACGCCGCTGCCGAGGGCAGCGAGGCGATGAAGACGTACTCAGCGGCTATGGGCGTCACGGACAGCGAGTTCCAGCGCCTCTGGCGGGACAACCCGAACCAGGTGCTGATGGGCGTGCTCCAGTCGGTCGCCGACATCGGGGACAAGGTTCAGCGCGCCCAGGCCATCAAGGACCTGGGCTTCAAGAACGTGCGTGATGTCGAGCTCATCTCCAGGATGAGCCAGAACCTCGGCTTGTACGTGGACCAGCTCAAGGAGGCGCAGGAGGCGTCGAAGGGCACGTCGTTCATCGACGACTCTATGGGCATCATCATGGACACGCTAGCCGCCAAGGTGCAGGCGTTCCAGAACGCCCTCCAGAACGCCGGTGCGGCCATGAACCGGAGCTTCATGATCCCGTTCAAGGCGGTCATCACGATCGCCACTGGTGTCGTGAACGCCTTCTCGAAGCTGCCCGCCCCGATCCAGGCGTTCGTCGGCGCCCTGGCCGCTGTCGGAATCGCTCGTGCTGGGATGATGGCGACGAAGGCCGCTGTCGTGTCCATGTCGGCCTCGTACTTGCAGATGACGAGCCGCATTCAGCAGGCTACGGGCCAGTCGCGTCTGTCATGGGGCGTGGTGTTCCAGGCTGTGCGCCAGGCGCAGAATGCGACGAACGCCTACGACTCGACACTGGCCGCCAACACAGGGACGGCGAACGCCGCCGCTGCTGCCAACATGAAGCTAGCCGCCGCTGACGACGCCGTGGCCGCTGCTGCTGGACGGGCCGCTGCTGCGAAGGGCGCCCAGAACGCCGCGCAGGGCGTGGGCTCCGCCGTGGGGGCCGGTGCTGCGGCTGTCGCCACTGGCGCGAAGGTCGCTTCCGGCGCGGCCCAGGCGACCGGCGCCCTGTCGAAGCTGTCAGCTGTCGGCTCCGGGCTGATGTCGATGTTCGGCGGCCCCTGGGGCCTGGCCATCAGCGGCGCCATCGCTGCTGTGTCGGTGGGTGCGTCGTACCTCGGCGACTCGTTCCAAACGGCGTCTCAGAAAGCGGAGGACTTCAAGGAAGCCGCTGGCGGGTCTGGAGCGATCCTGAACGCCCTGGCACAGGACACGAAGGAGGTCGGCAATGGCACGCAGACCAGCTTCGCGGAGCTGAACGCGACCATCGAGCAGAACGGCCAGACGCTCCAGTCGAACGGCGAGGCGCTTGGCTACTACCTGGACAAGACTGGCCAGGTCGTGCAGGCCACGCAATCGCAGGCCGACGCCTTCGGCTACTCGACGTTGAAGATCGGCGAGCACACGCAGGCGCTCGTCCTCGACGCGATCCGTGGCTCGGACTCGTTCAAGAACATGTCGCAGCAGACAAAGCAGGCGCTCGCCGACATGGGATTCTCCTATGCTGAGTACGTGCGCATCGCCACGACTTCGGAGTCGCAGGGCGGCGGCAAGGCCGCTGCTGACGCCTATATCGATGGGTACATTCAGCAAATCCGGTCGCGCTCCAATGATGCCGCCCAGGCCGCGATGGAGACGGCCTCCGCTGGTGGTGGTGACCCGTCCGCCGCGATCACAGTGGCGACCGCGAAATACGACGAGCAGGAGGCCGCCCTCAATCAGCTCAAGTCCTCGACGGAGGGCGTCGGCGGTGCCATGCGCGGTGCCTTGACGGACGCGCAGCTGTTCAGCCAGGGCATGGACGAGGCCGGGGACGCGACTGAGGGTGCTGGTAACAAGGCCGACGACGCCGATGACAAGTTCACGGACATGGCGTCGGCGATCCGTGGGATGCTCGACGAGATGTTCTCCTCGACGGACGCCGCTGCGGCGCTGGACAGCGCGTTGCAGCAGGTGTACGAGTCGATGCAGGAGAACGGGACCTCGATGGACCCGAACTCCGCTGAGGGCCAGGCGAACATTGCCGCGATCTCGAACTACTTCGAGAAGATGGGCAATGCCGCTGCTGCGGGCATCGAGGAAATGGGCCTGACTGGTGACGAGGCGTATCAGTACGCCCAGCAGTCGATCCAGGACACTATCGACTACTTGTCGGCACAGGGCTTCGACATGTCGCAGTTCGAGTCGCAGCGGGACGCGATGGCGGCTATCATTGCGCAGCCGTACCAGTCCGGCGAAGTGGACCACACAGCGACCGACAACTCGCTGAACCAGATGGTGAACAACGCGGCGCAGGCTGTGTCGCAGGCCCAGGGCTTCCTCGGCAAGGTGCAGGCGATCTGGAACGCGATCACGGGCTACCAGTCGCAGATCGGCAACACGAAATCGAAGACGGGTAAGGGCACGTTCACGCTCGGCAAGAAGCCGACGCTGCGCACATCCACGTTCTCGAACCGCAATGCCGGCAAGTCGGCATTCAGCGGCGCCAACTTCCGTGAGAAGCCGCAGCGCTCCTCGCGCGGTGGAGGCGGGGGCCGTGGCTCGCACGGTGGCGGCGACAGGTCACCTTCGTCGCGCGCCCGCAAGGAGACGAAGACCGCTGAGGAGATTTTCGAGGACTTCATCAACCGGTTGAAGTCGGCGCTCGACAAGGCGCTGACGAAGTGGTGGCAGTCCACGACCGCGCAGGACAACTACCGCAAGTCGCTGAACAGCCTGCGCAAGGACGTGGAGAACACGACCAAGAAGATCGAGGACCTGCGCAAGGAGAACGAGCGGCTGAACTCGGACCTCAAGAAGAACGAGCAGGAGCTGCACGACGCGGAGTTCTTCAACGCCGTGGCCCGCAAGTACGGGGACCAGGAGCGCATCAGGTCCACGCAGACTGACATCGACACGGCCAAACAGGACATCGCGGAGAAGCGCAACAAGATCAGCGACAACGCGAACGAGATGTCGAAGCTCCAGGCTGGGCAGTTCGCGCTCCAGGGCTACACGGAGGCGGCCATCGCCAACCGTGAGGCGCTGCGGTCGTTGCAGCAGCAGATGATCGGCCTGATCGAGGCTTATGCGGCTGCGGGGCACTCGACACAGGAGGTCGAGGCGTACACGCAGTCGTTGAAACAGCAGTTCATCGATCAGGTGACGCAGCTGGGCTTCAACCGTTCTGACGTGACGTACTTGGCCGGTGCGTTCGACGGCCTGACGACCACAATCGGCAAGGTCCCCCGCGACGTGCGCGAGAACGTGACGGACGAGGGCACTGTCGGCTCGACACAGGCCGCTATCGATGACATCCACGGCCATGATGTGACAGTGCCTGTGAACGCTGATGGCTCTAGGTTGCCCAGCCAGATTCAAGCCGCGATCAACCAAGACACATACAAAGTGGCCGTTGATATGGTCTACCAGACCGGCAAGGGCACGACAATCCGTTCGACATCAGGGCGGAATATGGGGACCTTATGGACTGGTGGCCCTGTTCCCGGCTACGCGGGGGGTGGGCTTCTGCCCGGTCAGCCGCCGTCGAATCCCCGGATCGACAACCTGATGGGATCGAACGGTAAGAGCCTCATCGCCTTGCGCAGCGGCGAGTTCGTGATCTCCCAGCCCGCCGTGGACATGTACGGGCAGGGTTTCATGCAGGCCCTGAACACCGGACAGGTGCCGGTGGTGAATGTGTCGTCCGCGCAGCCGGGAGGCGGAGTCGTGACGTTGAATCCGCAGCAGTTCAACGCCTTGGTGCGGGCTGTGAGCACGACTGTCGCTCTCGATGGGCGCACTATCTCTCAGAATCTCAACCGACAGAACGTAGGAGCGGGTAATCGTGGCGTCTACTAGCAGGAAGAAGCTGTTCTGGGGCATCGGGGACTCGACGTGGGCGTGGTTCCCGGCCCCCGACAGCCCGCAGACGGCGACGAATGTCCAGTGGGGCGCGTCGGCGCAGCTGACGAACGGGTTCAACGCGATGGCGGGCTCGGCTTACGGCGCCCGGCACTACGAGCTCACGTGGTCGTTCCTCCTGGAGGACGACGCGGAGGCGTTCAGGCGCCTGTTCATGGGCCGCAGGGACGAACTGGTGTGGTACCAGGACCCCTTCGCCGCCGAGAACCTGGTGTCGCCGCTCATGGGGCTGCCGTACCTTCACACTGAGGTGTACACGCCCTTGTTCATGGACGACGACGGCACGACGTGCATGGAGCTGGTGCCAGCGACCGACAGGAGGGCCGATAGGCCGGGCGCTATGCTCACCAGCGCGCCTGTCGAGCGCACCTGGAGGGGCGCGCTTCCCTTGGTCAAGTCGTCGAGGTACGCGGAACGGCTCTGGGTGCCGCCGAACGAGCCCTTGTACGTGTACGTGTCTGGCGTAACAGCGGCTTCGGATGACACCATTGTCGAATGGTGGGTCGGCGGCACTATGAAGAAGCAGTTGAAGACGAATACACTCGAACTGGTGCAGCCCCCGTCCTCAACTCCGGTTTGCGGGGACCTCACGTTCACGAACAAGGGCAAGGGCTCGCGTGTGTACAACGTGCAGGCGCAATTCCGCCAGTTCAGCACCGATCCTGAGTACTGGCGCCATCCAAGGGGTGGGGGCAACATGCGGATCGTGCCGAACACCACTGAGCTGACGACAGTGAACGCCGCAAAGGGCTTCTACGCCGCTTCGCTGACTCTTGAGGAGGTTTGGGCATGGGCATGAGAATGCTTGGGTTCCCCGCAGCCGCCTACACGGAGTGGTCGGTTGCGGAGGACGCTGTTTCCTACGACAGGGCGAGCACCGAGGGGGGCTTCGCCCAGTTCTCCGCCTCCGGTGCTGGTCATATCGTCGCTGACGAGGTGCTGGACACTACCTTGAAGGTGGACTCCAGCGAGTACGGGCGTATCAATGGCTTCGTGCGGTCGCTGACGCAGACTGCCTCGTCGTGGAGCATGAGTGCGGACGCCCCGTTCTGGGAACTGAACGTGGAGCTGACAATGAATCCGTATTCGCAGAAGCTCGACGTGCTGGTGAAGTACTTCTTCGGCTGCGTGTGGAACAAATGGCCGGGAAATGACCTCAAGGTCTTCGTCGACAAGTCCATCAAGGACAACTACTACTACTTCGGGGGCGGCAAGGGCAACGTGTGGGCGATGCTCAAGCAATTCCTCTCCGCGAACGACCTGTCGATCTCGTGGGTGTTCGACACCATCCTTGTGTACCCGAACAGGAGCACGACGGTGCGGACGATGGGGCTCGGCCAGGACTTCACAGTCCAGTACGAGGACTCGGGCGAGAAGGCGAAGAGCGTCGAGTGCTATGTGTACTCCTACGAGTACATCCAGGACTGGAAGCCGCCCCTCCAGACGCCCCCGCTCAATGGGCGCTTCGGCGTTACCGAGTTCGTGGGGCCGATCCACCCGTTGAACGAGCAGATCACCCCGACGGACAAGGCATCGGACGACAACCCGATCATCTCGGTCAACGCGGGTGAGACCGCTGAGGTGGAGATTCAGTTGAACGTCTCGGTGATGCGGCTGGAGCAGCCGCAGCACATCTACCAGATGCCATCCAAGGACCCGGACATGTCGAAGTACCCACTGGGGTGCTATTGCGTCGTCGGCAAGGACAACAAGCCGATCACGGTCGCGCAGTGGAAGGCCGAAGGCGGGAGCGTTCGTGTCGAGCCCACTGATGACCCGACTCGTGTGAAGGTGATCGTGCGGGGCATGGACAACGAGCGCCTGTCACCGTACCGGATCGCGGAGTCGGACGGGTCTAACGACTACCCGGCACTGCGCCTCGTCGGAGGCGGGTACAGGATTCAGTACTCCAAGCTGTCGTTGTACACGGGCTCCGACAGCGGCGGCGACCCGGTGGTCATCGACAACCCGCAGATCGACACGCCGCAGAAGGCGTACGAGGCGATGGCCTACGCGGCTATCGGCGCCGGGGCGAAGACGATCACGCTCGATTGGACTGGCTCGAACCCGATGCGCCAGACATTCACGGACTTCTCCCTGGGTTTCAGCCCGAAGCCGTACACGCTTGGCGATGTCCAGGCGTTCACGGGCGTGCCGTTGCCGGAGAAGGCGACTGAGAAGTGGCCGAAGGGCACGACGATGGAGAAGATCAACTCCGACATGAAGGCGTACAAGGCTCAGGAGCTGGTGAACGACAGGCCCCAGACCTTCGGGCGCCTGGCCGGGTCGCGCACGTTCTTCGCAGGGCGCTGGTGGCACATCACGAACGCGCAGTACGGCGAGGGCTCGGTGAAGCTCCAGGCCGAGGGGGATGCGCGGTTGGGCGATATCATGTCCTTGTACGGCAAGCGCGTCCAGCAGTTCCCCCTCAAAGCGGGCATCAAGCTCGGGGCGCTCAACTTGAAGGAGAAAGTGTGAGATCGAACCTACCAGCCCCGTCGCAAGCGTGGGGCAACGACATCGAGCGGAGACTCGCGGCGCTTGAGTCCCAGCAGCTCCTGCTGTCGAACAACTTCAACACAACTCGTGGGCAGGTCGAGGGGTTGACTTCGGCGCGCTCGGTCGCTGGTGTCGCCATCCCCTGGTTCGCGTCGCAGACGGTCCCCCAGCCGAACGATGGCAGGAACATCGGCGAGCGCACGAGGGTCGCGATGCAGTTCCTCGATTGGAAGGACCGGGGGAACCTGATGGCTGTGACCGCGATGTTCACAGCTGTCATCCCCTCGCGGCCGGACAAGAACTTCGACTGGACGAAGTTCGAGACGCCCTACGCCTACCTGGGTGTCGAGCCATCGGATGGTGGCCTGACGTACCGCCGCGAGTTCCTGTACGTGCTCCAGGGCACCATGATAAAGACGAAGCAGCACTGGGTCGTGTCGGCGACATTCGCGTCAGTCCTCGACTACGACACGTACAGGAACGCCTACGTGTACGCCGACTTGCGCGGAACGCCCGATGAGCCTGAGTTCCTGTACACCCGTGACAGTTCGTCGTATGCGACACTGGCCGTAGCGGCCACGATCTACTAGGAGGAAGAATGGCACTCGATCCGAATGGGGTCTATCAATACACACTCAATGATGTCGTCCAGGACTGGGCGTCTTTCATGAACCTGGGCACTTCGAGCGTATCGAACGTGCTGCGCGACATGAAGGGCAACATGGTCGTCACGGCGACCTCGCTGTCGGACATGACGAAGAAGAAGGACGCCCTGGTGACTGCGGGCGTGTCGTTCAGCGTTTCGAACCTCGGCCTGTTCTGGCGCACCGATGAGAAGAAGATGTACGCCTGGAATGGGACCCGGTTCGATGTGATACTGGGCGGTACGTTCACCGACCAGTACGTCGAGGTCGCATCAACGAGTACCTGGAGCCGGTTCTCGACGGAGCTACAGCAGACCATTGGGCCGTTCAACTTGCAGTTGCCCTCTGCTGGTGTGTGGCTCGTCAGTGGGTCGTTGACGCTCAAGCCGGAGGAGGACGGATCGAACACCGCCGACTTCACGGTCTCGATGTCGTTCGACGGGGGCGGACGCCGCACGTCGGCCTACTTCAACTCGTATGGCTACAAGTACCCTGTGTCGATCACGCTCGCTCCTCGCGCGGTCACGCTGGATGCGCCGAAGACGGTTGCCGTTCGACTGACTCTCGACATCTCGAAGCGGGTTAATCACGGCTGGGGCGGCCCGGTCATCACCGCGACACGTGTCGGATGATTGTGGTACACTATAGTCACGCCCTTGTGGTTGGGGTTGTTGGGTGAATAGGGAAAACCCCCGTAGCTAGTCTCCTTTCCTAGCTACGGGGGTTTCTCATCACCTAGGCCACCCTCCGTCAAGAGTCCATTTGTTCTTGGCCTCGTGCACAAGGTAGTACACGAGGTGTCGGAATGCGTCGCGAACGTCGTTAGCGTCCTTGTAGTTCACATCCTTGCCGGTGAGCCACCAGCCGAGGTTCTTGAGCGCCTGGTCCTTGACCAGGCCCTTCGCCTGTGCGGGTGTTTGGTAGGTGGTACGGCCCGGGTACTTGTAGTCGAGGATCGCGTTCACCTTCACGGGAGTGAGGTCGGCGTTGAACTTGTTACCGGGCCGCAGGTCGAACTTCTCCGACACAATACGGGCGCCGGGGTGCTGGTCGATCAGCCTGACGAGGATTTCAGCAGTGCCGACGTGGCTGTCGCAGATGAACTGGTCGAAGTGCAGGATTTCCACTTCGCTGGTGTCGTGGACTCGTGCCACAACGACACCTGTCGAGACGCCGGGGTCAATCGAGATCACTGTCGAACAAATCAAGATTTTTCCTCCTTGTGTTTGTCAATTTGTTCCTGTCTTTTGGTGTCGTGCCGCCCCACACCCCTGACCTGTACCCGTACTCCTCTTCGTCGGAGAGGCATTTGTGGAGGCATTCTTCTACCAAGGGGCACCCAGAGCAGTACTCCTCGATCACGTAGTCGTAGTACTTCGGATCGAAGAACACGTCCGTGTAGGCGGTCGAGCAGGGCGGTGTCATACTTCGTCCCAATTGTCACCCACCTCTGCCTCTGCGACGAACGGGACGCGGTTGAAGATCAGTTTCGCGGCCTCTGACATCTCGTGCTCCACCATCTTCGAGCACTCCTCGATGCTCTCCTCGGGGCATTCGACGTAGATGGCGTCGTGGACGAGTCCGACGATCTTGGCGCCGTACTGGCGGGCCTTCTCGTTGACCTCGATGGAGGCATGCAGGCAGATGTCGTTGGCCGTGGACTGGGGCACGAACGCGAGCGCTTCGTTCTTGGTCGAGGCGTAGTTCTTGTCGGCGACGTACAGGGGGTTGTAGGTCATGCCGAACTTCGTCCGTCTCTCGGCGTCCTCCTCCTTCCTTCCGACACTGTGGCGCACCCTCTCCTGCCAGTCGCGCAGGCCGGGGTACGCGCCGAGGTACTGATCGACGACGTACTGGGCTTGCTCGATGGGCTGTTCTAGTGCGGTTGCAATGGCCTTGACGCCACGTCCGTAGTTCAAGCCATACACTACGCTCTTTACCAGTGCTCGTCTGTTCTTGGCAGTCTTTGGATGTTCATGTTTGAAGTTCTGGTATGCTTCAATCGTTGGGAACTCCTCAGACCAAACTTTCGTCATTAGATCATCGAAGAAATCAGGGGCGCCCGGCTGGAACGCCGCGATCATCGCCTCGTCATCCGCCAGCTCGGCGGCGGTTCGGAGCTCGGCCTGCGAGTAGTCGCAGCTGATGATCTTGCAGCCCGGCGCCGCGACCAGCGCCCGCTTGATGCCACTGTCGCGGCCCATCGTCTGGATCGCCGGATTCTTCGCCGACAGCCGCCCGGTCTTCGCCCCATGCGGCAAATAGTTTGGGTGGATACGACCATCCGGCCCGACCTTCTTGCGGACGTTGGTGATGAATGAACCGATCACCTTGGCGGCGTACCGGTACGCCAGCAGCGTGTCGATGAACTCACGCTCGCCGCACTCGCCCCGCAGCTTCTTGAGGTGGTCGGAGTCGAATGACGGCGATGACACCCCCTTCGATGCGAAGTACTCCTTGATCTGCTTGGGCGACTGCGGGTTGAAGTCCTCACCGGCCAGTGAACGCAGTACTGACAGGGCCTCGTCGCACTGCTGCTGGTACTCCTCCTCCAGCTCGTCGAGCGCGGAGAGTGACACAGCGACGCCGTTCATCTGCACGTCGTGCAGGACCTTCGACACCCGCATCCTGTAGCGGTAGTACTCGTACTTGCCGCTGCGCTTCAAGATGGGCAGGAAGTACTGCGCCAGCCTATGGCACCAGACCACATCGTATAGGTTGTAGCGGTACAGCTCGTCCCTGGGGATGTTCTCGAAGTGCGCCCCGCCCTTGAGGTGCTTCTTGGCAGCGGAATCCCAATCGGGGGCTCGTAGCCATCGCCTGGCAAGTTGCTTAAGACCATGCTCCTTGGCCAGGTTGTCGAGCACGAAGTGCATGAGCAGCGTGTCCTCGTGGTGGTACACGTCGATGCCCAGACGCTTCGACAGGTAGGGCATATCGAACGTGCCATTGTGGCACACGACGACACAGGTGTCGCAGAGCCGTTGGATGGCCTCGGCGGCCTCGGGCGTCTCGCACAGCTCCTCGGGGATCACGATGCCGTACTCGCCGTTCCACAGGGCGACCGACAGCAGACGTCCCTCGGCGAACGTGTCCTCCTCGATGTCACCCGCTGTCTCGATGTCGAGCGCGACCATCTTCTTCGGTGTGAACTCGATGACCTGCCCCTCCCAGATGTCCCAGTCCTCACCGAGCACCAAGCCTGGGTCGTCAGGGCCGAGGTGCGCGTACTGGAACGCCTGGGCGAGGAACAAGTGCGCCTGCGGGTGCTTGGCGATCTCCTTGGGTGACAGCGCCTTGAACGCATCGCCCTTGTAGCCCTTCACCGTGCCCAGGGTGATGTCGATGCCCTCCTCCTTCGGATCGTCGGTGACCTCGACAACATCTGGGACGCCCGACATGTCGTGCGAGCGCTTGAGGATCGACGCTACCAGTGGGTTGACCGACTCGATACTGGGAACAAGTACCTTCATACTCGACCTCCTGTGTACTTGATGAACCTTTCGTTGTTGGACTTGCCCTTGATAACCTCCTGGATCACGCCCCGGGCCTGGGCGTAGGAGATGATTTCCTTGAGCTCGCGCATCCCGGAGATATTGCTCTGGAACTTGAGCATCAGCTTCGGGATCGACACGATGCTGTTGTTGCTCTTCGCGACGTAGTTGATGAGGCTGTCCACCTTATGGCTGAAATTGGAGTTCTTCACATGGTGGATGAAGACTTCATTCGACGCCATCCATATCGGCGCCAACGCGATGGCCTTGAGCATGTGGCGCATCGACACGCGCACGGCGCCGTCCTTGGCGGGGCCCTGGTACATGGCCAGCAGCGCCGCGATCCTCAGCACGGAGAACGTGAGTCGTTCAGTGCCGGGGAACAACTCGCGGCTGTTGAGCCCGTGCTGTGCGGCAAGGACCTTGGCCTCCTCGGAGAACGTGATCCATCGGTCGAACACACTGGGCTCGAACATGACCGGGGTTCGCGCCTCCTCGCCCTCAAGGGTCCTGGCCCTGCGGGCTGTGTACGCAGTGTCGAACGCGCGCACAGCCTTGGCCAGGTTGGTAAGGATGTACGTCCGCATCTTGTCCTCGACCTCGCCCGTCGAGGCGTTGACCGGCACCAGCTTCACGTCCTGGGAAGAGGTGATGTAGTGGTCGCGGTCATCCACAATGACCAGACAACGGGGCGTGAATCCCGACTCGACACGCTCAGAGGTCAAGTGCTTAGCCGCCTGGTCGAGGATGCCGGTACCATAGAACGTCAGGTAGTAGGGGACCTGACTCTGATACGCGACCTTGCCGCCCTTGTCCTTCCTGGCCAGTGCGGGAATGAAGCCGTCGTATGACTTGGTGAGGAACGGCATCATCGAGGTCATGTACGACCCCTTGGTCGAAGCCTGCGCGAAGAAGTCCTGCACCTCGTCTATGGCGAAGATGCCGGACTCGCCGTGCTTGGTCCGCAGGTAGGCTGCCAGCGCCTCGCCTGTCGAGTCCTCTGGGGCAATGAAGGCGTCAAGTCCTTTGCCGATGCCCACCGCCACATCGCGCATGTACAACTCTGCAAGGCGCAGCGACGTGGACTTGCGCGACTGGGTGGTGCGGCCGAGCACGAGGAAATAGAGGTTCAACGGCATCTTCTGCACGTTGATCGGTAAGTAGGCGTACTTGGCGAACATACTCGACAGGATGGCCAGGGCGCCCGCGTAATGGAACTGGCGCGGCGCCATAGCGGATTTCGTCGCCGCCCACAGCGCGAACTGGTCGACGAACGTGCCGTCGGGCTCGATCTCGCCCTCGTGCAGGAAGCTGAGCTCCTGCCATTCCAACTCGCGGGCCTCGCTCATGAGATAGGAGGAGCCGAGCCTTGTCGAGGACTCCAGCTCTCCCTCCGTGGGGCCGTTGTGCTCCTGTTCCCACTTGGCCCTGTCGCGGTTGATCTGTTTCCACAGGTACGTGTCGCCTCGCCCATCGAGGGCGAACTTGTTGAACGCTGTCTCGCGGACGACGGCGAACGCCTCGACGATGGAGCAGCCCTCTTCCCACAGCGCGCATTGCAAGTGGTACATCTTCGCGCTGCGGTCGTCCTCGTCGGTGAACATGTCGTCGGTGGCCAAGTCGGTGATGAACGACCTGTTGACTGTGCCGAGCACGTCGAACATGGAGGGGATGTCGGTTGGCATGTCCTCCTCGACGGTGTCTTGGCGCTCGACGGGTGCGTACTCGGCTGCGAACTCGGCGGTGGTCAACGGCTCGTCGTTGACGGCGAGGGTGATGTCCCATGGCTCAGTTCGTTTCAGGTTCGCTGTGAACGGTACGCGGAGCTTCTTCGACAACGGCCAGCCACGGTCCATGCCGTCATCGGCGTGCGCCTCGTACAGGCCACGTGACAGGGCCTCAAGCGTCTCGTTATCGTAGTCCTCTCTGTCGGTGAATAGCCAGTACCCCTGCCAGTGGTTCCTGCTGGTGCGCACGGTGATGGTGGGCTGGATGCGCAGCTTGTCGAGTGGGCAGTCGTCGCCGTCGGCCCACACGCACGCGGCACGGATGACGTTGGCCTTGGCTGCGTGACGCGTGTTGTTGCGGGCTGGTGGCTGTGTGTACAGGAACGGTGAGTAGTACACGTCCAGGTCGGCGTGCTGCTGGACGTAGGCAGCCATCTTGTCGAGCTCTCCGGGTAGCTGGAACCACCGGAAGTTGGTGAGGCCGCCCATAGGGCCTTTGAGGATGACCGGCGTCCACCCGTCGCCGGTGGGCAGCACCGCCTGGAAGAACTCCTTGAGGTCCACTCCCTCTCCTTTCTCTCGTTCGTATAATAAGGCGGGCCCCGCCTTACGGCAAGGGCCCGCCGCCGTGCTCGCTCAGAGCTTGATCTTGGAAGCCCTCTTCTTCTTGGGCTTCGCCTTGTTCCAAACGATCTTCTTGACCTGGTTGTCTGTGCGCTTCTCGCCGTTGTACTCCGACTCACGGATGGCGACGGTGATGGTCGCGGTGCGCCCAACCAGTTTCTCAGCGATGGACTCGAAGTAGGCGGGAGTGCGGTCTGCGGGCTCGGGGAAGTCCTCGCCGGTGGCGGCCTCACAGAACTCGGGAAGCAGCCAGTGGAGCCTGTCCTTCATCGTGAGCATCTGCCAGTACCGCAGAGATCGCCCCTCGTGTTCACCACTGTTGACGATGAAGTCAACAGTGTACATGGGATTCCCTGCCTTCGAGTTCCCGAGTTCGCAGTCATCGACTGTGACGGTGTACTCTCCGGCGGGCAGCGGCTCGAAGCTCAGCGGCGCCGCGACCTCCAGGTTCATCAGGTCTGCAAGGCTGATTGTCATGTTCAGTTCTCCTTCTTGTTGTTGGTGTCGGTGTTGATGTCGGACAGGTACCGCTCGATGACCTCTTCGGACCATCCGGGTGTTCTCTTGGTTCCAGTATCGACTATTACATCGGGCGCCGGGAAGGTGCCACGGTCAATGCGCTGTCTCACCGCGTTGTCTGTGATGTTGAGGCGTTCAGCGATCTTGTTGACTCCCTGGTACTGCTCAGCCATCCTCTTCCTCTGTCTCCTTCCCCTGCTGCTCGCAGTGCTCATGGACCCAAGCCATGATCTTCGCCATCGTCGGATTCCCCGACATGGAGGGCATGGGATCGAATCGTGTCTTGACCAGCAACTCGGATGCCGCTCGCACCGTCATGACGGTGACTAGTTCCTCGTTGTCGTCGTCTCCGACATCCTCCCAGGTCATCCTGGCGATGATGTCGAAGATCGAAGGCAGCTTGCGGAAACTCTGCTTGCCCTCGAACGCCGGGCCGATCAGCGACAGCTTGGTAATCTCGCTGACCTCACGGGATTCGTGGGTGATGCAGATCAGGTTGAGACCGAGGTCGAACCCGACCTTGTTGACAAGGTCGATGACCTTGTCATATGTCGCCGCCCACATGGCGAAAGAGTCATTGCCCTTGGTGTTCTGGTAGTAGACCTTGATGAGCTCCTGCAATCGATCAACCGTGTCGATGACGATGGTCTGGAATGGCATCTCCTTGGACTTGCTGATCTTGACCAACAGCTCTGCGAACTGTTGGTAACTCGCGGGCTGGACGACCAACATGTTGTCCAAGTCGCCGTACTTGGCGGCTGGCGCAGTGCCGCGCTCCAGGTCCACGTAGAGCACAGGACCCAGCTCCTCGACCTTGGAGGCCGAGACCGCCAGTGATGTCTTGCCTGTGCCTGACATCCCGTAGAGCAGCATTTTGATCTTGGGCGTGGTGACCCGGGGGTCGGCCACTTCGATGTTGAAGTGGCCGAGGAACGCATCGAATCTTCCCATGTGTTCTCCTCTCTATCGTTTGAAGGCGCAGTAGTAGCAGCCCTCGTATGATTCCAGCTCGTCGAGATGGTCCTTGTTGTCGGTGGCCCAGTCGAAGATGTGCTGTGCCCGGTTGAGGACGGCGAGCGCCGCGTCACGATTGTACTTGAAGCACAGCTCATGACTCGCCTCGTTGACAGATTCTACTGTACAGTCTCTAGGGAACATTATCAGTGTGGCGTGTTCCACAACGTATCCGTGGTTCTCCATGCCGAGCCCGTAGAGTTGCATTTGATAGTAGTACTTCTTCAGCTGACCCTCCGTCATGGAGTCAGCGAAGAACTCAGGATCGCGGTTGTCGTCGAAGAACGTCGCGGAAGAGAACTTCTTGATCTTCTTCTTCGACAGGACCTTGTAATCCACGACACAGCCAGTTGTGGTGTCGAAGCCGTCAGAGGTCCCACTGATGGTTCCGTACCCCTTGATCTTCCCGACCTCGACGCGCGTCTCCTTGAGGTAGTCCTCCAGGCCGACGATGCTTTCCAGGTAGGCGTGGAACGCCGTCCCGATCATCGGCGCCAGCGGATGAGTCCGCTCCTCGTCGTGGACTCCGAGTAGCTTCTCGGCCAGGCACCGCTCGCACAGGTCGCCGAGCTCGGAGGGCCCCACCTTGCGCTGTCGGTCCCGTGCGGACGGCCTCGACAGCTCGCGTAGGATTTTATCATAGACTTCACTCACGGCTGGCCCACTCCTTGTACTCGTCCTTGGTAAGGACGTGGAGGTTCCATGCGTAGTGGTGCAGCTCGTCGAGGACGGACTCGACGAAGACGATCATCTGCTCTTCACTCACCTTCCGCTGGGGCTCCCTGGTCCCGAAGATAGGAACAGGGTCCCTCCTACGGACCAGCTTGTCACCCATGACACCCCATCCGGCGCTGTGGATCGCCATGAGCTCCAGGTCTGTGAAGGCGCAGTCCGGTGGGACCTCAAGCACCAGTTTCCGTTTCGACACGTCTCACTCCTTTCGGTAGGTCTTGCAAGAGATCAGCAGCCAGCTGACTGTTGTTGTAATCGTGCAGGTACACGACCTCGATTATAGGTGTGGAAAAGTTGATAGCAGCCGCGCACCCCGGGCACGGGTAGTGCGTCGTGTAGAGCACGCACTCGCCCGGGTACTCATCCACAGCCTCGACCATCTTGATGAGCGCGCCTAGCTCCGCGTGGACCGTGTTCTTGCAATGCCCGTCGACCATTGCATGGCCGCCTGTGTCGCATGGCTCGTTCCCGCTCAGCGTCTCGTTGAACGCCCTCGACACGATCTTGCCGGTTCGGCGGTCCACGATCACACAGCCGACATGCGCGCGGTCGCAGCGCGACTTCTTGGACTCCTCAATCGCTGCTCTCATGCACTTATCCACATAGCACCTCCCTCGCCTCGGGGCTCAGACTCCTGATCCAATGGGCCATCGTCTGGCCGAACTTCGACAGCAGGCCGTGCTTAGTGACCAGGCTGGGCCACCCCTTGGCCTTGCTAAGTGGCATCGTGGTGCTCTCTCCATTGACGAAGCGCATGTACTTCGCGAGGTACGAGTGTGGACTGACAACAAGGTCTCCCGTTTCGTCCTCCTCCTGCAAGTCCAGCAGCCATGCGCCAGTGAGCCTGCGCACCATGCGCGGCGCGTCGAGATCGATGTCCCCGCCCTCGAAGCCGACCTCTCCTACTGCCTTATCGACCCACAGCTGCCCCAGGTTGATTGGTGCTAGGTCGTAGTCGTCGAAGTTCTCCTTCACGAGCTCCATCGCATTGCAATGAAGGTCTGTGTAGCTGGGCACCACGTACAGCCTTTTGCTGAACGGGTCGACGACGACCATCTCCGCCCTGCTCAACCACCATTGGCATACAGTCCTGCCCTGGTGGTTGAGGAAGTTCCGAACACCACCGTCCTCGAACAGGAGAGCACGCCCGCTATCGCCTCCCGGCGTGGCGAAACTGCCGTCGGAATTGACATCGAGGTACACCCTCTTGACGAACTTCTCTGGCAGGTTCCTCCACAGGTTCCAGAGCAACGGGCTATATATTTCAGCAATGGTTGCTGCCATTCAGTATTCTCCTTTCAGATCAGACCGGACGCAGAGAGGCGGTCGTACCGCTCACGCAAGCGCCCGAGCACCTTGTCATCAATAGTGTCTTCCGCTTGGATCAGGAACCGGTTCACCGGTCTTGTCTGGCCCTGTCGGTTAAGGCGTCCTGTCGCCTGCTCGTTGATGACCAGCGAATTGGACTGGCTGAGCCAGAACTCGGTCGCACACACGCGCTGCAAGCCGTCCACTCCCTCGCTCATGGCCTCGTGCTGGGCGACAATCGCCCGCACCTTGCCGTCGATCATGTGCCGGTAGTCGCCCCGCGACCGGCCCGACACCTCGATGGCCTCGACACCAGCGCGACGGAGACGATGTAGGACAGCTTTGATGAACTTCTGAGAGTGCACCCAAACGATGAACGGCTCGTCGTCGGGCAGGTCCGCCACGGCATCGACAAGGGCGTCGAGCTTCGAGGACTTGCAGTCCTCTTTGAAGTCCACCAGGCCGTCCCCGTTGAACGTCGGGACGCCCAGCGTGATCTGTCGAAGACGGAGGTCGAGCTCCACCGGGATCGACAGGGCCAGCGGGTGCTCGTCGAGGAACGCCAGCGACTTCTGTTCGAGGTCCTTGTACATCTTGCGCTGCGCTCTGGAGAGCTCGACGTTGATGCGGTGGACGATGACGCCCGGGAGCTCAGGGTTGGCCTCCTCCTGGGACACCTCCTGGTAGGAGGGGGCCCCGCGCCGCACCATGCCCGGACGCTTCTCACCGGCGAACGACTTCCCGAAGGCTGAGAACTGGTTGTGCTCGACCTTGAAGAACCTCTCAGCGAAGTCCCAGTAGCCCCCGTACTTGTTCGGCCACAGGAACTTCAACGCCGCCCAGATATCGCAGGGCTTGTTACCCGCTGGTGTCGCGCTGAGGGCAAGTCGGTGCTGCGACTTGATCCTCGACACCACCTGGAAGTTCAACGACGAGTGGTTGCAGGCGCGGTGCCACTCGTCGCAGATCAGCATATCGAAGACGATGCCCTTGAAGGGCTTCGAGACGGCCTTCATTACCTCCTTCTTCTTGCGTCCGTCCCAGCGCTTCTCCTTGTTGCGCGTGCGCATGAGTTCCCAGCTGATGAAGTACACGCCGGGCTCGCCCGCGTACAGGGACTGCCATGCTGCGAGCGCAGCCTTGCTGCCCTTGCCACTTAGTGTCCTCATACCGACACCAGCGATGTTCTCCCAGTGGTCACGCCAGCCGTGCTCAGTGCGAACGGGACCGATGACGAGGACGCGCTTGCCTTCCCAGCAACCATCGAACGCGGCGAGGGTGTTCCAGACAGCCATAGCGGTCTTGCCTGTACCGAGCCCGGCGGCCACCAGACCTGTGTACGGTGTATTGCTAGACGACAGACCGTACAGCACGTGGGCCTGATAGGCCCTCGGTTCGATCGTCATGTGATCCTCCTAATCGGTTTGAAGTCGTACTTGGACAAGATGCCCTCAAGCGCCTTGGCGTTGCCCGATAGTGGAAACCAAATCTCGCCATCATCAACGCGCTTGACCATGACGGCGATCCAACGCACAGTCCATTTCAGTAAGCAGAACTGCGTTTTGAGTGCTTCAAGGAAGCCCTTACCATCACCAGTATCGGGCTGCCAAGCCTCAACAGATGTCTCAGTCCTGCGCACCAAGAATGCATTGCATGGGTCAGGATCAGTGTAGAACCTGACCTGATAACCCTTATCGGAAAGTGCCGCGGCGACATCGGGGTATGAATCCACAGCGGTTTGTATGGCCCTGTGAACAAGCGCCCGACAAATCGTGAAATAAATATCTTCCAATTCATCGAACGTCATACGACCACCCTTCCAGCCGTCTTGCGGGGGTAGAAAAAGCCGTTACACGCGACACCGGTGGCGAACTCGATATCGTCGAGCTCCAGCCTGTTGAATGAGAATGCGGCATCAGGTACCACATCACTACCGGGGCGCACCATCAGTAGGTCAAACTCACGAATCCACACGAAACTCCCATTGCCATAGACTTCCGACGACCTGTAACCGTCGTCTTCAAGGCGTTCGCGCAGGGTCTGTTCGAACAATCCATCCCATATCCATGTATCGCGCGCGTTTATGTAGTCATGTTCGGGATTCTGCGACCAGGCGTAGTCGAACGTAGAATCCGCGTACTCCCTGTTGAACAAGTCCTCCTCAAGCTCCTTGAGGTCTAACGCTTCATCTTTGATGTATTCCTCAAGCATTGTGCTCTCCTTCCTTTTTGGTGATGTACTCAAGCACCGCTTCGGCGGGTGATCCCGCCTGAATGATAGTCCACTTATCCGAGCCGTCCTCTGAGAGGCGCCACTCGAAGGGAGTGGCGCCTCTCTTCACAGTGCAGACGATGGGAATACCCCTGACTTTGTACTCCGTGTCGCAACCGGGACGGTCCAACCTGTCGATGGGAGTGCCATTGTGATATACGGTCATGAGCCTGCACACAGCGCCCTGCCCGTGCTCAAGCCAGTTCCTGAGTGCCTCCTCCGGGGTTGCCCCATCAATGTCGCGCACGATCTGGGCACTGTCTATATCGACGACTATGTACAAGTGCTCCCAGCCGTGGATGTCCCACGGTGCAACCGCGTAATCCTCGTCGTTGTCCACGTCTGTGAACAGTTCCGACATGGACCCGGACGCCACGTGCTCGATATTCATCTCAGTTCCTCCTTGACGTAGATTTGAATACCGCCAACGACACGCGCGTTGTCACTGTGGATGTACACCACGCACTGTGGCCCGGCCATGATGAAGACTTCATCGTAGGCGTGGACGCACACCTGATCCAACGCGGTGACTTCCGTGCGCTGCTGGGCGATCACCATGGCGCAGCCCGTTGCTTCCACGTAAGCGTCACCAGAGGCGATGATATGCGCGTCCTCAGTGGCAACGACATGTCCCTCGTCGTCGACGTGCAGGACAGCGCGCCCCTTGGCGAAGGCTGCTGAACGACCGCACAGCACACCTGTCGAAGTGTCCTGGAAGTAGCCTTTGGCGTTGTTCATAAGACGGGCTTTCGTTCCGTCCATGCACACCACTTCCGACTCGTCCCCGGCCTCGACACGGCAGTTCTCCGCGAGGAGGTAGGCGTGGCCCTCCAATGTCAGGCAAAGCCCCTTCGCGTAACCACGGGTCCTGCCCACCACATAGATATCATCATCGGGGCCGCCGAGGATCGTGACATGGCCCTTGGAGTCAATCACCCTTTTCATCAGAATACCTGCTTCATCCGCATGCTGAGGGACGCCAAGCCGCCCTGTTCAAGATACAGTCCCAACGCCTCGCGCGCGCTGTCAGCATAGACATCAGTGAGGGTGACCGCGTTGGAGGTGTCGGTAACCTCCCATACCAGTTCATCCTCCCACATCTCAGGATACTTGGACCATTCCTCGGCGGTCCCGAGGCGATTGTCCACGCAGTAGACAAAATCGCCTTCGATGCGGAAGTCATGGTCCTCCCAGCCCTCGCACTTGAACGACCTGCACAACCCGCCACTGAACAGCTCGGGAAGCTCCTCGGTGCTTGGGAACTCCTCGTGCGCGACACCGTAGTTGAGGATCGTGTTGAAGGGCTCGTAGGCGGTGTACCCACTCACACCCAGTTCGCTATAGGCGAATAGGCTGTAGTTGTTGACAAGTTCATCGGGCTCCATCGCCATCTTCTGCTGCTTGACCGTGTAAACTGTCTTGTCGTCCTTGAAGACCGACATTCCATCGGCCTCGGTAATCATCTCAATACTCATTTTTCTTGCTCCCTTCTTTGCTGTTCACAGGTGCAGTGACAGCCCTGTGGGCAGGTCCAGGCTCCCGCCCGTGCCCATGTGCTTGTCGATTATCTCAAGCGCCCGCATTTGTCGGGCGCACTCGAACCACTCCGTCGCGGCCTCTTGCAGGTCCGCGTCCTCCAAAGCCTGGGCGGTTTGTTCCACCTGCTGACGGGTGAAGAACTCACCGCCCAGGCCGTATGTCCACCACTTGTTCATCGGAAGGTCACGTAAACGTCCGACACCTTAGTAGCAGGTGCCAAGTCGATCAGCTCCAGCGCTGCGACCTTCTTGATGTTGAGTTTCGGCTTGTCGTAGCACGACTCCCTCACTGCCTTCGGTAGTTTCTTGAACGCCGCCATCTTCTCGACAGCCGCAGCATTGATTGTGTGGCGCACGGAGAACGACACGCGGGTGTCCCCGTGGTGCAGCACCTCTCCCACTTCGTGGGAGGCGCACAACTGCGCCCGCAGTTCGTCGCGCGCCTCAGTGAGTTCGGCGATCTCCTCGTTCAGTTTGATGATCTTCTCGATCAGCTTCTCGTCATTCATTCCATTTCTCCCTTCTTATCTGTAACACACATCAAGATACCTTTGTTGATGCAGCTGGTGATCCACTTGTCGAAGTCCGACATGATTCTGTCGGGCATCTTCTCCAGAGATTGCATCATTGCCTTGTGCCCAACGGACAACGCGATCCGTTCCAGGTACTCAGCGCACAAGCCACCACGCGACCATGCGGTACCGTCCTTGTCGATGTACCCGGCCCACACCGGGATGCAGAACAAGCCACGGTCCAACGTAGTCCCGCTGTTCAAGCAGGCACGCAGGATGATGCGCCGTGAACTGGGCAGCCATTCCTCAACAAGGAGCTTGCCATCATCAGGTTCTGTGTCCTTGCAATTGTTCACTGTGGTTCCTCTCGTTCGCATCTATGAATGCCAGTGCCCTACTCCGCGCCACTCACTAGGAGCCGGATCGTCCCGTCTTCGACAAGGTGGTCCACCTCTTTGGTGTAGGCCCTTGTGTACATGCTCGGATCGCAGTGCTTGAGAATCTGGCTCGCATCGAACTCCCCCAGTTCGTACCATCCAATGATGGCGCCGTCCAGTGCTTCGTCGACCAACTCTTCAAGGTTGCTCCAGGTGAGCAGTTCACCATTTCTGGTGATGGCCCTGATGACGCCCCGGGCCCAATTGCCCACGCCTAGCTCGGAGAGAGTGAAACTGCTCCGCCTGTCCCACTCGGATTCCAACCACCCCAGTTTGTCCTTGTCGATTGTGTTCTTCTCTTGCATGGTGTTTCTCACTTTCAGTTGATGCCTTGTGGTTTGTTGTTGGATACTAGTCCCAGATCGAGTTGCGCCTACACCTTCCTCCTCACGACGCGGACATACCCGTCCGCTGTTGGTTCGATAGTGTCCCCCGGCACTGCCACGTCGTAGGACCACCGTGTGGTCTTGAAAATCAGCATCCGCCCCTTCCTTGTGGGGACGACTCTCGCTCCCAACTTCGACGACAAGGCGTCGAGATTGCCAGGTGTCAACGCCCACATAGCGGTTCCCCGTACTCATTGACTTCCCGCAGCACGTGCAGACGCGGGGCCTTGCACTTGTCGGTGTCGAGGGGCCGCAATTCGCTGACATGGCATGTGACCTCGAAGAACCGCACTCCCTTAAGCCGCTTGCAATACGTCCTCGCCATCTCGGGAGTCGGGCTGGCGTGCAGTCCATGCCCGCATTCCCTGTCGTCCACCCAGTTATCTGTGTCGTCAATGGTTTGGCCGACGACGTACACGCCTCCGTGCTCAGAAACACCATTATCGTCTGTCACCTTGTACAGGTGCGCCATGCCGTCGGAGTCCACCTCGATGAGGTTGAAGGCGCACCACTTATCGGGTGCCATCGCCTTGGGCGGCTCGCATAGGATTTGCACACCGCCGCGCACTTCGGCGTCATTGCTGGCGACATAAACGGCGACAAGGGCTCCCGCCTTCACTCGTGCCATGTCGTACACGACGACATGCGCCGACATGCGCGCAGTGACTTTCGACCAATCGAACGCCCACACACTGGCGAAGTCGTAGACGGCGACCACCGACCATCCCATAGCCGTGACTGTAGCCTGGTTGTGGGCGTTGACAGTCGCGTACTCGTAGGCAGTGACAGCCACGCTGCCATAAGCGTCGACAGCAACATCGTCAAAGGCTATAACCTTCGACGAGCCACGGGCTTCGACTTGTGCTTCTCCGTGCGCTTTGATGAAACTGTAGTCCCAGGCGTGGATAATAGGGCGTCCCCATCGTATCTTGACGAATGTATGGTTCCGGGCTTCCACTGTTCCCGAGAACTCGGCAGGAGTGAACCGAACATAGTCGAAGAGTTTGATATGCTTGTCCACATTCTTCAAGTGTTCGGGAACCCAGTACTCACCCGATCCGCTGAGGACGATCACATGGGTGTTGGGGTTTGCCAAAGCTTGCTCGAATTGGGCTTGTGTGGTGATACCGCTCATAGTAATCTACTCCCTCCTTATCGGTAGTTCTCCAACCAAATGATGATCCGGCGGTCTTCGGGCCACATATTCAGTGCCTTGTCCATCAGCTGTTCATGCGTGATGGTATCGCCATTTGTGTTCACCCAATACAGTGCGTCGTCCTTATCAACGCACATCCATTGGACCCATTCAAGGTGGACGACAGTCCCCGCCTTCCAGAATACTGGGTCCTCATTACCAACCATCCTAAGCGTCTGCCCATAGTCCGTGTTCACAACCCATAGTATGGCTTCCTCATTCTCCGGCTGTTCCTGGAGCCTTATCTCCAGCTCACGTGAGAACACTTGGGCGGATGCTGCTCGCGTTACGTCCAGTCCTGACATTGACATCCCTCCTTGGTTGTTGGTTGGTTGTTTCCGCTCCCGCGCCCGGACTCGAACCGGCACAACGCCCACCGATCAGGCGCGCGGGATACCATCGTCAGATCGCCAGCCCCTTGCAGCCGATGATCTTCCCGTCGTCGTCCCGCACTGCGGGACCGGTGTGGACCAGATCATCACGGCCCAAGGGGATCGCCGCCTGGTAGGTGATATCCGAGACGATCAAATATCGTCCCGGAACCTGCGGGGGCAGGCCCTCAATCTTGTCGGGGTCCCGATCAATGCGGACAAAGGGGACACCCACCTCTGAGATGGGCCTCACCGTCTCGGCGACGCGGATGAAAGTCCCTGTTTTCGGGATAGTGACAACGGGGGTCTTGCCGTCCATTTTGTAGACAACCACGTCATGCGGCGTGTAGTTCGCGAACTCCATCACAACGCCTCCGACGTTGACTTCCACAATCTTGCTCATGTTTCTTTCCTTCCTGTTTGTGTTCTCTAAGGGATCGGAATGAGTTCGTAACCAGGTTGGGTGAACCTGTCGGGCTGTCCATCGCGCATGGCGTTGATAAGCCGCCAAGCTAAACGCCCTCTGAAAGCGGCATCCGTCGCGCCCCGGAAAAACCACTCAATAGGGCCAGGCGGCGTGTAACCGCTCACGATTATCCCCTCGCCCGTGGTCTTATCGCGCAGCACATACTGTGTGTGTGGCACGAGCACACATCCTTCGATAGCGCCCGTATTGATGTCTTCACACCTTACTTCGTAATAGCGTTGCGAAGGAATCTCGTAATGCCAAAGGACATTGGCCAACTCTCCGATATTGAAGTCGTTGGCACACCTATGCGGGGCGTTAACGACGACCCTAACAACGTCTTCCCACTCCGTGCTATAGCGCTGTCCCCGCGTTTCATCATAATGAATCATTTTACATTCCTCACTCCGACAGCGGCGGCACCAAGTAGCCTGATTGGGTCTCCAAGCCGAACAAGTGGCCGGCGTCAGTGAACCAACCTTCCTGCCCTTCGCACTTCTCGCATGGGACGGCCTCCCAGCCGCCGTCTTCCACCAACGCGATGACAAGGGTGGCAAGGGCGTCAGCGACACGGTCAGCGATAGCGCTTGTACGCGCGTTCGCGATTTGCTCACGCCGATAGTCGGGTCCCCAGTCGTTGTAATCGAAGGGAAGGTACTGGCCGTAATCGGGCCTTCCCGCGTGGTCCCAAGCCTGGTAGACCTTGTACAGCGACACGTGGGCGCCGACAGCCTTCCCCACGTACTCGACTACCTCAGCGTCTAACCAATTCCCGTCCGCTATGTCCGCGATGAACTGCGGATCGGGGTTGTCCCCGAGGAATGCCTCGGCTAGTACTTGAACGTAATCGTTCATTTCAGTTCCTTCCGTTGTGGGGTTGTTTTCTCCGTGGCGCTGGGGGACTCGAACCCCCGCCTCCCTACTCCGCGTAGAGCGTGCCCCCTGTTGCACCAAGCGCCAGGCCGTTTGACTAGGACGGCACTCCAAGCCTTCGCATACACTTTCCGGCAATCACGCCGTAACCTTGAAACCACTCGGTTTTCAGCCAGTGGAACAGCGGGCGCTTCACGCATGCGTCGGCCAGATCATCGGTGTCAAAGCATGGTGGTCGACACTCCTATTGCCGCTATCGCGAGGTAGGCTATGGCCAGACTGAACATGATCGATGGCCTAGGCCACCTCCCTTCAAGCACCTTGTTCGTAATGGCGAAGCCTCCCAGGAAAAATGCCAGATAAACAAAGATCATAGTACGCATCCCTTCAGTCAGTGCGCGTGTGTATGTGTTCAGCCGAAGTAGGCGTTTTCGAGGCACTCACGCAAAGCGTCTTCCGCGCTGTCCGCGAAGACGGGCGCGATAGTGCACTCAACAGGGTCTCCGACGGGTCGCACGTAGTAAGCGTTGCCATCCGCCCATCTTGAAAAATCTTCCACCAGACACTCGGTCAGATCGACAGGGTAATCCGCTTTGGGCAGGGCGACCGCGATAAGACGCTCGCATTCGCCTTGTACCCAGCCGATCCACACATGGTAATCCGGGCACAAGCGTGCCCACTCCTTCGTGGAAGGCAGTCGCTTGTTCTCAGCGTGGAAGCCATTGAGCTTGCACATCGCGTCGCAATCGCTGTTGCCTGGATCATTCAGCTGTTCCCCGCGCGGGGCGACCAGGACGCACAACTCGGCGCCGTCCCACATGTCGACGGGATTCTCCGCGCACGTGTCGAAGTCTACTTCGTAAATGTTTCCGCATTCGTCCCGGTACAGCTCGCGTGTTTTCGGCTGTTCGATCTTCGTGATTCTCATTACTCAGTCCTCAGTCCCATACTCGAAAACGCTCATTTCTTGCTGCTTTTCATAAGGTTGTATAGCGACATGTACAGTGACAGCACCGCCGCCGTGCATAGTCCGCCGTCTTCGAAGGAATCGATTGAGTACTCGGTGACCACGTGCCAGCGTACGTAAAGCACAACCACCATGATGATACCGGGCACGATGATGTTGATCCTGTTGCTCATTGCGACCACCTCACGCCCAGACCCGGGCGCGGTCCCATGCTGCGCGGGTACGGCGCATTCGGCGCCGAATCTGACGGCACGCGTGCGCGTCCCGGAGCTGTTCGAGTTCTTTCTCTGTCATTGCAGTTCCCTTCGTTGTGGTTGGGGCGCGCCGTTGTCGGTGCGCTCGTTCCCCGTCCCGGGATCGAACCGGGCTTTATTCACCATTGATACGGGGATGTTCCAGGATCACTCAGTGCGATACGCGAACTTGTACACGTACCGCATGTCCAAAGCGGGCGACACACAGGTAACACGGCAAGGCAAGTACCCTTGTTCGAAGTAGGCGTACTCTCTCCGCTCCCTTTGGAACCGGGTACTGAAGAATCTCCTGAGCTGGGCGGCGTCGAAGTAGAGTTCCTCAATGCCGTGCCTCACTCGGGACCAACGCCCCGACGGAGTGCGGTACTCCGTCCAACGTGTGATTGTGGCGTGCGTGCTGTTCTTGATATTCATTTTAGTTCTCCTTCTTGAACTCATTCACATTGATGTACCAGCTCATAGTCTGTTCGCACTCCCTGTAGAGCGCGCGCCAATCGATATTCCCCACCATTGTCGTCAGGAACCGGCGGACATGGCGTGATGTTGTCGTAGAGTGCTTGAATGTGTTGGTGTAGACGTATACACCGAAACTGCCGTCCGAGTGCTTGATCGCCCGCGCTACCTCGGTCGCGTATGAGTAAACTAGATAGCGCGGCGCGCCTTCGGTGCACCTACAGCCGTGCCATATGATGGTGAAGTTCCTAGCGACCGGCAGAATGGACCGCATACGGCCGTCCTTGATAGCCTGAGCCGCTCTATCGATATCCTCAAGGATTGTCATGATTCATCTACTCTCTGTGTATTCAGTTGTGGCGGGCCAGCTCAAGCCAAACCGGTACCAAGTCATCCAGTCGGTATAGGACCACGTAGTCGCCCTGACTCAGGTGTTCGACAAGGGCGTCGTTGTAGGGCCCGCCCATGCTACCGGCGACAGTGGCGGCCCCCATGAGCCATTGCGAATGGTCCCGTCCGATGCCGGCGACACGTGATCCCGTGAGCTCGAAGGGTCTTCCGTCCTTGTCCATGTCCATCCGCTGAATGCCCTCAGCGGTGACCCGGACGCGCATGACAACGCTTCGGGGCGACAAGCGCACGGGGACCATGGTGTCGCGCCCCGTTGCGCGGTACAGACCGACAGGGGCATCGAACCCAGCCCTCACCCAGTAGTCCCACGTATCGTCCGTGTTCAGAGTACGCAAGTCGAATCCCTCAATAGGCCCGCCCTGCGTGTGCCAGCCAGTAGTGCGCTGGGCGTGGGACACGTACACAGTCTGCCCGTTCTCCGCGTCCTCCCAGCGGGCTATCAGTCCGGGCGCCCACTCGGGCGTGCTCAGGGACCTACCGCCGAACGGATCACTCCCAACGTGGATGATCTTAGCCATCACATTTTCCTTCCATGCTAGGGCTCCCTGTCGGAGTAGGGAGCCCGGTCCCCGGGGCGGGATTCGAACCTGCGCTACGCCGCCCACCATCGGCGGCCCGGGGCAGCCCCTCACTGGGGCTGCGACAGACGATGCACTAGCGACCGCTCATAGGCGATGTACTTGGCGTAGCGGCGCTGGGCGACCCAGCGGTCGCCCGCCTGAATGGCCCGCCACGGGGACCGCCCCGTGCGCGCACGGTACGCCCGCCAATAGCAGGGATCGTGGCGGAACCACATCCTCGACGGGGCGTCCACAACAGCGGCCTGGTATTTCTTGCGCAGGGCGGCCAGCCACGCGCGGGACGCGCTCAGGTCGGCGCGGTACGTCTCAGGGTCACGGCAGTGCGAGGCATTGAGCGCGCGCATGGCGCGACGGTTGAGGGTGCTCATGGTTATTCCTTCGGTTGTTGGGCTTATCAGAGTCCGTAGGCGGATTCGCGCAGTACGCGGGGGATATCCACGTCGGGCCGGTAGCACCACGCGCGTGTGGTGCCATCGTCGACAAGCACAAACAGGCTGCGCGCCAACCGCCACGTGTCGACCTCTCCGGGCCCGCGCCCCGAAGCGGCGACAAGGGCGCGGCAGACAGTGCCCACGTCGGCCAACGTGGTCAGGCGCAGCGAACCGCGCTTGTACTCGGGGCAGTCTTCAGGTGAGTGGTAGATTTTCATAGTGTTTCCTTGTGTCGAAGGGGAAGAAGGAGGGGAAGTGCGGCCCCCGCCTTGCGGGACGGGGGCCGTTGGTGGTCAGGCGGCGGTGAGGTCCGTCAGGGCGTAGCCCGCCGTGACCAAGCGGACCAGGGCCGCTTCGTCTTTGAAGGTGGCCGCCTGGAGCACGCGCCCCGCCCAGCGGAGCGACAAGTCCGCGTCGAATCCGGGCGTCTGGGAGAACCAGGCAACCAGGTCGCCGACCGTGGTCTCGGGGGTGACGCGGATGCTGTTGCGGTTGCGGTTGACGGCGGTGTCGGTGAGGGTGAAAGCGAACATTTTTGCCTCCTGAGGCGTTTCGTTTGGTTGTGCTTTCAGCTTACGCTTTGGACTGCGGAATGTCAAGTCAAGATTTGTGGTCTTGGTCACGGGATCGGAACGAGCTCGAATCCGTAGGCTTCGAGCGCGTACAGGTCCGGGTCAGGGGCCGTGATCGCGTCGACAGCCCGCCACGCCGAGCGCATGGCGTGCGCGACAGGGCATCCGAGCGTCCGGGCGAAGAATTTTTTGATCCTGGAAACCGGCGTGGTCTCGGGATCGATGACGACTTCGTCCGTCATGTCGAAGTCGCGGAGCACGTAACGGCTCATTTCGGTTCCTTCCAGTGGGTTGGTCGGTTGGGTGGTTGTGACAACAGTAGCCCGGCGGGGGATCGAACCCCGCGCGCTCACGGCCCTATTGCCACGTTGTAGCAAGAGGGATGTGTTGGGCGCCCCTTCCAGGGCGGGCCTTCGGCCAGTGCGACAGACCGGCCCATGCCGACGGGCCGCAAGGCGTGCAAGCGCCTTGGTCGCACACGATTCAATTCACAATGCCCGATGGGGCTTGAGCATTCGGATTCAAGGGTACTGGCCCCGCTTCTCAGCGGTCCGGTCGTTGTGGCTGTGGGGGCCGGGACCGGGCTTTCCGCCTTGCCGATGGCTCCAGCGTACTGGGTCGGTCTTCGGAGTGTCAACATGAAACTGTGTGTTCTAGGTCACGCTGACTTTCCGTTGGGATTCCGGGCCCACGGCTTCGACACGGTGGTCTGGAGTGTGTGTGTGCCGCGGGCTGGCACGGGGCTTGTGCGCGCGTAGGCCATCGACACGGTGGCTGGTGGTGGGAGTAGCGGGCAGGAGGGAGGCGGGCCGTTCTCAGCATGCGGACATGGGTTGTGATGTTGCCCATGTTCGTGTCCGGTATATGGACATGGGTTGCGTGTGAGGGTAGGAGTGTGGTATCGGGGGCCGGTTGTTGGTCGTTGGAGGGGGATTGGAGGGCGGGGTGGGGTGCTAGCACCGCCGTTAAGGGGGTCAGAAGGGGTGTAGGAGGCGTTTTCAGGCCGGGGGCAGTGTCCTGGCCTAGGGATGGGGGTAAAAGGCGCTTAGAAGGGCTTAGGGGAAATGACAGGACAATTCAGTAAGGGATTCGGGGCTTTGAAGGTTAGGTGAGCCTAAGCTAGCTAAGGGTTACAGAACAAGTACTACTGTCGAATGCGCGATGCCAGATTTTTTGTATGTAGTATATAAATATGTGTATATAGTGTAGTAAAGATGTGTATATTTAGGGATGTTGTTGTTATAAGCACATTGCATTAGTGATGATATCTACGTAAAGACAAAAATTGTGTTTGTAGCAAGGAAAAACATGTGTTTGTAGCAAGGACAAAGTATTTGTAGCAACAACATTTCGGGGGGTCTTCGCGAGGATTTTTCGCCGGCCTGATTTGTGTTTGTAGCAACAACATTTTGCGGACTTCGAAGGTGAAATTAGTTGAATCTTCAATTTAACTTGTGGCGTGTTGCATAAGTGTGACTTCTGAATGTCAAGAGATACGAAGGGGTCTTGCATAAGTTTTAGGGCGTGTCTCACAAACCAGGTGGAATGAGAACCGGTTGGTATGAGAGTTGTTGGGTGATGGGAGTCACGTTCTAGGTGGGATGGGATTGGGTACGGATGGGGACCGTCCGGTATGGGCTTTTGGGCGGGTCGGGCGGTTGGAGGGGGGGATGCAATGTGATGTTGCACACAGTCGATTTGACAACTAGAAAATCATATGCTATTAGAGGTTGAGGTTGGGAGGGGGTGTCATACCCCATCGTGTATTCTTGCTGCATACCCCCCTTGTGCGTTCCCTTCGCGTATCCCTGATGTGCCACCGCGATCACACTCCACCCCTTGACACTCCTCAACAAGGTGTATTAGTATTAATCCATCAGCCGATGAACAACCAACCACAAGGAGGAATGATGAGCACGGCCTCTGACCAGTACTTGGTCGATTACGAGGAGATCATGGACATGCTGTCCGAGTTGAGGGACACCCCCTTCCCAGCTGTCGAAGCCGAGGTGCTGAACACATCACGCCCGGGTGTCGAGCCCGCATCCGAACAGAACCGCTTCACGACATCCGCCCAGTTCGAACAGAGCACCCCTGTCGGTGCTGTCGTCGTCCTGTCGGACGGCGCTTACCAGAAGACCGCCTGCAACAGGTGGCGGTGCTTGCGCCCTGGCAGGCGCACTGCCTTGTACCTCATGACACTGGACCTCATCGCGGTGCTGCTGCGCTCCGGTCGGCGCGACATCGTGATCGTGCCCCCTGCCACAACCGAATGACTTGACACTCACCAACAAGGTGCATTAATATTAATGCACCACACGACAGAAAGAAGTAATGGCGATGAGAGTGACGAGGGACAAGAACTGCTGGTGCCACACGTGCGGCAGGGCGTTCCACTACCTGGGTATCTCGAACCACAGGCTGGGGCACCGCAACAGGCGCGAGGACTGCACGATCACGTTCACCTACGGGGACACGCATACTTACGAGTACAGCAAGTGGGACGAACGCGGTTGGCAACCAACCGATCAACCAACGAGGAGCAACCGAGCATGACAACGAGTAAACCCGTATTCACCGCCAGCGTCGAACTGGACGACCTTGTCGCGGTGGGCAGGGCCCGGAAGGATCCCTGGCGGTTCCTGGGCGCGATGGCGGCGCCGTTCGCGGGAGAGGACGACGCGCTGGGTGGGGCGCTGTTCAGGCACTTCGATAACGGGGCCGCCCGCTTGGAGGACGACTGCTTCATCGTGATCGCGGGGCGCTGGGCTTACGGCTACTCCGTGTCCGTCGCCCCCGGCCATGTCGAAGCGCGCGTGACAGTCGTACTCCATAGGACCAACAGCTAACCAACAAGGAGGAACAACATGAACAGCGAACGGGGACTTGTCCTCACCGCGCTTCTCACCGCAGCACTGGCCGTGGGCCTGTCGGCCTGTTCGGCAGCCGATGTCGCGTCGAGCAACATCAGCCAGGACAGCGACAATTTCCGCGTCCACAGGCGGGTCGTGTTCGTCAATGGGATCACGGACGAGTACCTGCTGGAGATCGAGGGGCTTTGCTCGATCAAGGACTCTGCTGACGACAACTCGAAGGGGCAGCTGGAGGTGACGTGCAAGGTCGGGGACGACCAGTACAAGAAGCACTTCCTCGGGCTCAGCGACAACGTGACCTACGTCGTCGAGCAGCTGGAGCCGTCCACTGAGGACGTGTACCACTACAAGGTGGTGTTCCGCCCTGAGACGATCCTGCCCGACATCAGTGTCGAGTGACCAACCACAATCAATCACAAGGAGGCAACAATGACAACACCCAGCACTAGGGATATCGAAGCATTGATGTCACGTCTCGAAGAGGCTCTGCCCGTCCCTGACGAACATGGCAGGAGGGCTGTGACGAATGACCAGATCGAGAGGACGAAGGATGCTGTCGAAGAGTTCTTCCAGCCCTTCTTCGACAGCCTGGTCAATAAGGTGGCTGTCGAACTGGACGGGCAAACGAAGATGGTCGATGAGGAGGAGCTGGACGCAATGCCGCTCGGCACGGTTGTCCGGTTCGAGGACTCCTTGTTCGTGAGGTGCACGCGCAACTGGTTGGGACTGAGGTCCGGCTGGAGCCGCACTAATGCCCAAGTCTTCCACATGTTGACAAATGACAACGTGGATGATTCCAAGATCGTGGCGACCATACCGCGTTGACAAACCAACACAACCACTAATCAGAAGGAGACGAATATGATGTCCAACGCCAATAACAGGCTTTTCTTCAACACTAGGTACCAGATCGTGCATTCGGGGGCGTCCAAGGCCCAGAAGAAGCGCGCACTGGAGTTCCTGATGGCGGCCGCGGAGCCCGGCCGCCATGACGCGCTCAGCGTACTGTCACTGATTCCAAGGGTTCTTGAGAGGGATTATGTGCCACTCCTGAGATCATCGGTCAAGCACCGGCTGGTCCGAGCGCTCCTGGAGAACGCGGATGTCGAGGAGGGGCGCGCGAGGCTCCTCGATGATGTCTTGGGGATGGAGGACACCGATGCCGAGGGCATCCTCCGCATTCACGGGTGGGTGCGGGCGCTGCCAGGGGACATGGGCCCCCTGGATTTCTTCGACGCCTGTGTACTGGCCCTGATCGGGATGAAGCCCGCTGTTCTGAATGAGAAGGAGGACGCCGAATGAAGCTGTTGTCCAAATGGGTGTTCGATGGGAGTATCAGCATCGAGCGCGCGGAGGCGGTGCTCTTCGCGCGGATCGACGAGGCACCCCGCAGTGTTCCAGCACTGAGGGACCGTGCGAAGGCGCTTGTGCGCAAGTGCCTGGCCAGTGCGTACGACACGGAGCTCGATCTGTACGTCGAGCTGTTGTCGATCATGAACTGCACCGACACCTCCAAGGCGATGACCAAGTGCGAGTTCGTCGAAGCCGCAGCGCGGCTCGTCATCCAGGGCACGCCCCTGCGGCGGATCAAGGACCTTCTGTGCGGTTACGTGATGCTGCTCACGGCCAGTGAGTTCCCCGACCACAAGGAGGTCATCTGGATGCGCGACGCGATCCGGGGCGTCGAGGCGGAGTACGACCGTGTGGAGTTCTTCGACAGCGTGATGGGCGTGCTGCGATGAGCGGGGAAACCAAGTTGCACGAGAATCCGACCATCTTTTTCAAGGACAGCCCTGTTCCTTTCGAACACTTGGCTGTCGGGACGGTGCTGTCGAATCCCAGGGGCAGGCGATTCATGAAGGTCATGCTCGGGAACCACTCTTATTGGGTGCCGTCCGTGCTCGTTTCCAAGACCGCGTGGACGGACGAGGAGATGCGCGGGATCGCCGAGTACGACTGGGAGGTGTGGCTGTGACGCAGAACAACAACACCCACCGCCCCCAGCGCCAGCACAATGACGACGCGGGATGCGACCTGCGGGTCGCGCGCTCCGGGTTCATCAAGTCCTGCACCACCATGATGGTGCCGACAGGGTACAGCCCGCATGATGGTGACATCCCCGAGGGCAGCGTGGGGCTGGTGTTCGCGCGGTCGTCGCTGCACTTGCGGGGGCTGTCGCTGGCCAACGGCGTCGGCGTCATCGACTCCGGGTATAGGGGCGAGGTGCTCCTCGCTGTGCGCAATGACGTGAAGGTGCCGGTCACCGTCAACGAGGGCGAGAGGGTCGCGCAGATCGTCGTCGTGCCCCTGGACCTGTCGTCGAACCTGTACAACAACAACAACAACAACAACAACAACAACA